>ERZ791878.224-NODE-224-length-46919-cov-51.537385_pt1 | contig 46919 bp, 39 predicted proteins | sample MGYA00510277_ERZ791878 | MGnify/ENA primary metagenome ERZ791878 (study PRJEB30046, sample SAMN00792094) | human gut metagenome | study: EMG produced TPA metagenomics assembly of the A metagenome-wide association study of gut microbiota in type 2...
TTCCAAAATTACGTTAAATCACGCTTGTGAATTTTCACTTGCGAAACTTTAGTAAATAACATATAATTAGGGCATATCAATAGACGTACCATATTTATTTTTTAACTTACTGCTGCCATAACAACCTAGCCAATTAATCTTTGTACTATTGGGAAGATTTAATACAGCTGTTGAAAATAGAGTATATACTTCGGCAAAATGAATACCAACAAGAGAAATTAATTCTAACGGAACAGGTTTATCATAAACAATATTTTCAGGAAAGATTTGCCGATAATTCGTGACTTCTCTAGGATGTGTTTTGATTATCAAATCTGATCCAACAATTTTAACAATTTTCTTGTAAATCTCAATTTTTTCATCCTCTGAAAGAATTTTATCTTCAGATAATGGTTGCGTAAACAAGACTTTACTGTTATTTCCAAATATATCAAATATATCCTCAGAGATTCCAAACACCTCCATTATAAATTTTTGTTTTTCAGGAGAAGAACTTTTCCAAATAGAAGAATAATCTACTATATGCACCTTCTCTTCAAGTCTTTGAGGTATTTTTTTTATTCCAGTTAAGTACATTGTATCTACATTTCTAGAATAGCCAAGTCCACATTCTGAAAGCAAATTACCAAAAAGCAGTCTTCGTATCCATTTAAATTTTCTTTTAATTGGTACAAAATTATAATTTAAAAGGCCATCTTCTGGTAAAATTATTTTTCTATTTTTTAACAATGGAGATGTTATCAATATATTATCTTGCCCCCAAAACTCACATTCTTTCAAAAATGGCCACTTTACATCAGAAGTAAATTTTAGCCAAATCAGAAAGAAAAAGACTTTTATTTTGCTAGAGGGTAAACATAAGCGAGCATGTTTAAATCTATCAGCAATATTATCATTAATATCTTCAGCAAAAAAGAAAAATGTATGACCAATCTCTTCTAAGGAAGATAGTAAAAAGTACTGGAATAAAACATAAGCATTATTAACAATACAAACTCTACTTATTTTCTTTTCACACATAACTTATTTTTTCTTTTTACACCTAATTTCAATAATAGGTACAGCAACAGACTTACTAATGCCGGTTCTATAGACGAAGTTAAAAATTGAAAAAGATTATCTCTAGGGATATACAAGAATACTAACAACACGTTGAAAAAGAAGAAAACAGATATCGGATTCTTGCCGAACACTTTCTTTTCGAGAAAACCAAGGAAAAACGGTATTAAGAAATTCACAAGAAAAAGAAAGCCCTCTCTGCCTACAACAAAAAGCTGCCCTAAATAATTGCCTCCCATTCCAAGGCCGGCCCAGTAACGAGAAGGGTCCATATGATAGGATATATATTTAGACCAACACTTATAATGTAACGTTTGTTCAAGAGTTGTTTTACCTTCTGTATTGTATGTATCATCAAACTTTGAAAAAGTAGAATAAACATTACCAAAGAGATCTTTAACACTATAATCCAAATTGTGTGCTTCTTCTATTGAACATTGCAAAACATTAATAGAAGTACCTTGTTCCCATAAGAACTCGTTTAATACAACATCATCTAACGTCGTGGCTTTTTCATTTCTAAAATTAGACATGAATATAAAAACAACCATAGCAATAACCACAGCAACAGTTATCTTCGCAATATTTAAATTTAAAATCTGTAATTTAGTAAGATAGTAAACAAATGCGATAGCTGTTAAAGCAGAAAATCCACGTTGTCCTGTAGCTAAATCTAAGAGGAGGTAAAATCCTAAAAGATATAACCATTTCTTAGATTCAGCTACCTTACATAATATGATGAATATTGGTATTAGTTGTAATGCACGTAAATATATAGGTATAGATACTCCTCCATCTCCAGAAAACATTGCATGATAACCATAAGTTACAAGATTAGTAAACAATAATGCCGCTGTATACATTTTAGCAGCAAGTCCAACAAAAAGTAACCCATAAAATGTCAAATTGTTGATTCTTATAGAAAGTGGTTTATGTATTATAGAAGTTTTATAAAAAAAAGCATAGTAAGAAAACTGTCCAATACCTAAGCCTAAAACAGCTATATTTTCATTAAAAACCGTACGTAAAGTAGATTTTTCAGATATTAATTTATCCAAGAACATAGATGTTCTTATATTCTCAACGCCTAATCCAAATAAATCCGCTACAATTCTAACGCCACCAAAAAAGAACAACAAAAATAAAAAGACAAGTATCAGTTCACAATACGATCCTTTATATTTTTTTATATCATGACAAATTAGGATATTAATAATTAAATAGAAAAATTCTTGAAATTTCAAACCAATTCCAAAATCATCTATCATAAAATATCCAACAATAATAACTACCCCAAATATTATATACGTGATTATACTTCTAATACACTGACTCATGATTTAACTAATTAATAATCAAATTACAAAATTCTCGTACGCACCCTCCACCACCTTTCAATGTGAGTATTCGTATACCAGGAATATTTTTAATTTCATTAGAGGCATCACATGGACATGCAGCAAATCCAACAGAAGACAGCAACTCAAAACAATTTATATCATCTCCTATATAAGCAACTTCATCAAGTGTAATGTGTAGCTCTTGACAGATATTTTTCGCCACCTGAAGTTTACCACCATTACATACACCTTGTTTAAAGAAATCTACATTTAACTTTTCTGCACGTCTAGAATTTAAATCTCTATTTTCACTAGTAATGATACCAACTTTTATACCTTTCTTTTGAAGTAATTTAAGTCCCATACCATCACGTGTGTTAAATTTCTTAAGTTCATCACCATTTTCAGAATAATACATACCACCATCAGTTAAAGTACCATCAATATCTGTCAAAAACAACTTAACATTAGCAAAATCTTTATTCTGCGTATTTAACACATACTTTCTCATCAGATTTTCAAGAATAATCCAATCATCTGGTTCATCAATTTCTGTAGCAGTATATTCTGGCATTTCATAGATGCCAATTTTACCGCTTAATCTATTACCTGATTGAAGAATGTTCTTAACTGTATTGATATAGAAAGCACCATTTTCCATTAACATACCAGAAAAATTCTGACGACGAGGTCTATTCATATAATCATAGTTCAAACTTGTTCCATCTTCATTCCAAAAGAAACGATAATTTCGCACACAAGTTATGATTGAGTCATATTTCCCATTCATATACATTTGCAATGCTTCAGAGAAATGCTTAGCCTCAGTCAATGGTGAAGTTGCTTGAACCAACATAAATATATCATCACTTGATAGATGCGCATAGTTTATATACTCCAACATAACACTCTCAGTTGTTGCGGTATCACACGCATTTTCGGCAGATCTACGATATAAAACAGTTTTCTTATATCCCTGTTCGGCTACAGTATTCCAAATTTCTTCAGAATCTGTAGCAACAACAACTTCATCAACCTCATTGCATTTTTCCAAAGCCTCTATATTCCAACAAACTAAAGGCTTACCACAAAAAGGCTTAATGTTTTTCAAAGGAATGGATTTACTTCCTCCTCGTACGGGGATAAATGCAATTTTCTTCATTACCATTTAACTTGATTTTTCTTTAACTTATTACGCTGTACTTTTTCGATATCAAGAATATCCTCTTTTTTATATGTTAGAGCTTTGGCAACAGCACGACAATCACGAGCTAACTTTCTTACACCATCAGGCTCTAGGGAAGCAGCATGATCTGTACCCTTCCAAGTTCTGTCGAGAGTATAATGACGCTCTATCCACTCTGCACCTAAGGCTACGGCTGCACTATCCACAGCAATTCCCAAATGATGACCAGAAAAACCAATAGCCTTAACACGATCAGCATACAATTCACGAAGACGAGACAACTCTAACAAACATATATCCTCAAAAGGAACAGGATATCCAGAAGTACAATCATAGATAACAAGATCTTTACTACGACCTTTTTCTTCAAAGAACTTAATGATTTGCTCTTCTTCATCTCGAGTAGTCATTCCAAATGACAAATGAATCTCACCTCCAAATTCATCACACAAATATGATAACAGAGGCTTATTAAGATTACAAGCAGAAGGAACCTTAATAAGGTTAGGATGCAATGTACAAATCTCCTTAGCAGAAGTTAAATCCCACACTGAAGTTGAATATTCAACTCCAAATTCATTACACCAATCTTGCAACTGCTTGTGCTGATCCAAAGTAAACTCCAAAAATTCACGATGAGCTCCATATGTTGGACCATATGAATTTTCTGGATGTGGATGAGGAGCATTATACTCCTCAGGTGTCAACAATTCCTTGTTGCAACGTTTCTGAAACTTGACAACGTCAACTTTGCAATAAGTTGCAGCTGTCATAATTAACTCTTTAGCTATGGCCATATCACCTTTGTGATTACAGCCAATTTCAGCAATAATTTTAGGAGCTTTCATTTTAAAAAGTTATTTAATTAAAAAATTACGTATTTTATTTAAAATTATATCTCGCTCGGCTCTGTCTGTTCCCAAGAACCATATACATAGCGAAGACACTATCAAAGATTCAAATGTTGTAATAACAACTCTGAAAGAGAATTCTTCAAAAATATCATATAAAAAGAATTCAATGGAAAAAGCAAAGGTGGTTACAATAATAATCCTTAGCAAAATGCTTTTAAAATACGAAGTAACTTTTAATGCAATTTCCTTTTGTGCTACATACAATATTGATATTGCATATATCAAAGACAATAAACAGGTAACAAAATATGGTAGTAAAGGATCAACATTCCAAAATTTTAGCATACAATAAGACAATGGGATATTTAACATCAAAATTGAGCTTGAAATCAATTGATATTTTCTTAATCTATTCTGTGCTTGAAACGCACCAATTATTTGGTTGACGGTTGTTTCTATCAACAGAGAGATAATTAACAACTGTGAAATCTCCACCGTAAATTTTGGTGCATTGCTTAACCAAATATTTAAAACAATCTTCATTTCAAGGATAGCAGGAATGCAAATTATCATTAATAGGAAATAAGTCCACTTGCTACTTTTAAAGACCAAATTCCACATATCTTGATTATTTCCTTGTGCATAATATTTCGTAATTTGTGGACGTGTTGCGAGATAGACATTATTAACCAATTGGGTTATAACCCCTGCTATTTGTTGTGCTAAAGAATGAGCAGCGTTTAATAGCGGTCCAAAAAATAGATTTACAATAATATTTAAACCTTGATTTCGAGCTATCAACGCAAGAGAACCTATCATATTCCAGCCAGAATAAGCAAGAAGTCTTTTTCCCAATTCTTGATTCCATAAAAGCCTATAAGATTTACACTCATTAAATTGTCGAGTACAATAATACTGGTAGATTACACGAACAATAATAGATATTGCGCATATAAATGCTGCATACCAAATTAGTAGATCTCCTATTAAATATGGTAAAACTAAAGCTGCTACAAGCTTTAAAATACCATCAACAATACTGACATAAGCAAATACTGCCATTTTCTCATGGGCTATTATTGCAGAATTATAAGGAATCGCAAGTAAATTTATAACAAATGAGAGTATCGATAATTGATATACCCAATTTGCAGCGTTTAATCTTTCAATAGGAATTTGCATTTTGTAGTTTAAAAACCAGATGCCTAACAACTCGGAAAAAATCAATAAAACTATAGCAAATCCTAAATATATCGTTTGTGTCGAATCAAAAACCTCTTTTAATTTAACTTCATCCCCATTCCCCAAAGAATAAGCTAAGAAACGTTGAGATCCAGAAGCTAAAGCCCCTCCTATAAAGGAAAACATTGTTACTATACCACCTACAACATTATAGATGCCATAATCTTCAACTCCTAAAGCATTTAGGATTATTGGTACTGTATACAACTGTACCAAAATGAGAAAAATCATTCTCAAATAAAGAAATAGCGAATTAATAGCTAACCTTCTGTTATTATTTTTATTACTCACGTTACAAATATTCAATTTAAAATTAAAGGCAGGCTCCACACCAAAAGCGAAAAGTAGCTCATAAAAATGCTAGTGGTGCTTCGCCTACCGAATAATATTGTTATTTAAAATTCCTTCATTCTATTGTTTTTTCATCTGTTCAGATACTTTTCTCAACTATATATAGAGGACAGATAGTTCCATGAATAAGAGAAAATATGCCTTCTGAAGATTGATTCAGCATATCTTCGGATTTTATGAATAAAAGACGTGGTTGCGCAATCTACACATTATCTAATTCTGCCTTTATTACTTAACTTTTTTACAAATAATATTTTTTAAACCATTCAGCAAAAGCACGTAATCCCTCACGCAAAGAAGTAGATGGCTTGTAACCAAAATCTTCTTCCAAAGGTGTTGTATCCGCATAAGTAACAGGTACATCGCCTGGTTGCATTGGTACAAGTTCCTTATGTGCCTCAAAGTCATAGTCCTCAGGCAGCACTCCAGCACGAATCAACTCCTCCTGCAGGATGCTTACAAACTCCAGCAGGTTCTCAGGATGCGAGTTGCCGATATTGTAAACCTTATATGGAGGGATAGGCAAACCATCCTCGCCATTCTGCTTCTCAGGCGCATGCTGCATCACTCTCATGATACCCTCCACGATATCATCAACATAAGTAAAGTCTCGCTTGCAGTTACCATAGTTGAAAATCTTGATGGTTTCGCCCTTCACCAGCTTGTTGGTAAATCCAAAGTATGCCATATCAGGTCTTCCTGCAGGACCATATACTGTGAAGAATCTCAAGCCCGTACTTGGAATATTATAGAGTTTAGAATATGCATGAGCCATCAGCTCGTTACTCTTCTTGGTTGCAGCATATAGACTCACAGGATTATCCACCTTATCATCTGTAGAATATGGAACCTTCTTATTGCTACCATAAACTGAAGAAGAAGAGGCATAAACAAGATGCTCAACCTCGTGATGACGGCAAGCCTCAAGTATATTATAGAAGCCAATGAGGTTGCTCTGGATATAAGCATCAGGATTTGTAATACTATAACGTACTCCTGCCTGAGCTGCGAGATTTACAACCACAGAGATCTGGTTGTCAGAGAAGATTTTCTCGATAGCCTCCTTATTGGCAATAGAGTCATGAACAAACGTCCAATCCTTGCCCATTGCCTCTATCTCCTTGAGTCGTTCATACTTGATGTTGACATCATAATAATCGGTGATGCTATCTATACCTATTACCTTGACGTTCTCTACATCGTGAAACAATCGCTTCACCAAATTGCTGCCGATAAAGCCCGCAGCACCTGTAACAAGGATTGTCTTACCTGTTAAATCTATATTATAACTTACCATAATCTTAATCTCTTCTAAAAATATCTCTAGTGTATACCTTGTCCTTTACATCATCCAGACAAGCATCATAGCGGTTGGCGATAATTGCCTGGCTCTGCTTCTTGAAAGCATTCATATCATTTACAACCTTGCTACCAAAGAATGTACTTCCATCTTCCAAGGTTGGCTCATAGATGACTACCTCTGCACCCTTTGCCTTGATACGCTTCATGATGCCCTGAATGGCGGACTGGCGGAAGTTGTCGCTGTTTGACTTCATAGTTAGACGATAGACACCAATCACGCAGCTGTGCTCTTTGCTAGCATCAAAAGAACTATTCTCGTTATAATAGCCAGCCTTCTGGAGTACGGCATCAGCAATATAGTCCTTGCGGGTACGATTGCTCTCTACGATTGCCTCAATCAGGTTCTCTGGAACATCGGCATAGTTTGCCAGGAGCTGCTTGGTATCCTTTGGCAAGCAATAACCACCATAGCCGAAGCTTGGGTTGTTGTAATGGGTGCCGATTCGTGGGTCAAGACCTACGCCATCGATGATTGCCTTGGTATCGAGTCCCTTTACCTCAGCGTATGTATCCAGCTCATTGAAGTAGCTTACTCGGAGTGCCAGATAGGTATTGGCGAAGAGCTTGACAGCCTCAGCTTCCTTCATGCCCATGAAGAGAGTATCGATGTTCTCCTTGATGGCACCTTCCTGGAGCAGAGCAGCAAATGTCTTGGCTGCTTCCTTCAACATCTCGACATTGGTTACAGACTTGATAGCCTCGTTCTCCTCTGCGAACTCAGGGCGATCGATAATCTTTGGATAGCCTACGATGATGCGACTTGGGTAAAGGTTATCATAGAGTGCCTTGCTCTCACGAAGGAACTCTGGAGAGAAGAGAAGGTTGAACTTCTTTACGCCCTTCTTGGCATACTTCAAGTAGAGGTTGCGGGTGTAACCTACAGGGATGGTGCTCTTGATGACCATCACTGCATCTGGGTTTACCTCCAGAATCAGGTCGATGACTTCTTCTACATGGGTTGTATCGAAGTAGTTTTTTACTGGATCATAGTTGGTTGGTGCTGCAATCACTACGAAGTCTGCATCCTTATAGGCTGATTTGCCGTCAAGAGTTGCCACGAGGTTCAATGGCTTTTCTGCCAAATACTTTTCAATGTAATCGTCCTGGATTGGAGAAATCCTATTGTTGAGTTTCTCCACCTTCTCAGGGATTACATCTACTGCTGTTACATGATGGTGCTGAGATAACAGGGTTGCTATGCTCAGACCTACGTAGCCGGTACCGGCTACTGCTACTTTAATATTCTTAAAATCATTCATAGTGATATTGTGTTTTTATATTCTTTTTTCTAAAATCATCCCGTCCTTCTTTACCATTAAAGAAGGCTCCACCTTTCTCACCAAGCCTCTCTTCCCTCAGGGACGAGAGGATGTAACCGCCCTCCGGTGCTCAGAACCGCTACGCTATAAGGTTGACGGGGCATCATAGCCCTCGCCAGGTTTTGCGGAATGGGACCGCTTGGAGAAAAACTAAGTACTTAGAACGGCAAGTCATCGATGGAAAATCACCTTATTTATTATTTAGAAACTTACACATCCTCTGAAATAATTGCGCAAACTACGACCTTTACGGTTTGGATTGTAGTCTTGCATCACTTTTTCAAAATATTCCTTGCTTTCCATTTCTATGAATTTAAAAACGGAGGCAAAAGTAATATTTCTATTTCAGCCTACCTTACGTTGTATTGGTGGTTTACTAAATATTAAGCGGGTCATCATTTGATCGACAACAAGCAAATTCTACAACTTTTTGAGCAATATTCTTACACTCTTGAACAAAAAGAGTCATTGGAAATTTTATCTTATCTTTTTCCTTTAAAGAAACAAATTTGTCTAGCAAATCACCTCTAATAATAGGGAATACTTTTTTCTCTTTCTTAGATAGTTTCAGTTGAGCCAAATATTTTTCAAAAGACTGCTTAGTGCCATAAACTTCCTTGTAGAGTTTCTCTGCAAATGAGTAATAATCAGCAGAAGATTCAATTTCAGAGATACAGACACCCTCTTTAATGTCATAATACCTCCAATAAAATTTTAAATTCTCACTCTGCAACAATTTTGACAAGAAGTTTCTAGCTTCTTTGTTTGTTTTAGACTTCTCCTTAACAAATCCTACAGGAAGTAAATTTTCAACCTCATGAACTGCAATTGTATATACGCCTATTTGAGTGAGATTTCGATTCCATACTTTACCGACAGATTCTGCTGTACCACCCATAGGTGCATTAGGATAACGCTTGTCTGAATCAGCAATAACTAAGCAAAAACGCTCATTTTGTTTTTGGATTTCAACTAATACATCACTAGTTGTGCTTCCACCACCACCGACTTCTTTATAAGATAAACGTACATTGGGATAATAAATGTGAGCCAGATATCCATAGAATGATGCATCATTAGCATTTTCTCCCAATATAATTGCTTTTTGTACCGAAATCGTTTTCTCAAAAAAGAAAATAGACATTTCTCGTTGCGAGGTTTTTACTTTTTTCGGTTCCTTATTAACCACATTAAAAGGTTCTATATCATAAGCATACGAATTATTCGCCTTTAAATAAGCCAAAGCTCTTTTCGCTCTATTATCCGTTACAAATGGTTCATAGAAGTCATATAATTCATCAGAAGCTTGAACTAATATATTAGCTTCATAAAAACCTAAAAGGATATTGGATATACAATCTGCAATTTTATCCCTTCTTTCGAGGTCTTCATTTTCCAATAAACCATCATCAAGATTTAACAACATATTATTTTTATTCTAAGAATCTAAGAATCCAACAGGCCATTTTTTTATTCGGCCATCACTACCGTACGAAGTTGTCTGAATACTTGAAATTCCTTTTTCTTTATTAAAAAGAAAAACAGATAATTCCTTCGACTCAAGTTCTCCTGTGCGTATCATTTTCCCTAGTCTATTCACTATTATAGGACTATGTGTCTCTATTATCAACCGAATAGAATTATTTTTCTTTTTTGATAGCTTCAATGCATTCAAAAACAACTTTGCCATATCAGCCTGCATTGACGGATGTAAATGCACTTCTGGCTGTTCTACTACAATAGTATCCGAAAACTCGCATTTATGCTGCTTGTTAGCAATGTCCCATAACATAACAGCAATAGGAAGTACTTGTGAATAACCTTGACCCACATCTACAATATTGTCCTTTTCTCCATCTACCACAACATAAATGCTCTGATTATCTGTATATGACTTGTTGTCATCATTAGAATGCTGTATCTCAATACCTAAAGAATCCTTAATAAATGCATCAAACTCTTTTTTCTTCTTTCTGCTCAAAGACTGAATATAATCAACAACATTATTTCCTGAAGACGTGATTTCATCCACAGCAAAATCTTTATTTCTTATATAGCGTTCAAAACCAAACCTTATCGGCTCGATATAACTGGATTTTTGGAAATCCGCACGAATCAATTGGTCTATAAAAAACATGAGTTTATTTATAGCGAAAAGATTCAGATTTCCACATAAAAGAGAAAATTCTTTTGTATTTGGCTTGTAAGTGTCAATTAGTACTTTTGCTAATGAATTTTGCTGCAAGCCTTTCAAATATTTATATATATCCTCTTCCTGAAAAGAAGCATAATTGATAAGTTCTTCTAAATCTGAAGATTTAATTGTATCCAAGTTACTCAATCTGAATAGCTTTGAAAGAAGAAATCTACGCCCTGTTGGAATTTTTGAAATCATATCTGGCAATAATCCCTTAGTCTTATATTTCCATTTTACTGGGCTTGTATTTAGTTTTATGCCATCTATGAATATTTCTACATATCCTGTCCTTTGTTTTGAGGATAAAGATATAACATGATTGTCTAAATGAAATGTTAATTCTTGAAGGAATGTACCTTTACTATCTCCATCAACCACCATTTCCAACAAACAAGACATTGAATCTTTTAAGAAAGGGATATTTTTTTCTTCATATATAAAGCATTCTTCACATCCTGTATCAGGACAATTATTCTTTGGCAATTCTAACTCTATTAAGAATTTCAGTTTACCGTCACCACTAGGATGACGACTTAAAACATTAGAAAAACTTCCAAAATCATATGTCTCGTCATACCACATAAAAGGGCCTCTGAGTTCATGCAAAATTGATTGCTTAAACAAAGGAAATAAACGCAGAATAGAACTTTTACCAGAAGAATTCTTACCCAAGAACAAATTGACATTATTGAATTCAATTTTTCCAGAATCTTGAAAACTTCTAAAGTTCTTTACTTGTATTGATTTCATAACTCAATATTTATGAATGTTTGTACTCAAATTGTAAATCACCGTTAGAACGTAACTACTGATTTTCAGTAGTTAGCACATCCAACATTTTTCAAAAAAAGCATATTATTAATTGGTATTGCCAAAGCTACCTATTAGGCAGCCTTGACATTCACCTTTTTGTTCGAGTTATAATTACATGGGATTAGGGACATGATAAAATTTTCGAAAACCAACCCGTCCTTCCTTACCGTTAAGGAAGGCTCCACCTTTCTCACCAAGCCTCTCTTCCCTCAGGGACGAGAGGATGTAACCGCCCTCCGGTGCTCAGAACCGCTACGCTATAAGGTTGGCGGACCATCAAAGGTCAACGCCAGGTTGTGCGGGATGAGACCGCATGGGAGCTGATGATTTTAGCTAGCTGTAAACTCTATCTGAAATCATTACTTTTTCTGCTACCATCTGTATTTTAATGATTGCCAGAATATTGTATACAGAATTAATTTCGTGTTTTATCTCTGTACCATCTAGAGGTATCATAAAGTCTAAACTTACAATTAGAGCAAGCGGAAACCAGATCATCTTCTGAGATCTTTCCAAAAACAAAAGAATAAAAACTTGGATTAGATTCACGATCAAATTCTCTTGCTATTTGCTTTTTCCAATCATAATTTATACCTTCTCTGTATTTTGAGAACATATCAGATATGAAACTTGCTACATTCTCCAGAATAGCAATGTCATCTTCATCCTCAAGATTCAGCTTTGATAGCAAATCAACAAAGAAATCGGACAATCCACTGTTTTTGGGAACAATTAAACCATATGAACTTCTTATTGCATCATAATTATCATCAAAGAGTTGTTCTGTAGATGTCTGAACAAACATCATATTTCTACCCGTTCCATATCTACGTTGATGTTTATCCGTATAAACAACAATCCATTTGTCTTCTTTTCCTTTAAGAGACCAATACAAATCCAATCGACGCTGTTCTTCATTAATACTAATCTTGGCAATTTCAAATTTTGATAAGATTAAGTCGTCCATCAAATTATAATATCTCTGCTTGCAAAGAAGCATGTCTATATCTTTCAGGTGAGCCTGTTCTTCTCCATACAATGTCTTCAATAAAGAAATTGCAGACTTGTCGGTTGACTTTATTTCTTTCAACAGTCTGTTCGCTGCAGCAAAAGCCTCGCTCTCCATTGTCCAAAAATGCCCATTAGATTCCAAATCTTTCAAAGAACAAAATTTTCGTTTATCTTCTTTTTCAATAAGAAGAATCTCAGATTCGGATAATTTTTCTTTCAATATTTCTCTATCAGAAAAGTCTGTCCTGTTATATTGGTCTTGACGAAGCAAAAAGGCATTTAAGAGCCAAGTCATTTCTTCGGCAACCCATGTCACAGAAAAATCTTTTTGAAGGTCTTTCTGCTGCGTTTCTATATTATTGAGATATAATCCATAGATTGCTTCCAACATTTTCGACACACTGGACGAATTTACGTTAGAGCGGGCCACATTCGTTTTTGGAGCCTCCTTGCCTGTCATATTAGCATAAGCTACAAAAGGATGGCCATTATACCCAGGAGTATTCTCATCGATTCTGATACCTTCAATACTCATTCCCCATGGAGTTACAACAGTATCTTTCTGATCTAGCCACATATTGCTGGCTTCTACCATTGAATACTCCTTCATAAAGGAATTATACGACAGCAATATGGCTAATTCTATGCCATTATTATTATAATCTTTTATTTTATACTTTGTATCCGACAAGGATATTCCCTTAGCCTTTAATACAGATTCCAACAAGTGCTTTGGTGACAAATATCCAATCTGCCTCTCCGCACCAGCCTCATGATAGTAGAACTCACAGTTTGGTATAAGAATCCATGTGGCAAGAATTTGTTCTGGAGCGAACTTTTTGACAGACGGACGCACTTTTAATTTAATAGAAGTTCCTGTCTTACTCGTAATCTTCAAGTTCGAATCTTTCTCCGCACCATGCTTCAGTAAATACTTTCCATGGACATTTCTTATTTTCAAAAGAAGAGGCTTCTCCTTTTCGTCCATTTGTGTCAAAATATCAACATCATCAGCTATCAAGAAACAAGTGAGAAGTCCGATGCCAAATCTGCTGATGGAATTATAGTTTGGGTGTTTTTTCTGAAATTCAGCATCTTGATACCTTGAAGATCCAACTTTCAGCAAGTGATTCTCTATAATATCCATATTCATGCCAGTTCCATTGTCACAAACCATAAGTTCTCGATTCGATGCATCCCAATAAACATCTACCCTTGGGGTATATTCTTCATCTTTATGCTCTTCCTGTAATTCATAAAGTTTTACTTTGACTGCATCGATAGCATTCTGTGCCAACTCTCTAAGAGATACTGATAGATTATTATATAATGTTTCGCCTACCAACAAACTCAGTATTTTCTGTTGGTCAATAGTAAACGAAAGTTGTCTACGCTCAAAATTCTTTGCCTGAATAGTCGAGTCATCAATATCTTTCCAAGGATAATCATATTTAGAGGCATATTTTTTCTTGGCTATCTCATTTAGACGATGGTTATTTTTTAACTCCTCACGCGCATACTTTAAATACTCTATTAAAGAAAAGAAACCGTCTTCTTTTTCAAAGAATGCGGACACTTCAAAGGTATCTTTTGGTAATGCATCATTTTTGTTTCCATCTTGGTCTTCAGCAATTTTCGGAGAGACACTTGACACAGCATTTTGCTTGGCCCATTCTTCCTGACTAATAGGATTAGTTGGAGATATGATAGCATACTCAATTGAAGGAGTTCTGTCGCTTGTTATATGGAGCAAGTCTGCGGTTCTTACTATTAATGCTGCATAAAACACATTTCCTTTTTCCTGTGGCGAAGTTCCATAGGCTTTTTCAACCTTATACTTTTCAAAATCGTCCAAGTCATCAAGATTATGACTTTCACAGATTGTAGCCAAATCATCTTTGAACATAGGACGGAGGCCTGAAATCATAGATGCGATTATCTCCAATATCTTTGGGTCTGTATAGCACCATGCATTATCTTCATTTCTTATCCAACTGGCTATTCTGTCTCCATGATGGTGTCTTACGAACTCTTGATAAATAAAGCGTTCTTGATCCTCGGCAGATAAAGAGGAAAGAGAAACTGTATTTTCATCCTTGTCAAGATATGCTTGTCTAAAAACCTTATATTCACCAGATGAATTTCTGTTTTCATACTCATTGCGAGTAACGAGCATACCTAAATCATGGAAATAAGTAGCAGTAACAATGAGCATCCAGTCTGCTCCAGTCATCTTATCCTGGGTTTCCTGTGGAATGATATAATCCAATGACTCCAACATCTTGTTGATGTGGGATATATCATGCTTTGTATATTGGTCAAAAATTCTGCCATCTCCGATATGGGCGAGCATTTGTGTGACTTTGTCCTTCAAGGCATCTAACTTGATGGATTTAAATGCTTCCAACTCGCATGCTTTTTGCGCATGAAGTTCTGCTTTAGATAATAAATCTGACATATTTTATTCTTTTTACTAAATAAGGGTATCACCAATACAGCGTCCCCACTGCATACAAGTAGTTACACCTATCCGTTTTATGAAAATTGTTATTTGAGAAAGTTTTAAGTACCTCCCCACGCCTTCGGCGCAGGGAGGTGAGCGGTACATTAGTTACTCTTCTTGCTTTTCTTTGCCTTCTTTGAAGGCTTGGCGGTTCCTATCTCGCCCTTTTCCTGCATGTGCTTGAGGAGACCTTCGAAGTCGCCATTCTCGAAAAAGACTTTCTCGTCTTCGGGAACACCGGTTACTTCTAGTGGTACAAAACCTAGGGTTTCATCATGTACCTGCACATTGCCTTCGACAATGGCTTTGGCTAATGATATACCCAGCTCCTCTCCTAATGGTAGGAAGGTGCCTCGCTCCGCAGGTGACTCATGGTCTTCGATAGGATCGCATGGAGCAAAACCGATTCGCTCGTCGGGACTCATAATGTAACACTCTACGTGGTTGCCGTCCCAAATAGGAGTTTCGAGATTCCAAGAGAAGTTGTAGGTTACTCCTTCTGGAGTACGGACTTTCTTCTCTTTGGTGAAACCAGAATAGAGACGGACTCTGTTTCCCTTGCGAAGATTCGTATCGGGAAACTCATAGAGGCGGGCCTGACTATAAATCGGGAAGCCTTCTGCATTGTAGAGATAACGTACGAGCATGAGTCCTTCGAGGTCGCAACGTGCCGCTGCTTCCAATTCAACGTACTCATCCTGTTGGCCTCTGTTGTAAAGACCAGTGATTCTTAAATTAATCATAGTTTGATTGAGTATTATAAAATGTAGAAGCAGTACGATTGTTTGGATTGTTAAGCGACAATCGTAAAACGCTTATTTACTTTAGCTTATAATGGGCGGGGTAACCCGTCGTAGAATTGTTCCCCATTGCAGTATCGCTCTGCACTAGTCGCCACTCGAATGAGGAATATTGTATTTATTAACCTATGCTTGGCTTATGGCTAAACATTTCTATCGTTTCACCAAATTCTGCCAATACTTTACCAAGATTGGGATTGTCATTTCTGATAATTACAGAAGCCACATTGTCTATTCCATATTCATCTAACAAAGTAGATGTCACCATTGTGAATCGATTACGATACTTATATGTATCGAACCAATTCTTGAACAATCGCCCTCTCATCAATTGCTTGCCGTCACTTGTAGAGCATAAAAACAACATCGTCGCCTTATTGGCATTGAAGAATTCCTCTACAATTGCTATGACTGTAGCTTTGACATTTTTATCACGAGGTGATTTCACACCGTTGAGATTACCTATGATACATTCGTAGGACTCATCGGATCGAATCAAATCATCAGGCATAAAGCCGATTGAAAACTCAGCTCCTGAATCTGCGATAAAAGTATATGCACCTTCTTGCGTATCTTCTTTCACTGAATATGGTGCACAACTATTAATCTTGACTAAATCTAATTTTTTCATTCTTACAACACACAAAATGATTCTGCTTCCTTACCGGTTCTGCGGCGATAGTCATCACGCATACGCTTTTCCATTTGTGTTATGTATTCTGCCTTTCGCTCCCTAGAAGCCTTGAAGCGACGCATAAAATCTGCTTTTTTTTCTTCTATGTTCATAACGTAATCTCCTTATTAATTATACTTTGCGTGCAAAGATATACTTTTTCTATGATACCGCCAAATGTTTTTGGGAAAAAGTTTTTTTTCTACAGCACTAGCTAAAGCAATTTTTGCTCTTCTATCACTAATTTGTTCAATACTGGCAAGAGTTTTTCTATCTTGCGGCACTTCACCTTATTATAATAGAAGTCTATATCATCGAGGAGGTCATAAGCCTGGTCTTCAGGCATGTCACCACCATAGCCACCAGCAACAATCGTAATGGCGGCTAGCTTACGAGCATCTAAGTGGATATGGAAATCGTACGTGCTTCGAAGCAACATAGGAAGGAAATTGTACATGACGTTGCAATAGTGCAACAAGTCTTTGAAATCTTCTGATTCCGTTAAGTAGGCTTCGAGCATCTCTTCCTGATACTGACGGAGAAGCAATAAGTACTTTTCCTTGCCTACCTTACCTTTTATGTTTTGGGTCATCACCCAGAACAGGGCATGGGATAGGACGATTTTATCTTCAGAAGGGTGGTAATAGAAGAGGTCGTCTGGGCTATTACTCTTAGCCCATTGTTCTTCTAACTTGCCGATTATCTCCTTTCTAAAGGAATTTCTATCTTCTTTATTCATTGATATATTGCTATTTTATTTTGTTTCTTGTCCCCATACTGCTACCAGACGATCTTTCCAGAGTTTCAAAGGACAATGGGAATTGAGTTCTACATATAGTTTATTGACAGCATCTAGGAACTTGTCTAGACCTAACTCTACCAACGGATGGAAAGGAAGGTAAGTTGGAGCGAGATTGCGATAATCTACGTTCTCGATATCCATTCCTAAGCCCATGGTTTGACCGGCATTGGCAGACATAACAAATATATTGTCGGGATGCTCGCTTTGCCATATCTGGACAAAGGTTGGGCACGGACGCTTCATTATACCAAAGAAATGCTCCTGGTCTTTGATGCTTGAAAGATGCAAAAAGTAATCACCCCAATCAGCATAAAGAGTAACGGAGTTTTCTCGGCCCAACATCAAATAGACATGGGCATAGTAGGTCTTGCCGGATGGTGTCTTGGTCTTGTAGATGATCTCGACATCGTCTTTATGATAGACGAGGGTGCGGGAGCTACCTAAAAAGAAGGTTGCTCCTGGCTTTATTGAGAAATAAGATTTCATGATTTTATATTTTGTTCCTCATTGCAGTATCGCTCTGCACTTGTCGTCGCTCGAATGAGGAATATTATTTTTATTCTACTTTTGATAGGATTACCTCTGGGGAGGTTCCCATCAGGGTTATGGCGGAAATCTTATGACCGCCATTGGCATTTAAGGAATGACCACAATGATAGAGGCTATCATCTATAATAAGCCAGCGGTCATGAGATTCGTTACTCCATTTTCTGATTTCTATATGACTATCGGGGAATAGGCGGTCATGCTCATCCATGAGACGTTGCATTCCTTGACCTACACCAACCGTGTAAATTGTAGCTGTTACATTTGACTTACGGACATCAAGAACACTTAGAGTTAGCGATGAAACATAGCCATCTATGATGATTACTCGATGATTGGCTGTACGAATCAAGTTCTCCAAAGCAACTCTTGCTGTGTAGAAATCACCTTCGAAGAAGACCATCTCTGCAGGAGGGGTCGAAGTCCGAATAAAGAAATCAAGCTGCTGTTGCTGCTTAACTTGGACATCCTCAATATGGGTCATACGCTTGTCCATATTCTCCTGTAGGGCTATCAAGTGACGATTCACGGAATAACCTTGAAGAAGATATTGCTTTATAACTGCATTCGCCCACTGACGGAAACGGGTTCCTATCGGACTCTTTACTCTATAGCCTACAGAGATTATAACATCCAAATTATAGATTTTAGTACGATATCTTTTGCCGTCTGCGGCAGTATGTAAGGATTCCTTACATACTGATTTTTCGTCTAACTCTTTCTCCTTAAAGATGTTACGAATATGCATAGTTATATTGTTACGAGTTGTACGAAACAACTCTGTCATCTGTGCTTGGGTAAGCCAAACCGTATCTTGATCCAGTTTCACCTCCAACCTAATGCTATCATCTGGTTGGTAAAGTACTATCTGGGAATCGTCAGCCATAGGCTGTATATTATTGTCGTTTGCCATAATTATACATTTTTATTGCTAATATAGCGACAAAAGTACGATTTAATTTCGTAATCACCAAGGATTTAAGAGAAAATCTTCATCAACTAACCTTTTTTAGGCCATCAGCCTATCTTGTTTCTTCACCCCAAACTGCAACCAATCTATCTTTCCAGAGTTTCAGGGGGCAATTCTTGGAGATTTCGGTGAATTAGTAGCAAAGAGTTTTTCATTCTTTGCTACTTCTAATGCCTTGTCTAATCTACAAGCCTTAGGGGCTTTTTGCTCTGTGGGACTATTTCTTTCTTCTGGCCTTGGCTTCCTTCATGGTAATGATTCTACCTGGATGTTCTGGGTCCCATACCGCAGCACCTCCATGCTTGAAATAGTCCCAAAGGATGATGAGAAGGGCTATGACAGAGAGAACTCCGAAAAGGATTAATATAAGTAATAACATCTTTTCTAATGTATAATTGTTAATGTATAATGTTTAATCGTGATCAAGCTCGCTGTACTTCGAGTGCTGGCTCTTGTACTCCGGTACGATCTCCTTCATCTTCTTCACGATTGCCATGTCATCGTAGGTGAAGGAGAGCTGATAGAGGTCTTCCTCGTTCTTGCGTGCCAACTCGTATGGATACTCACGAACCTTGGCTACCATAATCTTTGGATGATGGGTTGGAACGGTCGCCTCCTTGTCGTTCAGAACTTCCTCGAAGAGTTTCTCACCATCTCGGAGTCCAACGTACTTGATGTCGATGCCATCTACTCCCGAAAGGGCTATCATGCGCTTTGCCAGGTCGGCGATGCGGACTGGCTTGCCCATATCGAAGACGAAGATTTCGCCTCCCTTACCCATGGTTCCAGCCTCCAATACCAACTTGCAGGCTTCAGGGATCAGCATGAAGAAACGAATGATGTCGGGATGGGTGACGGTGATCGGACCGCCCATCGCAATCTGCTTCTTGAAGATTGGGATAACGGAACCGTTACTTCCCAAGACATTGCCGAATCGTGTGGTAACAAACTGGGTAACACCCTTTACCTCGCCATCCACAATCGCCTTGTTCAATGCCTGGCAGTAGATCTCACAGATTCGCTTGCTGCAGCCCATCACGTTGGTTGGGTTCACAGCCTTATCGGTAGAGATCATTACAAACTTCTTGGTGCCGTACTTCACAGCCATATCGGCTATCACGCGCGTACCATATATATTATTCTGCACAGCCTCTGATGGGTTGTCCTCCATCATCGGTACATGCTTATAGGCTGCGGCATGGAATACATAGTCTGGATGGTACTCGGAGAAGATGCGCTCCATACGGGTGGCATTGGTGATGCTGGTTACGATGGTTTCGCATGGGATATCTGCATAGTTCTTGTTCATGAAGAGGCGGACATCGTGCATTGGGGTCTCAGCCTCATCAACGAGAATCAGGCGCTGTGGCTTATAGATGGCAATCTGCTTCACCATCTCGGAACCGATACTTCCGGCTGCTCCCGTAATCAGAATGGTGCGACCGCTGAGGAGCTGTCCGATCGCATTCATATCCACTTCGATTTTGTCTCGTGGAAGAAGGTCTTCGATATCTACCTCGTGCATCATCTGATGACGGAGGTTTGACTTGCCGTCCCAGCTCTGTGCCTTCGGCATCATCATAATCTTGATGCCTTCTGCGGTAAGCTTGTCGATCATATCCTGCTTCTCCAGGAACTTCTCTGTAACCAGAGGGCTTACGAAGAGGGTCTTGACATTCAGCTTATGCATGATACCTATTAATGCTTCATCGTATGAATAGACTTCGCATCCCAACAGGAATCGACCTTTTATGTCTGTTTCTGACGTAGCAAAACCTTTCACTACATACTGCGATGGATGATCATTACGCATAGACTTTGCCAAGGAGATACCACCCTCTCTTACTCCGAGTATGAAAACCGGAGTCTTGGTGTCGGCTGAGAAACTGGAGTCGTACATATACTTCACGAGGATTCGCATCGTCCACATCTCTATCATGGAGATGAAGAGCATGACGACAATAGCCTCCGTGGTAAGCTCACAGCGGATACTGTCTGGCACCACCATGAGAAGAATGCTGTTCAGAATGAAACCGATGACGAGGGCTCCGGAAATGCGAAGCAGGTCAACGAATGACGAGTAGCGCATGATACCGGAATAGGTATGGAAGATTCGCATGCCGACTACGAAGAGCGGCAGGGAACAAATGAACATGAGGAGATAGTTCCAGAAATGGGTAGCTATCAGCTCGCCACCCTCTGCGATATAGGTCGCAATCATTCCAGCCACTACGATAGCGATGCTATCGAGTGCCATGATGCACCAATATGGCAGTGTAGCCTTAGAAAAATACCAATTCGTCAGTTTGTTTGCAAAAAGGGATACTTTAAGCTGATACAGCATCCCTGAGAATGGCTTCTTTTCTGAACCATTCTGATCTAATTTATCACTCATAAAATAATATAAATTAATCTTTATTCTAAATATATTAATGGGTATATATCTACGTTTTCTTTTTTAATGCAACAAGATCATTCTACCACTCAATCTTCTTCAACGACTTCGAGTAAATTCCTACTTATCGTAAGCGTTGCACCACTGATGTACTTGATTTCGCTGCCAATGACGGCTTTCTTGCCATTATAGCTCTGTACGTATGCTTCCACACCTTTCATGCTGCCTGCTACCACTCGCACTTTGATACCTTTCTTCAAAGGAACAGGGGCAGCAGTGACAGGCTCTTCATCATTCTCTACAAAATATCGATAGTTGGCAACAACCTGGTCGGGTATTTGGTATATTTTCCTTTGACCTGGCATCGTCAGCATCTTATACACATCCGAACGGAAGCGGATTTTGTCAAGTTGTCTCGGAGAAACATTGCAAAAGATGAAAGTGGAAAGAAATAGCTTTTCTTTCACTTTTCGCTTATTGGAACGTTTGTCTATATAAACTACTTTTACCTTGGGAATCCAGTAATCAAACCAAACATGATTGTGATTAAGATTGATTCGTATAGAATCAGCTATTCTCGTTTCACAATTCACTCTCACTACAGCCACATACCATCCTGCATCAGCAGGTTTTTCAAGCCCTTCATTAGGCTTTTCCGGAACCTTTTTCTTTGCGTTTTCTTCACTTTTTGCCACGGCTTCGCCGTCGTCCCCTGCAATAGTGGACGTAACTTGGGATTGTATATTTGTCTCTTTCATCATGCGAATCAAGTTCGTTTTTTGATGTCGATCATCTGAATCTCTACATAAGAGACACAGAAATACCGAAAACTTTCTTTCAATCAACGACTTAGGAAATTGCGTATGATAAGAATTCTAAAAAAATGTTGATTTTCGTAGAATGATATTAATTTTTTAACACGCATAATTTGCTAGTTTGCAACAATATTCGTATTTTTGCAGTGAGTATCTGTGTCTCTTATGTAAAGATTCAGAAAAATTGGTTCATTTTGGTTCATTTTGCAAAAAACTCTTTTTATTCATTTTTACGGCCTATAGGACTGCCAGAATTTTAGCATTGGCATCATCCACTTCTGAGCTTTTGATGGAGCGGAGATAGATCTGTGTGGTGGTTTCGGAATGATGTCCCAATGCCTCGCTGATGACTGAGATAGAGATATGGTTGTCTCTTGCTGCCGTTGCCCAGGAATGGCGGGCGACATAGAGGGTGAGTTTGCCCTTGATACCGATCTTAGCACCTAACTTCCTGAGGTGGTAGGAGATACGGGCTTCGGCATTTCGATATAGGCGTACCGTGGCTTTCTTATTGTCAATAGTTTTATCCTGACTCTTATTCCCATCATCAACAAGGAAGGGGAAGAGATAAGGTGAGGAGGCGGTCTGCGCCTGATACTTTTCCAATAACTCCTGCATCTCCTTCTCCCATCGGATGGTGAGGCGCTGTCTGGTCTTGCTTCGGGTGTAATGAAGATAACCGTCCTTGAGGTCGGATTTGCGGAGGTGAGCCAGGTCGATGAATGAGATACCACGCAGATAGAAACTCATCAGGAAGGTATCTCTTGCCATCTCTTCTTTGGGAGTGAGATCCTTGACCGACTCCAGACGCTTGATCTGGCTGACAGATTCTGTGGGTATGGCTCTCTTACGGGTTGGGGCAATACCGGTATAGGTATCCGAGAAGGGATACTGCTGTGGCGTCAGTCCCTTCGCCACGGCTTTGTTGTAGGTAGCACGCAGGATGCGGAGGTAGAAGGAACTTGTGTTTCTACATACCTTCGCCGTATGATGCAGGTATGCCTCATACGATCGCATCACTTCTGCATCTATCTCACTCAGGGCGATGTCCTGGTTGTTTCGGTATCGTTTAAAGCTGTTGAGGGTTGCTCTGTAATGCAGCGAGGTGCGGTATTGCCCGTTTTTCTGCAACAGGGCGATAAGGAGGTTCATAAACTGGAATAAAGACTCTGATTTTTTCGTGTTTCTTGGCATAATACGTATATATTTTGATGTTTACAAAAAAAGGGGACCGGCCACTGCCAGTCCCCAAGACGAGAGAGATATAAGTGTTGACTAAGTCAACAACGAGGCAAATCACTTTGCCTAATATTATATCCATTTATTATTTTAATAGAGTTTAATCTATTATTCATAGAAGCCAGAATGTCTAACTCCCGAGATGCGATAAGTCAAAGCATTATCATCATCGCTGAACTTAACCTTGTAGCAGATGCTATCACAAGGAAGTCCATGAAGGTTCTTTCCCTGATTCAATAACACCTGACCTTCGAGCAACTCAACATTGCCTGCCTCAGCATTTGAAGGATTATAGCTAGAACCAGCAGCTGCAGAGAAAGTTTTGGCAGCATAATCTACATTCACTTTCATCTGGACGCCCCAGAAGCCAGCATCCTGCAACCACATTTCCTTATCGCTATTGGCAGCAGTATTGTAGGTATTCACAGTAATGGTACCCAATCCATACGGATCTTCATACAAAACATTACCATTTTCATCAACAGCATCAACCTGTACTTCCCAAATACCAGCCATCTGCTCAACGGCAGTTCCACCAGCCGACTCATCAGTCTCAGTATCACAAGACACAAGAGCGAAGCAGCCCAGCAAGGCGAACATAAACATTGAAATATATTTCTTCATAATCTTATTCCTTTAAAATCTTAATTGTTTTATTACTTCAATGAGATGGTAAAGTCCATTGTTTTGGCATAATTCACTACGTAAGAGATTTCTCCTGTAGCAGGATCATACTTTCCATCCTTAAAGCCTGTGGCAGAATCGCCCCAACCTTCCACAGAACTAGAAAGCAAGACCAGAGAATTATCAGCCAACAACTGGAAGTAACCTGTCATTGCGTAGCTTGAACCATAACCAGCCTTCTGGTCATAGTAACCACCCATCATATCACTTACATAGAAGATGCCAGGTGCAGCCTTAGTAACCTTAACGGTATAACCAGAGAAAGCTGTAGTAGCTACAGAACCATCATCTTTGTGAGAATCACGATGAGAACCAGCCTGAAGAGTATAGGTACCCGACATATCTGTTGTAATGGTTGGATCACAGACGGCTACCGTACGAGTAGTAGATACAGAGAAGCCATCAGCATTTGTTGCTGAATAAGTGATGTAATACAAACCAGCCTTAGAAGCATCTACAGTACCAGAAGTTACTACCTTAGAAGAATAATCCTCTCCATTCAATGTAGCTTTACATCCCTGCTCACTATAAGCTGTACCGATAGGCACCTGAACAAAGTCATCCCCCTGGATTTCCAAAACCGGATAATATGTAATCCTTGAATCAGTAAACTCCTCATCGTCGCTGCAAGAAGTAAATCCAACAGCCGTCATGCTGAGCATCAAGGCCAAAAACAATATCTTTTTCATATCTTTTATCTTTATATAATGAATGAATAAAAGTACCTATTGATTACTTTACGTCCCAGAATACAGGATCTGCCAAAGTCTTAACGGCAGGAGTATTCTTGTTCAACTGACGTGCAGATGAAGGATAAGGCATACGCTTGCACAAGCCGTTATTACCATAGTAATTAACAGCAGGCACAATCAGATTACCAGCAGTATAGCTTGTTGGATCTTTGTGAACCTTCTCAGCAGAAGCAGAAGACAAGACAGGAACATCAGTACGACGCTGCTCAGACCAAGCCTCAAAGTGATTACGATAGAACAAAGCAACCCACTTCTGCATATAGATCAGCTTCAACTTATCTTCCTTGGTAGCCTGCTTATCAAAGTTTACCTTATCACCCGCAATGAAATCAGAGTAGCCTGCAACCTGACGAGACAAGAAGTCATTCTCAACAGCAGCCTCATAATCAGCCTTGGCAGCAGCCTCATCATTGTTGAATCGCAACTCAACTTCAGCCTTCAGGAACTCAACCTCGCTAAGAGTAAAGAGATAAACCGGCATAGCTTTGGCAACCTCGGTATTAACGAGACTTACATCCTTATCCATCAACTTAGTACCATCCCATTCCAAATACTTAGTCTTTGCACCAGGAATCTCACCAACATACTTTCCACTTGCAGCAGCCTTGTTCAAAGCATAGGCTTCACGAGGGTCGTTGGTAGAATTGAAGTAGGTTACCAATGGATATGCAGCACAGAAATTGTTTGCATTCAAAGAGAAGATATTACTATACCAAGGATTATACTGTCCCTCTGCATTGCTATATACATTAAATACTACATCAGAAACCGGGAGGATACCATTAGCCACGATAGCCTTAGCCTTTGCAGTATAATTAGCAGCATCTACATTTGCATCAATCAGACGCATATACATACGAAGACGGAGGGCATTGGCAAAACGCTTCCAGCTATCCAGATTCTTGCTGAACATAGGATCGGTCATATCGATGTTGTCAGAAGCTGCAATAGCTGCCTCTGCTTCATCCATTGCCTTCAAAACATTCTCATAGACACTCTGACCATCATCCCAAACCGGATTAGGATTAGAGCTACCCTGGCAGGCCTCTGTATAAGGAGCATCACTACAAGCATCTACCATATACTGCATAGCCAAAGCTGTCATTACCTTGCATACATAAAGGTTGGCAGTATTAGTAGTCTTACTCTCTATATCCTTGATATCAGTCATTGCACCGGCATAGATAGTACGATAGCAACGGTCGAAGAGCTGAGAAGCCTCATCAAAGTGAAGCTCAGCAATGTCGTTATACTGATTATACTCAGGACGCTGCTCAAAATACTGAGCAAAATAGCCACCATAGGTGAACATCGCATCACCAGGAACCGCAGCTATGGCATTCTGCACAGCAGGGAACTCCAATGAAGGTGTAATATCACCAGAAGCAGGATAGTTTGGATTCTCATTGATATCCATATCGCAGCTAGAAAGCGCCAAGAGGCAAGCTGCACTATATAATAATATTTTTTTCATAAATGATCCACCTTTAGAATTTAACAGAAACATTGAAACCCATCTTGCGTGAGCTTGGGTTAGCAGAATACTCACCGAAGTTACCAGACAAGTCGTTACCGAATGAGCTTGACTCTGGGTCGATGAATGTATTGCTAGAAGGTGTCCAGAGGAAGAGGTTGTTACCGAAGACAGAAACCTTAACGCCAGTCAAGAATGTCTTAGCCAACCAAGCCTTTGGCAAATCCCAAGAGAGAACTACAGAACGAAGCTTTACATAGCTCTTGTCAACCAAGAATTCTGCATCGTAGTTATCAGCACCATTGTTCCAATAGTTGTAGATATTGGTTGGTGTCAGAGCAGTAGTATTCTCTGTATAGATAGGAGCACCATTAGCATCTGTACCAGACTGAACCACAGAATTTGGAATAATCCATGGGTTACGATGGTTGTATGCAGTCTGGATAGCATTACCGGTGAAGTATGTAATATTCTTGGTACGAGAGAACATCACACCACCCTTACGGATATCAAAGTCGAATGACAGGCTGACACCCTTATAAGACAAGGTATTAGAAATACCCATCTGATACTTACTGTTCATGCTACCTACAATTTCCTGCTTATCAGTCTTCTGAGGAAGACCATTTGCATCTACAATCAAACGTCCCTGGTCATCACGCTTAGAAGTATAAGCCTTGAACACACCGAGTTCCTCACCTACGATAGCATAGAGAGAAGTACCGCCAGAGAAACCATAGATAACAGATTCACCGCCGAGTTCCTCAGGCAAAGAGATTACCTTACTCTTGTTCTTGGTGAAGTTCCAAGAGAGATCCCATTTGAAATCCTTGGTCTTAATAGGCGTTACGCTTACCAAAGCCTCGATACCACGGTTGCGAATCTTACCAAGGTTCATGTTCTGATATGTGTAACCAGAAGCTGGATCCATATTCAAGGAGAAGATCTGCTTGTCTGAGTTTCTGTCGTAATATGAAACATCAAATGAAATACGGTTCTGCAAGAATGCCATGTTCAAACCAAACTCAAACTCTGTAGTCATTTCAGGACTCAAAGTATTACTACCCAGAGTATTGCCCTTGGTATAAGCATTGTAGTTACCATTGGTGAATGGGAATTTACTAGAACCCCAGCCTGAAGTATTAGCTGAAGCCTGAGCATAGACAGAGTTTGTCATATATACGCTGGCATCATTACCAGTCTTACCCCAAGCAGCACGGAACTTACCGAAAGTCACGATCTTCTGAGCCTCAGGAGACAGGAACTTAGAGAACACGAAGCTACCTGTTACACCAGGATAGAAGAATGAGCGGTTACCCTTTGGAAGAGTAGAAGACCAGTCGTTACGGGCGGTCATTGTCAAATAAGCCCAATCGTCCCATCCGAGTTCGACCTGACCATATGCACCCATCAAGCGACGAAGTGACTGATACTGATCAAGAGTTGGTTTCTCAGAAGAGTTTGTCAAGTTGAAATAAGTAGGTATTGTCAAATTAGTAACTGCACCATACAAGTATGTGTATTTACGCTCATTACCATTGAAACCGAGAGCTGCGTTTACATCCAACTTATCGATGAACTTGTGGCTGTAATTGAACATTGCATTGAAGTCCATCTCGCGGCGACGCTCAGTCTGCTCAGTTACAGAACCAGTCAATGACTTCAATGCATCCGCCCAGTTTGGAGTGTTTGCATAAAGAGCAGACATGTTTGGTTCACCGGTGTTATGATCACCAGTAGTTGTATCAAGACCGAAACGGGTAGAGAACTTCAAATCGGTGAAGATATCCCAGTCAAACTGCAACTTACCATAGAAACGCTCTGACTCATACTCATTCTTGTAGTTATTCAAGATATAGTATGGGTTGGTTACACCGTAAGGAGTATAGTAATAACCTGGCATATTGAATGGATCATTCAGGTCCTTCATCTCTACGATACTGATATCGCGAGGAGTCTGCATGATGGCATTATACATAGAACCCGTCTTCTGACCAGTAGTCACGAAGTTGTTCTTCTGATAAGCATAGTTGGCAGACATGCTCAATGTTACATTCTTGATCTTGTGAGAAGCTCGACCAGAGAATGTATATTTGTTGTAACTATCCGCATCAGTAGGGATAATACCATCATCATGAATCTGAGAAAGACTCAAGAAGAAATTACTAGCATCAGTTGCACCATTGAAAGATACACTGTTGCTGTAGCGAAGACCCGTGTCAAAGAAGTCCTTGACATTGTTCTTTATAGGAAGATAGCTCTTCAGTTTCTGAGAGTTATCATAAACATTACCATATTTTAAGGTTGAGCCATCGAAAGCTGGTCCCCAAGAACCATTCTCGATATCAGTCTTGTCACCATACCAACCCATACCGAACTCATTCTGGAGCTGAGGCAAGCGAAGCACAGACTCAAACTGCAAACCACCATTATACTCTACACCAATACCCTTGTTCTGCTTCTTACCACTCTTGGTAGTAATCAACACAACACCATTGGCAGCACGGCTACCATAAAGTGCAGTTGCGGCAGCACCCTTCAGGATGGTCATGCTGGCAACATCGTCAGGGTTTACGGCATTGGCACCGTTACCAAAGTCATAACCATTGTCCAAGCTATTACTGCTTACCAAGTTATTACTGCTGGAAACGGTAGAGTTATTCAATGGCACACCATCAACAACATACAAAGGCTGGTTGTTACCAGACAACGAGCTGACACCACGGATGATGACAGAATTAGAAGAACCTGGGTCAGAAGATGTTGAAGAAATCTGCACACCAGCTACCTTACCTGCAAGACTAGACATAACGTCGTTGGTACGAGACTCAGAGATTTTCTCACCGCCCACAACAGCAGCAGAATATCCCAAAGCCTTACTAGAACGGGAAATACCCATCGCAGTAACAACAACCTCATCAAGATTTCTTGAATCAGCAACCAGCATAATCTTCATCTTAGCAGACGCCTTTACCTTTTTGGGCTCCATACCAAGATAAGTAACTTCGAGAACAGCATCCTTACTTGCATTAGGCAGAGTAAAGTTACCATCCACATCTGTCACTGTACCAGTCTTTGTTCCTGCGATTTTAACAGATGCGCCAATCACTGGCTCACCATCTTCCTGAGAAACAACTTTACCTGTAACAGTAGTCTGTGCGAGAGCCATTCCTGTTGAAAGAACAAGCCCCCCCCATTAACATGGTTAGTCTTTTTGTCATAATTTCTCTCTCTTAAATTAAACAACTTACAAATATCGAGTGCAAAGATACACACTTTTTATAAAATAAACAAATTTTTAGCTAACAAAATGCTATTAAAAAGCTATTTTCTTATCCCTTTTGTATATTTTCTGTATATTTCCCAACTTTTAGACAGATTTTTATGACTAAAGACAACAAAATGTTAGTTTTCAGCAATTACACCATACTTGATGAGGGCATTTTTCACACCATCCTCATCCACATGAGTCGTAATGTAATCGGCTACCAGCTTCAATTCTTCACCAGCATTGCCCATTGCTACACCTACACCAGCCTCCTTGATAATAGAGATGTCGTTGCCACCATCGCCGAACGCCATAGTTTCTTCAATGTTCAAGCCGAGATAATCAGCCATTGCCTGGAGTCCCTTTCCCTTGTCGGCTCCACGCGCCGTGATGTCGGTAAAGGCAGGATGCCATCTGCCGGAAGTGCAGTTTTCGAGCGTAGGCATCAGGAGCGCTTCCTGCTCTACGGTGCAGAAAGGAGTGACCTGCAAGATGGCCTCATCGCCCAAAGCATCTACATCCGTGATGAAGATGCTGCTATCTACTCCCAAACCCTTGCAGAAGATTTCATAGACCTCGTCGGTATAATGATGAATGGCAAAACGGCTCTCGCTTACCACGATGGCAGGATAGTTGTCTCTATCAGCAGCCTCGATGATTTTCTTCACGTCTGAAGGAAGGATGGCGTGCTGGCTCACCAATGTATCCTCCACAAAGCAGCGGGCACCATTGGCTGTGATGTAACCATCGATGAGATGCTCTATCTGACCGAGGTTATTGATGATCTGCTTGGGGCGTCCCGTAGAAATATACACCTCTACCCCATTCTTCTTAGCCTGCTCCAAAGCATCCACAGTACTCTGCGGAATCCTGTGGGACTTGAAACTCACCAACGTGCCGTCGATGTCGAAAAACAATGCTTTTATCTTCTTATCCATAAATATATCTTGTTCCTTATTATTTAAATAAATACCATACCTTATTGATTCATTTCTCACGCGCGTACCTTTTATATAAAGATACAAATGATTCTTCTCGCTGAAAAAACGGGTGCAAATATACGAAAAAACAGATAATTAGCCAAAAATATGCAGTTTTTTTTAAATATCCTTGCCATTTTCGCTGAAAAAGCGTATATTTGCTGCGACTTTCATGCGCAAGAAAACGTCTTGCATCACGCATAGAAAGCAAACTAAAAACTTAGTGATATGAAGAAGAAGACCTATGTCTGGCTGGCATCCCTCTTGCTGATGCTGGTAGCTACGCTTACTTCATGCGAAAAGTTTGCACTCGATGATTCGGGTACCAATTCACATGACGCAAACGCCAACGTAATCATCCATGCGTCCGTGGCAAAAAACAATTCTACGGGAACAAGAAGCGGAGAAGAAGATTTCGAAGATGAGGAGGAAGGAGATGAAGACGGATTGGATGAAGGAGATGAGGAAGTAGAGGGAAAGCCTCTAGAAGATTACTGCTCCCGGCTCTCCATCGCCATTTTTGATGGAGAGGAAAAGGTGAAGACCCTGAATCTGAAAGCAGAAGATGGCTACGAAGATATCGGGATTAATCTGGATGCGGGAAAATACCGAATGGTTGCCATCGGCCATAACGGAAGCGGAAACTGTACGATCAGTTCCCCAGAGAAAGTGAAATTCTACAAGAACAAGATGACCGATACCTTCTTCTATTACGGCACTTTCAATGTGATAGATGGAGAAGATACGGATGATTACATCCTGCTGAATAGAGCCGTGGCACAGTTTAAGGTCCATATCACCGACGCCACCATCCCCGCCGAGGCGCACAGCATCAAGTTTTACTATACGGGAGGCAGCAGCACCCTTGACGCCGTAACGGGTTATGGATGCGTACAAAGCCGGCAGACCGAAAGCTTCAAGCTTCAGGAAGGCAAAAGGGATTATTCGGTCTATACCTTCCCTCGCGAAGAGAACAAGGGATTGAAAATGACCATCAACATCCTGGATGCAGATGCTCAGAGCATCAAGGAATATTCCAAGGAAGGCGTCCCAGTGAAACGCAACAACATCACCCTGACCAATATCAGCATCAAAGACCATACTATCTCCGACCCCGACCAGAAAGAAGATGGTGATTCAGGAAAAGGCAACCTGGGATTCACCGTAAATCCCGACTGGGAAGGAGAAATCGTTGTTGAATTTGAATAGAAGAATGTTCCATTTTTCCATAATGTAAGGTAATTTTCGATTCTTAAAGATTTGATAATAAAAAATCCTTTGTGGTTTGCGAATATTTCCATAAATTTGCACCGATATTATAATATTATAGTAAAGGAATGAAAAAAATATTAACTCTTATCATGCTGATGGGAGCAATGACTGCAACCGAGGCTCAAACGATGGTTCTGAACCTCGACAGTTGTCGTGCGATGGCGCTACGCAACAACAAGCAGATCAATGCCTCTAAGCTCAAGAAGGACGTGGCGACCAACCTGAAGAAATCGGCGCGCACGAAATATTTGCCAAAGGTAGATGCCATGGGCGGATATGAATGGTTCAGCAAGGAGATCTCTTTGCTCAATGACGGTCAGAAGTCAGCATTCAGCAATTTAGGTTCCAATATCGTTGGTGGAATCACCGGCAATGCTAACGACGTAATGGCCGATCTGGTAAGCAAGGGAATGCTCACCCCTGAACAGGCACAGAAAATCGGAGGATTGCTCAACGAGAAAGGAAGCGTTATCCAGCAGCAGGGCAATGCCATCGGACAGAGCGTGGTAGATGCTTTCCGCACCGACACCCGCAACATGTGGGCTGGTAGCGTGATGCTCCGCCAGCCTATCTATATGGGCGGCGCCATCCTGGCTGCCAACAAGATTGCAGACATCGGTGAGCAGATAGCCGACAATGATCTCGACATGCAGACCCAGAAGACCCTCTACAGCATAGACCAGGCTTACTGGCTTGCCGTTTCGCTGAAGCAGAAGTACAAGCTCGCCACCAGCTACAGAGACCTGGTGAAAAAACTCAACGACGATGTTCACAAGATGATTCAGCAGGGCGTAGCCACCAAGGCAGATGGCCTGAAGGTAGATGTAAAGGTGAACGAGGCGGAGATGAAGATTACACAGGCTGAAGACGGTCTGGTGCTCTCCAAGATGCTTCTCTGTCAGCTTTGCGGCATTCCGATGAACCAGGAAGTGACTCTTGCCGATGAAGACAAGGAGACGCTGGCTCTTTCGGGAACTCCTGTGGATACAGAGCAGCAGCGAGTAGCAGCTTCTGATTCTGCGATGAATACCCGTCCGGAATTGCGCATGCTCCAGAATACGGTCGATATTTCCAAGCAAGCCACCAATCTGGTTCGCGCCGTCTATCTGCCTCATGTGGCATTGACCGGCGGCTACACCATTTCGAATCCAAATGTGTTCAATGGTTTCCAGAAGAAGTTTACCGGCGTATGGAATATTGGTGTCATCGTGCAGGTTCCGGTATGGAACTGGTTCGACGGTGCCTATAAGGTGCGTGCATCCAAGGCTGCCACCAACATTGCCCAGATGAACCTCGACGATACCCGCGAGAAGATTCATCTCCAGATTACCCAGAGCCAGTTCAAGGTGAAGGAAGCTGAGAAGAAGCTCAACATGGCCATCAAGAACATTGACAGCGCCAACGAGAACCTGAGATGCGCCAACCTCGGATTCAAGGAAGGAGTGATGGAGGTAACTGATGTGATGGCAGCTCAGACTGCCTGGCAGCAGGCACAGAGCCAGAAGATCGATGCGGAAATCGATGTGAAACTTACCCAGGTAGGGCTTAACAAGGCGCTCGGTATTCTGCAGTAACAAAAGAAACATTTTTCAAAATTCAAATTCAGATAAAAACATGTCTAAGAAATCACAGCATAACAATATACTGCTTGCCGTTATCGGTTTTACGGCAGTTGTCATACTCGTGGGAATCATTGGCTTCTTCACGCTTGAGCAGAAGGACGACACTATCCAGGGCGAGGTAGAAGTATCAGAATACAGAGTATCCTGCAAGTTGCCAGGCCGCATCGTAGAACTGAGAGTCAAGGAGGGCGATTACGTTCACGTGGGCGACACCCTCGCCATCCTCGAAGTTCCAGAGATGAAATCGCAGGAGCAGATGCTCCAGGCAACCAATGCCGCAGCAGAAGCTATGAAGGATCTTACTGATGCCGGTGCACGCAAGGAACAGATTCAGGGTGCCTTCCAGCTGGTTCAGCAGGCAGAAGCTGCTGCAACCATTGCCAAGAAGACTTACGACCGCATGCAGAACCTCTATAATGACGGTGTGATCAGCGGTCAGAAGCGCGACGAAGCATTTGCTGCCTACAAGGCTACAGAGGCTCAGGTGGCAGCAGCCAAGAGCCAATATGAGATGGCGAAGAATGGTGCCCGCGAGCAGGAGAAGCGTATGGCAGCCAACAACACACAGGCTTCCAAGAGCGCTGTAGATGTAGTGAAGAATCTCCTGAAGGAGACCGTTCAGGTGGCCCAGTGCGAAGGCGAGGTCAGCAATGTCTATCCTAAGGTAGGCGAGCTGGTGGGTCTCGGTTCTCCTATCATGAGCATCTCTATCATGAGCGATATGTGGGGAACCTTCAATGTCCGCGAGGATCATCTCCAGGGATTGAACAAGGGCGATGAGTTCACTGCTTTCGTTCCTGCCTTCAACAAGGAAATCAAGATGAAGGTTTACTACCTGAAAGACCAGGGTTCCTATGCTATCTGGAAGGCAACCAAGGATAATGGCGACTACGACCGCAAGACTTTCGAGGTGAAGGCCCGTCCTATCACCAAGCTGGAGGGATTGCGCCCGGGAATGTCACTCATCATTAAATAGCTTTGAGATTTTCAATGTTCAAGAAATTATATCATATTGCCCGTAGAGAGTGCGGCATCATGCGGAAGAATCCCATCTATCTCTTCTGCATGGTCATCTTCCCCATCGTGGTGGTGATTTTCTTCACTACCCTGATGCAGGGAGGTGTGCCTACCGACATGCCTGTGGGCATCGTTGACCAGGACAATTCTCATACCTCCCGCCAGCTGGTGCATAAGCTCGACGCTTTCCAGACCACTAAGGTGGTGGCTCACTATGAAAACATAGCCGAGGCAAGACATGCTATCCAGAAGAACGAGATCTATGCCTTCCTGGTGATTCCTAACGGAACGGAGGCAGGACTGATGGCTTCCCGACAGCCGAAGATTTCCTTCTACTACAGCAGCGTTTCGCTGGCAGCAGGCTCCCTGCTCTTCCGGGATCTGAAGACCATTTCCACTCTGGGAGGCGCAGCTGCCGGAATGGCGAAGCTGTCGGCACTGGGAAAGACGAACGATGAAATCATGACCTTCCTGCAGCCCATCGCCGTGGATCTGCACATGATAGGCAACCCTTACGCCAACTACAACTATTATCTGTCGAGCGTGATGGTGCCGGGCCTCATCATGCTGTTCATCTTCCTGATCACCCCTTATTCCATCGGTACGGAACTGAAGTTCAACAGAGCCAGAGACTGGATGCGAATGGCGAACAACAATCCTTATCTCGCCATCGCGGGTAAGATGTTGCCTCAGACGCTCATCTTCCTGAGCATCTTCCTGCTCTTCGAGTTCTACATCTATTATGTATTGGGATTCCCGCATCCGGGAGGTGCAGCGCCCATCATACTGCTGGGCATTCTGAGCGTATTGTCCTGCCAGTGCTTCGGTATCTTTGCCTTCGGACTGATGCCTTCCCTGCGCATGTCGATGAGTATCTGTTCGCTTTGGGGTGTGGTGAGTTTCTCCATCTGCGGAGCCACCTATCCACTCTTCTCCATGGATTCGCCAATCCAGGCCATCGGACAGCTCTACCCTATGCGCCACTATTATATGATTTACCAGATGAACATCTTCAATGGTTTCCCGATGAGCGATGCTGTGCTCCACTGGGGCGCGATGTTACTCTTCTGTGCCCTGCCAATCCTCACCATATGGAATATCAAGAAGGCTATGTTGATTTACAAGTATTTGCCGTAGAAATATGAAGAGTAAAGAACGCAACAGCTTTACTAATCATAAAGTTCAATGCTCAAAGTTCAAAGTTCAATGTTAAAAAGTAGTTTATTATATAAGATCATCAATGGAATCTGGGATATGTGCTTCATCTGGAAGACGGAAATGCGCAATGTGTTCCGCGATGAGGGTGTGCTCATTTTCTGCATCCTGGTACCGCTGGGCTATCCGCTGCTCTACTCGTGGATTTACAACAACGAGGTGGTGAGAGAGGTGGATACGGCGATTGTTGACCTGAGCCACAGCCATACTTCCCGCGAGTTTATCCGCGATTACGATGCTTCTCCGGATGTCAAGGCCACCTATTACTGCAACAGTCTCGACGAGGCGAAGCAGCTGGTGCAAAGGCAGGCGGTGCACGGAATCGTCTATATTCCTGCCGATTTCGACACCAAGCTGAATCGTGGTGAACAGGCGCATGTGGGCGTATATTGCGATATGAGTCTGATGCTGACCTATAAGGCGATTTTCCAGACCGCACAGGGTGTGGCAAGCCAGATCAACTCGGGAATCCAGATTTCGAAGGGAGGAGGATTCACGGATCGGGATGATGAAATAACCGCCCATCCACTGGAATTCGATGAAGTTCCGATATTCAATACCACCGGGGGATATGGTAATGCGATTCTTCCGGGTGTACTGGTACTCATTCTGCAGCAAACCATGCTGCTGGGCATCGGAATGGCAGCAGGAACATCGAGAGAGCTGAACAGAAATCGCGAACTGATACCGGTAAGCGAGCATTATGGCGGCATTTTCCGAATTGTATTCGGCAAGGCGATGGTTTATTTCATGGTTTACGCCGTGATGGGAATGTACCTGACGCTGGTTGTTCCGAAACTTTTCGGCTTCGTAAGTATGGTAACCTGGACCACCATTCTGGGTTTCCTTCTGCCTTATATTCTGTCGTGTGTATTCTTCGGATTGATGCTATCATGCCTGGTAAGATACCGTGAGAACGTGATGCTTCTGGTGGTTTTCACCTCTGTGCCATTGCTCTTCATGACGGGTATTTCGTGGCCACAGAGCAATATTCCAGCCTTCTGGCAGGGATTTGCGTGGGTTTTCCCATCTACCTTCGGTATCAGAGGATTTCTGAGAATCAGCAGCATGGGAGCATCTCTTGCCGATATTCTGCCGGAGTTCAGAGCGCTCTGGATACAGACGGGCGTATATTTCCTCGCCACCTGCCTGGTTTTCAGACAGCAGTTGCGCTCAGCAAGACTCAAGGCGAATCTTACTGCCGAAGTTGCAGAAGAAGAGGATGAGGCAGAAGAGCTTCTGGAGGCTAAAAATCAATAGCTTCTGGAGGCTAAAGAATCAAGAGCTAGAATTCAAGAAGTAGGGGTTGACCATACAAAAAACAGCTGTTAACTGTTAACCTGTTAACCCCTGAGATAAAAATAAAGCTAGGACTGCTTGCGGACAATCCTAGCTTTTTTATTTTATAACCTTATCGAATAGGTTATTTATTAGTGTGTACTGACAATCTTGGTTGGAGCCTTCTCGGCATTTCTGCGGTTCACTACCGTCACGATACTCTGGGCGAGACTCAGGAAAGCCTGACCGGTAATAGAATCAACCTTGGTAGCAGCAGGCGCACCATCATCACCACCCTCGCAGATGCTCTGAACGATAGGAATCTGGGCGAGCAGAGGCACATTCATCTCCTTAGCAAGATTCTTGCAACCCTCCTTACCAAAGATATAATACTTGTTCTCAGGCAGCTCGGCAGGCGTAAAGTAGGCCATGTTCTCGATAAGACCGAGGATAGGCACATTCACCTTATCATTCTGATACATGTCAATACCCTTTCTCGCATCGGCAAGCGCCACCTGCTGAGGCGTACTTACGATAACTGCACCCGTAATGGAAAGCGTCTGGAGCAGCGTAAGATGAATATCGCTTGTGCCAGGAGGTGTATCGAGGATAAAGTAATCCAACTCACCCCAGTCAGCATCAGCAATCAGCTGCTTCAGGGCAGAACAAGCCATTCCGCCGCGCCACAGAGTAGCCGTAGTAGGACTTACGAAGAAACCGATACTCAGGAGCTTCACGCCATATTTCTCGACAGGTTCGATGAGGTCTCTGCCGTCCTTGTGAACAGAATAAGGACGCTCCTCCTCCACACCGAACATCTTAGGCATGGAAGGACCGAAGATATCCGTATCGAGCAAGCCCACCTTGTAGCCCAACTTAGCCAGGGCAATGGCGAGATTGGCAGAAACGGTACTCTTGCCTACTCCACCCTTACCAGAGCTCACTGCGATGACGTTCTTCACCTGTGGCAGCATCTTTCCCACCTCAGGACGAGGAGCCGACTTGAACTCAGTAACGATTTCCACCTCTACATCTTTCGAAATATGATAATGGATGGCAGCCTCGGCCGCCTTCACCGTACTCTTGAGGAAAGGATCCGTATCACGAGGAAAGAGAAGAACCACCTTCACCTTCATACCATTGATGCTAGGCGTATCTGCCAGCATCTCGCTCTCTATGAGGTTCTTCTTGGTGCCTGGATAAATCACCGTAGCAAGCGCCTCTTCAATCAATTTTGGATATAATGTCATCATTTCTTTTTATTTATTTGGTGCAAAAGTAACAATAAATAATGTAATAAGCAAATAAAAACTAAATAATTTCAGTTATTAAACACTTTTATGTATCTTTGCAGATTGGAGAAGATGATGAAGCGACATCAGGAACTTCGGATTCCCCCTCCACCTTCAAGAACGACAAAACTGAATAAAAATGAATTATAAGAAAATCATAGTAGGTTTCGCCCTTTCTCTGGCTTGTCTTTCCGTACAGCAGGCAGGCGCTGAAACCTTCAGCAAGAGTAAGAAGAAAGAGAATGTGACTGCAGCTACCAGCATCAACTGGGCGGATGCTTCGGGCAAGGTAAGCTACTCTATCAACGCCACCACTGCGCCTGTGGTGAAGATTGCCCTCAGGATGTTTTCCAACGACATGAAGGCTGTAACCGGCAACGAGGCGAAGGAGAAAGCCGGTGCCAACATCCAGATTTACCAGCTCAACCTGCTCACCAACAAGGAGTTTTCTGCCGTAGAAAAGCTCGGCGCTCCTCTCCACAAATTCATCACAGCCAAGGATGCTTTCTACATCGGAACCCGAAATGGTAAGATCATCGTGATAGGAAGCGACGCCCGAGGCACTGCCTACGCCATCATGGAACTCTCGCGCATGGCTGGCGTTTCGCCTATGGCAGGATGGAACGACCTGAAGCCGCAGACACGTCAGAATCTCTCTACCCAGGTGGGAACGGAGAAGATAGAAATACCGAGAATCGAATTCAGAGGTCTTGCCCTGAACGGAAGCAAGTGGATGAATCAGAAGAACTACAGTCAGCTGGCGCGCCTGATGCTGCGACTGAGAGCCAACACCCTCTGGCGGGTGGACGGCAAGCACGAGGCTGCCTACAACAAGGCGGTGGTAGATAGCTTCGACATCTGCATTGCCGAAAACTACAAGGTGACGGAAATCACCGGCAAGAAACACAAGAAAAAGCATAAGAAGACCCTGGAGAACGTGAAGATGATCTGTGCCGGCAACCAGATGCAGCTGGAGAATGTCTCCCCTGCCCTGGTGCTCGAGATGCTCAACAACAGAGATTATCTGGAAACCAAGTCGGAGCACCGGGAGAAATCCCATCGCTCGGAGATGCATCATGATGAAGACTGCGCATGGATTGCCAACATAACCAATCCGAAGATGGTTTCGCTGCAGCTTGCCATGATTTCAGACCTTGCCTGGAACGGCGAGGCGCTGCAGGGAGGCATCAGCAGCTACCTGCAGAACTGGCTCAGCAGTCTCTTCGGCAACGTGGCAGCCAAGAAAATCAAGCCTCTGATGGAGGAATACTATCGCCTGACCAGTATCCGCCAGCCAGCCTTCATGGCAATGCCATACGGCGATACAGAGTTTCATTCGGGCGAATTCGGCAATGAGCTGGAGCGCTATCTCTACGCCTACGACCTGCTGAAGACCAAGACTGCCAATCTGGAAAGAACCCTTCCTGCCGATCAGCGAGACGGTTTCTTCGAAATCGTGAAATATCCTATCTTCTCTGCTGCCCTCATCGCCGAAAAGGAGCTGGAGGCACAGGAAGCCAGAGACATCGCCCGTCCGGGACTGTTCCCGAATGATGATGAAGCCAAGGCTTCGGCTGCCGTGAGCCTCAACGCCTTCAACACCCTGAAGCAGCTCAACGCCTACTATCTGAAGCTGGGCAAGGGCAAATGGAGCAGCATCATCGCTACAGATGGGGCAGAAATGCAGGCTCCGCAGTTGCCGGGCGCTCTACCTGCCAAGGATATCAAGCTTCTGATGCAGGATGCCTTCGACAGAAATCAGGATCTCCAGCCACTGGTGACATTCACCAAGAACATCACAGCCAAGAATGCATACGACTGGACGAATGCCTTCCAGGCACCTGCAGCCAAAGATGGAACTGCGGAGAAGATCCAGCTGAAACCGCTACTGGGGCATAGCAGCAACGCCGTGAAGCTGCCAAAGGGAGCCATCCTGAGATACAGATTCGTAAGCAGCAGCATAGGAGACGCGAGATTCACCCTCGCCACCATCCCGAGCTATCTGCCATACGAGAAGAATATGCGGGTAAGCGTGAGCATCGACGGTGCAGAGCCGGTAATCTGCCAGATGAAGGAGGATTACAACTCCAAGGAATGGAAGATGAACCATTGGCGCGGTCAGGCGCTCAAGAGCTTCTACGTAACCCTGCTCGACGGCTATCATACTGTAGAAATCAAGGCGCTGGATGACAATATCATCGTTGACCAGTGGGTGCTTGATTTCGATGTAGATAGAGAATACTATGTATTCCCGGTTACGAGATAAAGGGAAATACAAGGATAAAACAAGCGACACGAAAGTGACACGAAAACGACACGAAAGCGACACGAAAGAGGCTTAATAGATGGCAAGCTGGAGGCTTAATAGATGACCGATCCTTGCCATCTATGAAGCCCGGAAAGTGTTAAAGAAGCTAAGTGATAGTTTCTTATCCCCCAACTCTATGAGTTCTCTATCCAGAAGTATAGAGTTGGCTTAAAAAATGGGCAGGGTTAACAGGTTAACAGTTAACAGCCGAAAAATGCATGGTACCCCCCATATCTATAAAAAGAAGTATATATATATATATTATTATATAATAAGGTACGCGAGGGGGACTATCGAAAAATCGACTGTTAACTGTTAACCCTGTTAACCCCCACCAGCCGTAAGAGCCGAAGAAGCCTCCCAGCAAAGCAATGCCGAGAGGCTTCTTGTTTATGATATTATTTGAAATACTTCTCTACAAATTCCTCAGGAGTCAAGACTTCGGGTCTCTGCCCCAATACGTTCTTGTAATCTTTGATATTGATAGTCAATAAGACATCACAATCATTCTGCAAGGCACAGTGATACTGGAAGCTATCCTCTATGTCGGTAAAGCGCTCATCATTGACAGCTTCTTGAACTGTTTTTGCTGAACAATCTACAGTAGGAGCCAACTGCAAAAACGCTAAAAGCGTCTGTCTGACTCTCTCTGTCTGCTCAGGCCTATGAATACCATGCTCTTTAAAATAAAGAGTAACAAGATATGCATTTGTGTACATACCTCCAACAGAAGCCACAGCAGAAATAATTTCATCTTCTATAGCATCAAAAACATCACGTACCCATCTGAATTGCTTACGGCACGTGGTATATTCGATAAAAATATTAGTATCTAAAAAGACTTTCATCGTTGTCAAATTTGAAATTTTTCTTTTAGATACTCCTCTATTAATTCCTTATCCGACTTATCAGTCTTCATAATACCGCATAAAGCATCATGAGCATATTGCCTTCTTGCAACCTTTGCCTTAGGCTTAGCTTTAGCCACTAATTTCTTAGCATACTCTGTCAGCTCCTGCTTCAATGTATCCAACTGATAAGACTGAGGTACATCCAATGATATGTTGATAGTTGTCTGCATAATCTTTCCTTTCTTTTAAGAAGTTATATTTTCTGTGGGCAAAGATACGATATTTTTATGAAACTCCAAGGGAAAAGCATAAAAAAAGCACTCCAAGAAGCGAAAACTCCTCAAAGTGCTCTGAACTTAATATTATCTCTTATTGGTTTTTACTCAATAACTACGGTTGTCCAACCGTGCTTGTCCTCTACAGTACCATACTGAATACCACGGAGGGTATCATACAGATGCTTAGAGACAGGACCTGGCTTCTCACCGAAGTTGTAGCGCTTGCCTGTATCCAGGTCATCAATGTAGCTGATAGGGCTGATAACGGCAGCAGTACCGCAAGCACCAGCCTCCTCGAATGTATCCAACTCATCCTCAGGAATCTGACGGCGCTCTACCTTCATACCGAGATCCTCAGCCAACTGCATCAAGCTCTTGTTGGTGATAGATGGGAGGATGGATGTACTCTTAGGAGTAACGTATGTATTGTTCTTGATACCGAAGAAGTTGGCAGCACCACACTCATCCATGTATTTCTTCTCCTTGGCGTCGAGATAGAACTCGCATGCATAACCCTTCTCGTGAGCGATATTGTTGGCTCTGAGGGAAGCAGCATAGTTACCACCTACCTTATAGATACCTGTTCCGAGAGGAGCAGAGCGGTCGAAATCACGGATGATGACGTATGGGTTGGTAGAGAATCCACCCTTGAAGTATGGACCCACTGGAGTTACGAAGATAAGGAAGCAATACTCCTTAGAAGGATGAACACCCACCTGAGCACTTGTACCGATGAGCAGCGGACGGATATAGAGCGTAGCACCACTCTCGTAGGTAGGAATCCACTCCTGGTTGAGGCGAACCACCTTCTTCACCATTTCCTCGAACATTTCTGTAGGCACCTCTGGCATCAGAATGCCGCGACATGTGCTCTGCAAGCGCTTAGCGTTCTCGTCCATACGGAACACGCGCACCTTACCGTCTGGGCAACGGTAAGCCTTCAAGCCCTCGAATGCCTCCTGACCATAGTGCAGACAGGTTGCAGCCATGTGCAATTTCAAATACTCATCAGAGCAAACTTCTATTTCGCCCCATTTGCCGTCGCGATAGTAACAGCGAACATTGTAGTCAGTCTGGCGATAGCCAAATGACAAATTAGACCAATCTAAGTCTTTCATAACATCTTATTTTTTAATGTTCTACTAATATTTTGAATGCAAAAGTACAAAATATTCTATTAATCTGCAACTATTTTGCGATAAATTTAGTAGAAACGTTATTATTTTACGTATTTCTGCCGTTTTGAGGCATTATTTTACCATTTTATGGGTACTTTTTCGTTCTTGCGCCGTTCCTTGAAGCGGAATCAATCCTCACTGAGGAGCTTTTTGATTTCCTCATCGGTCTTGGTGAGCTTGTCCTTGCAGAGCTTTACCAAGGTTTTGGCACGCTTCAACTGCTCGGAGAGCTGATCAATATCCAGTTCATCATTCTCCATTCTTTCTACAATCTGCTCAAGCTCTCTTACAGCTTGCTCGTATTTCATTTCTTCTTTTGCCATAATTTTATTGTTTTTGGAGTTAACAGAGTTAACAGTTAACAGTGGATATTTTAAAGCTTTTGCCCTTTCAGGGCGACAGGTTTGCATCCTTTATTACCCAGGGCGTTGCCCTGGGCTAGGAGCTTCTGCCCTTTCAGGGCGTATGGGAAATTCCTATTGCCTCAGGGCGTGTGGGGAATTATTTCACTTCCGATTTAATATTACCCTCGGCGAATCTCGTTTCGATGATGTCGCCAGCCTCCAGCTGCGAGGCAGAACGGATACTCTTGCCATCTTTCAGCGTGATGCTGTAACCACGCTTCAGCAGCAGTTCCGGATCCTGCGCCTGGATGCGCTGCTGGAGAAGCTGCAGACGATGATTCTCATTGAGCATTTTTCTTTCCAGTACCGGCTGGATATTCTGCGAGAGAATCTCTAAACGGCGCTGGGCATTCGAAACCTTCGACTGCAGATTCGTCGTAATGCGAGTCATCAGACGGTCGAGATACGCCCCCTGCTTCGTCTTCACCAGCGAGAACTGCACGGGGATGGTGCTGCTCAATCTCTCTAGCCTCATCTTCTCCACCTGCAACCGGTGCTTCACGTTCTGCACGATGGTTTCCTGTGCATCCATCACCCGGGCATAGACCTCGGCGAGATGATTGATGAGGAAGGCGGCAGCGGCAGTCGGTGTCTTCACCCGCTGGAAGGAAATCATATCCAGTACACTCTCGTCCCTCTCGTGTCCAATACCCGTGATGATAGGCAGCGGGAAGTTAGCCACATTCTCGGCAAGCGCCAGGGTGTCGAAACCGGAAAGGTCGCTGGTAGCACCACCGCCACGGATAATGACTACGCAGTCAAACTCCTCATATTCGGCATTGATGCTGTCCAGGGCAGCGATGATGCTCTGCTCCACTCCCTCGCCCTGCATCGTGGCAGGAAAGAGGCGGGTGGTGAACTGCAAGCCGTAATCATTATCGGCAAGCTGATTGCAGAAATCGCCATATCCGGCTGCCGTAGCACTCGAAATCACGGCGATGCGCTGGCAGAACATCGGGAGCACCAGCTCCTTCTGCAGCTCGAAGACGCCCTCAGCCTTCAGCGTATTGATGATTTCCAACCGCTTGCGCGCCATATCGCCCATCGTATAGTTGGGGTCGATATCATCTACAATCCAAGAGAAACCATAGTTCTCATGGAACTGGGCGTGCACCTTGAGCAGCACCTTCATGCCGGTATGAATGCGCTGCCCCGTCACTCGCTCGAAATTCGGCTTGATGAGCATCCAGCGGTTTCGCCAGCAGTTGGCATGCGCCTTGGCTATCGGCGTATTGGAGCGTTCATCCTTCTGAATCAGTTCCAGATAGCAGTGGCCGCCATAACCCTCGCGAGCCTCGGAGAGTTCCGCTTCCACCCAATAGCTGTCGGGTAAGGACATCGAAATGATTTCGCTGACTATCGAGTTTAATTCATATAGAGATAATCTTTTTACTTTGAACATTGAACTTGGAATTTTGAACTTTATGAATACTATTACTTGGTACTTAGCCCCCCCTGGAACTTCCCTTATCATATAGCAGCAAAGCTAATCATAAAGTTCAAAGTTCCAAGATTACTTAATCGCTTTTCCCGTCTGATAAGCTTTCCAGAAATCCGGCACACCGTATCCGAAGACATTGTCGGGATGCTGCTGGTTATCGCCTGCCAGTTTTACGAGCTTGATGATCTGCTTGGCAGTCTTGCCAGGCAGCGCCTGCCAGAGGCAAGCCACCATACCCGCTACCAGCGGCGAGGAGAACGAAGTTCCATTATCATTGATGATGCTACCCCTGCCCGTAATCACGCAGGTAGGACTTCCGAAGGCCATCACATCAGGCTTGATTCTGCCATCCGCCGTAGGTCCTACGGCACTGAAGGCAGCATTCATGCCATGTTCGTTGATGCTTCCCACCGTGAGGATATCCTTGGCATCGGCAGGGAAATTGATTTTCTTCCAGGAACCCATACCATCGTTTCCGGCAGAGTTCACGCATACGATTCCCTTGTCGGCACACATCGATGCGGTTCGGGAGATGAGGGCGGTGTTGCCATCCTGCTCATAATAGTGATGATCCATCGAGGAATCATCGAAGCCATGATAGCCGAGCGAAGAATTGATGATGTCCACGCCACAGCTGTCAGCATATTCCGCAGCACTTGCCCAGTAATCCTCCTCGGCAAGGCTCTCGGTGCGTTCATCCTCGCATCTTATCAGCAGATACTGCGCCTCAGGAGCCACACCCACATAGAAGTCGGGCGCATTGGCAGCCATCGTAGAGAGCACCATCGTGCCATGTTCCATCTCTCCAAATACATTCTTGGATTCAGGAACCACGAAATCCTTCACACCCGCCAGCTTGATGCTGTGCAGGGCAGGAATCTTATCCACATTCATGAATCCGCCGTCGAATACGGCTATCATCATCCCCTTGCCGCAATAGCCACTTTCGTGGAGCCTTTTGCCGTTCAGCGACTTCAGCTGAGCATCAGCTGCGCCATAGAATCCATCGCCCTGACTCCATTCGTTCAGTCCATTGCGCACATTCGAGCGCATTCTCTGACTTACGGAATCGGGAGCCTGGAACACCTTCTTCCTCTTGGTGATGAATTTCAGGCCTTCCAGCTTGCGAAGCTCCTTGTCCTTATGGATGCGGATGAGCAGCGTATTGTTCCACTTGCTCTTCCCCACAATCTCGATGCCAGCCTCAGCCACCTGCTTTTCGTAAGCCGGAGCCACAGGAAGGTCGGTCAGATCTACAGGAATGCCCTGGCGCTTACGTCGGTCGATGGAGCGCTGGGAGAGGAATTCCGAAGGGCGGTTCACCGAAAAGGGCGTATGGTCGAGGTCTTTATCCTTGAGATAAAGACGATACATCTGGCATTTTCCACCAGGGAAAGACACCATATCGGCCTCCAGAAAGCCAGTTACCTTGCCATCGCGAGCCAACAATGTCAAGGTGGACAGAATAAATGCATAAAGCATCAAATATCTTTTCATCATTTATCGGTAGTACGATTGTTATATTGTTACATTCTCGTCTGACTGCTGTTGCCCAATCAGATTATTATTGTTTATACTAAGCTGCAAAAGTACAGTTTTTGTACGAGAATGCCAAAAGAAAAGGGAAGTTTTTATCGGGAAATGCAAGTTTTTCTTATATATATAATAAGGTATCAGATATTTTTTGTAATTTTGCAGACAAGTAGCCGCCGCAGTTGCTTTCTGAAAGAAGCTGAGCGAGCGGCTATGAGGAAAAAACAGATATAAATGGAAAATAAACAAGCGACATTAGAATTAGGTACGAAGCCTGTGGGCAAGCTGCTGGTTCAGTATGCCCTGCCAGCGATGATTGCGATGACCGCCTCTTCGCTCTACAACATTGTTGACCGCGTATTCATCGGTCAGGGTGTGGGAGCCATGGCCATCTCGGGTCTCGCCATCACCTTCCCCTTCATGAACCTCACCACCGCCTTCGGAGCCGGTGTGGGCGTGGGAGCGTCCACAGCCATCAGCGTGAAGTTGGGACAAAAAGATTATGCCACAGCGCAGAACATTCTGGGTAACACGATTTCACTGAATCTCATCATCGGTATCGGACTGAGCATCATCTGTCTGCTCTTCCTCGACC
>ERZ791878.236-NODE-236-length-45091-cov-5.034439_pt1 | contig 45091 bp, 33 predicted proteins | sample MGYA00510277_ERZ791878 | MGnify/ENA primary metagenome ERZ791878 (study PRJEB30046, sample SAMN00792094) | human gut metagenome | study: EMG produced TPA metagenomics assembly of the A metagenome-wide association study of gut microbiota in type 2...
GCGGCTGTTTCATATCAGTCCGTCCGCTTACCGGGAACAGAAACTGCCGTAAAAAACAAAAATACCCCGAAACAAAAATACCCCGCAGGGACTGTCAGATTTTATCGCTGACAGTCCCCGCGGGGCTTTTCTTTGCTTTTGAACCGACAATGCCTGTTCCGCTTAATGCCAGTAAGGCAAACAGCCATGTAACAGGGGTGCTGTCACCGGTCTGGACAGGCGCACTCTGCGGCTGTTCCGGCTGTGCTTCCGCCTGTGCCTGCTGTGCTTCGGATACATCTTCTTTTTTCTGTATCGTCACCTCAACACGGTTGCCATCGGCATCCACTGCCGTAACCTTTACCGGCTGATTACTGCCCTGTATCGTTTAGATTCCATTATCCGCAGTAAGCTGTGTATCTCCTGCAAATACTTTCTCTAAATTATCATCTTCCACCGTAAACTTTACATTTTCACAATAAATGCCGCCGTCGCTGATTCCGATAAATACAGGCGGCTGTGTGACTTTCTGCACATAAACCTGTACATTTGCCATAGCTGTGTTTCCGGCTTTATCAGTAATCTTTGCATAAACAACCATTCTGCCGTCCGGCTCTACCGTAAATTCTTTTTCGTATAAATTCCACTTTCCGTTTGGCAGTGCATTTAACTGTTCTACACTCTGCTCACCCTCTGCAACATAGTAGACAATATTTGCAATGCCTGTTCCGGTATCGTGTGCCGTAATCTCTACTTTCTGTGTCTTATTAAAGAACTTTCCGAAAGTTATCTGATTCAGCCACTTGTTCCATGTCATGTCCGATATCGTAATACTGCCTTCCGGGATACCTACCACATAGCCTTCGGCACCGCCTGCTTTAACCGTAACAGTCTGATTGCCGGTATTTAAAATTTGTATCTGCTTTCCTGCCGCCTGTCTTTCCTGACCGTAGCCTTCTTCCACAGTACCCAGCCTTTTAAGCGGTATTTTTTCTTCATACACCTTTCCTCCTTAAATCCTCACATAGTTCTTTTGTATCATCATATTCTATTTATAGTTCTATTATATCATAATGTTTTTTATCTATATATCTAATTTTGTAACAAAAAATGACCTCCGGTCGTCAGATTTTTGCTTTACTTCTAACGACCGGAGGTCTGCTTCATATATTCACTATATGATTTTTATTCTTTTATTTTACTTCTTTTTTCTTTCTGCCTGCCAGCACAACGAATGCTGTCATTGCCGCAAACATCATCAGTACAAATGGAACTGCACGCATGGTGTCCGCAGTTACAACACCTGTATCCTCTGTCTGTGCATCAGAAGTTGTTGCTGCAGAACCTTCCGTAGACGGATGTACCGTTTGTGTAGGCAATACTTCCGTTGTCGGCTCTGAAACAGTCGGCTGTTCCGGTTCTGACGGTGTGGTCGGCTGTTCATTTACTGCCTGATAAACTACCGCAAACGGGCTGAATGAAGAAACTTCAACATAAAGTCCATTGTCTGTCAGCTGCGGCATCAGTGTTTCCAGACCATTTTCTGTCAAATGAAGCACTGCAAATGAGTACCCGCTCTTTCCTGTTCCTGCCGGATATTCTAATGTAATACCCAGCTTGCCGTTCTTAAATGTTACAGTCTGACCTGCTTCATCTGTCAGATTCATTTCCAGATAAGAAACACTGCTGTTTTCCAAAGTTTCCAGCATTTCTTTTTCGATTGCCGCTTTCATCTGCTGTGCGGCTGTATCATATGCCTGTCCTTCTTTTACAATATTCAGGATTAACTTTGTATTCTTTAATACACTGCCGTCTGCACCCACAAATTCAACTGTTTCAGGAACAGTTACTGTACCGCTTCCGTTGACTGTAACCGTTGTCTTTGTTTCTGTCGGTGTTGTCGGCTCACTCGGTGTCGTCGGTTGCTCCGGTGTTGTCGGCTCACTCGGTGTCGTCGGCTGCTCCGGTGTTGTCGGCTCACTCGGTGTCGTTGGCTGTTCCGGTGTCGTCGGCTGCTCCGGTGTTGTCGGCTCACTCGGCGTCGTTGGCTGTTCCGGTTTCGTCGGTTCACTCGGTGTCGTCGGCTGTTCCGGTGTTGTTGGTTCACTCGGTGTCGTCGGCTGTTCCGGTTTCGTTGGCTCACTCGGGGTTGTCGGCTGCTCTGGCGTTGTCGGCCGCTCCGGTGTTGTTGGCTGCTCCGGTTCACTTGGCTGTTCCGGTTCTGCCGTAACTTCCTTACCGTCTACGATAAGCTTTACATCAGAGAAGGTTACATCGGCATTTCTTGCCACGTACATGCCCACATAGACATAATCGGAATCAATAGATGTCAATTTAAAGTCAAATCCACCGGTAATTGTTTCTTCTTTCCCGAATGTGCAGGCATATCCGTCTGTACTGCTTTCAATTTTAACATCAATCACATCACCTGCTGCAATTTCATTTACACAGATTCCTCCTCGTGTTAAAGCACCACTCTTTCTCGCAAAGCAGTTCCATACATTTCCCTGTTTTGATAATTTTAGCGGTCCTGCTGCCACATAATCTCCCATCATATCTTTCGTATTCATATCCAGCCATACAGCATCTCTTACCATCAGTCCAAATGAAGCCTGATCATGTACATCGTAAGATAACACTCTCATTTTAGCTGACAGTGTAAATACACTTTTTGCCGGGACTTTATAATAATACATCGCTATACCGTCAGAAGTATCCGTTATTTTTCCCTTTGTACTCTTAATATGGACTGTGTTATTTTCCAGTCCTTCAAGCACATGCGTTGCCTTTGACGGCTTACCGCCAAGGTCGCCAAATACCGAACCGCTCCAGATACCAATCTGTTTCCAAAGCTGACTGACATCTGTAACCGGAGTATATTCTGCTTCCTTATAATCCGGATTTGGCTGCAATACTTCGCTCTTTAACGGTTTTTGGGCCTCCTTAATGTGTTCTGAAAGTCCCGGAATATTCTGTTCTTTCAATATTCTTGTCATCATGTATGCATTATAACGTGCACCATAAATATTCGTATGCGTATTATCTACGCTGGTACCAGAAGACGAGGTCCATGCATGTAAATTCAATGTTTCATCTGCTCCCAGTTCATCATAAAGATTCTTTGTAAGCGTTGTCATATCCACAACGGTTATATCTAAATCTTCACCCATTTTACGAATTGCCTCGGCATAATTTCCTCCTTCAAATTTACCTGAATCCGATGTGATATGCAGATTTGAATCTTCCCATATTCCTGTTGCTGTTCTTCTGACAATCGGTGTACAAAGAACAACTGTAACGCCTTTTTCCTGCGCCGGTTTTACATAATTTACATACAGCGAATTGGCAAATGAACCTTCTGTCAAATAATTGCCATTTGGATTCGTATACCGTCCTTCATCCGCTTTTTCATCATTATGTCCAAAGCCAACAAACAGGTAATCTCCTGCTTTCATTCCCTGCATTAATGTCTGATACCGTTCTTCCTGCACATAGCTTTTTGAGCTTCTTCCTGACAATGCAAGATTTTTCACTGTGAGACTGCTATCAAAATAATGTTCTAACTGTGTTCCCCATCCATACCTTGGATAATAATAGGTGTCATTAAAACTGCATACCGTTGAATCTCCTACGGTCCATACCGTTGCCGCATTGAATGATGGAACATCCGGCTGTTCAGGTTTTGACGGCTGCTCCGGTTTCGTTGGCTGTTTTGGCACCTGTGCCGATACAAAGCTCTTACTGTCACCTGTTGTTCCACTGATTGTTTCCGGCTTTATAACCAGTTTGATAGAACATCCTGCATCCTCCTGCGTAATTGTATAGCTTTTATCCGCATAAGAAGGTACTGCCTTTACCAGTGTTTCTTCTCCTGATGGTGTTATACGATACCATTCCAATACAGATGCATCTGCTTTTTCATTACCACTTAACGTATACAATGCCTTTAAAACAGAACCCGTTTTAAGCTCGCCTTCGATGGCAATATCTTTCACTGTCACTGCCGTGTCTGTTTCCTGTACAAAATAAAACGGCTGCCAGCCCTTAAATGTCTGCACAATATCTGCATATGGATTTTCATTCTTTACTGTGCCTGCCGTTCTAGCTGAAACATCTGCCGCACCGCTTCCTAAAACCGTCGTATTGTATTCCTGATAATTTGCATCTTCCGGTCTGGCACCACTCATTGAATTCCAGCCTACCGCTGTTACTGTATCCTTTGTCTGAAGCTTTGTATTTAAAAATGCAACCGTTGCACTGCTTCTCCATGGTCTTCCAAAATATCCTGCCGCTACATCCCATGCATCATTGGCTGACACATAACAATTTCTGAAAATGTAACCGGTCGTACTTCCATCTGCCGCAGCCGTAATATAAGCGCCCTTTTGTGTATTGCTGTATCCATAATAACTCAGTTCACAGGCATCAAATAAAACATCACCGCCGCCAAAGATATAATCAGTATTGCCATCTATGAAACAGTTCTTGAAATATGCCTGAATATTATTACCTGTATACAGTGTATCCTGACTACTGACAATTCTACACTCATAAAACTCCGACTGTGAACCTTCAACTGCAAGCGCACTTGCACGTTCTGTAGCCTCACCGCTTGCCGCATCAGAATCTTTGGTTCTTTCAAAATTCTTAATATCCGGTCCACCCGGTGTCACACCGTCTGCCAATTCTTCATCTGTAATGTATTTATTAAATGACGATTCAAATGTAATATTCTGTGCGCGAAATGCTGTTGCCGTATTTTTTATATAAACAGCCGCACCCCATTTTTGTGCAGTATTTTTTTCAAATTTGTCATACGCTGCTGCTTCTGAATAATACCCGTCAGCACCAATACTGTAGTATTCGTATCCAATACCATAATACCACGTTAACAGCACTTCTTTTTCCGGTTCATCATTAATAAATGTTACATATGGTGTATCTACAAGAACCTGCTCACGATACACCCCCGGCGCGATATGAACAGTAATACGCTCAGATTCATCAGAAGGATTCATCGCTTTACATGCTTTTACTGCTTCCCGCACTGTCTGATAATTATGCTCTTTCTGGTCATATCCGACATAAATATCCGGTACCCATTCAAGTTTTTCTTTTTTTGTCGTTAAAAATAGCAAATCTCTTGCGACTGCCTGATTTTCAACGACAATATGTGAAACAGTCTGATAGTCCCCTGCCTCTGCTTTTACTTCATATGTACCGTTACGCAGTTTAAGCTGATAACTATTTGCAGAAATCGCTGCATCATATATATACCGGTCTTCCATATTCACAAACTGTAACGCTGTCACTGTATCCGGCACATCCAAACCTGTAAATGCACCTGACACTGTGTAAGTTTCTTTTTTTACGACATGAATATTCTCTTGTGCTGATTGTGTCAGACGGATTTGCGCTGTTCCGTCCGGCTCATAATCGTTAACGCCGTTTAATGTAATCGTATATGTTACATCCGGTTCAATACTTACACTGTAAACTCCCTGTTCATCCGGTATAAAAACAACATCTTCTTTTTCTGAATTTTGAGGTGCTTTTAAAATAACCCTTAATGCACTGGTATCATAATCTGTATCAAAGCCTGATATCTTTCCTTTTAATTCACACACATTTTTACTTTCCACAAAAAGATTCTGCTGTTTTCCGTTTATTACATCTGTATCCTGCACTGTAATATTTTTACACGCATCTGTGAAACCAAATCCCACATTTTCTGTAAGAACTGCCGTATATGTATATCCCGGTGTCAGGGAAACTTTATACATTCCATTTTTAACCTTTGCCTGCACTTCTTCCAGTGTTTCCGTATTTATAAATTTTACGCCATATTCTGCAATATCCGTACCTGATATATCTACAGTTCCTGTTACCTCAACCGGAGGAATCTGTAAAATTCTGTGGTATACCGGTTTTACATTTGTCGCACTTCCAACATAAATCTGATACTGTCCACTGTACTGTGCAATAAATTCATACCGTTTACAGGCTGCATTTCCAATATCTGCTGTATCGTCCTGTGTTCCCTGTGTCCCTTTATAAAGGAAATGAACTTTGTCGGTTTCTTTTGTATAAGCCCCCATATATGCCACAATTTTATCTCCGGCACTTACATCATTTAATGTAACACAGCGTCTTGTATTTCCACCTTTTCCATTGCATTTCCATACACCATCAGAACAATATCCGTCCTCGTATGAAAATGTCGTATAATTCACACCGCCTGTGACAAATTTCAACGCATTGACACCGCCCTGTATGCTGTCTCCATTTTCGTATTTTACTGCAAGTGTACCAAAATTCACTATCTTATCTGTATTAACCGTCCCATCCAGTGTACCATTTTCACCTATAAGACCATTGGCATCCCATGCTGCCTGTGTGATATTGTTATGATATATTTGTGTATCCTCTTCCTGCTTTGCTCCAAAATCCCACACTTCAATCTGTCTTGTAACTTCCGGTCTCTGAAGTTCGGATGGAGTCACAAGAATATACGGAATATATGTATTTGCTGTCAGCGTAACTGTTCCGGCATTTCCCGTATACTCAAAAACAATTCGATCCGAACCGTCGGTCTGGGATTCACTATAACAATTCTGTGTCTTTGAAGACTGAACCGTCTGGTCAAGTGTTCCAGATTCAGTATTAAGTTTAATATCACCACCCCACCGGCAGCCTCCAATCATAATGCTGCAGTCTCCCGGTACCTGAATCGTAAATTCCGTTTTCCCCTGCATTCCATGTGTTGAATCCTTATACCGTCCGGGTGTCCGAACCTCCATCAATCCTATAACACCTGTATTCAAAGCAGGTTCTGACGCACTGCTGTCTAAATTGTAAAGCACACTATCTTTTATCCTGAAATCATAATAATAGCTGGTATTCACTGCCATCTGTGCTGCTGTCATTCCATCAGCCACCATTATAGACTGTGGTATATAATCATCTGCAAGCGGTGTAATCAGAATTTCCGGTATATACGATCCCGGTGAACTCACGGTAACTGTTCCCGCATCTCCCACATAACAAAAGCTTACTCTGTCCTGACCACTTGTATCAGCCCGATTATAACATTTTGCTGTTTTTGCTGCTTTAGACACGGCATCCAATGCTCCCGTTGTTGTTTTTAATACAAACTGGTCATTCTGTCCTGTAAACTGACATCCTCCAATTGTAATCATACAATTTCCAGCGACCTTAAACGTCATCTGTGCCTGTCCGTTCATGCCATGCTGTGTACTATGGAATTTTCCCGCCTTCTCCACGGTCATCAATCCAAATGCGCCACATTTCATTTCCGGATTAGCACTTTCTTTTGATGTATCATAGATTTCACTGTCTTTGTTTTGAAAATTAAATGCATATGCAGTTCCTTTTACTGGTTCTGTTACCAGAAATCCGTCTGCGTACGTATATTCTTCAGAATCCGCAGCAAAAATGGCATAATCGCCTGTAAATACTGATGTTATCATCATCAGAAGCGTTAATGCCATGCTGATCCATCTTTTGGTTGTTTTTCGCAACTTCATTTGTAAAACCTCCTATTATTTATTTTAAATTTATACTGCGGATTATAATTGCATTGCATTCATTTTGCAATATATTTTATAAAACTATTTTTCTTTTCTCTGTTTTAAACGTTTTTTTGCTCATTTAATTGTTAATATTTCACAATTCTTTTGTAAATTTTAATATTTTTTTATTACTTTTGTTGTTCTGCTTGTACAAAATATATATTTTCATTTTAATAAAACAAAATTTTTTATCTGTATATCTAATTTTGTAACAAAAAATGACCCCCGGTCGTCAGATTTTTGCTTTACTTCTAACAACCGGAGGTTTCCTCCATATATTTACTATATGTTTTTTATTTTATTATCTTACTTCTTTTTTCTTTCTGCCTGCCAGCACGACGAATGCTGTCATTGCCACAAACATCATCAGTACAAATGGAACTGCACGCATGGTGTCCGCAGTTGCAACACCTGTATCCTCTGTCTGTGCATCAGAAACCTGCGTTGCTGCCGCAGAACCTTCCGTAGATGGCTGTACCGTCTGTGTAGGCAATACTGCCGTTGTCGGCTGTACTGTTGTCGGCTCGGTCGGTGTTGTCGGCTGTTCAGGTTCTGACGGTGTGGTCGGCTGTTCATTTACTGCCTGATAAACTACCGCAAACGGGCTGAATGAAGAAACTTCAACATAAAGTCCATTGTCTGTCAGCTGCGGCATCAGTGTTTCCAGACCATTTTCTGTCAAATGAAGCACTGCAAATGAGTACCCGCTCTTTCCTGTTCCTGCCGGATATTCTAATGTAATACCCAGCTTGCCGTTCTTAAATGTTACAGTCTGACCTGCTTCATCTGTCAGATTCATTTCCAGATAAGAAACACTGCTGTTTTCCAAAGTTTCCAGCATTTCTTTTTCGATTGCCGCTTTCATCTGCTGTGCGGCTGTATCATATGCCTGTCCTTCTTTTACAATATTCAGGATTAACTTTGTATTCTTTAATACACTGCCGTCTGCACCCACAAATTCAACTGTTTCAGGAACAGTTACTGTACCGCTTCCGTTGACTGTAACCGTTGTCTTTGTTTCTGTCGGTGTTGTCGGCTGTTCCGGTGTTGTCGGCTCAGTCGGTGTCGTCGGTTCAGTCGGGGTGGTCGGCTCAGTCGGTGTCGTCGGTTCAGTCGGGGTGGTCGGCTGTTCAGGTGTCGTCGGCTGTTCCGGTTCACTTGGCTGCTCCGGTTCACTTGGCTGTTCCGGTTCTGCTGTAACTTCCTTACCATCTACGATAAGTTTTACATCAGAGAATGTTACATCTGCTTTTCTTGCCACATACATACCAACATAAACATAATCTGAATCAATCGTTGTCAGCTTGAAATCGAATCCACCGGTAACAGTTTCTTCCTGTCCAAATGTGCAGGCATATCCGTCTGAATTGCTTTCAATCTTTAAGTCTATCGTATCTCCTGCCGCTATTGCTTTTGTGCAGGTTCCGCCCTGTGTCAGCACGCCGCTCTTTCTTGCAAAGCAGTTCCATGCACCGGTCTTTAACTTTAACGGGCCTGCCGCTACGTAATCGCCCAGTGCATCAGTTGTATTTTTGTCAAGATACATATCATCTCTTGCCATCAGACCAAAGGATACCTGGTCATTGCTGTCAAATGAATTGATGGTTGCTTTGGCTGTCAGCGTAAAACTGCTTGATGCCGGTACCTTATAGTAATACATTGCAATACCATCGGCTGTGCCTGCAATCTTTCCCTTGTTGTTTCTGACTGCAATATGGATATTTCCATCAGCATCTGTTTCCAGTGTCTGATTAACTGTTGATGGATTACCGCCAACATTTCCAAATACAGAGCCGCTCCAGATGCCTGCTTTCTTCCAGAGTGTACTCTCACCCGTTACCGGTTTGTAATCCGCTTCCTTATAATCCGGGTTCGGCTTTAAGACTTCGCTCTTTACCGGTGCTTCTGCGGATAAAATGTGGTCTGCAATGCCTGCCACATTTAACTTCTTGATTTCCTGTGTCAGCATATACGCGTTGTAACGCGCACCATAAATATTGGTATGTGTATTATCCACACTGCCTGCATTCGATGATGTCCATGAATGTAAATTCAACGTTTCATCTGCGCCCAGTGAATCATACAGGTTCTTTGTCAGTGTTGTCATATCCACTACTGCGACACCCGTATCTTTTCCCAGCTTTCTGACGGCTTCTGCATAATCGCCGCCTGCATACGTCTTTCCGTCACTGACAGCATCACTTGTAATGTGCAGGTTGGAGCTGCTCCACTCTCCTGTTGCTGTTCTTCTGACAATCGGCGTACATAAAATCACCGTTACGCCTTTTTCCTGCGCCGGTTTTACATAATTTTCATATAAAGAATTGGCAAATGAACCTTCTGTTGTATAAGCTCCATTCGGGTCTGTATATCTGCCGTCTTCCGCCTTTTCATCATTGTGTCCGAAACCAACGAGCAGATAATCTCCGCTTGTCATTGAATCCATTAATGTCTTGTAATTGTCTTCTGTTGTAAAACTCTTTGAACTTCTGCCTGAAAGTGCAAGGTTTTCAACTTTCAATGAGCTGTCAAAGTAATTAGATAACTGTGTACCCCAGCCGTATCTTGGATAGTAATAGGCATCTGCAAAGCTGCATACCGTTGAATCGCCGACTACCCATACGGTTGATTCTTTTGCCGGTTCTTCCGGTTCTGACGGTGTCTTACCTGAAAAATCCGCACCGATTCCTAACGGTGCTTTATCTGTCATTTCAAATAAGCCGTTCATATTGATACTGCCGTCTTCATTTCTTGCCGGTGTGATTGTCTTATAATCCACCGATGTAAACCAGTCTGCTTCCACTGCTTTATTTTCCGTATTTACGCAAAGCTTGGTTGAAATGTCATTGCATAAATAATTGGTTGTCTTATAAATCACAGAAGAATCCTGATTCTTTAACGTAAATTTATCTGCCGCCATTGTACCGTAATTTTCAATTGCATCTGTATAGAAGCTGATTGAATTTTCCAGTACATAGCCTGTATCTCCTGTAAATTTGTCACCGTTTTTTGGTGTCAGCTGATAATTGTTTCTGTCTGCTGTACCGCCAACTCTTGAAAACAGTCCGTTATCTACGGAAATACACTGATATACCTGGCAGTCCGGTCCATTGTTGCTCATGATACCGCTTCCGCCATTGTTCCATGAAATACAGTTCTTTAAAACGTGTTTTCCTGTAAGACCTTCTCCGCCTAACTTAAATCCATTTGCACTTGCCGCAGAATAAGAAGTTGTTCCATCTTCTGCAACTAAAAGTCCATTGCTGTACGCAACAGAATTCTGAATGGTTACTGCACCAATCGGGCCGTATTTTTCTGTACTCTTTGCATATAAATCGTATCCGTCATCGGCGTTGTTGTATGCCATACAGCCGTCAAATACATTGCCCTCACCAACTGAAAGCTTTGCTGCAAATCCATCTGCATCGTTTTGTTTACTGTCACAATTTGAATAAGATGTACAATTTAAAATTGTATTGTCTGACGGCCACCAGCATTTTGGTTCTCCGCCTGAGTAACTAATCTGAAGACCTGTTGAACCATTTCTATACATTTCACACTGTTCAACAACATTGTGATTACCGGATACATGAACACCCTTTGTTCCGTCTGATGCGTATGCAACCGCAATATCCTGTATTTTCCAGTAATTACCCTTTACAGATAAAACAGCATCTGAAGAAGCCGGAAGCTTTGCACCATTTAACACCGCTTTTCCTGCATTTTCTGCCTTCATTGTAATGACAGCATCTTGATTTCCCGAAACGCTATAAGGAATCGAAACAACCTGTGATACATTGTATGTACCGTCCTGTAACAAGATGGTCTGTCCTGCTTTTGCATAAGATACTGCTGTATAAATATCTGTCGGATTTTCTTTTGTTCCTGCTGCTTTGCTGTTTCCGCCAGCTGAAACATAAATGGTATCTCCACTGAATTTTGCTGCATCTTTTGTAACCGTATCCGTTACTGTAACCGGACTGTAATCTTTTAATAACAGTCTGTCATCGTATTTTCTGCTTCCATCTGCATTTACAGCATTTTCATAAGGTGTAACAACTGCTGTAAATGTTGTATCGCCGTCCGGCAGTTTAACCTGAAAATCAGAAAGCTTAAATTCAACTGTATCAGCCTTCTTGATTTCCTTATCGGTATAGTACTGATTTCCGTGATTATCGGAAATGCTGACCGTACCCGTTACATTACTTGTAAAACGGTAAGTATAATCTTCATCAGCAGTCGTTGTTCCGTTAAATGTATGAACTTCTGCCTCATCATACTCCACCCACAAATCCGGATTGACCGCATCTAATTCATCCTGTGTCGGTATATGCTGTTCATAGCTTAAATCCGTAACTTCTACTGTTCCGATACGGCTCGCATAAAAACCGACATACACATAGTCCGAATCCTGCTGTAAAAATTTATTCGGGTTATACACGGTAATCGTTTTTTCTACATTGCTCCAGTCATCGTTATACCAGTTACATACATAACCGTTACCGTCTTTAACAAGTTCAAAATTATAATACAATTGTGTTGCATTACTTTGTGTGAAAACCGTTGCATTTTGGTCAAAATACTGTGTTACATCACAGCTTCCACCTGCATTGCTCTTTCCTGTCGCATCGGAATTGCCCGTATAAAGACGCACACCCGGAATCGTTGTTCCTGTTGCTTCACTCTTTGTTGCTGCATAAACATCCAGCTGATTAATGTAATCTGCTGTTGTATCGGCTGCGCCAAGTGTATCTAATACAGCCAGTCCAAAAGAGGACTGGTTATCCTGTTTTGCTACCGATGTCGTGTGAAATCTGCCACGGATTGTAAAGTTATAATCCTTAGATTTCACCTTCGTGTAATAGATTTCAAATCCACTCTGACCGGTATTTGCCATCTTTCCTTTCGCTTTTGTATTCAGCGTTAATTTGTTTGCGGCACTGTCGTAAACCGGTGTCACCATACCGTCTGACTGCGTTCCCAGCTTTGCTGTCTTCCAGTCAGCAGAACCTATGCCTGTCGCTGCTCTTGCATTTTCACCTGCAAAAGACGACCACGGCATCAGTAACACAACCATTACTGCCGCAAGCAAAACTGCAATGCTTTTCTTGCATTTTGCTCTTTTGTTTTTCATCATAATCCTCCATTCTTGCCTTTATGGCAATTTTACTCCAATGAGTATCATATCATATATAATAAAATACAAAAAATATTAATTCCGTATATATACCATATTATTTTTAAATACTAAACCTCATTCTGCAATCACAACTATTTACCTTCTCTCAGAAACAGGATATCACAATACAAAAACACCCGGAGAAAATCGTTTTACCGACTCTCTCCGGGTGCTTCTATTTTAGATTCTGTCTGTTAAGACGAATCTTTTTTACTTATAAAGTTCTACTAACTTCAGTAAGTGCTGGTAACGTGCATTTGCAGTCTTTTCAGATTCAGCAAAGAGTTTTTCAGCTCTTTCTGGGAATGGCTTAATCAGTCTTGTGTAACGAGCTTCGTTATTTAAGAATTCCTGATATGAACCATCACCTTCCTTAGAAGTTAATGTGAATGGATTCTTTCCTTCAGCCTTTAATGCAGGGTTGAATGAGAACAGATTCCAGTATCCGGCCTTAACAGCCTTCTTCATTTCATCCTGGCAGTGGTTCATACCACCCTTAGCGATACCGTGAAGTTCGCAAGGAGCGTAACCAATGATTAATGAAGGACCGTTGTAGCTTTCAGCTTCAGCAATTGCCTTAACAGCCTGTGCAGGATTAGCACCAAGAGCAATCTGTGCTACGTATACGTAACCATAGCTCATAGCGATTTCTGCAAGACTCTTCTTGCTGATTTCCTTACCTGCTGCTGCGAACTGGCAGACTTCACCGATGTTAGAAGCCTTTGAAGCCTGTCCACCTGTATTAGAATACATTTCTGTATCGAATACCATAACGTTTACATTCTCACCTGATGCAAGTACATGGTCAAGACCGCCGAAACCGATATCGTAAGCCCAACCATCACCACCGAAGATCCATACAGACTTCTTAGCGAGGTAATCTTTCTTTGCAAGAACTTCCGATGCAAGAGGACAACCTTCTTTTGCTGCCTTTTCTACTTCCGGAATCAGTGCTGCAACATCTGCTGCATTCTTCTTTGTATCATCCTTAGATGCAAGGAAGTTTGCTACAGCTGTCTTTAATTCAGCAGATGCCTTTTCAGAAGCTGCCATTTCTTCAAGTTTAGCAATAGCCTGATCTCTTAAAGTCTTCTGTCCAAGATACATACCGAAACCGTGTTCTGCATTATCTTCAAACAGTGAGTTTGCCCAAGCCGGACCCTTTAAGGAATCTTTGTTTACTGTATATGGTGATGTAGCTGCCGGACCACCCCAGATTGAAGAACAACCTGTAGCGTTGGAAATGTACATCTGCTCACCAAATAACTGTGTAATTAATCTTGCGTAAGATGTTTCTGCACAGCCTGCACAGCTTCCTGAGAACTCAAGGAGTGGCTGGTTGTACTGAGAACCGATAGGAGTAGCATCTGTAAATACAGGCTTAATCTCCTTCTTACCAACATTTGCTACTAAGTAGTCAAATACCGGCTGTTCTTCTGCCTGTGATTCCTGTGGAACCATCTTTAATGCGCCCTTAGCGGCTGCCGGACATACAGTTACACATTCGCCGCATCCCATACAGTCTAATGGAGATACAGACATTGTAAACTTCATGCCTTCAGCTACTGCATGCTTAGAATCAGCAAGCTTAATCTGTGAAGGTGCTGCACTTACTTCACCTGCATCCAGAATAAACGGACGGATTGTTGCATGAGAACATACGAATGCACAGCTGTTACACTGAACACAGCTTGTAGGATCCCATTCAGGAACCATAACGGCTGTTCCTCTCTTTTCGTATGCAGATGCACCTGTTTCAAACTGACCATCAGCAATATCCTTAAATGCAGATACAGGAAGGCTGTCACCATCCATTAATCCGATAGGATCTAACAGTTCGTTGACCATCTTTACAGTAGCCGGACGACCTGTACGGTTGATTGTCTTCTTTTCTTCTGTTGCATTTGCCCAGTCAGCAGGTACTTCTACCTTATGTACAGCATCTACACCGGCATCAATTGCCTTGTAGTTCATTTCTACAACAGCGTCACCCTTCTTGCTGTATGACTTCTTAGCTGCTGCTTTCATGAATTCAACTGCCTGATCGATAGGCATTACGTTTGCAAGCTTAAAGAATGCAGACTGTAAAATTGTATTTGTTCTCTTACCCATACCAATTTCAATTGCTTTGTCAATTGCATTGATTGTGTAGAGCTGGATATTGTTCTTCGCAATATACCGCTTTGCTTCTGCATTCAGATGTTCAGCGAGTTCTTCGTCTGACCACTGGCAGTTAATCATAAAGATTCCGCCTGGCTTAACATCCTGAACCATCTTATATCCCTTTGTGATGTAAGATGGGTTATGACATGCAACAAAGTCAGCCTGATTGATATAGTATGGACTTCTGATTGGGTTATCACCAAATCTTAAGTGGCTGATTGTAATACCGCCAGTCTTCTTAGAGTCATACTGGAAATATGCCTGAATGTACTTATCTGTATGGTCACCGATAATCTTTGTAGAGTTCTTATTCGCACCTACAGTACCATCACCGCCAAGACCCCAGAATTTACATTCAACAGTACCCTTAGCAGATGTAATAGGAGCCGGCTTAACTTCCGGTAAGCTTAAGTTTGTTACATCATCTACGATACCGATTGTAAATCTTGCCTTTGGAGCATCTTTTTCAAGTTCTTTGTATACAGCGAATACTGATGAAGGTGGTGTATCCTTAGAACCAAGACCGTAACGGCCGCCTGTTAAGATAACATCATTCATACCGGCTTCACGAAGTGTTGCTGCTACATCAAGATAAAGAGGTTCACCTAATGAACCAGGTTCCTTTGTTCTGTCGAGTACCGCAATCTTCTTAGCAGTCTTAGGAAGAACCTTTAAGAGGGAAGCTGATACCCATGGACGATACAGTCTTACTTTTACAAGACCTACTTTTTCGCCCTTTGCTGTTAAGTAGTCAATTACTTCTTCAGCTACATCGTTTATAGAACCCATTGCAATGATGACTCTGTCTGCATCCGGTGCACCATAGTAGTTGAATAAATCATAATCTGTACCTAACTTTTCGTTAATCTTCTTCATGTACTTCTCAACAACTGCTGGAAGTGCATCATATGCTGAGTTACATGCTTCACGATGCTGGAAGAAAACATCACCGTTTTCATGTGAACCACGCATAGCCGGATGTTCCGGATTCAAGGCATGTGCACGGAATTCTTCTACTGCTTCCATATTGCACATTTCCTTTAAGTCTTCATAGTCCCACTTTTCAATCTTCTGAATCTCATGAGATGTACGGAAACCGTCGAAGAAGTTAATGAATGGAACTTTACCTTCAATTGTTGCAAGGTGTGCAACCGGGCTTAAATCCATAACTTCCTGAGGGTTTGTTTCAGCAAGCATTGCGAAACCAGTCTGACGACAGGCGTAAACGTCACTATGGTCACCGAAGATATTCAGGGACTGTGTAGCAACTGTACGTGCTGATACATCAAATACACAAGGAAGCTGTTCACCGGCAATCTTGTACATATTTGGAATCATCAGAAGAAGACCCTGTGATGCAGTAAATGTTGTTGTTAATGCACCTGCTGCAAGTGAACCGTGTACTGTACCTGCGGCACCTGCCTCTGACTGCATTTCTACTACCTTTACTGTATTACCAAAAATGTTTTTCTGTCCTGCTGCTGACCACTGGTCAACAACATCTGCCATTGGACTAGAAGGTGTGATAGGATAGATACCTGCAACTTCTGTAAACGCATAAGCAACGTGTGCAGCAGCTGTATTACCATCCATAGATTGTTTTGCTCTAGCCATTTCTTTGTAATCCTCCTTAAAAATATTGTGGAATTGTATCATTCCGATTATCTATATTTTAGTATTTCTTCGACAAAAAGTAAAGGCATTCTTCTAAATTATCTATTAAAATACATAATTTCTTTTTAATGCCTTTACAATTTTTGTTTATTTTTACTATCGTTTGTGTATACAATTACAGTATCAGCTTCTTTTTATAACCTTTTCTGCCAGTTTTTCCAATGCCTGTCCATCTGCCTTTTTCATGACTGACCGGATCGTTACCATGTCCTCACAAATAGTTATATTCTTCATATTCTCCAGATATGACTTCATCAGCCTGCCGGATACCGGACCCCACGAACCGTTTTCAATCACTGCCGCATACCGGTTCTGGAAATTTTTCATTTTTAAATGGTATAAAAAGTCTTCCATGCACGGCATCAGTCCACCATCATACGTAATTCCAGCAAGCACCAGTGCATCATACCGGAAACTGTCTGCAACAGCTTGGGCCATATCTGCTCTTGCAAGGTCAAAAACAGCAACATTTTCTTCACCCTGCTCTTTTAATATAGAAGCAAAATGTTCAGCCGCGTGCTTTGTATTGCCATGAATGGAGGAATATGCCACTACAACGCCCTTTTCTTCCGGCTGATAACTGCTCCATTTTGCGTATTTATCCAAAAAGTATTCCAGACCACCTGTAAGCACCGGTCCATGCAGCGGTGCAATTTTTTCAATATCAAGTACCGCTGCTTTCTTTAAAAGCCCCTGGACATTAGCACCGTACTTGCCGACAATATTAATAAAATACCTTCGGGCTTCCCCTGTCCACTCCTGCTCCAATACGTCCTGTGCTTTTCCTGCTGCATCATAGGTGCAGCCCTGTGACAATGCACCAAATCTGCCAAATCCGTCCGCTGAAAATAAAATCTTATCGGCTTCATCATATTCAACCATGACTTCCGGCCAGTGTACCATTGGTGCCATCACAAAATGCAGCGTATGTCTGCCAAGCTTTAAAGTATCGCCTTCCTTGACTTCTAATATAGAAAGTTCTTCCGTATCCAGTTCAAAAAACTGTGGCAGCATGGCTACTGTTTTTGCATTTGCCACAACAACCGTTTCCGGATACTTTACCAGAAATTTCCGGATATTTCCGGCATGGTCCGGCTCTAAATGCGAAACGACCAGATAATCCGGCGCTTTTCCACCCAATGCTTCTTCCAGATTATCAAACCACGCATCTGTCGCCCGGTTATCCACCGTATCCATTACTGCAATTTTGCTGTCCTTAATCACATAGGAATTGTATGTCACCCCGTCCGGTATCCGGTACTGGCTCTCAAACAAATCCAATGTCGTATCGTTTACACCTACATAAAAAACATCTTCTGAAATCTTCCAAACTGCCATGCCAATCCTCCTTGTTTTTGCGAAGCAAAAATCCATGTGAGCTTGCTCACATTGCTCCTTAGCGAGGAGAGGATTTTGCCTCCTTGTTTTTGCTTTTTTTACTTTTTTTATCATTATAAATCTTTTTCGTGTTAAAAACAAGAACGTTTACTATTTTTATTGAATTTAAAAGAAAAACTTTACAGATATTTTATACATGAAGCCGTCATCTGATTCAAAAAACACCGCAGAAAAGTTTATCCTCTTCTGCGGTGTCACTCAATTTATTCTTTATATTATAGTAGTTTTACAGCTTAGTCATCTGCGCCCTGTAAAGCATCGTAGCCTGTTTCTCCGGTACGAACCTTTACGACATCTTCCACATCGTATACGAAAATCTTACCGTCACCGATATGTCCGGTGTAGAGTGCCTTCCTTGCTGCATCAATAACATCTGCAACAGGAACTTTTGAAACAACCATTTCGACCTGAATCTTAGGAAGAAGCTGCATATCAACTTCAACACCTCTGTAGTATTCCGGTGCACCTTTCTGTGTACCACAGCCGAGTACCTGTGTCACTGTCATACCTGTTACGCCGATGTCGTTCATTGCCTTCTTTAACTTTTCAAACTTAGACTGCTTTGCAAGGATTTCAACCTTTGTAATCTTATTTTCCTTTTCAGGAGAAGTCTTTACAACTGCCGGTACGGCATTTTCCATCTTTTCAGAACCGAAAACTTCGATTTCATCATCAGATGCGATTGTTAAATCATTTGCGGCAAATTCAAATCCTGAGTAAGCACTTGCAAGACCATGTTCTGCGTAATCCAGACCCTTGATTTCAATATCTGCCGGTACTCTTAAACCGATTGTGTGCTTTAATACTTCAAATACGATAATCATTGTTACGCCAACCCATGCGCAGACTGTAACAACACCTAAAAGCTGGATACCGAGCTGCTTAAATCCGCCGCCGTAGAAAAGACCTGCTCCAACACCGTTCTGACCTGTTGAGAAAAGTCCGACACAGATTGTTCCGAGTAAACCATTTGCAAAATGAACACCGACTGCACCAACCGGGTCATCAACCTTACATACTTTATCAATAAATTCGATTACCAATACAACTGCGATACCTGCGATGATACCTTCAATGGCTGCACCGTACATATCAATACAGTCTGTACTTGCTGTTACGATAACAAGACCTGCTAATGTACCGTTTAATGACATGGATACATCCGGCTTCTTATAACGGATCCATGTAAATAACATTGTTGTTACGGTTGCTACGGCTGCTGCCATATTTGTTGTAGAGAATACTGAACCAGCAAGCGCACCCATTGTCATTTCTGAACCATCGGCTGCATTTGTCAGACCTTCCATTGCTACGGTTGAACCACCGTTAAATCCAAACCAGCAGAACCACAGGATAAACACACCAAGTGCTGCCATTGTCAGATTGTGTCCAAGAATTGCTCTTGGCTTTCCGTTCTTATCGTACTTACCGATACGAGGTCCTAATACTGCGGCACCAATCAGAGCTGCCATACCGCCTACCATATGTACTGCACAGGAACCTGCGAAATCGTGGAAGCCTAATTCTGATAACCAGCCGCCGCCCCATATCCAGTGACCGGATACCGGATAAACAATCAGTGAAATAATTGCACTGTAAATGCAGTATGCTTTGAAATCTGTTCTTTCTGCCATTGCTCCGGATACGATTGTTGCTGCTGTTGCACAGAACACTGTCTGGAAAATGAAGAATGCATAAAATGGAACACCGTCCGGTGTTACTGCTGAGTAATCACCTCGTGTAAATAAATCAATTCCACCAAATATTGCGCTGGATGATCCAAACATAATACCAAAACCGATAATCCAGAAAATCGGAGTACCGATACAAAAGTCCATTAAGTTCTTCATAATAATGTTACCGGCATTTTTTGCTCTTGTAAGACCGGATTCAAGTATGCAGAAACCTGCCTGCATAAAGAATACCAGTGCGGCGCCTACCAGCACCCATACTGTATTAACTGCTGAAAAGTCCATAACCATTTCCTCCCTTAATTCCATCTTCTTTGTCATGTCTTCTGGTCAGGTGGATCCGAGCCTGTCCGGATTATTGAAGCTGCAATCCTTTTTCCGTACCGAAAATTTCTGTTTTTTGAAATTTTACCCATATACGAAAAAAGACGTGTAACCGATTATTCCTAATCTGTTACACGCCTTTGTGCATCGCTGTTCAATTTATGTTGCCTATTATACCCTGTTGATTTTATAATTATTGAAAAAATCGGACATTTTGACTTGATTTTTTTTATTTTTGTTTTATTATTTTTTTATACGCTACCTATTTTTAAGTTTTCAAGAGATTTTACTTATTTGTCTGCCGTATGATAAACCTGTCTGCGGCATATCTTACAGATTGGAGTTTTACTATGCATACCGGATACACACTCATTCAGCCTTACGTATTTTTAACCTTAAACAGCCTGCTTACCAACGAGCATCTGCTTTCTTCTCCGGCGGATTTATTCTGCTATGAATTCAGCGGCGATGTTTCTTTAAAATTTGTTGCATCACCATATACAGAATTGATTATCGGACAGCGCCCTGACGGCAGCTGCCGCATTTTTTGTATCCGCACCGCTGATGAACCGTTGATACTAAAACTCTCCGGATTTTCATACTGCTTTGGTGTGCGGTTTGATGAAAGTCTGTATTACCGGCTTCCGGGACATCCGTTTCCTTTTCCGGCTGACCTGCTCCAGACCATTTCCATGTCTGATTCTGATATCTTTTCAGGTACGGTTTCTTTTTCCGAGCGGATACAGCGTTTTCTTTCCGCATTAAACAAAACCGGAAAAATACCAGCCTGCCCGCTCGCCGCCACACTCATCCATCAGAGCATCAAAAAAGCTGACGGCGATATCACCGTCAGCGAACTGGCTGCGCGTACCGGCTATTCCTGTCGCCATATCAGCCGCATTTTTACGGAATATTTCGGATACAGCCCGAAAACCTTTTGCCGGCTGTTACGCTTTCACCATACTCTTTATGAAATTTTTCAGGACCCGCACCGCAGCAACTCTGAATTCATCACACAAATCGGCTATGCTGACCAGGCACATTTCCAGCGGGAATTTAAAAGCTTTATGGACGAAACGCCACGACAGTTCGGGCGCCGGCTAATCCAGTAGAAATTCCGCCATCACCATGTTGCTGATTTCCCTGCCGCGCTTTGTAAGAAATATCCTGCCATTTTCACGCACCAGCAGTCCGAATTTCTGATTTTTTTCCAGAACCTCCGCATAAACGTCATCTACCGTCTTTTTGAACTTTTCCAAAAAATCCGCTTCGGAAATACCGTTGTTTTTACGCAGTCCCAAAAAGAACATTTCCTCCATCTGCTCCTGTACGGAAAGTGTATGCTGTTCGGTACGAATTGCCGACAGTGCGCTTAAGCTGTCATTCTGCCGCATACCGGCTTTATAACTTATTAATTTGTTCATTGCATCCATATAAAGCGCAAGGCTGTCCGTATTGGTGTAACGCTGTTCGCAAAGCAGGGACGCCGCGCCCACCCCGAAGCCGAGATAGTTTTTACGTTCCCAGTAGGAAAGATTGTGGCGGCACACTTTTCCTTCTTTTGCAAAATTAGAGATTTCATACTGGCGATAACCGTTATCTGCAAGCTTACGGCACGCCGTATCGTACATCTGCCGCTCCGTATCTTCATCAGGCAGTGCCGGATACCTGTCCAGATGCTCATACAACGCCGTACCTTCCTCCAGTATCAGACTGTACATGCTGATATGCTCCGGCTTTAACGCAAGCACCATATCCAGCGTATGCAGAAAGCTTTCAAATGTCTGACCCGGCAGTGCCGACATCAAATCAATATTGATATTGTCAAAACCCGCCGCCCTTGCCGTTTCATAGCTTTTCACAAATTCTTCCATGGTATGAATCCGTCCCAGCATTTTTAATTCACGGTTATTGGCGGACTGTAACCCGAAACTGATCCGGTTTATGCCTGCCTGTCTGTACACTGCCGCTTTTTCTTCATCGAGCGTGCCGGGATTACATTCTATCGTAATTTCCGCATTTTCCGCAAACGGAAAGCTTTCCCGCAGGGTATCTGCCAGTGCTTTGACATGTCCCGGTGCGAGTATACTCGGCGTTCCGCCGCCAAAAAACACGGTATCCACCGTATACGGATTTTCCGAAAGCAGCTTCGCCGTATGATAAATCTCCGTCTGCAAAGCCTTTACATATTCCGCCTGTGTTTTTTCATCTGCCGGTGCAGACAAAAAATCGCAGTACGCACACTTGCGCACACAGAACGGAATATGGATATAAATGCCGCCCCTTTTTTCGTTACTGTCTGTCTTTTTCATGCAGTTATCTTCTATTCCTCGTCTAATTTCAAAACGCTCATAAATGCCTTCTGCGGAATCTCTACGTTTCCGACCTGACGCATACGTTTCTTTCCTTCCTTCTGCTTTTCAAGCAGCTTCTTCTTACGTGAAATATCACCGCCATAACATTTTGCAAGGACATCTTTTCTCATTGCCTTTACGGTTTCTCTTGCGATAACACGGCTTCCGATAGCCGCCTGAATCGGAATTTCAAAAAGCTGTCTCGGAATTTCCTGCTTTAACTTTTCGCACATCTTTCTTCCACGTTCTTCGGCATTGCCGGAAAAGACGATAAATGAAAGCGCATCGACTTCTTCTTTGTTAATCAGGATATCCAGCTTCACAAGAGAAGAACGCTCATAGCCTTTCATCTCGTAATCAAAGGAAGCATATCCTCTGGAACGGGACTTTAAGGCATCAAAGAAATCATAAATAATTTCATTTAACGGCAGATCATACTTTAACAAGGCTCTGGTTTGCTCAATGTATTCCATGCCGTTGTAAATGCCGCGGCGCTCCTGACACAGTTTCATAATCGGTCCGACAAATTCTGTCGTTACCATGATTTCCGCAGAAACCATCGGTTCTTCCATATATTCAATTTCAGACGGATCCGGCATATTGGACGGATTCGTCAAATCAATAACCTCTCCGTTGGTCTTATGCACCTTATAGATAACACCCGGTGCCGTTGTTACTAAATCCAGATTGTATTCACGCTCCAGACGTTCCTGAATAATCTCTAAATGCAGTAATCCTAAAAATCCACAGCGGAAACCGAATCCCAGTGCAATCGAGGTTTCCGGCTCAAACTGTAAGGACGCATCATTTAACTGCAATTTTTCAAGTGCCTCTCTTAAATCCTGATACTTGGCGCCATCTGCCGGATACAGTCCGCAGTACACCATTGGATTGACCTTTTTATACCCCGGAAGCGGCTCGGCACACGGATTGTCATTGTCCGTTACCGTATCCCCGACACGGGTATCCTTAACATTTTTAATGCTTGCCGTAATATAGCCTACCATACCGGCGGAGAGTTCTTCACATGGAATAAACTGACCCGCACCGAAATAACCGACCTCTACGACTTCTTCCACAGCGCCTGTCGCCATCATGCGGATTTTCGTTCCACGCTTTACCTTTCCTTCTTTAATCCGGCAGAAAATAATAACACCCTTATAAGAATCATACAAAGAGTCAAAAATCAATGCCTGTAACGGCGCATTTTCATCGCCTGTCGGCGCCGGAATCTTTGTAACAATCTGCTCTAACACTTCTTCAATATTAATACCGTTTTTCGCTGAAATCAGCGGTGCATCCTGTGCTTCAATACCGATAACGTCTTCAATTTCATCAATAACACGCTGCGGCTCTGCACTCGGCAGGTCAATTTTATTAATAACCGGAAAAACGTCCAAATCGTGATCTAATGCCAGATAGACATTTGCAAGGGTCTGCGCCTCAATCCCCTGTGCCGCATCTACGACAAGAATCGCTCCGTCACAGGCAGCAAGCGCTCTGGACACCTCGTAGTTAAAATCCACATGTCCTGGTGTGTCAATAAGGTTGAAAATGTATTCTTCCCCATCATTTGCCTTGTATACAATACGCACGGTCTGCGCTTTAATCGTAATACCGCGTTCTCTTTCCAAATCCATGTTATCGAGTACCTGCTCCTGCATTTCCCTGCTGGTGAGCAGTCCCGTCTTTTCGATAATACGGTCTGCCAGTGTTGACTTACCGTGATCAATATGTGCTATAATACAAAAATTTCTAATATTTTTCTGATTGATTTTCGCCATTTTTACTCTCACTTATCATTTTATTTCCGGCTGTTTAAATACTCCATAATCCCGTCTGAAATCGCAGACGCCGTTTCTTCCGACTTCTCGGTAATCAGCCGGTTGTCATTTGCATTGGACATAAAGCCCAGTTCCACAAGGCAGCTTACACAGCGGGTGTTGCGGTTGAGCCTGTAATCTTCCTCTGAATCCGTCATCGAACCGCCCTTGACACCGCGGCTTTTAATACCTGCTATGGCATCTAAACGCGTTGTAATCGCCTCTGCCAGAAATACATCATCTTCCGGCAGTTCATGATGAATCCACGTTTCAACTCCGTTTATGGATGGATCATCCTCATAAAGATTTCTATGGATAGATACTAAAACATCACACGAAGCATTATTACATATTTCGACCCTTTCATCAAGTCCCAGATAGGTATCAGCATCTCTTGTCATCAAAACTTTCACACCCACACTCTCTAAATGTCTTTTTACCAGTCTGGCAATAAGCAGTGTTTCATCTTTTTCATAAGCTCCTGCATAATCTGCTCCACAGTCACTGCCGCCGTGGCCGGCATCAATGCACACCAGCGGACGGTCATCGGCTTCTTCCTCGTAATACGCTTCATAATATGCCGCCTGTGCCTGCTTTTTTTGTTCTGCCACACCGCTGACCGCTTTTCCGGAAAAAGCCACTGCACAGACTGCACAAATCACACCGGACACCACTACAGCCGGTCTTTTCAGCCTGTACCTTTTTCTTTTTTTTATTTTTTTCATCCCAATACCCCTTTTTCCTCTGTTTTTATTTTCCATGGATTTACGGCAAAAGTCAATCACTTTCTGATAGTTTCATTATCTTCAGAATGCACATGGATAAAAAGCCTGCCATAACCTTCTGATTTTAAAAAATCATTTTGCATGACAGGCTCTCTATATCTATTTACGAATTTTTTACCAGTTCTTTCTTCAGTCTTTTCATTATTTTTTTCTCAAGCCGGGAAATGTAAGACTGCGAAATTCCCAAAAGGTCAGCGACCTCTTTCTGTGTCTTTTCCTCCCCGTCCATGGAACTGAGTCCATACCGCAAATCGACAATAATCCGCTCCCTCTCGGATAATTTACCGATTGCTTTATTTAACATGCTTTTTTCCACTTCTTCTTCTAAATCACGGTAAATAATGTCTTCTTCAGTACCTAAAATATCCGATAACAGCAGTTCATTGCCGTCCCAGTCTACGTTGAGCGGTTCGTCAATGGATACTTCCGCCTTGGTCTTGCTGTTTCTGCGCAGATACATCAGAATTTCATTTTCAATGCACCGTGAAGCATATGTTGCCAGTTTGATATTTTTTTCAGGATTGTAAGAGTTGATTGCCTTAATCAATCCGATTGTTCCAATCGAAATTAAATCCTCCACGCCTACACCCGTATTATCAAATTTTTTCGCAATGTATACCACCAGTCTTAAATTGTGTTCAATCAGCTGTGACTTTGCAAACTGGTCATTCCCCGTTCCCAGTCCCGCAATTGCCCTTGCTTCTTCTTCTGCTCCCAGCGGCGCAGGCAGCACATCACTTCCCCCGATATAATGTACGTCTCCCTGCTTTAACATCATCATGTTTTTAAATGTCGGAACCATTTTAAACTGAAAACGATCCGGAACAGATACTTTGATTACCATAAAAACCTCCTCATTTACTTTCCTGTTTTACCCCTTTAAAAGCTGTGCATTCACAAGAAATTCATATTCTCCGTCTGATGAAAGTGTCTGCGCCGTCAATCCAATCAGCGCATCTTCCACCTGTATTTCTTTTTTGCCGTAGCATATGTACATGGTATCTGCCGTAATTACCTCAAGCATTCCGCTGTCACACCCCAGTGACCGGAACGGAATTACATGATACTTTACTTTCGTGCAATCATTTATTTCATGAAGAACTTCCAAAAAGCTGTCTTTCTGCGCGATACACACCGGTCTGTGAAACAGCGGATCCTGTAAAACATTTCCCGTATCCACAAACCCTTTTATATAAATCTTTCTCCCCCTTAAAACACAACATACACGACACAGTTTGTCGGAATACACTTTAATTCTTACCAGCTGCCTGTATAAAAGCAGCAAAAAGCCAAAGGATACTCCGAGAAATACCATCAGTTCCCTGTCACGCACAATTACCTGTCTGATAATATATCCTGCATATGTATAATAGTACAAAACGTGCATTACACCCCCCAGCATAAATGCAGCAGCATACAGCGCAAAAAATCCTTTTATCAGTTCCGCGAATGCAACATTCCCTGCACAGATTCTTACCATACCCATGCCAATACAAATATAGGTCACTATATTTGCGGCGAATTTGTATTCCTGCGGTACCAGACATACAATAACGGCTCCCATTGCTCCAAAAGTGGCGGAAAGTATCATCCGCAGATATGTGGCAGCATATCTGCACAGGCTGTTTACTACAGCAATCACAATGAAATCCATTATAAAGTTGATACAGAAGAATACATCCAGATAAATAACGATTGAATTATCACCTCCCAAAACGTATTATAGATTGTTTGCCCTGCGAATTTTGTCGTTTTTGCGTTAAAAGGAAAATATTTCAAAAAAATAAGAGATACCTTCAATTTTCATGAAAGTATCTCTCTGATTCACCAAATTTTATTATCGGTCTTTTTTCTGTAAAAATGTCGGGATATTAATACCCTTTTCCTTTACACTGCTTGTTACCGGTGCCGCAGGCTTTAAGCCCGGAAGCGGAGCAACCGGTGTTGCCGGTTTAACCGCAGATGCAGGCTTGTCCACTGACGCAGCCGGTGCACCTGAATATGTATAAGCCGGTTTTACTGCCGGTCTTGGAGCCTGTGCTGCCTTTGCGCCGAAGCCTGCCAGCGCATTGTTTACATTCGTATCTTCCAGACCTGTTGCAATAACGGTAATTGTTGCCGTATCCGTACAGCTTTCATCATACATTGCACCAAAAATAATATTGGCATTCTCACCTGCGAGTTCCTGAACATAGCTTGCAGCTTCATTGGCTTCAATCAAGCTGATATCGCCTGAAATGTTGATAATAACGTGTGAAGCACCTTCGATGGTTGTTTCAAGAAGCGGACTTGTAACTGCCTGCTTTACAGCTTCCACTGCCTTGTCATCACCTGTTGCCGTACCAATACCGATATGGGCAACACCCTTGTTAATCATAACGGTCTTGACATCGGCAAAATCCAGATTGATAAGACCCGGTACATTAATCAGATCCGTAATACCCTGCACTGCCTGCTGTAATACTTCATCTGCTTTCTTTAAAGCATCCGGCATCGTTGTTCTTCTGTCTACGATTTCAAGAAGCTTGTCATTCGGAATGACAATCAGTGTATCTACATTATCTTTTAATTTTTCAATTCCTGACAGCGCATTGGTCATACGCGTTCTGGCTTCAAACTTAAACGGCTTTGTAACAACACCGACCGTAAGGATTCCCAGTTCCTTGGAAATCTTTGCAACAACCGGAGCTGCACCGGTTCCTGTTCCGCCGCCCATACCACAGGTAACAAATACCATATCGGCACCTTTAATGGCCTGTGTCAGTTCTTCTACATTTTCCTCTGCTGCCTTTTCACCAATCTCAGGCTGGGCACCTGCACCCAGTCCCTTTGTCAGCTTTTCACCGATCTGAATGGCTGTCGGTGCTTTGCATAACTGCAATGCCTGACTATCTGTATTAATTCCAATAAATTCTACACCACTGATATTTTCATCTATCATTCTGTTGACCGCATTATTACCGGCGCCGCCAACACCGACAACGATAATCTTCGCTGCCGAATCTGCTTCGTTTGTCATAATCTCTAACAAGGGTACCTGCCTCCTAACATACTTTCGCATTTCTGCACTATGACTTATTCTATAATTTTTGTTGCAAAATAGCAATAGCTTTTTCTAATTTTCTTTCTTAAAAATAATAGAAGCAGTTGTTCCGTCATAATTTTCAAGATGAAGCGTTCCTTTCATTCCGGTAAGCTTTTCTGACACCTGTTTTAATGCATACAGCTTATCATTGCAGTCTGCGGCACTGCCAAGCATAACCTTTACATTTCCCATATAAAGACTGACATTATACGAAGAATCAAAATACACCTTTTTTACGCCCAGCTGGTATTTATCAAATGCCTGTGTCAGTTCCAGAATCTGTGAAAAGACCGCATCGTTACCGACCTCGAGTTTGGCATCCAGTACAATCGACTTAAAATCCAGTCCCGTAATCTGCGGTACATCTTCATAATTTTCCGAAGAACTCTCCACCACAATCCCGTCTTTATCAAAATACATATTACAGCCCATGTAGCTGATATAACCGACAATCGCTTTTTCATAAACTGCAACGTTCATTTTATTGGGCCATGTCACTTCCACATCATATTTCTGTATAAACGGAATATTTTTATTCTTTTTGCCAAACAGCGTATAAATCAGCGCATTGGGATGTTCTGTTCCAAAAATGCACTCTGTCATCTGCTGCTGCGTATAATGCTTATTGCCGGTATAAGTAATATCCGTTACCATAAAACCCGCATAAATGCCACCTCCTGCCAGCAGCAGTGCAATGACAATCCCCGCCAGTATCCATTTTAATTTTCTTTTATTGTTTTTTCTGCCTAACTGTTTTCCCATTCAATCTCTGCTCCAAGTCCTTTTAAATTTTCACATAAATCCATATACCCGCGCAAAATATAGTCTGCATCATGAATAACCGTTGTTTCCTGTGCTGCCAGTCCAGCTGTGATAAGTGCCGCCGTTCCTCTTAAATCTTCTCCGTATACTTCGCTTCCCTTCAGCGTTTCTACACCTTTTACAAGCACGCTGTCCCCGGACAGTGTAATATCCGCACCCATTTTTTTGAGCCATGGCACAGTCTTAAAACGGTTTTCAAAAATCTGTTCTTTTAAAATCAAAGTACCCTCGCCCACACTTGCCACAGAAAGTACCATGGACTGCATATCCGTCGGAAAATCCGGGTAAGCACCGGTACATATCTTATGAAGATTCACCGGACGGTGATACATCTGCACCAGCATGGCTTCTCCCTCCATACGGATATCCATGCCCATTCCGGTAAATACATCTAAAAATCCGCGGCACAGTGACGGTGTCACACCCTGTAAGTAAACACTGCCACCACAGGCAGCTACCGCCGCCATATAGGTTCCGGCGACAATACGATCCGGCTTTGCAAAAAATTCTGCGGACTGTAAAACGCCTTTTCCACGTACCCGGATGCACTCTGTCCCTGCACCGGTAATCACTGCACCACACTTTTCAAGATAGGCGCACAGGCTTTCAATTTCCGGTTCCTTTGCCGCATTGTAAAGCACAGTCGTTCCACACTGTGCCGCTGCTGCCATCAGGGCATTCTCTGTTGCCCCCACACTTGGAAAGCGCAGGGTGATTTCTGACGGGTGAAGTCCCGTTGTTTCCATTTCAATAAAATCTTCTGACACGTTCCATGATGCCCCAAGGCATTTGAGGGCATGCAGATGAATGTCTAACGGACGGCTTCCGATGCTGCACCCGCCCGGATAAGCAAGCCTTACTTTCCCGAAACGCGCCAGCACTGGTCCCATTAACACGGAAGATGCCCTGAGCTGCTTTGTATCCTCTGCTTTAATTTCCTCGTACTCTGCCATGCTTGTATCAATGACAAGGCACCCTTTTTTGAAATCCGTCTTACAGTGCAGATGGTTTAAAATCCCACACATTGCACGTACATCGGCAATATCGGGACAGCCCCGTATTACCGTAACACCCTCATTCATCAGGGATGCTGCCATCACCGGAAGCACTGCATTTTTCGCACCGTGGATACATACACTGCCAAACAGCCGTTTTCCGCCATTTATTACGATTTTTCCCAAAATAAAAACCCCCGGAGAAGCTATATTTTATTATATTCGCCAGACTCCGGGGGGTTGCTATCTTTCTAACCGTATTTTACTTGAAATATTTAAGACAATCCCCATTTCCAGCAGCAAGAAGAAACTTGCCGTACCGCCGTAGCTGATAAACGGCAGTGAAACACCGGTATTCGGGATAAAGTTGGTTACAACGGCAATATTTAATACCACCTGTACCGCTACATGGGCAAATACCCCTGCTGCCAGCATTGTACCGAATAAGTCTGGTGCATTCTGCGCAATGTGGATAATCCGCCACAGCATTAGTGCAAATACTAAAATAATGCACATTGCCCCGAACAGTCCGAGTTCTTCACAGATAATGGAAAAAATCATATCGTTTTGTGATTCCGGGATAAAACCCAGCTTTTGCAGACTCTTTCCGAGTCCTTTTCCAAACAGTCCGCCCGAACCGATTGCATAAAGTCCCTGCACGGTCTGGTAGCCGATTCCGCTGGAGTAATTTTCCGGCTGAATCCACATAAGCAGACGGTTCATACGGAAGTTTTCTGTCATGCCCTGATGCGCAATGCCGAGCAGCCAGTTATATAACGCTGCCACACCGCCCGCGCCAAGTCCTGCAAGTACCACGAAAAATTTGTATTTCGGATACGCCACAAAAATCATGACAAAAGCGATTGCCAGAATAATCAGCGCACTACTCATATTGCTGGAAATCACCATAATCAGGATTGCTTCAAGTCCTGCAATCAGTACAAATAAAAAGAAATTATACCACAGGCTTTTAATCTTTGACCCTGCCGCACATACTGCCGCAGACAGCATAATAATCACGGCCGTCTTTGACACATCCGCAGGCTGCACGCCAATCGGACCGAAACGAATCCAGCGCGTTGCACCGTTGGCAGTTTTACCAAACGGAATCAGCGCCAGAATCAATAACAGCGACAGTGCAAAAAACGCCGGTGCGATTTTCCTTAAAACATGGTAGTCTAACCGGTACATAATATACATCATAATAAAGCCCAGCACATCAAAAATCAGCTGTTTTTTAAAATAGTACTCCGAACTGCCGTATTCCATCTGTGCCGTGTAAGAACTGGTACTGTAAATCATCACCAGTCCGAATCCAACAATAAATATAATGACAAATAAAAGGCTATAATCAAAATACCTTTTATTGGACATCTTTTTTACCTTTCTTGCCATACCTCACCTCATTTCTGCAGGCATTTTAATGCCGGAAGAACCGCGAGCCAAATTCTATTTGGCTCTGCGATAAAAAATTACTTTGTGACGCCTGCGGCACAAAGTGATATGCGAAAATCTTTGATTTATGGATTTTCGCATTCTCCTCATTTCCGCAGGCATTTTACCTTTAAAGGGCATTTACATATTCTTTAAACAGTCTGCCGCGCTGTTCATAGTTATCAAACATTCCCCAGCTTGCACATGCCGGTGAAAGCAGTACGGCATCGCCGTCTTTGGCATTTTCCGCACAGATATCCACAACTTCTTTTAAGGACTCTGCCTTAATGATATTGGTAAAGCCGTACTTTTTAGCCGTTGCTTCAATTTTGTCACTGGTCTGTCCGATTAATACCAGAAGCTTGACACGATCTTTAAATGCTTTGACATATAAATCAAATTCTGAGCCTTTATCATATCCGCCGCCGATTAAAACCGTCGGTCTTGTCATCGCTTCAATCGCCTTGACTGCCGCCTCCGGGTTGGTTCCCTTGGAATCATTGTAATAGCGCACGCCGTTTTTTTCTGTTACAAATTCAATCCGGTGTTCCACTGCCTTAAACTGCTTAATCTGTTCTACAATAATTTCATCCGGGATACCGGCTGCCTTTGTAATGCAGACTGCCGCCATGACATTTTCATAATTGTGTGCGCCAATCAGATTCATGTCGTGGACATTCAGCAGTTCCTGCGAACGGATGCCGTCTGTATAGCAGATCATATCGCCTTCCATATAAGCGCCTCTGTCCGGCTTTGTAAATCTTGAAAACCACACAACCTTTGCTGTTGTATGCTCCCCGAACTCCCGCAGGTAATCATCGTCAAAATTCAGTACACACACCTCTGACCCCTTCTGGTTCATCGCAATCTTTTCCTTTGTCTGCACATAGCAGTCCATCGTATAATGGCGGTTTAAATGATCCGGCGTAATATTTAAAATGGCACTCACAAGCGGGTGGAATTCATGCACGGTTTCCAGCTGGAAGCTGCTGATTTCCGCCACGGTATAAGAATCTTTGTTACTTTTTAAAACCTCTGTTGTATAGGGATTGCCGATATTACCGACTACGAAAGTATCCTTATGATATGCTCCTACAATCTGTCCTACAAGGGCTGTTGTCGTTGTCTTCCCATTTGTTCCGGTGATTGCAAGGACTTTTCCTTTATCGAATGCATAAGCCAGCTCTACTTCGCCCCATACCGGCACGCCTGCCGCTTCAAATGCTTTTACAACCGGGCTGTCAATCGGCACACCCGGACTGATAACCAGTAAATCCGAACTGTCCGTTAATTCTTTTGTCAGCTCTCCCAGAACAATCTCTGCTTTGTATGTACCTAATTTTTTTTCAATATCTTCTATCTTTAACTTTTCGTTTCCGTCATACAGCACAACTTCTGCACCGACTGCATTCAGCAGTCCCACTGCACCGATTCCACTGATTCCGGTTCCTACTACTGTCACTTTTTTACCCGAAAATTCCATCTTTTTCTCCTTTTTCCCTGCATTTTGCAATTAAATTTTATTTTACTATCAATTCGGGTATATTTCAAGGTATGGAAGGATATTTTCAAAAAGTTCCCGGATCACGGGTGCTGCGATTGTACCACCGTAATATACGCCCTGCGGTTCATCAATCAGGCACATGGCAATCACCCGCGGATTGTCAACACTTGAAAAACCGACAAAGGAAGCGATGTATTTTCCCGAACCACGCGGCAGTTTCTGGGAGGTTGCCGTTTTCCCGCCAATGGAAAAGCCTTCAATGTACGCATTTTTTCCGCCGCCGTCCTCAACAACCTGACGTAAAATGTCTTTCATTGTATTGCTCGTTTCCTCTGTAATGGCATCGGTTACGGTTTCATAACAGAATTCCTGTACGGTTTCTCCGTCTGCGCCCGCCGCCTTTACCGCAAAATGTGGTGTCACCAGTTTGCCGCCGTTGACAATTGCCGCCGCCGCACGCAGCATGATAACCGGTGTAATCTGAAACGACTGCCCGAAAGACATTGTTGCCAGCTCTACTTCTCCTACATTTTCAATTTTATGGATAATTGTCGAAGCTTCGCCCGGCAGATCAATTCCAGTTTTTCCCAGAATCCCCAGCTTGCTTAAATACTCATAAAACCGTTCATTGCCAACGCGCCGTCCCCACTCAATAAATGCAGGATTACAGCTGTTTATGTATGATTCCCTCCGTCTGTTATATACTTGTCTTTATACGTTTCTCTATATCTGCCCGTCTGTTTTCTTTGTCTGTTTATCCTGATGTATTCCTGTACTTACATCCTCCCAACAGCCTCCATTTTTGCCCATGCTGACATACCGGATTCTGCCCTGCTGTTTTAATTCTTTTAACTTTTGCAGGATATTTCCCCGGGAATACCCTGTATATTCTGCAATTTCCGCTGTGGTCAGCCGATTTTGGCTTAAAAAAAGCTGTTCTATCTTTTGAATACTCTCCTGCCTTTTTTTCATTTTGGCATGGATATGACGGTAAGGCATCATCCGGCACGCTCCTGTCCGGTAGCAGACACACAGGCGGTTATCGGGATAAACGGTTATTTCAGACAGCGTGTTTTGTACCACCGCCTGACGGACGGCTTCCTGACCTTCTTCTGAATACAGATACTGACGGATAGCAAAAAGCCGCTGCCCGGGCTTTGCCGTATCGTTTCGTTTTTCCTGCTCTGTCATCTGATTTATCTGCTGTGCCAGCATTTCCGATGCCAGTTTATAATCACTGTCACTCACAATCCCGTCCATATACTTTTGAAGCAGGTTCTTTTTCTTTTCCCGTAACCGCCCATATTCCATGCAAAAGTCTTTACTGCACGGGTTCTTTTTTAAAACTTTTTCCAGCAATAAAAGGCCGTTTTCCGTCTGCGTTTTTATGCTTTCCATATCTTCTTTTTGAAACTGCTCCCACAAAAGCGGTTCCAGTTCTTTCTCATAAACTGTGATATTTTTACAGACTGTGCCATCCGGATTTTTCTCAAGCTGTCTGCCGCACATCCAATACACATTTCCTGCACTTCCTGTTCTTTTGCAGTACGCACATCCGCATTTTCCGCAGACGATTTTAAGGCAGTGCTGCGGCAGCGGGCTTCTTTCTTTTTGTTCTTTTGCCTGACTTTTGCTTTTCCGGGCATTTAACGCATCATTTGCCGCCTGCCACAGCTTTTCGCTCACGATTGCAGGGATTCTGTTTTCATGATAAATCCACTGCTCCTTTGGCAGGCAGCACTGTTTTTTTAATTCAAAATCATAATGCGTTTTATGCATTACAGCTGTTCCCTTATACAGTGGATTCTGAATCAGACGTCTTACGGTCACATCACTGACCGCACCGTTTTTGCGGTTTCTCATGCCCATCGCATACAATTCCTTTGCAATTTTCCTGCCGCCTGCACCGCCTGCGGACATCGCATAGATTCTGCGGATATAGACGGCTTCCGTTTCTTCTATTCTATAACCATCTTTTTCTTTTCTGTAGCCGTAAACATTATTGTTGACGGTTAGTTTCCCGTCTATTTTCTTTTGCCGCCTTTTATGGGCATTATTAACCTTCTGGCTTAATTCTCTGGAATACTGCTCTGCAATGAGCGCTTTGATACCGGAAAGAAACGCATCCTGCGGCTCATAAAACTTTCTTTCCAGATACAGATACAGTCTGACACGATGTGCTGTAATGTGCTGAATAAATTCATGCCAGTCCCCGGCGTTGCGCATCAGACGGTCAATTGACTTAATTACAATGCAGTCAATCCGCTCCTGCTGCACATCCGCCATAAGACTGGCATATTGCGTTCTTTTTTTCGTTGTTGTTCCGCTTTCCTGTTCAATGTACTGACAGCAGATTACTCCGCCTAATGCCTGTACGATTTCCACAGACTCTGCCGCCTGTGTTTCAATGGCACGGTTTTGTGCCTCCTCTGTTGTAGAACACCGGTTGTAAATGGCACAACGCATTCCAGACAATACTTTTTCCTCACTCATTGTCTGCACCGCTTTCGATGTACTGCACTACCATAAACCACTCCTCATACGTAATATACTGCTTTTCTAAGAGCAGCTGCATAATGGCTTTTTCATTTTCCTGATTCATCCGGATTTCCATGCCTGTATAGACTTACTATATTCTACGCAGGCAGAATCCCGATTATGAATGACGGTGCTGAACCGGCTTTGTATTTGCCGTTATCGGAAGAATCATATAGTCATTTGCCTGTAAATACTCGATAATTTCCGGCAATGCTTCCACCGTTGTTGTCTTTGCACCGGCATCGTGCATCAGTACCACATATTCTTCACGGCTTCCGATTTCAGACAGGACATTCTGTACAATGGTATCCTTATCCACACATTTTGCACTGGCATCCCCTGAACTGACATTCCAGTCAAAGTATACAAATCCCTGTTCATTCAAAAAATTGATACAGTCTGAAATATCGCAGTTGGCCACTTTATTGCTTGAACCGCCCGGAAATCTGTAAAACCACGTTGTCACACCGGTCTGCTCATATAACCACTGCTGCATGTCTAAAACATCTTCTTTAAAGCTGTCAATAGATGCATACACCTGTGAATACTCATGAGAAACAGAGTGAATTGCCAGCGTATTGCCGCTTGAAACAATCCGTTTTAAGCTTTCTTCATTTTCTTCTCCCGGACTGCAGATTGTAAAAAATGTTGCTTTGACACCATACTGGTCCAGAATATCTAAAATTCTGGTTGTATTCGGACTTGGACCGTCATCAAATGTCAGATACACTTTTTTGCATCCCGGATATTCTCCTTCACCGTCTGTCTGCGGTGCTGCCGCCGTTGTCGTCTGCACTTCGGGCAGTGTTGTTTCTTCCTCAGCAGTCGTTGTTTCTTCTTCGCTTAACTTCTCTTCGGCAACCGTTGTTTCTTCCACGGCTGCAGCCGTTTCCTCTGCCACTCCCGCAGATACTTTCTGGGTATGCTTTTTAGAAGCTGCATGAACGGATACGGACACCAGCAATACAATCAGTACTAATACGGATACTGCAAGAATTACCGGTTTCTTTTTTAATCTCACTTTTTGTCCATGCAGACGAAGTTCTGGTCTTTTCACTCTTTTCATTTTTAAGTTCCCTCTTTCATTTTCTGGCTATAGACAGTATAATACGAAAATTTAAAAATACAAGACACAATTTCACTTTTTTCGACAAATTTCTTCCCCCGGACTTTATTTTATTTTTCCGGACAGAAACGCTCCTGTTCATGACAGTTTCCGTAAAGGTCTGTGTACCATGACCCGTTGTTTTATGACAACGGATTGTTCTATCCCCGACCTTTGTATTGCCGCCGCACGTATAGGAATCACTTAAATGTGCCACACCGGTTTCAAGTGCCGCCGTTGCCGTTACCATTTTAAAGACCGAGCCGGGTTCGTAGGTATCATTAATGCAGAAATTCCGCCACATCATATTGAGTAAATCCATTTTGGATTTGCTGCTGTCTTCTTCCGTTATCTCTATATTTAATTCATACGGTGTATTTAAATTATATTCCGGTGCATTAACCATCGCCAGCAGTTCACCATTCTGCGGATTCATCACGATAATTGATACACGCTTTGCCCCTTTTGCTTCTAATGTGCGGTCTGCAAGCTGCTCCGCATAAGCCTGGATATTGTAATCCAGACTGGTGTATAAATCACTGCCCGCAACCGGTTCTTTTCTGCTTTCTTCCGCCCCTTCCAGTTCAATGCCCCACGCATCCGTCAGTGTCAGAATCTGACCGCTGTTACCGGAAAGCAGGGCATCATATTTTGCTTCCAGTCCTAAAATGCCCTGATTGTCACTGCCTGTAAAGCCAAGTACTCTTGATGCCAGCGTTTCATACGGATAGTAGCGCTTATAATCTTCATCGACCTTGACACCCGCCATATTGTATTCCCGGATTTTATCCCCGGTTTCTTTGGAAACATTGGTCTGAATCCGCTCAATAGACGATACTTTTTCCACGCGCTTACGCACCTGTGCTTCATCCAGTCCCAATTCAGATGTCAGCATATGAATTACCGCTTCGGCATCCTGTATCTGGCTGTGAATAACGGAAATCGTACAGACTGTTTTATTATCGGCCAGCACAATGCCATTGGTATCTAATATTCTTCCGCGGGATGCCTTAATCACACGTTCCCGCTCATGCAGTTCTTCAGCTCTTGAAAGATAATACTGTGCCTGAAAAATCATGACATAGCCCAGTCTGCCAATCAGCAGCAGCATTGCCAGAAACACACAGGCTCCACAAATCATCAGTTTTTTCCGGTGTCTTGTATGCAGCCTGCCCATTGGGTCGTTTTTGCGCTCATCAATAATCTGCCAGCGCTTATCGTCCCTGTAACGTTCCTTCTGTCTGCGTATTCTTTGGGTTTCGCTTTCATTTTCCCACGGTTTCCACATAAAAATAACTCCGGATAAACGTTATTACATCTTATTAACGTCTGCCCGGAGTTATACTTTTTTATGGTGTTGCTGATGTACTATCCTGCACATTGGTATTCGGAACGGTAATGCTGACTGTATTTTCGTCTTCACTGTCTGCTGCATCCACCGGCTCTGCCTCTGCATCTTTGAAAATATTCATGTACGGAAGCAGTTCCTCTAAAATATCATGGCTTAAAATCAGCGTATCTGAAGTAGTTCCACTCGTTCCCGTTGTTCCGTCCGGTTCATCAATCAATACATAAACCATCACCTGCGGATTATCCACCGGTGCGAAGCCGATGAAAGATACAATCCATTTTAAATCCTCTCGTTTGCCCTTCTGCGCCGTACCGGTCTTACCACCTATTGAATAACCGGTAACACCTGCTTTTTTTGCAAGTCCGTCATCAACCGTGGATTTTAAATACTTACGCAGCAGCTGCGATGTTGAAGCCGTTACTGTCTGACGCACCAGTGTTGGTTCAAAGGTCTTTACAACTTCACCCGTATCTTTTTCAATACGCTTTACAATATGCGGCTGGTAGTAATTTCCACCATTAATTAAAGAAGAAAAGGCTGCCCCCATCTGAATCATGGTTACATTGATATTCTGTCCGAATGCATTGGTTGCAACGTCTGTTTCTGACATATCGCTCTTTTTTATAATACCGTTTTCCTCTGACGGAAGATCGATTCCTGTCTTACTGCCAAAACCAAACAGTCTCTGGTACTGGGCGAATTTCACACCGCCAAGGCGTGCGGCAATATCCATCATTGCAGGGTTACAGGACTGCATCAGCGCCTGCTCCAGTGTAATATCCCCATGCTTGCCGGTTTTATTGTATACATGACAGCGGATGGTATAACCTCCGATTTCTTCATAACCGTTACAGTAAAAGACATCCCCGTCATATGTTACGCCCTCTTCCAGTCCCGAAGCGACGGTGAACGGCTTAAAGGTCGAACCCGGTTCAAAGGTTTCTGAAATACAGTAATTTCTCCAGATTTTATACAACGAATTTGTCATGTCTTCATCGGACATCGTTGCCAGCTGTTCCTGGGAATACGAACTTTCAAGACTTCTTGGATTGTTCAGGTCAAAATACGGATAACTCGCCATGCCGAGCACTTCTCCGTTGTTCGGATTCATTACCAGTACCGCTGTTGCACTGGACGGCTTTTCTTCATTATATGCCGCAATGTGTTTTTCAATAATCCGCTGTACATTATAGTCAATGGTTGTCACAATATTGTTGCCGTCTACGGCATCTTTGGTTGTTTCCTGCACATCAAGATTATCATTGACATAACTGTAGGATACGCCGTCTGTTCCTGAAAGTTCATCATCATAATAGCTTTCCAGTCCCAGTTCACCGCCGTTTGCCGCACTTGCAAAACCAACAACATCACATGCCATAGTTGAAAATGGATATTTTCTGACATAGGAATTTTCAAACCACACACCCTTGATATTCGGATTGTTTTTTGTATCTGCAACAAGTGCCTTAAAATCAGCAATCTCATCCGAAGTCAGTCCCATCGCCAGACGCTCGTACTGGGAATCTTTCTTCACTGCCAATGTCTGTTCCAATTCCTGACGGTTTAATCCAAAACACTGTACCAGCGCATTTAAGGTCGGTTCTTTATACTTCTCATCGGAAAGCACCAGCTTCGGATCTAATATAAGGTTGTACACTCTTTCGCTGTACGCAAGAATATTTCCATTCGAGGTCAGAATCTGTCCCCGCTTATACGGAATTGTTGTTGACGTATACGTCTGATGGTCTAACACAGCTTTGGAATATGCATCACCGTGATTATAATTAATCCATGCGATTCTTCCTGCTAAAACTGCCAGTGCTGCCATAACACACAAAAAAGCAATGCCGGCTTTTTTGTGTACTTTTTTGAGCATTGCTTTTTTTCTTCTGTATTTATTTCGTTTTGCACGTTCCTGACTACTTTCTACCATTTATGTATCTCCAATGTATCTTTTTAGTCTGCATTCGGAATATTCTGATACTGCTTTACATATTCACTCTCGCCTGCTGCGTAACGGATAACCTGTCCTTTTGCCGGATAAACCATTCCCAGTTCATTGACAGCTGTATCATAAATTGCATCATAGTCGATATCGGCTTCTGCCTGTGCTTCACGTTCATCATTCTGTGACGTCAGGGTATTTAACTGCATTTCCAGATCAGATACTGCGGCTGCATTGGTCTTTACCTCAGACTGTAAATTCAGATACTGGTAGCACAGTCCGAACATCACAGCTACCACTGCCGTTACTGCCACTGTATAAAGAAAGTTCATCTTATTGGCACGTCGTATCTTTCTTTGCTGTTCCCGTTTTCTTTTTCGTTCTTCCTCAAGCTGTTCAATACTTGTCGGATCATTGGAATAAGGTTCTGCTACCTGCAGTTTTCTTACCGTATTTCCCTGAACATAACCGGTTCTTTTTTCATACTTTATGGTGTTTCCATAACTTTTGCGCGCCATTTACTTTCCTCCCTGCTGACTTTTTTTTACGTTTGTAAAACATTACACACTTTTAAGCTTATCTCCTGCGTTCAAACACACGCAGCTTTGCGCTTTTTGCTCTTTTATTTTCTTCAAGCTCTTCTTCTGACGGAAGAATTGGCTTTCTTGTAATTACTTTTCCCTTAGATTTTTTCCCACATACGCACACCGGAAAATCCGGTGGGCAAGTACATGGATTTTCATTATTTTTAAACTGCACCTTTACAATCCGGTCTTCTAACGAATGGAATGTAATAATACAGAAACGTCCTTTGTCATTTAAATGTTCAATCATGCTGTCAATTGAATTATTCAATACGTCCAGTTCATGATTCAGTTCAATCCGTATCGCCTGAAATGTCTTCTTAGACGGATGTCCTCCAACAGCCCTGCATTTCATTGGAATCGCCGCCTTGATAATTTCATTTAACTCAAATGTAGTTTCTATCGGCTTTTCGCTTCTTGCTGCCACAATATGCTTTGCGATATTCTTTGCAAATTTATCTTCACCATAATCCCGGATAATGCGGTAAAGTTCCATTTCGCTGTATTCATTCAAAATATCTTTTGCCGTCATCTGCTGCCGTCTGTCCATACGCATGTCAAGCGGTGCATCCGTCTTATAGGTAAATCCTCTTTCTGCGGTATCTAACTGGTAAGAAGACACGCCTAAATCCAAAAGAATCCCATCGACTCTTTCAATTCCTAAGTCCTTCAATACCATATCCATATTACAATAATTATTCCGTACAATGGTGACTCTGTCTGCAAACGGCTTTAACCGTTCACCGGCTGCTGCAATTGCCGCCTCGTCCTGATCAATGCCGATGAGTCTTCCTTTGGATGAAAGCCTGCTGGCAATTTCATAAGAATGTCCGCCACCGCCCAGCGTTCCGTCCACGTAGATTCCATCCGGTCTGATATTTAAATTGTCAATCGTTTCCTGCAATAATACAGACTTGTGTTTAAATTCCATGTTTTTCTCCATTTTCAAAACGCATCTTTTTACGGGCAGTCTAAATAGAAAATCCTAAACTCTCCATATTCTCTGCCACTTCATCCATATCGTCATCATAGCTGTCAATACATTCCTGCCAGCGTTCTTTACTCCAGATTTCCACGCGGTTGGCAACCCCGACCATCACAACTTCTTTTTCAAGTCCCGCAAATTCACGAAGAACCTGCGGCAGAAGAATTCTTCCCTGTTTATCAACTTCACAGGATGCCGCTCCTGCAAGGAAAAAACGTGCAAACTGTCTGGAGTTTTTATTGGTCAGCGGCAGCGACTGAAGCTTTTCTTCAAATGCCTGCCATGCATCCGGCGGATAAACAAAAAGGCAGCCGTCTAATCCCTTGGTTACGACAAAACCGTCCCCTAAGGCATCGCGGAACTTTGCAGGAACAATGACTCGTCCCTTACCATCAATTGTATGGTTGTATTCACCCATAAACATGATTGTTGTTCCTCCGTCTACCACTTTTTACCATTTGCCACCACTTTCCACCACTTTAGAGTCAATTCTATACTTATTTGTGGAAAAATACAAGTGTTTTTTTAGAATTTAACGCATTAAATTCACAGTTTTTCCGCCTGTCTGAAAGTTATCCACCGGATTTGACATCTTCCGCGTATTCTGCACCCTGATGACTGCTTTTTTGTTGTACCTGCCTATCGGAAAGATTTCATTTTTTTCTAAAGTTGGCACTACCATGTTGAATTCAATGCTTTTTTATAGTAAAATATACGGTTGTATCTGACATTTTTAAAAATCAGGGGAAATCCCCATAAAAACAAAGGAGATAGAGATTTTATGAAACTCGGTATTGTAGGTTTGCCAAATGTCGGCAAAAGTACGCTTTTTAACTCATTAACAAAAGCTGGCGCTGAATCTGCCAACTACCCGTTCTGCACCATTGACCCGAATGTAGGTGTCGTTGCCGTTCCGGATGAACGTTTAAACAAGCTTGCAGCATTATACAATTCTGCAAAGATTACCCCTGCCGTCATCGAATTCGTTGATATCGCAGGACTTGTAAAGGGGGCTTCTAAGGGTGAAGGTCTTGGAAACCAGTTTCTTGCCAATATCCGTGAAGTTGATGCCATTGTTCACGTTGTCAGATGTTTTGAAGATTCCAATATTGTCCATGTAGACGGTTCTATCGACCCGCTCCGTGATATTGAAACGATTAATCTGGAGTTAATCTTTTCAGATATTGAAATTCTGGAAAGACGTCTTGCAAAACAGAAAAAAGCAGCTTACAACAATAAAGAAATTTTAAAAGAATGTGATTTAATTGAACGTCTGATTGCTTTCCTTGAAGCCGGAAATCTGGCTAAGAATTTTGAACTGGAAGACGATGATGAAGCAGCACTCATGAAAGAATATAACTTATTAACAGCAAAACCGGTCATCTTTGCTGCCAATGTTACAGAAGATGATTTACCGGATGACGGTGCTTCCAACAAATATGTAGCTTCTGTACGTGAATTTGCAGCAAAGGAAAACTGCGAAGTTTTCGTTATCTGCGCGCAGATTGAACAGGAAATCTCCGAACTGGATGATGACGAAAAGAAAATGTTCTTAGAAGACTTAGGCATCAGTTCTTCCGGTCTTGATAAGCTGATTGCCGCAAGTTACCGTATCCTCGGTCTGATCAGTTACTTAACTGCCGGTGAAACCGAAACCCGTGCATGGACAATCGTTAAAGGTACGAAAGCGCCGCAGGCTGCCGGAAAAATCCACAGCGATTTTGAACGCGGCTTCATCCGTGCCGAAGTTGTCAACTATCAGGATTTATTGGACTGTGGTTCTTATACAGCCGCCAAGGAAAAAGGACTTGTCGGTCTGGAAGGAAAAGAATATGTCGTAAAAGACGGCGATGTCATTTTGTTCCGCTTTAACGTATAAGCAAAAAAATATGCCTGTCAGATACCCGTGTTACTTGACGCATCTGACAGGCATATTTTTTGCATGGGAGGTTGGCCGTTCGGGTTTCCCAGCATCCTCATACTCACCGGCAATTTCATATTCATTATAGTCGCAGAACGCTTTCATTTTTGTTTTCTGTGCATCCAGAGAATAACCATCTATCTGCATGGTTGTGGAAACACGGGTGTATAAATATACTTTGATTTTTTCTTTCTTCAATTTATATATCACCTCCAGGAAGTGCCCAAACCGCTGATAAATTGATACTGGCTAATGTATCCATCTGCCTGATTGCCAATAAAGCAACATTTAAAAGATCTGCTTCACTGACATATGTATAAGCAATCTGTTCCGGTGTCAGCTCTGGTGGAATCAAATTTTCCTTCACCGCATCCGTGTGAATACGGTAGTTCACCTTTGATAAAGCCCTGTTCAGGTTCCAGTCCAATGAAAGTCGACTATTTTCATCTTGTTTTAACCTGCGGTAATCTTTCATAATATACAGTTGAAATTCCGGAGAAATCCATGTAGCAAATGCCATTGCAATATCGCTATGTGCATAAGTTCCACCACCATATCTGCCTGCTTTTGACACTATTCCAATAGCATTGGTCTGTTCAATCCATTTGGTTGGCGTCATAACAAACCTGTTTAATCCTGCCTCACTTCTAACCGCCTCGAATTGCACACGGTTAAAATCTGGATTATGAAGTTCTTCCCAAACAGCCAAAAACTCAACTGTATTTCTGTTTCGCATCCAGTTCTAAATGACAAATCTGGGATCATTATCATTTCTATATTTTGCAATATCTGTCAACGAAATATATTCATTTTCAAAACAAAAGCTGTTCGGGAGTAATCTCCAATGCATCACATATAGACAGCAGACAGTCCGCTTTGGGATTCGTCTTTTTCTTCTTCCAGTCACTGATGTTACTTGTTGCAATCCCGGTCCTTTTTGAAAGTTCCAACTGCGTTATGTTCTTCTGCTCCATCACATAAAAAATTCTTTCACTGATAATCATCTTTTCCTCCATCAGTATTTCATCTATCCGTATTTTCATATTTTAATTCCGTATTTACGGTTAAAATATCATGCAACAACTTTTCTTTCAACAGATATTTTTGTTTTTCTTCAAAAAACATTACAAATTGATAATTGACTTTTTGAAAATTATTGTTCTCAAGTTTCTATCAAAATTAGAAAAAGGGGATGTGAAAAAATTACCCCTGGTATATCAGAAGTTCCTGTACTGCTTCTTTTCGAAGTTTCTCCTCTTCTACCGTAAACGGTTCACGGTCATACAGTTCTTCATCGTTTTCAATATATTCCATTCCCGGGACACAGGAGATGTCTATTGACTCAATATTCTGCAGGAGTAAAAATGAACCGTTATGATATACTACTTTAAATCCAAAGCAGCACGGATCCTTTGGCTCAAGGGAAATTTCAAATTCATAATCATCCCCGTCGTAAACAACATCCACAAACGGGATCATAAAATTGTATACACGATCATACAGATATATCCGACTGCATATCTTCCACTGCGTTCTGTCAGTACCATCTTGCTTCGTTCAAGTTTAAATCCATTTTTGCCTTTCGTATATGTGCAGGTAATACCTGTTCCTTCATCGTCAGCACTTGAAAAATACAATTTCTTTCCATAAGAAAATCTGTAGATGAGATATCTTGACGATTTCGCAACCTGTTTGTAACGTCCGCGATGATGCCTGCACCGTTGTCGTCCTGACATTGGTTATCGCAAAACATCCCAGAACCATAAACAATAACAACAGACATAGTTTCAAATGCTTTCTCTTTGTGTTTTCATTTTCTTTTTTCTTTTTCGTATTCTTTCAGTTCTTTCAGAGCCTTCT
>ERZ791878.243-NODE-243-length-44255-cov-10.135792_pt1 | contig 44255 bp, 49 predicted proteins | sample MGYA00510277_ERZ791878 | MGnify/ENA primary metagenome ERZ791878 (study PRJEB30046, sample SAMN00792094) | human gut metagenome | study: EMG produced TPA metagenomics assembly of the A metagenome-wide association study of gut microbiota in type 2...
ACTAGGTCGACCCACACTCATGTAACAGCCCAACCCCAAAATTTGGACCAATGCCAAGAAATATCGCAATTTTTTCAAGCCAACCTAGACGCAGGCATTATTGATGAGGATATGCTGCATATTTTTGACGACTACATCAATGGCGAGGAGAACGCAATGGGCAAAGATACTAGCGATGAAGGCGAGCAGCCTAGCGACAAGGGGGAGCAGCTCAGGGACAAGGGCGAAGAAGAACCAATCCCGCAATTTTTTCAATCCATTATAGATGCCGGGTTTGCCACCGCTGACATGATGCATATTTTCGACAACCCGAGCGAAGTCGAAGAGAATGCGAAGGGCAAAGAACCCAGCGACAAGGGCGAAGAACCTAGCAACAAAAGCAAAGAACCTAGCGACAAGGGCGACAAACCTAGCAACAAAGGCAAAGAACCCAGCGACAAGGGCGACAAACCTAGCAACAAAGGCAAAGAACCCAGCGACAAGGGCAAAGAACCCAGCGAAGAACCCAGCAATAAAGGCGATGAACCAATCCCGCAGTTTTTTCAATCTATGATAGATAATGGATTTATGACCGCTGAACAACTGCAGGAGTGGAACAGCTACCTAGAGGGCGAAAAAGGTGAAGAAAAGGCAACGGACGCAGAAGGCGACGATGGCGAGATTGAAAATCTGGTAAACACCCAAACGCTTGAAAAAGAAGCGAAGGCAGCTACCGAAGCCGAAGATAAGCTGATGAAAATAATCGACCTTCTTGGCGAGAAAGAGCAGAAGCAGGTTAAAACTTATCTTACAAAACACCAAACCGATAAGGAATTTTTGCTCGGCCTGTTAGGGAAACACCCAAAACTTTTGTTCTCCGAGGTCTCAGATAAATCATCAAAGAGCGGCACAAGACTTATTTATTATGTTATCAGCGATGCCGACGAACGCCCCGCGAGAATTGCAAAGATGCTGAAACCGCTGCTCTTTAAACTTCAAGTTTTAGAGAATGGCAGTGATGTTATCGGAAGCCTCGACGAATACAACAAGGAACTCAAGAAAGCAGCAGACGTTGCAAGAAAAGAGATTCTTGGAATTAAAGACGATGGCGAAGAAGATGACAAATACAAAAGCGAAATAACTATCGACGACTATGACGATTATCTCGCAGAAGTAAAAGAAGAAGAAGGTCGAGAGTATGCTAACGAAGTCGAGAATCTACTGTCCTCTGATGCTATTCTTAAAGATGTCAAGGATAAGGCGCTTGTGTTGGACGACGGAACCTTACTGGTCAAAGAGGATGGTAGCCTACTTACTTGGGATGTTTTTATTCGCATAATCGTATTCCGAGACTTGCAGCTAGATTATAATATAAACCTTGAGAGGCTCGAAAAAGAGTTTAATTTATTCGACGACGAGCTGGATATAGTCAAGGACTATTACTATACGCTTTGGGATAAATTCCAAGGACAAGAAAAAAGACAGCTCTCAGATGCACGCTCGAAAGTCCTTGACGAAATAAAAGGAAAGGAAAATGAGAAGCCTCAAGAGCAAACTGATGCTGTCGACACAGACGGTGTAGAAGGCAACATCAAGCAAGAAGATGTGGAAGCGGCTGCCGCGCTCGTGTTAGAGTGGGGCGAGAAATTTTTTTAAGCGGAGAAACGAGGGGAGCAAAGCTTTGAAAGCATATCCTAGATGGGGCGACGAAAATATGTTAGACTTATGATAAGATGAAAATGGAGGTGGAAGTAATGAGCCTATACGAACTACCAGAGAACCTAATCAAAGCAATAGTGGACGAGGGAATGAAAACGGCGTGGAAGGAGAGCCTGTCACTCCCGACGGAGACAGCCAGAACCCGAGCGAAGGCAATAATCCGCAAGCGGATAATGGAGAGCAGGGGACTGAGGGCGTTCCCGGAGGACGCGCAAATGGCGGCGAGAATGTTTCTGGAAGTGGCTCCACTGTTGGCGGAACACGAGGCAATCAGCAAGGCGGTCAAAAAACATCCGATGCTTCGCAACGCGGCACCAGAGATTCTGGACAGGAGCGAAGCGAAGGCACTGGCGGCGGCAGAGTTCCCGTTCGCGACAAACAGGGCAAGGAGGTTTCTGGGAATACTTCTAATGAAAATGGAACTGAGCGAAAATCCTCCGATGAAGCTACCGAAAGATTAAAACGACAACAACAAGTAAAAGATGATACGCCAATTAAGGCAGCGGATGAAGCTAACATAGCTGAAACGCTGCCTTTGTTGTATTCGGAACAACATGAGGATATAAAGGCGATAGAAAAGCGTCTGTACTCCAATGGCAAGTCCTATGAAATTGGCGTGTACACAATTGCTTTTAGAGGTCTGTTCGGACATAAGCAAGGTGGATTAAGAGAATATATGCGCATGCCAAAGCCCCTTCTGATGGAATAATCAAAAATAAAATCATAAAAATATTGGCGTAAACATGCTGAATATGATATAATGATTTTGGTAGATGTCATAACATTTTCCGTGAACATTCCACCTTAATGTTTTTTTGTTTAACGTTTACCACCTTTTTTCAGCAAAACCCCACGGCGAAAGCTGTGGGGTTTTTGTGTCGTGCGAGTTAATCTCTGGGGTTTTCGTTCTCCCATTTATGGACAGCATCCTTGAACGCCATTACGCTGATGATTTTGGCTACACTTTCGCCTTTTCTGAAGCCTTTGCCACGTCCGCCGTAAAGATTGATAACTTTGTACAACTCCTCGGCAAAAGGTTTTACGGTAGCCTCGATGATAGCATCGGTCTGTTGTTCTCTTTCAGCCTCAAGCATTTTAGCCTTGGATTTTTCGCCTCCACGCAATTCGGCAATGAAATTCTTTACCGCGATACGCTCGGTATCAGTCAGCTTAAATGATGTTACCCTTGCTCCAGCGGGGAGCTCTCTTTTACGGCCTGCACCCTCTCTGGCACCGCCGGCTTTGATAGAATTTTTAACATTTTCCATAACAAATACCTCCTTGTCTTACAAACGGTAATAATGAATTTGAAATTTCTATAATTATAATACTACGCTCGAGAAAATATGTCAACTATAAAATGAGAAAAATATGATAAGGTAATACTAAAAGAGCGACTTGCTTTTGTAATTGTCTATGTGAAGCTATATTCTCATAGTAGCAGTCAGTCTGCAATAAAAAAGCCGTTGGTCAAACCAACGGCTTAGTAAATTCTGGTGGAGATAAGCGGGATCGAACCGCTGACCTCTTGAATGCCATTCAAGCGCTCTCCCAGCTGAGCTATACCCCCATATTATATATCTATCTTACAAAAGAGAGCGGTGTTTGTCAAGTAAGCAAAAGCATTATTAATCCGCAAAGTAACGTATGAGCAGAAATGTTTCATACAGTATAAAGCAGATATACTTTAAAAATTGCTATGTAATTTAATTTCCTGCTTGATGCCATTATGTAAAATTAAAGCCGAGAATCTGCGGGGAGGCAGCAGCTGCTCAGGAAAATATATTGTGCATAATTTATTTCGCAAGCTTAATGATAGTCCGGGTGGAATTTTAGTCAAAAATTTGACTAAATGCGTGAAAAGTATTAAAATATAAACGTTATATTAGCTTCGTTGAAAAGAATAAAACATAGTGATTTAATAGATATTAAAAATAAAAGGAGTATCAGAATGAGTCAAAATTTCTTGGAGCGCTGTAATGAAAAAATGCAGTCATTATATGATTGTTGCGGAAAAAAAGTAAACGAATTGTATGCTAAGCTGGCAGAAGAAGTGCAATCATTATATAATCACTGTAAAGCACAGGCAAGCGAACTGGTTGCCAAGCTGTTAGAAAAAGTGCAGTTATTATACAATGGCTGTTTAGAAAAAATAGTTGCGATTATTGCTCAGGTGAAGGCCGTAATAGCTGTTGCCGCAGCTGTTGCAAAAATTCAACTGACTATGCTTGAGCGTCGCGTGCGTCTGCATGTTATGAGCATTGTGAATAAGCTGCAGGCTAAGCAGCAGGAGATTGTCGGACGTATGAAAGCACGCTATCATGCGCTGAGCAGTACCTGGCGCCGTAACCAGCATTTCACCTTCTGGTTTATTCCGGCAGACGGTCAGAATATCGCTAAAACCCATGTAAAAAAGACTCATTTGAAATATGCTATGACAGCAGTTGCTTCATTCCTTGTTTTTGTGTCCTGTACTATCGGTGTACTGGCTCATTTTGCTGTGCAAAACGAGCAGCAGAAGCAGGAGCTGGCTGCTTATAAGCAGAATAAATCCGAGCAGGAGCAGACTATCAGACAATTACGCCTGATGGCAGAAACTAACCAGAAGAAGCTGGCAGCTTTGTCTAAGCTGGAAGATCAGGTTCGCAGCCAGATGGAAAAAAGCGGTGCACAGCTTCCTCCTAAGAGCAATGCTTCCGATTACGCAGGTCAGGGCGGTCCTGTATTGGGCTCTGCTAATCCGGCAAACATTGTACTGGAGCAGGAAAAGAACATCGGTCTTGAGGCCGATGCGAAAAAAGTTGATTTGGAAAATTTGCTGAGCGCTATTGAAGCTGAGAACTATCGTCGTGAGGTTACTCCGAGCCAATGGCCTACCAGTGGCGGTTATATTTCATCTTCTTTCGGCGGTCGCGCTAATCCCTTTGGCGGTTATGGCCGTGACTGGCATCCTGGTATTGATATTGCCACTGATTATGGCGAGCCGGTTTATGCCAGTGCAGCAGGCTATGTACAGCAGGCAGGCTGGTATGGCGGTTATGGAATTTATGCACGTATAAACCATGATTATGGCTATCAGACAGCATATGGTCATATGAGCCGTGTTGTCTGCCGTGCAGGACAATATGTGAAAAAAGGCGAGATTATCGGTTATGTCGGCAGCACCGGCTACAGCACCGGTCCGCATCTGCATTTTGAAGTTATTCATTATGGCGAGCAGGTTGATCCTTCCAGCCTGATGTAATTGTGACTGATAACCAGATATTGAAAATTTTAAGTTCGTCGTGCTTTGTGCGACGAATTTTTTTAAGTAAAAAAGAAATAAATTTCAGAAATATTGTTTACATATGTTCTGACAAATGCTACAATGAGGATAACGAAAGGAGCGGATGAACTATGCTTACTTTAGAAATGCTGGAAAAAATGCTTTTGGCAGCAGCAGTTGAGCTTGAAGAAAAAAGCAAAATGCTGTGCGAGCTGGACAGCGTAGCCGGTGACGGTGACCATGGCGTTACTATTGCGCGTATGGCAGAATCCATGAAAAACAAGGTAGAAGCGCATGATAGTGCTAATATTAAAGATTTGCTTGATGATTTGAGCATGGCTTTTATGAACAGCAACGGCGGCAGTGCAGGACCTTTATGGGGCACTGTTTTTGGCGGACTTGCCGATGCTGCACCTGAGGATGCTAAGGAAGTTTCTTTGGAAGAGCTTCAAGCTATGCTGGCTCAGGCTAAAGAGGATTTTGAGGATATTTCCAAAGCTAAAATCGGTGATAAGACGATGGTTGATGCTCTGTATCCTGCACTTGAAGCAGGTATGACTGCCGAAGGTGATGCGAAGGCTGTCTTTGCTGCTATGGGCAAGGCAGCAGCCGAGGGCGCAGAAAAAACTGCTGACATGGTAGCACGCTTCGGCCGTGCTAAAAACGTCGGTGAACGCAGCCTGGGTACTAAGGACCCAGGTGCAACGTCTATTTCTATTCTGCTGACAGCAATGGCTGCGGCAATTTGATTTGCTGATAAAGCGCAAGCTTAAAAAACAATAAAATAAATAAAAACGGAGGCGTCATTATGCAAAAATTCATTAACAATCCGGAAAATCTGACAAGTGAATTATTGGAAGGTCTTGTGTTATCTAATCCTGATATCATCACTCTGGAGCAGGGAAACCTCATTGTAAACAAGAAGTTGGCAGAGGCAGACCGTGTAACTATCGTAACCTTGGGCGGAACCGGCCATGAGCCTGCTATCAGCGGCTTTGTCGGCGAAGGTATGATTGATATTTCTGTTGCAGGTAATATTTTTGCTGCACCAGGTCCTCAGGCTTGCGTAGAAGCAATTAAGATGGCTGATAAAGGTCGTGGCGTACTTTTCGTTGTACTCAACCATGCAGGTGATATGCTGACCGGCAACCTGACCATGAAACAGGTGAAAAAACTGGGCATTAATGTTGTTAAGGTTGTAACTCAGGAAGACGTTGCCAATGCTCCGCGCGAAAACGCTGACGACCGCCGTGGTCTGGTTGGCTGCGTTCCTCTGTACAAGATTGCCGGTGCTGCAGCTGCTGCAGGCAAATCCTTGGAAGAGGTTGCTGCTATTGCACAGAAATTTGCTGATAACATGGCAACTATTGCTGTTGCTACTAAAGGTGCTACTCATCCCGCAACCGGTATGGAAATCGCTCATATTGCCGAAGGCACTATGGAAATCGGCATGGGCCAGCATGGTGAAGGCGGTGGCGGTACTCAGCCGATGAAATCTGCTGACGAAACAGCTGCAATTATGATGGACGCTCTGCTAAAGGATCTGGACGTAAAAGCAGGCGAAAAGCTGATGGTCGTTATCAACGGCAGCGGTGCTACTACTCTGATGGAACAGCTGATTGTTTTCCGTGCCTGCCATAAGCTGTTGGCAGAAAAAGGTATTGAGGTTGTGGCAAGTGCTGTAGGCGAAATCCTTACCGTACAGGAAACCGCAGGCTTCCAGATGTTCATTGCGCGTATGGATGACGAGCTGCTTGGCTACTGGAATGCTCCGTGCCGCACTCCGTACTATAGAAATTAAGCAGGTGACTGAATATGGCAGATAAAGAAGGTAATGTACTGGCAAAAGATTATGGCATCGGCATTGCTCCGCCGGAGCGTCCGTTCCCGGTAAAGGGGCACGCATCCGCAGGCTGGGGCATGCAATCTCGTCTGGGACAGATTTTTGCTGATGACGGCCGCACTATTATGCTGGCCTTTGACCATGGCTATATCATGGGCTCTACCGCAGGTTTGGAACGTCTTGATCTGACAATTCCGCCGCTGATGCAATATGCGGATTGCCTGATGGCAACAAGAGGTGCTTTGCGTACCTGCATTCCCGCTAACCATCACAAGGCTGTTGCTCTGCGCTGTACTGCTGACACTAGCGTACTCAAGGACGATATGAGCTTTGGTAATGTCGGCGTTGAAATAGAAGATGTTATCCGCATGAATGCTTCCTGCATGGCAGTTCAATGCTTTGTAGGCTCTGCAGGTGAGCTTGACTCCCTGCGCAATTTGTCTTATTATGTAAATATGGGCGAACGTTTTGCAATTCCTGTTCTCGGTGTTGTAGCAGTTGGCAAGGAGATGGAGCGTACTACGCGTTATTTCTCCCTGGCTACACGTCTGCTGGCCGAAACCGGCGCACATATCATCAAAACATATTATTGTGATAACTTCGAACAGGTTACTGCTGCATGCCCCGTACCTATCGTAATTGCCGGCGGCAAGAAGATTCCTGAGCGCGACGCACTGGAAATGGCTTATCGTGCCGTAAACGAAGGCGCAGCCGGTGTTGATATGGGACGCAACGTTTTGCAGGCTGCTGCACCGAAGGCTATGCTGCGTGCAATCCGTATGGTTGTACACGAAAACGCAACGCCGGAAGCAGCTTACCATGCTTATGAGTTATGGCAGAAGGATGTGGATTAAATGAAAGAATTTATGCATGTCGGCGTACCGACGACTGTTGCAAGAGAAGGCGAGATTTATGCAGAAGGCATAAAAACGCATCTCATTACTCCTGATACCAATGAATTTCATATTGAATACCTGCGTTTCGAAAAAGATACTCCGTTGCCGGAAGAGCTGCAGACCTTAGTGCATGTAGCTTATAAGGTTGATGACCTTGATAAGCAGCTGGCAGAAAATAAGGTTATTGTTGAGCCCTGGATGGCTGATGAGCATACCCGCATTGCTTTCATCATGAAGGATGGTATCCTGTTCGAATTAATGGAAGAAGTTAAATAAATGCTATCGGTTCATGAACGGGCACAGCTTGTAGCTGCTGCCCGTTTATATTATGAAAGCAATCTGACGCAGGCGCAAATTGCGCAACGCCTTAATGTGTCACGTCCATCTGTCAGCAAGATGCTGGCAAGAGCGCGTGAGCTGGGAATTGTGCATATCGAAATCCGTGCCGGAGATGAGGGAAAGGCGGATTTGCTGCAGCGTCTGCAATCTAAATATGCCTTGGCCGGTGGCTGTGTGCTTACAGATGAACAGGACGCATTGACGCAGGCTATGCATTATCTTATGGCTGAAACAACGGCTGACAAGAGCTTGGCTCTGGGCTGGGGTTATGCCTTGGGCGAGGTTGTGCTGAAGGCTGCGGACTGCAGCAGTTATACGCAGGACGGTATGGTATATCCGCTGATCGGTACGGCGAATTTTCCTAATAAGGGTTATCATCCGGATGAGCTGGTGAAAATATGGGCAAGCGCCTGTGGCAGAAGCTGTTATATGCTTGGCTGCAGTGCTTTTCCTGATTCCGAGGAGGAACGCGCCGAGTTGGAAAGCCGTTCTGTCTATCAGCAGCTTCTACAGCAATGGCAAAGTCTGGATGCTGCTGTTGTTTCAGTTTGCGATTATCCTGCCGTGCCCGATGAAGCAACGGCAACCCGTTTCGGTAATGCGTTGGAACAGCAAAAGGCCGTAGGAAGCTTTTTGTCATATTATTATAATCAGCGCGGTGAATTCATCAGCGGTAATAATGATTACTGTTTGCATATTCCGCTGGCGCAGCTGCGCCGTTGCAAGAAGCTGATAGGCATTGGCTTGAATGCCGGTAATAAGGCGTTGGTGGGTGCTTTGGCAACAGGTCTTTTTACGCATCTTATTGTCAGCGAAGAGCAGGCTAAGGCTTTGCTGAAATAATTTCATTGAGGATTGACTGCCTCACACTATAGGTGTGGGGCAGTTTTACTTTTCACAGCAGAACATGTAACTTTTTATACAGTAAATATACATTGAAAACAGAAATGAGGAAATTTTTTCAAAAAACTTTACAAATAAAGTATAAAAGCATAAAATAACCTTAACTACATTTATACGAAATTTGTAGCATGGAAGGATGGTAGAAAATGATTTCTCTCAAAAGCAACAAAATTAAAGCATTGGCAGCCGGTCTGATGCTGACCCTCGCCTTGGGGGCATTAGGCTGCGGCGGTGACAAAAAGGAAGCAGGTGCAAAGGCTGAAAAAGTTAATGTAGGCATTGTACAGCTGGTTGAGCATGAGGCGCTTGATGCAGCTAACAAGGGTTTTATTGACGGTCTGGCATCTAAGGGTTATAAGGAAGGTCAGAACATTACTTTTGACAAACAAAATGCTCAGGCTGACCAGTCTAATCTGCAGAACATTGCTCATCGCTTTGTAAACAATAAGGTTGATTTGATTTGTGCTATTGCAACTCCTGCGGCACAGACGGTAGCAAATGTTACCAGTAATATTCCTATCGTTGCTACTGCGGTAACTGACTACAAAACCGCTAAGCTGGTTAAGGATAATGCTAAACCGGGCACTAATGTAACCGGTACAACTGATATGAACCCTGTTTCCGAGCAGCTGGATTTGCTGCTGAAGCTGGTTCCGAATGCTAAAACCATCGGCACAATTTATTGCTCCAGTGAGGTTAACTCCCAACTGCAGGTTGAGTTGCTGAAGAAGGCTGCAGCTGCTAAGGGAATTACCGTAAAGGAAGCTACTGTTTCTACTGTTAATGATATCCAACAGGCTGCCCGTAGCCTGGCAGGTGATGTACAGGCAGTATATGTGCCTACCGACAATGTATTGGCTTCCGCTATTCCTACTCTGATTAGTGTAACCGAGGAAGCAAAACTGCCGGTTATTTGCGGTGAAGGCGGCATGGTAAGAGCCGGTGGTCTGGCAACATTGGGTGTTGATTATTACCAGCTCGGCTTCCAAACCGGTGTGATGGCTGCTGATATTCTGAGCGGTAAAGCAAAACCGGCTGATATGGCTATTCAGGCACAAAAAGAATTTAAGCCTACCATCAATCTTAAGGAAGCAGCTAAGATTGGTTTGAAGGTTCCTGAAGATTTGCTTAAGGGTGCAGATGTTATTAAATAATTAAAATTTGGAGCCTGCCGTTAAAAAAGCAGGCTCTTTTTTCGCTAAGAAGATTGGGAGGAATTGGGAAATGATTAGTTTGTTGATACCTACAGTGGCACAGGGCTTGCTGTGGGCGTTGATGGCTCTTGGTGTATATGTAACATTCCGAGTGCTGGATATTGCTGATTTGACGGTAGAAGGCAGCTTTCCGCTGGGCGCGGCAACAGCTGCTTCCATGATGGTTGCAGGCTTCGGTCCTCTGGCCGCACTTTTGGGTGCCTGCGTTGCCGGTATGCTGGCAGGTATTATAACCGGCATTTTGCATACTAAAATGAAAATACCTGCTCTGTTGGCCGGCATTTTGACAATGATTGCTTTGTATTCCGTTAACCTGCGCATTATGGGTAAGGCTAACTTATCCCTGCTTGGTGTGGATACTACCTTTAAAATTGCCAAGTCTATGATGGACCTGTCAATGGCGCAGACGACGCTTGTTGTTGGTCTGGCTGTAACTGTTCTGGTGGGCTGCTTCATGTACTGGTTCTTTGGTACGCAGATTGGCGCTGCTATTCGTGCTACCGGCTTCAACCAGCAGATGATCCGTGCTCAGGGCGTAGATACCGATGTAACGATTATCCTTGGCTTGCTCATCAGTAACGCTCTGGTTGCTGTTTCCGGTGCTCTGGTTGCACAGTCCAACGGCTTTTCCGATGTCGGTATGGGTACCGGCACAATCGTTATCGGTCTGGCATCCGTTATTATCGGCGAGGTGCTTTTCGGTACACGCAGCTTTAAAAACTGCTTGATTTCCGTAGTTTTAGGCTCCATTGTTTATCGTATTGTAATTGCAGTTGTACTGGCTATGGGTATGCCGCCAAACGATCTGAAGCTCTTTACCTCAGTGCTGGTGGCAATTGCTTTGTCCATGCCGCTGATTAAAAGTAAATTCGGTGCCAGAAAGGCGGTGCGTTAAATGCTGCATGTAGAACACGTTTCCAAAACATTTTTCCCGGGAACTATCAATGAAAAGAAGGCTCTGCAGGATTTATCTCTGCATCTGGAGCCCGGTGATTTTGCTACAGTTATCGGTGGTAACGGTGCCGGCAAATCTACTACGCTGAATGCGATTGCCGGTGTATTCCCGATAGATAAGGGCAAGATTATTATTGACGGTGAGGATATTACCAAAGAGCCGGAGCATAAGCGTGCCAAATATATCGGCCGTGTATTCCAGGATCCGATGCTTGGTACTGCTGCCGGTATGATGATAGAAGAAAATCTTTCTCTGGCGGCCCGCCGCGGAGAAACTCCCGGCTTGGGCTGGAGTCTTTCCAGCGATCAGCATGACCGTTTTTATGAGCTGCTGAAGGAGCTTGATTTAGGTCTGGAGGACAGAATGACTGCTAAGGTCGGTCTTTTGAGCGGTGGTCAGCGTCAGGCACTTACCTTGCTGATGGCAACGTTGAAAAAACCGAAGCTGCTGCTTTTGGACGAGCATACGGCAGCGCTGGACCCCAAAACTGCGGCGAAGGTGTTGACGCTTACGGAAAAAATTGTAACCCGTGATCAGCTGACAACGCTGATGATTACCCATAATATGCGCGATGCTTTGCGTTACGGCAACCGACTGATTATGCTGCATAACGGCAGAGTAATTATCGACGTTAAGGGAGAAGAAAAGCAGCATTTGCAGATAGCCGATTTGTTGGATATGTTTGAAAAGGCAAGCGGCTCCGAGATGGCAAGTGACCGGTTGCTGCTTGGCTGATAGCCTAAAATTCTTGGGGGGTAGACATAAGTTTACGATAGGTAAACGAGAGTACCATAAAAAATAATTTTAGCATTTCACTAGAAATTTAATAGCTTCATAACTAAAATATAGAGGAAAGTAAATAAAATATATGAAAAAACTCTTGCGAAATCTGAAAAACGTGGTAAACTTTAAATAAGTGCTTTATTAGTTTAAAAAAATTTGTTGCAAGTAAACCGAAAGGCGGTGCTAGGAAATTGCAAGAGGAAATTAAACTTATTGGTCGCAGAATCCGTTTGCTGCGTACCGCAAAAAATCTGACACAAACAGGGTTGGCAAAGGAGATGGGGATTTCCCAGACACACCTGTGTAATATAGAGTGTGGCCGTGTTCCTGTAACTCTGCCCAATCTGCTTAAGCTGCATAGCTTATTAGAGTGCAACATGAGCAGTTTCTTTGTTGATTTAGATGAACAGGCTGATGCCAAAGATAAAGATATCAGCTTGGAAGAAGTTCTGCAAATTGTAAAGTTGTTAAAACAAAAAGGTTAAGCACTTCTGCTTTACGAGGAGAGAGAGAATTTTAAATAGCCGGTGCAAGGTGAGTGAGAGTTCCTTGCACCGGCTATTTTTTATGTGGTTTAAAGGTGTTGGATAGCTTTACTTACTCTGTAATCTGCTTTGTGCTATAATTAAAAATAGCAGGAAAAAAATTTATATATAAAGCGTTTGTTGATAGGAGAATAATTATGGCTACAGTAAAAACACAGGCGCACTGCCTGCTGGCCGGTGCAGCAGCTGCCGCTATCTGCGCCTGGCCTTGGGCGCAGGGCAGTTTGGCGGCTGATTTTATACATCATACGGCATTGGCTGCGACGATTGGCGGCTTGGCAGATTGGTGGAGTGTGACGGCACTGTTTAAGCGTCCGCTCGGTATCAATGCGCCCGGCACCGATGTACTGCGCAATAATTATGAGCGCCTGACAACAGGTTTGGCGGATTTCGTGAGCAATGACCTGCTGACGGCGGAAAATGTTATGCAGGCTGTCGGCAGGGAAAATTTTGCCAAGCTGCTGTTGGTACATTTTGCGCAGCAGCAGAATGTGGAGCGCCTGTGGCAGACGGTACGTCCGTTGGCGCAGCATGCGCTGCGCTCGCTCAATACAAGGCAGGTAGAACAGCTTTTGCTTTCGGAGCTGCCTAAGTATATTGCCAGCCTGCGTATTCCGGAGATTTTGGTGGACGCACTGCAGAAGGCTGTGGCCAACGGCAGCTTTAACGGTATTTGGCAGCTGCTGACGCAGGAGGCCAAGCAGATTCTGCATAAGCCGGAATTTACCGCTTTGCTGGAAGGCTTGGCGCAGATGGCGGAGGAAGAATATAACAAGGACAGTCTGTTGCGTAATTTGTTTGTGAGCGGGCAGGCAGCAAAGCTGGTGCCGCTTTTTGTGCAGGAGCTGGAAAAAGCTTTGGACGCATTGGCAGATCCTGCAAGTGAGCTGCGGCGACAGCTTGATAATTGGCTGTTGGCGCGCATGGAGGATTATCGTCATGATATTGCTTTTGCGGACTGGCTCAACAGCAAGCTGTCACAGTTGGTAACAGCGAAGGCACTGGCTTTTAAAGAGCTGCTGCAAACGCAGGACGTAGATATTTTATTGACTTTGCTGCAAAAGAGGCTGCAGCTGCTGGCTGACAGCGATACGGAGCAGAGCAGGCTGGACGGTGCGTTGAAGGAGCTGCTGCTGCAGGCCTTGTCAATGCAGCATGATACGGTATATGATTTGGTTTTGGCTAAGCTGCATAGCTATGACAGGGATGTATTGATTGCGAAAATGGAGCAGCGCGTGGGCGATGATTTGCAAAATATCCGCAAGAGCGGCACCTGCATCGGCGGCTTGATGGGAGCGGTGCTGTTTATTATTGCGACGATGGGAGAAAGGCTGGTGGGGTAGGATGAATAGCCTGAAAAAACATTGGACATATGCAGACAGTGCTTTTCTTGCTTCCGGTGCAATCTATCTGCTTTTCTTATATCTCAGGCTTCATTATGCCGGGCTGTACATGGGGCACTTCGGCGAGCTTAAGTGGGATTGGCTGATTTTGGGTTACTATATGGCGGAAGCGGCGCTGATTGGCAGCTTTGCGGATTGGTTTGCCGTGACTGCTGTGTTTAAGGTGCCCTGGATATGCCGTCTGCTGCCGTTTATGGCCAAGCATACGGCGATTTTGCCGCGTAGCAGAGAGGGTTTTGTGCGTGGCTGCGGTCAAATGGTACAGCAGGAGTTTTTGACGAAAAAGGCCTTGCTGCTGCAAAAAAAGCAGCTGGTAATTCTGGATAAATTTATAGCTTATCTGGAAAAGCCGGAGAACAAGGCGCGTTTGCAGGGGTTGCTGACCAATTTTGCCGAAGGCGTTCTGCATAAGCTCGATACGCAGGCTTTAAGCAGGCAGCTTGAGGGTAAAATAAAAACAGCCTTGGCTGACGTAGAAGCCAACGAACAGCTTGATAAGCTGTTTAAAGCCTTAGCTGCACAGCGTAGGGATGAGCAATGCTACGAATGGCTGCAGCAGCAGCTGGTTACCCTGGCGGAATCTTCTGCTATCAGAGAGCGTGTTCGCCGAGAGCTGCAAAAGCAGGTGGAAAAGTGTGGCAGCGAAGGCTTGTGGAGCAGCCTGAAGCTGTGGGCTGCCAAAAAGCTGGATGTTGTTAATGTTGATGATGCAACAGATGCCATTTGCCGTGCCTTAGTGGGAACTGCTCACCGTCTGCAGGATGATGAGCAGTGGCGCTCCTGGCTGTATGCGCAGCTGCAGCGTGTTGCAGGCAGTGTTTACGGTACGCAAGCGTGGCATGAGCTGGTGCAGTCACTGCAGAATCGTGCTTTGCATGATATTTCTCTGCAGTCTGCCTTGAAGCAGCTTTTGGATAATATGATTAAAGCTTTGTGCCGTCCGCTGGCGCAGGAAGGCGGTGCGGTAATGCAGCCGACGATTCTGCTGCAGGCTGTGCAAGAGGCTTTGGAAACTATTGAAACGGATTTACGTTCCGACGCACAGTTTAAGGCCAAGGCAGAGGCGTATCTGCAGCATATACTTGGCTTGGGACTGCTGCAGGCTCAGACGATGCTGGGAGATATCGTGGAGCGCATTTTGCAGGCAATGGTTGATGAACGTTTGACGGAGATGGTGCGCAGTAAGGTTAATACCGATATGCAACGTATTCGCCTTAACGGTACGGTTATGGGTGCCTTTTTGGGAGCAATTTTCTATCTGCTGAAATGTGCCTGGTAAGAAAAAGATGCTGCCGGTCAGCCGGCAGCATCTTTTTGTGTACTTCTAAGCGGCAGCACTGGTGCAGGGTGGCTTTGCAAGGTAATTTTATCCGGTGTGAATGTTAATGTAATTGTCAAGGTCACGGATAATGCAGTGTGTCCCCATGCTGCTGATAGGTTCGTAAAAATAGGTTATATATTCGTACAACTTGTAATGTGCAAAAAGTTCTGCAACCTCATGTCCGGAAAGCTGTTTGTAAAAGCGGTAGCGTTCCATGCATCCGATAATTAAAATAGCTTCTTTATTCATTTAAGTCATCTCCTCCGGATAGGTAAACTCATCTGTTTTTTTCAGCTTCTCGGTACATTTGTGCCAAAATCAGAGGACTATATTGCCAAAGTCCGGATGATTGGTCAGCAAGATGTGCATAGAAGCATGATTGGTAAAATTTATGAATCAGTTGATGTGCTGACATCGTTCCGTCCTGCATAAGCCGTTCTAGTATCTGTGGTACGAGCTGCGTGAGAAAAATACTGAAATCTTTACTTTCCATGGTCATGCCTCCTCATAAGTTAGTTAAGAGAAAACTATATGTTTTGGTAGTGGTTACCGGTTTATGAAGATTGATAAGAGAACATCTGATACACATAAATGATAGTCCAATCAATTATCATTTATAATATATATATAGTTAAACAGATATTTCTTTAACTTATTATACAAAAGAATTCTAAAAACTGTCAATAAAGTACAATTTATAAGTATGCTGGCAGAAAAAATAATTTGTAATAATTTTTTCGGTAAATAAAAAAGCTCCAAGCCAAAGGCTTGAAGCTGATAAGCATAAATGGAGCGGGTAACGAGAATCGAACTCGCGACACTCAGCTTGGGAAGCTGATGTTCTACCGCTGAACTATACCCGCATATAAAAATACTATAACTCTATTATATACTATAACAGGTAAAGTTGCAAGTATGAGGCAGTGCTGAGGGCTTTGCGACGAGCAATTGTAGTTGTCAGAAAAACTTTAAAATTTTTCGAGAATACTGTATACAAAAGACTGATAACACCTAGCTTTTACTGTACAGACACTATATATAGTGTTTTTGATAGTGCTTTTTACAGTTTTTACACTACGCTTTTCCCATTCCACAAAAAAACAGTATCAAAACAGTATCAATAGAAAAGGCCGCCAGCGTAAAAATTGGCGGCCTTTTTAGGGGAGTAGAAGAAGTTATAGTTTTCCGTGACAATGCACAAGGTAATTATAGCATAATGCAAAAATAACAGCAAACGCAATTTTATATATACAGACCATATACACCGCTATAAAATAAACGCATGATTTATAACGTGTATAATTACTGTTATATTATGCAAAATAACTGCATAATAACACACTGTATATACGAGAACAAACACAAAATAATTATTTTACGTCCGATAATACACGTTAAGTTAAATATGCCGTGCACCCACGTTCATTATATAGACTATATAGAACAAAGAGAATATATATAAATAGAAGAAAAAGCACGATGCACAGAGCAGCCACGCCAGGCATTGCAGAAACTTGCAGCCTATTATACACTGAAACCCGGAACAGGAAGCAAGGGGCACAGGATGAAAGCAAAGATAATAGCAATCGAACTAAGGAATTACCGGCGCTACCTTAACGAATTAGGCCGATGCAGGCAGCAGCTTCAAAGACCGGCAAGCTATTACCGGATGACGGCCGAACAGGAAGCTGAAGAACATCTTTATCTGCAGAACCGCATACAGTTGCTGCAGAATACCACGGACGCGATCAGTGCAGCCTATAAGGAAATGAGCATCGAGGAGCGCGCGGTGGTTAAGCTGAAGTATTGGACAACGCCAGCGCTTACAGATGCAGCCATAGCAAAAGAGCTGCACATAAGCAGCAGCACCCTTTACCGCATAGCAAACAGGATATGCAAGGCCGTCGGTGACAAGCTGCACAGCCTGGAGTGACAAGGTACTTCCCCGGGGGGCGGTGGTTAGCGGTGGTCGGGCATCCCGCACTGAACCTTTTATAAAAATTTATAAAATTTTACTGATGATTACAGTAAACAAATAACACCAAAAGCGTAATGAAGTGTTACGCTTTTTTATTTATCTTCTTTGCTGCAGCTGCAGATATAATCTTCGATGCAGCTATATATGTATTCCTGCAGCCATTCTTGTATTTCCTCGTTTTTTAACACGTTAGTCAATACAACGCTTGCTATATTCCTGGAAATATCTTTGATTGCAATGTTGCGGCCTTGTTCGTAATGCTTGGTTTGACTTGCTGCAATTACTTGTGATTGGTTTTCTTGTACGGCTTTAGCGCTTGCTTCTTGCAATTCTTTTTCTATTGTCGCAAGCAGAGCGCTTTTTTCCGTCGACTTTATAAATTGCAGAAGTTTACCATATTCAGCATCATAAACAACCCCGTTATTTATGCTGAATTTTTCATCCTCATAAAGTAAGGCAGTTAAGGGAATATCAAGGATGCTTGCCAGCTTCACACGCTTTTCAAAAGGGATAACTTTTATATTTCCCTTTTCGTAATCAGAAACCGCTTTAGTACCAATTCCCAACAATTCACCTAATTGTGTTTGGTTAAGTTTTTTCTCTTTTCTATGTTGGCGAATACGTTCGCCCATTTCCTGCTGTTGCTGACCTTGTATAGCTGCCATAATAACCACCTTTTTAACATTTACTATATTATAGCAAAGCAATAAGACAAGGTACAGAAAAAAAATTTAAATGCATCAAAATTGAGTTGACAACTCAAAAACAATAGTGTAAACTGTTTACATAAATTGAGTTAGCAACTCAATTTGATTCAACCGACGAAAGCGAGGTGAAAAAATGGACGTTCTGTTATTCAAGTATTTAGCAGCTAAAAACGGCGATACAATGCGCGATGTTGCAAAAGCTATTAAGGTAAGCGCTACAACCATAAGCAACAGACTGACCAACAAGCGCGGCGACTTTACGCGCGCTGACATTCAGACGCTGAAAGAACGCTGGAAGCTGACGCCGGAACAAGTCGACAAGGTTTTCCTGCAGACCGATGCAGAACCGGAAACCTAGGCAGCGCCGCACCCTACCAGCGCCCGGCGATACCGGCGCCGGAAGCGGAACCATTACCACAAGAGTTACCGACCGAAAGCTATTGCTGCTACCAACAGCAAGGCTTCACCACAGCGCCGCATTTACCCCACAGAGCGCATAAAAACGCCAACAGGTACAAAGACTAGGACAGCAAAAAGCAAAAGCTGAAAACCGATTACAGGAAGCCGAAAGCGAGGTGAAAAACATGGAGCAGATGATGTATACCGCCGATGATGTTGCAACCATGCTGCAGATTAGCAAGTCAAAGGCCTACCAGGTTATTGCAAGCCTTAACAAGGAACTGAAAGACCTGGGAAAGCTGACCATTCGCGGCAAAATCAACAAGCGCTATTTCGAAAAAAAGTTAGAGGTGTAGAACATGGCAGCTAAAAACAAAAACAGCTCAACGGCAACCATAAAAACGCCGTTGAGCGTGGCAAAGATGCAAAGCGTGCTTTTTAAGCAATTACTGACTGAAAGAGCCATTGCAAAGCTAAGTCAAAAGACCTGCGACAAGGTGACACCCTACAGACAAGGCCGCCGGGAAGCGCTGGAAAGCCTTCTCGATGCTTTAGACCTTTTACCGGCCTTCAATGAGTGGGAGCAGTTGCAACGGCAATTACGGCAAGGGCACGCAGTCAAAGGGGCATAGCATGAAAGCAAAGGACGAACTAGCAAGCCTAAAACGCGACCTTGCAAGAGTTTACAAAATTATTGACAGAATAAGGCCGTTAGCAGTAAACCGCAAGGAAACAGCGTTATATAATGGCGTGCTGATTGTAGCCGTATGGCTAGTGAAAAAATATAAAATTGAGGTGTAGAACATGGAAAACAAAGATATTAAAGTATTAGAAAAGCTGCTGCCGGTGCTGCGGATGACAAAACAAGGCGCTGACCTTGCAGAAATTAGCATGATTACCGGCACCGGCAGAAGTATAGAACTTGCCTTCACCGACGGCAGCCGTCAAGAATTTGTTATCAGCAAAGACCTTCACGGCCTGCCGCTGATTAAGAAAATCATTAAAGCATTACAAGGGCGGTGAAAACATGAGAACCACAAGAACAGTTAAACGCTTAAATTATGCGAGAGCAGCTTTTTATGTATATCTGCTGGCGATGATCGTGTTCGTTATGACCAACGCTGCAGCAAAATTTGCGGCCGTGAAGGCGCTGGAGAAATAAGAGCAATGGACGTAAATAAGATTCAAGAAATAAAAGAGCTGCTAGGGGAACAAACCTTGCCAACAGAAGGCGTATATTTTGAGGAACTGAAATGCGCAATTTACGTTGCGCGTGAAAAACTTGACAAAATAGCCAACAAGACCGGCGGCTACATCGACACCGGCGACCTTGATTTATTCGTTGTCCTTCCTTATCTGCTGGGACGCATCCACGGCATCCGCCAGGAACGCCAGCGGAAAGATGTTAATATTAAGCAACTCACGGCGCAAGAGCTGGAGCTGTTGAAAGGCTTTAGAGTAGCTAAGGAAGGCAACCGCAAATTCCTGCTGAGCATGGCAAAAATTCACCTGGAACACTATTGGAAATTACTGCAGATAAAAAAAGAAGCCGCCGGTGCTGCCACACCAACGGCTTAAGTAAAGAGTTATTTCGTACCACCGATATAACCTTTTACTGTATTTTAGCACAGACACCAGCAGGCCGCAACCTAAAAAAGCGGCCTGCTGCTATATAGGAGATAAAATGCACAATGAGTATGAATTGATTGCAAAAAGCATTGCAACGGCTGCCGATGCAGCAAGGCAAGCCTTCTATGAAGAAGTTGCCGCGTTATCGCTGGGAAAGCCTTCAGCCGGAAAGCGTAATCTTCAGCAGTTGCTAAAAGAACATCTAACGATGACTATTTTGGAAGTTGCTTTAGGTACAATGACAGAAAAGGACTTCACACGCGAAAAGTTGCTGAAGGCCATTGCTGAAAATGCTTCAGAGGATACCCTGCAGATTGTACGTAAGGTATTAAAAAGCATCCCCACGCCGGAAACCTTAATGGCCGGGAGCATTAAAAAAAGCGTACACATGATACCAAAGGCGGTAAACGTCCTGCCGAAAATACCCATTGCACCCAAAGAAGAACCGGCAGCAACTGCAGCCGTTACAGTCGCAAGAAGTCGGGGCAAAGAAGCTGCCGTATATGTAGGACTAAGGGCAGAACTTGCACCCATAGCGCCGCGGCTTACAGTGTTTGACTTATCAGTAATGCAGGCGGCCGCTTCTATTTATGCCAGCGGTACAAAGACTTTTAGCAGCAACCAGCTTTACAGGGCATTAACCGGCGCCGATGCACATACAAAAATAACCAGCAAAGCCACGTTGGAAGCCGTAAAAAAGAGCCTGGACACCTTGCAGGCCACAATAATAACCATAGACGCAGAACAGCAGGCCGCCTTGCGTGGCTATAAAGGTTACGCATGGAATAAAAGCACATTCAAAGGATATATGCTGCCTATGACCAAACTTGAAACCGCCTACTATTCCGGCAACAAATTAGCTGCTTCTTGCGACTGCTGGCGCATATTGGCCACACCGCCAGCGCTGGAATATGCCACAACGATAAAGCAAGTGGCCACCATACCGCAAGAGGTGAAACGCCTGCCTGAAGGTGTATATGTAACAGTAAATAATATCTGTATCCGTGATACGCTGCTATATTACATTCACTTGAACAGGGGCAAGGGCGCAAAGCTGAACTATAGCACCTTGTTTGAAGCTGCAGGCGTGGACACATCCAACCGGGATACTTGCTACAAAATGCGAAAAGTTGCTAGGGCGCTGCTTAAATATTGGCAGGAAATAGGCTTTATAGCTGGCGAAACCGACGTTATAACAGGTAATAGAAACGATACTATTTATATTAGTTAAAAATTAGGGGGACTGTAGTCGAAATGGCGACTGACTGTAGTCGAAATGGCGACGGACTGTAGTCGAAATGGCGACGGACTGTAGTCGAAATGGCGACAAAAGCACTTTTTTTAAATGCCTTCAAACGCAGACGGGGCAAGGGATACAGCCGACGGCCGAAAAACCCTAAAATCTTTAAAATCTTTAAAATTTTAAAAGCAATGCAGGCGCCTTTTCCAAAGGCGGCGCCTGCTGCTATTTCTACAGGCCGATAAAAAGGGAGTGAACGCACTATGATTGACGAACAAGACAAGAGAGCACTAAAAGGCAGCCTAAGCAATTATCTACAGGCCATAGCAGGAAAAAGCCAGGGCGGCAAATATAACTGCCCTATTTGCGGCAGCGGAACAGGCAAGCACCATACTAGCGCCTTTAGTATCGCACCGGACGGCCAAAGCTGGAAGTGCTTTTCTTGCAATGCCGGGGGCGATGTATTCGAGCTGGCAGCGCTGGTAAACAAATTAGATTCTAAAGGCGATTTCAACAAGGTTGCTAATATCGTAGCAGATGCAGTAGGTTACAACTTGCAGAACACCACGTCAGACGCACGGGAAGACACCGCCACGGCCACGAAAACGAAAACAGGTATAACTTATCCTACCGAACCGAAAAGCACGCCACAGGGCAAATCTGAAAGTGATACACAAAACAAAGCAGATTTCAGCCAGCTAGTAAAGGAAGCTGCAGGCAATGTATCACAGACTGATTATTTTATTAAACGCGGCTTGAGTGCTGCCACGATAGAAAAGCATAAGCTGGGATATATTACCCCGGAACTTGCTAAAAAGTACGGCCTGCAGGCTAATAGCGTGCTTATTCCCTACTCTACCGGCAAGGAAGGCGTATATAATTACTACATCACGAGAAGCACAGAGGGCAAAGAGTACCGGAAACCGAAAGCAGAAGCTGCAGGATCTGAACCGCTTTACAACCTGCCTGCACTCTACGAACCTACGGACGCTCCGTTATTCGTCACTGAAGGGCAGATAGACGCACTAAGCATCATGGAGTATGAACACGCTGACGCCGTAGCCGTTGGCGGTGTAGGTATAAACAAGCTGCTGCAGGCCATAGAAGGCATAGAAGGCTTTCAAAGGCCGCTTATCATTGCCACAGATGCAGACGAACGCGGCAAAGAAACCTGCAGAAAGCTGCTGCATGAATTAAAAGGCCGCGCCATAAAAGCGGCGGCCTATAAGCACCCGGACGGACTGAAAGACATTAACGATGAACTGAACGCAGACCGGGACGCGCTGGAACGCAATATATACCGCCACATTCTGCAATTCGACAAAAACAGCCTGCCAGCGCGCTACAAAATGCAGGAATTTTTGCACCGCATTAAAGAAGGCAGGAACGCCAAAACCTACAGTACCGGCTTGAAGGCATTAGACAAGGCACTGAACGGCGGCCTACGTGAAGGCCTTTACTGTATAGGAGCTATGAGCGGATTTGGTAAAACTACCCTTGTACTGCAGATAGCGGATACGATAGCAGCGGCCGGGGACGATGTATTATATATTAGCCTGGAAATGAGCGCGGACGAATTGACGGCAAAGAGCATCAGCCGCCGGACATATCAGCAGTGTATAGAATACGGCGCAAGCCATGAAAGCCTATTAGCTGTTGCAAGAACAACGCTTGACGTGCTGCGTTGCGATATTGCCACCCAGGCACAAAGCAAAACATTCATGGAAGCAGCCACGGCCTACACAGAGCATGAAGCAAAGTGCTTGTATATCGTGGAAGGTATGCAAGGCGTGAACGCCGCAAAGGTAAGGCAGCTAGTAAAGCAGCACCAACAGCGCCACGGACGGCCGCCGGTAGTGTTTATAGACTATATGCAGCTATTGACCATAGCAGACACAACGCAGAACACCGACAAGCAGAAAATGGATGCTGCCATTAAGGCGCTGAAGGACATCAGCCGTGATTTTAAAATTCCGGTAGTGGCCATTAGCAGCATGAACCGCGCCAGCTATGACGGCGGCTTGAATATGGCATCGTTCAAAGAAAGCGGCAATATTGAATATACGGCAGATGTATTATTAGCGCTGGAAGCTGCTATTCCGGACGATTGCAAAGGTGACGCAAAAGATGCAAAGAAAAAAAGGCTTGCAGTTTTCAAGAAGAATAATGCACGCCAGCGCCACGGCGAACCGGTAAAGGTTGATATAAAAATCTTGAAATGCAGGACGGCAGCGCCCTTTACTACGGCCACAGTCGATAGCTGCAATATGTTTAACTGCTTTATGGACTGCAAAGAGGAAGCACCGGCACGGCAATACTTTAAATTTTAGCCAGGAAAGAAGGTGCAAGTATGAAGCTTGATTTTAGTGAACTGCTGCAGCCACAGGGCAGCGAACCGGCGAGGAAGCGGCGAGAAACGGCACCTGCTGCAGCCACAGACTGCACACAGGCCATTATTAAGGCGCTGGAACGCGGCGGCGATATATACGCCATAGCGCTCATGTTATGCGACGCTTTAGCGGATAACCTGCACAATGAGCTTTTCCGCCAGCGTGCACATGATGCTTTATTCCTGCTTCATCACGATGTACTGCAGCAAGGCAGCGACGATTTTTCACAAAAGCGGTATGAAGAAGCCTATAAAAAATATAGCCTGCTAAGCAACAGCGCCCGGGAGCACCAAAAGCTTGATAAACTGATCAGCGCTGCACAATGGGCACACAAGGTAACACAACACTAGATATACACAGAGAAGGCCGCGCACCAAAGCAGCGGCCTTTTTACTAAGGGGGATTTACAATGCCGGTATACCAGGACAAGACCACAGGAAAATATTACTTTACCTGCTACTATGTAGATTGGCAAGGAGAGCGGCGGCGCAAGGTAAAACGCGGCTTCACGCTGGCAAGGGACGCAAAGAAGGCAGAACGTGAATTTCTTGACCAATACGCCGAACAGTGCAACATGAGCTTTAGCGCGTTTTATGATATTTATATAGCAGACTGCAAAGCAAGACTAAAAGCTGACACAGTGGAAACTAAGCAAAGTAAATTTAAAGGCTCAATATTACCCTATTTTAGCAATTTTTGCATTGCTGATATAACACCAGCACACGTCCGGCAATGGCAGAACAAAATAATGCAGGAGTATAAACCAACCACACAACGCCAGCTGCAGGCGCAATTATCATCACTTTTTAATTTTGCTGTAAAATTCTACGGACTGAAAAGAAACCCGGCAAAAATTGCCGGTAGTATCGGGACATTAAAGGCCGGGCGGCTAGACTTTTGGACGCTTGAAGAATTTAACAAAGTAATAGCTTGCGAGGAAGATATTTCTTTTAAAACGGCCTTTATTTTGCTTTTTTATAGTGGCTTGCGTTCCGGTGAACTGTTGGCGCTGAATGTAGGCGATTACGATGCAAAGGAAAAGACTGTTACTGTAAATAAAACTCTTGCACGCGTAAAAGGCGGCTTTGCAATTACCACACCAAAAACAGAGAAGGCGAACCGGATTATAAAGCTGCCGCTGGTTGCTACAAAGCAGCTAGATAAATATATAGCAGCACTTTATGAACCTAAAGGCAGCGACCGCCTTTTTATAAGTCAAAATAAGCTGAACCTGGTTAACACCTTGAAAAAAGATGCAGACAAAGCAGGCGTAAAAAGAATAAGGGTACATGATTTACGCCACAGTCACGCGAGCCTGCTAATTAACAACAATGTCAATATAAAGGCCGTGAGCGACCGGCTAGGGCATGAAGACATTCAGACAACACTTAACATCTACGCGCACCTTTACGAGCACCAGCAAAGCAATATTGCTGCGCTGCTGGATAAGTTGCAAAGCTAAAACAGTATCAAAACAGTATCAGAAGCAGATGAAAAGAACGCTAAACCCCAGCAACAGCAAGGCAATAATTTTTTCTAGAATACTGTATACAAAATACAAAAAAGTGCTATAATAGATAGCAGATGAGGGAAAAAAACCACAGGCTGTAAAAATACAGCAGCAAATAAAAAAATAAAAAGTGCGAATGCATGGAGGTGAGTTACTATGTTTAGTGCCGCTGGTGTTAGCTTAGTTTTCTTAGGCGTCCTGACTGTTATGTGCATTTTTGAATAATTGTAATGAGGGAACGCCTCTGACCACGCTTTGAGCTGTGGGCAGAGGCGTTTTTATTTTGCTTGTAATTCTGTTTTTGTTAAGCTAATCCCTTGCGGTGGCTGTCATCCCAGCCTACCAGGTCCTTGATGACTTCGGAGGCAATAATCAGTCCTGCTACCGAAGGTGTGAAGGCATTGCTGCCGGGCAGCGCACGGCGTTTGGGTGTTTCGGCGTGACATTCGCTTTCTATTTCCTCATTTATAGGTAAAAGCGGCAGCTCCTGCGAATAAACAACCTTTAGTTTTTTAATGTTGTTTTTCTTCATAGCCTGGCGCATAACACGCGCTAAGGGGTCAACCTTGGTTTTATAGATATCTGCTACCTCGAACATGGCAGGATTAACCTTGTTGCCTGCTCCCATGCTGCTGATAACCGGTACGCCTGCTGCCTTGGCTGCAAGTACAATAGCAATTTTTGCTGCCACTGTATCTACGGCATCGACAACGTAATCATATTGCGAGAAATCAAATTCGTGCTGATTTTCCGGTAAAAAGAAGCATTGGCGGCAATTTACTTTGGCATCGGGGTTGATGCTCGCAATACGTTTGGCCATGACTTCAACCTTAGGCTGGCCGACAGTATCAAGGGTAGCGATAATCTGACGGTTGAGATTGGTGAGAGCAACGGTATCGTTATCAATGAGGTCAAAGCTGCCGACACCGCTGCGGGCGAGTGCTTCGACTGTATAACCGCCTACACCGCCGATACCGAAAACAGCGACATGGGCATTCTGCAGACGCGTAATTGCTTCGCTGCCGAAGAGCAGCTCTGTACGTGAAAATTGGTTAAGCATATGAATCTCCTTGCGTGGTATTTATTGGTTTGGATATCGGAAGCTTAAGCTGCTAAGCTGATTTCTACCTTTACACCGTCCTTAAGATCTTCTGGCTTCTGGTCTGAAGTAACAGTGATTTTAGTGCCGTCAATGCTGCTTATCTTACCGCTGAAGGGTGCAGGTGTTTCGGCAGCCTTAATGTTTACCGGCATGCCTGCCTTAAGCTTCTTGGTCTGGGCTGCGCTGACATTCAGCGTTATACTGCAGCTGTCGACAGCTTTGATGTGCAGGATTACCTGCTCCTTTTGTACGGTAGCATTATTAGCGGCCTGCAAATCGGTAATGATGCCGGTGCAGGGGCTGTTGCCTTCATTTTTTTCCTGCTGTGCTTTTGCAGCGGCCTGCTGTGCCTTGAGCTGTACAATGAGCTTTTGCTGTGCATCGATTTCTGCCGGAGAAGCTGGCTTGAAGCTGACGCTTACGCTGCTTGCTGCCTGCAGCTGTGCGATAGCGCGCTGCAGCTCGTCCTGGGCAGCCTGTGCCTGATTGCGTGAAACTGCGCCCTGCGCCAGCAAACTGTTCATCTTAGCGGCTTTTTGTTGTGCCGCTGCTACGTTGGCCTGCGCCAGAGAGGTGTCAGCAACCGGTGCTGCCGTTGGCGTGCCCTGCTGCATACGTTTTAAATCTGCTTCGGCCTTGGCAACCTGGGTTGCCAGGTCCTTAACCTGCTTATCCAGCTTTGCGTCACCGATAGCAAAAAGCGGCTGGCCCTTGCTGATGCGCTCGCCCTTTTCACTGATAAGACCTATGAGCTTGCCTGCTGTCGGAGCCTTGACTGCATAGGTGGGGATGCTGATTGTGCCTCTGCCAAGACTGTTATCAGCCTTTTGCAGACTGCAACCGCTCAGGCTGAAGGCTGTGAGGCAGACGGCTGCCATACAACATAATATTTTTAATATCTTCATAGTAGATTCCTCGTTTCCTTGAAGTTAAAAGCCTATTGTACTTGTATATTATAGCGTAAGTTTGTGGCATTTGCATGACATTTTGCATAATTAGCCAGCTAAAAATTAAAAAGCTGCTGCCTCCGGCGTGAATGCCGAAAGCAACAGCTTTAATTGTATAGGTCAGATTTTATTTCTCAATCAGTGCCATACCAGCTTCGAGAGCCTTGGTATTAGCTTCTTCGGTTCCTTTCGGAACACGGTTCAGTACAGCCTTGAGAATTGCTTCTTTGGAAACGCATTTGGTGAGTGCAACTACCGCGCCCAGAGCAACGATGTTCGCAAACAGTGTCTTGCCGCAAACAGTGTTGGCAGTATGGGTGATAGGCAGGTCAACGCGTTTGCCGTACTTGCCGGGAACATCAGTTACGAAAAGAGTATCGGTGATAACGGTGGTATGCTCATCGCAGTCGGCAATGAATTTGTTGGCAGCCTCCTGGCTCATTACCAGCAGAGTATCTGGGCAGATAACACGGCTGAAATAAATAGGCTCATCACTGATGATAGCTTCGGCCTTGGAGGAGCCGCCGCGGGCTTCCGGGCCGTAGGATTGGGATTGTACAGCCAGCTTGTCGTCTAAGAGGGCAGCTTCGGCTAAAATAATACCAGCAGTGATCAGGCCCTGACCACCGGTACCGGAGAAACGAAAGCTATGTCTCATAATTATTTACCCTCCTGTGCACGTTGAATAATTTGGTCATATGCCTTGGTGTATTCCATAACGTCGTTGTTTTCGTAGAGAACGCCGATGGGGAATTTGCCGGCAGCGATTGCTTCTGCCTTTTTATCTTCATCCATGCGGTCCCAAACAGCCTTCATAACGCCATGGTCACGCTGCCAAGCCATCATCTGAGCAGGTCCGCCCATCTTGTTCTGACGGCCGAAGGAAATCGGGCAAGCGCTGACAGCTTCGATGATAGAGAAGCCTTTGTGAGCAATGCCTTTAGCGATAACATCGACAAGTACGGGAACATGGTAGGTGGTTGCGCGTGCTACATAGGTTGCACCGGCAGCTTTTGCCAGATCGAGCAGATTGAAGCTCGGTTCAACAGTGTAGTACGGAGCGGTGGTTGCTTTGGAATGAATCGGGGTCATCGGAGAATATTGACCGCCGGTCATGCCGTAAATGCTGTTGTTGAAAACAACCAGAGTCAAATCAATATTGCGGCGTGCTGCATGAATCAAGTGGTTGCCGCCGATAGCGGTGCAGTCGCCGTCACCGCTGCAAACGATAACGTTCAGTGCAGGGTTAGCCATTTTTACACCGGTAGCAATCGGCAGAGCACGGCCGTGCAGAGTATTGGCGGTGTTGAAGTCCAGATAACCGGAGGAACGGCTGGAGCAGCCGATGCCGCTGATTACTGCAACGTCGTCTTTTGCCAGACCTTGCTTATCAATTGCTTTTACAATGGCGCCGGTGATAACGCCGTTGCCGCAGCCGGGGCACCAGATGTGAGGCAGACGGCCCGGGCGGAAATATTTATTGATTAAATTTTCCATTTCACTCATCGTTTTTTCTCCTCTCATCCGTTAGGCCATAGCCTTTTTGATTTCAGCTAACAGTTCGGCCGGAGTAGCAGATTCGTTATCGTATTTAGCGTACAGGCTTACAGGAACCTTGCCTGCTACCGCACGTTCAACTTCCAGAACGTACTGGCCGCAGTTCAGCTCGTGTACGAGGATGCCTTTAACCTTGCCTGCCAGCTCCTGCATTTGCTTTTCGGCAAACGGCCAGATAGTAATCGGGCGGACGAAGCCAACCTTCAGGCCTTCCTTGCGTGCCATATCAACTGCTTCATAAGCAGTGCGGGCAGCACCGCCGAAGGCTACAACAGCAAATTCGGCATCTTCCATACGATAGTTTTCTACTTGTACGATGTCGTCTAAGTTATCTTCTAATTTAGTGCGCAGACGGTCCTGAGAGGTGCGGGTTGCTTCACCGGTGCCCTTCGGGAAACCGGTTTCGTCGTGTACCAGACCGGATACGTGCCAGCGGTAACCGCTGCCGAAGTCTGCTATAGCAGGAACCTTGGAGCCTTCCTCGCAGCCGTAAGCCAGATAATCTTCGGGTGCGCAGGTCGGGCGCTTGCGTTCTGCCTGCGGAATTTCATCATAGTTGTCGGGAAGCTCGATTTTCTCGCGCATATGGCCGATAACCTCGTCCATCAGGAGAATAACCGGGCAACGATATTTTTCGCTCAATGCTACTGCACGCAAAGTCAGGTCAAAGCATTCGGGAACACTGGACGGAGAAACGGTAATCAACCAGTGGTCGCCGTGGGTGCCCCAGCGGGTTTGCATAACCTCGCCCTGAGCGGGGGAGGTCGGTTGGCCGGTAGCAGGGCCTACACGTTGTACGTTAACGATAACGCAGGGGATTTCGGCGCTGCAGGCGAGGCCGAGCATTTCCTGTTTCAGGGAGAAGCCCGGGCCGCTAGTTGCGGTCATAGCCTTTTTACCGGCCATGGATGCACCGATAACAGTGCCGAGACCGGCGATTTCGTCTTCAGTCTGCATAAATTTACCGCCAACCTGCGGCAGACGCAGAGCTAATTGTTCAGCAATTTCGGTAGAAGGGGTGATCGGATAACCGCCGTAAAATTTTACACCGGCGGCAATCGCACCCTCAACAACCGCTTGGTTACCTTGTAACAGCAGGATTCTTGACATGGGTTACCTCACTCCTTTTTATTTATCTACAAAGATAGCATAGTCGGGGCAACGCATTTCGCATTGTCCGCATTTGATGCAATTTTCTTCAGCAACGGCTTCGACTTTGCCGACTTCGCTGACTGCCAGAACTTTTTTCGGGCAGAAGGCCGCACAAATACCACAGCCTTTGCAACGCTTAGTAATTATTTTTAAGCTCATATGGTCTCCTCCTTATGATACCTTGTTTAAAATAACAGCATGCGATAGCTTCACCTTATATTATATCAAAAATAGCATTTTATGAAAGTGTTTTTGAAAGCTTTTTACAAATTATCTTTTACTACATCATGAATAAATTCTATAATGTTTTGTAAAGTGAAAAAGATAGTATTATTGTAACTTTAAGTCAAAATGTACAAACAAATCTTGACTTCGACCGTACTCCAGGTGTTATGCTATACTTAAATAAAGCAACATGAAAGGAAGCAGAGCATGAGCAAGATAATTAAGCTTTTACTTTTTATATTGTGCCTGGCAGTAATGGCCTTAAACGGTTGTGCTAAAAATGCTGACAGCGAAGTGCAGGGCAGTGATACCGCCGTTGCCATTACCAATCCGCGTCAGCTTGTCGCTGCAGATAACAAAACAGGGCGCACAATTATGTGGGAAGCGAAGGTGAAGCAGCCTTATACACTGGAGTATCGCTTGCAGGACGACAAGGACATACAGGCAGTGCAGGCAACAGACAGCAGCTTTACGGATAAAAACAGTATTATTCAATATACTGCACGTCTTAGCGGCCTGGTGCCGGGCAGTGCTTATGAATATCGCATCAACACAGCGCAGAATAAAGGACGTTGGCACAAGCTGCAGACGGAAAAGGGCGCAGGCTTTACTGCTTTAATTTTCCCGGATTCGCAAAGCGCTGATTACAGTGGCTGGCAGCAGCTGGCGCGTGAAGCGTACAAGCGCCATCCGCAGAGTGCGTTTTACGTGAATATGGGAGATTTGGTGGACAACGGACAGGATGCAAGCCAATGGCGCGCCTGGTTCAACAGCGTGAGCGTGTTCAGTGATGCTGTGCCGCTGGCACCTGTAATCGGCAACCATGAGGCGTACAACATGGAGTGGAAGGAATACTTGCCTGCAAGCTATACGCATTTGTTCAATGTGCCGCAAAACGGTCTGGCAAAATATCCGAATCAGTTTTACAGCTTTGATTACGGTCCGGTGCATTTTGTAGTGTTGGATACCAACTTTCCGGAGATGGAAAATTTTCAGCCTGATTTGCTGGCAGACGAGCTGTCTTGGCTGGAAAAGGATTTGGCGGCGAGCAAGGCGCAGTGGAAGGTTGTTCTGATGCACCGCGATATCTTTCTCTACGGCTTCGGGCCGGAGTCTGGCAGAGCGCAGAGCAAGACGCAGTTTCTTGATTTCAGCTATCGGCTGATGCCGGTGTTTGAAAAATACAAGGTTGACGCAGTACTGACGGCGCATTTGCATACATATCGCCGCCGTGTGCCGCTGCAGAACTTTGCGCCTGCACCGCAGGGAAGCGGTATTACCTATATTCTGACAGGTGTGGCCGGCAGTGTGCGCTATCCTAAGCTGTGGGGCGATTTTGAGTGGGATGCGGCAACAGCGCCGAAACCGGAAACTGCCAACTATATGACAATGAAAGCCGATGAGAAAACCTTGGAGTTTAAAGCCTTCCTGCCGGATGGCAAGCAGTTTGACGAAGTTAAATTAACCAAATAAGCAAAAAGGCTGTCGCATCATCGTAGTGCGACAGCCTTTTTAATTACGGTTAATCAAGCTCAATCAGTTCATATTTGTCATTGCCCATTTTCAGCTCGTGCATAGCGGTGAGCTGGTGCAGGCCGTGACGGCTTTCCATGCGCTCAACGAGGTCATGGTTGCTTTCCTTGGCATATACCAGATCGACGGAAGCCTGGTCGATAGCCAGAATGTCGGTAGAAGCGAGAATGCCGATATCAGGAATAGTCGGCTCTTCTGCGCTTAAGCCGGCGCAGTCGCAGTCAACGGACATGCGGCGTAGGACATTGATGTAAACGATGTGCTTGCCGAAGAAATCAATGGTAGCCTTGGCAGATTCAGCCATGTTTTCCATGAGCAGCTCCTTGCCGGGCCATACGTTCCAGTCTGCAGGCAGGTTATCCTTATCTACGCCGTGAACCTGTGCTTTGCCGATGCGTCCGTCAGCGCAGCCGATAGCAAGGTTTTTCATGGAGCCGCCGAAGCCTCCCATAGCGTGGCCCTTGAAGTGCGTTAAAACGAGCATGGAATCGTAGTTGACGATGTTTTTGCCCATGGAAACCTCTTTGAAATGCTTACCGTGGCGTACAGGCAGATTAACGGTGCCCTCTGCATCCATGATGTCGACAGGGCAGAAGGTCCAGCCGTTAACCTTTAAGGTGTCGAGATGTTCTTCGGTGGTATAGCGGTCGCCCTGATAAAGAGTGTTAGTTTCTACGATGGTGCTGTCAGGGATTTGCTGCTGCAGCGCTTTCACCAGCTCGCGCGGCAGAATGTTGGGGCCGTGCTTTTCGCCGGTGTGCAGTTTGATGGCAATCTTGCCGTAAATGCTTTCGTTGATTAAATCGTATAATTTGATGAGATGCTCGGCATCAATGTGCTTGGTGAAATATACTTTGGCATGAGAGCCTGCGTTATCGGTTTTGGCAACTCTTTTGCAGCCTACTACAGGGGCTTGTGCAAATTCTTGTGTCAATTTCAACTACCTCCTATAATTTGGTTACTTATATTTTAATACCTGAAGTATACTCTAAGTCAAGAGGAAAATGGAAGTTTGTGTTAATGGTAATATAAATTTTTGGCAGCTTACTTGCTTGGCGCGATAGCGTTTACACAGCTAAGTCCGTTTAAGGTGCGCGGATAGCCGATGTAGGGCAGGGCAATGGTGAGCGCATCCAGCAAATCCTGACGGGAGTTGCCGACGGAGATATTGGCAGCGGCGTGTGCCTTGGCCTGTGGTTCGCATCCGCCGAGAGTAACGATTGCTGTAAATGTGATCAGTTCACGCTCTTTGACGTCGAGCACTTTGCGTGTGTAGTAGTCGCCAAAGCAGTTGGCACTGAGGTAATCATTAATATGCTTTTGGTCAGCAGGGGCACTCGCGTTCATCTTATCAATGTTCTCTGCGCCGAAGATGGCGCGCTGTACGGCGAGGCCTGCTTCGTGGCGTGTTTGATCGGTAGTTGTTCCGGCAGGAGCGCAGGGCTTGATTTTGAGCATTTCCATAACCTGGTCAAAGCGTTCCAGTGCTGTTTTTACCTTTGGCAGACCAACGTATGGCGTGCAATGGAAAATGCTTTCGTGTACCTGCTCCGGCGTTGCACCTGCTCTGAGAGCGCCTTCGACGTGGGCAGGAATATCCTCCGGTGTGTTGTTGGCAGTGAGAACAACGAGCGTCAGCAGCTCCTGTTTGGCGGTACTGAGCTTAATCTGCTTATTGATATCGTGATAGATAAACTTTTTGCTGATAGCGGAAAGCTCCGGTTCGTTTTTAATATCAGTAGGATCATTTTTGGTGAACAAGCTTTGAGCAGCAGTATTTGCTGCTGTTTCACGTGTTTGTGCCATAGCGGTGGTGCCTCCTAAAAGTAAAGTGCATGAAAGAAATGCAGTGAGTATAATTTTTGAGATGTCTTTCATTGGTGATTCTCATTTCAGTAAATTAGTGTTGAGCGACTTGTCTGTCTGTAAGGGAAGATATCACTGAAGGTGACAGCGGGTTTATTTCAGCTTATTATATTCCTCTGCATCCACAGGCTCGCACCATTCGCTTTTGGTGTTTTCGCCCGGAACCTCGATGGCGAGGTGCGCAAACCAGCTGGTGGGGGCGGCACCGTGCCAATGCTTAACTCCGGCGGGGATTTTGACTACATCACCGGCATGCAGCTCACGGGCAGGCTTGCCCCATTCCTGGTAGTAGCCACGACCGCCGGTGACAAGCAGAATCTGCCCGCCGCCTTTATCGGCGTGGTGGATGTGCCAATTGTTGCGGCAGCCTGGCTCGAAAGTTACGTTGCCGATGACAACCTGGTCGAAAGAAAGCATGTTAAGATAGCTTTGGCCTACGAAATATTTTGCATAAGCATCGTTTTTAGGGCCTGTTGGGAATATGGTGAAAAATTTTTCTTCTGTCATTGTTATCGCTCCTTTAAAAATTAGAATTGCAAGCTGTCAAGCCAGCTTTTGATTTGACCTTGGGCGTTCTTGGAGCTGCTGCCGGAGAGAACAAGATCTTGGGTGAATTTGGCATTAGGTGTCAGCTTCTGCAAATCGCTTAGGCAGCGCTGTTCGCCACCGCTGCCGTGGGTGAAGAAGGGAGCAACGGTTTTGCCGTCCAATTTATAGGTTTCTACGAAGGTGGCAACAGGCATGGGGAAGCTGCCCCACCAGTTGGGATAACCAAGGAAAACAACGTCGTATTTGTCGAAATCATCAATTTTTGTGCTGATGGCAGGACGGGCGTTGGCTGCCTGTTCTGCTTTGGCTTTGGCGACGGTGACGCTATAGGTTTCGGAGTACGGAGTTGCGGGCACGATTTCTACGATGTCGCCGCCGACCTGTTTATGGATTTCTTCAGCAACAGCTTTGGTGTTGCCGCTCCAGGAAAAATAGGCTACTAAGATTTTTTTACCATTATTCATGTTTTGTGATGCTCCTTCACTAGTGGATTGTTTTACTTTAGGCGCAGGTGCGTCTGCTTTAGCAGCGTTGAACGAACCGCAGCCCATAGTTAATGCTGCAAGGCTCAGAAGGCTAACGCCTGCGAGTTTTCAAAAGTCGCGTCTGTTCATATTGAATCCTCCTTGTATGATTGATGTTTATATTTAGCTAAGATAGCAAGAAAAGCCATAACGCCCACGCTCCCCACGCAGCTTCCACCGCAGCTGCCGCACACGCCTGTGCAATAGAGCAGCGTCTGTGCCGTGACGGGCGCAATGCCGGCGAAAAGCTGTGGTATAGCCTTCGTAACAGACTGGGGCAGGAGGATGCTGGCAGCAGCACCGCCGCTGAGAGCGAGCTGAGATAATTTGTTGTCATGAAGTGCTTTATCAGTTGTGCTCATCTTACTTTTTCTCCTTCGCCAGATTGCTTTGATAGCAGATAGCTTGTTTCGGACAGCCGTGCGCGCACTTGCCGCAGATGATGCAAAGTCGTCTGTCAATCGTTGCTTGGCGTTCGTGCATGGTTATCGCACGCATGGGGCAGTTTTGCGCGCATTTGGTGCAGCCGATGCAGGCGTTTTTGCGCACCTGCATGGCGAAAGCACCGGGAACAAAACGTCTAAAAATGTGAAACAAGGAATTATATGTGCCAACAGGACAGATAAACAGGCAATATCCGCGTCCACCTTTGGTGAAAAGCCCTAAGAAGACATTCGCTAAAAAGAACGTGGCGATGAGCGAGGAGAGCGTGTTTAAGAAATATTCTGTGAGAAACAAGTTGATAAAAATCTCGAAAGAATAATAATTGCAATAGGTGCAGGGAATGCCAAAGCCCAGCCAGATGGAAAAAAGAAAACCGATGAGAAAACCATAACGTAGCGGCAGCACGGGCACGAGCTTTACCCAGTCTATTTTATATTTGTCAGGCAGCAGGCTGCCAAGCAGTTCACTGAAGGCACCGGTAGGGCAAAGCTTGCCGCAAAAGAGCGGACCGAACCACAGCGAGGTTACGGCGAGTAGCAGGCAAAAGATTATTGAAATCGTGCTTGTCGCAAGCCATTCGCCTGTGACGATGTTCGCAAGCGGAATACGTGCACAGGGAACGTGAATCGAGCTGAAGCTTGTGTCGGTGATGAAAGTACTTGCTATTTGGTTGAAGAACATGAACGGCTCGTAGAAAAGTATGAAGCCGACGATATAACCGACAGTGCGTTTGAGATTGTAAGTTAGGTTTTGCATAGCGTTTCCTTCGTTTTTAGTTTATGACTTGGAGATAACTCCAAGTCAAGTAAATTATAGCTTGCGATTGTTGCTATCGGTCAAGAGTTTTTTATAAGCTGTGACCTAAATCATAGGCAGCCTGCGGATAGGTGGTTTTCAAAATATCCTTGCGGGTTTTGCAGTTAGTGGCGAGCAAAGTGCCACGGCTCTGCCAGCGCATATAGCCTAAGAGTGTGGCAGTCCATAGCCCAGGGAACGTCGCTGCCTGCTGCTTCGAGCAGAACGCTCTGCTTGCCGCTGATACGTCCTGTGCGTGCGTAAAATCTATCAATGCAGGTCTTGAGTTGCGCGCTGACGTGCCAATAATAAACGGGCGTGATGAGCGCGATTAAATCAGCATTAACGAGGCGCATAATCAAATCATTTTCAATGTCCTCCTTCTGCACGCAGAGCCCGTTCATGCCGCAGGCATCGCAGACCAGGCAGCCATGAATATTATGAAACGCTGCGTCGAAGCGAAAGACGCTGTGTCCCTTGGCTTCTGTGCCTTTGATAAATTGTTCTGCTAGCACGCTGGTCATGCCGTTTCTATGCGGACTGCTCGTAATGACAACGATGCGCTGTTTGCCGTTTGGTGTTGGCTGCTGTGCTGCTTCAGCGGCAGGCACATTCGCTTCAGGCGTATTTTTGTTAGACAGAAAGTTGATAGCTGCGCCGCTGGCAAGCATGGTGCCGAAGCCTGCGACAGCGAGCCTGATAAAATCATGTCTGTTCATAAGTTTTCCTCATCAAAAAATAACAATCAAAAAGGCAGATAACAAATTGCTATCTGCCTCAAAATTATAATGATTCTTATTTACATGTCTAATACTTATCTTGTAAAGCTATTCTATGCTTAAAAAGCATTTTGCAAAATCAATGAATTTTTGCAGAGTATGGCTCTGCTGTCTGGAGTGCATAATTTTAAGTGTAAAGGAAGCCTATATGGACGCACAGGAGGTTATGCACATGACTGATTATAGTAAAATTACAGCCCTTTACTCCCGCCTTTCCGTGGGCGACGAGGACAGGGACGGCGGTGAGAGTAACTCGATACAGAACCAAAAAATCTTTTTGGAGAACTACGCCAGAGGGCAGCACTTAACCAATATCCGGCACTACATTGACGATGACGAAAGCGGCAGATTTTTTGACCGTTCTGCCTACTCCCGCATGATGGACGATGTAGAGAACGGGAAAATCGGTGTCTGCATTATGAAAGACCTGACACGCTGGGGGCGTGACTATCTCCAAGTCGGCAATGCGATGGAGATATTCAGACGGAACAATGTGCGCTTTATCGCAGTCAACAACGGGATAGACAGCGAAAAGCCCGATACATTGGAGTTTGCGCCCTTTATCAACATCATGTCGGAGTGGTACGCAAAGGACATCAGCAAGAAAGTAAAGACCGGCATTAAGACGAAGGGCATGAGTGGAAAGCCGATTGCCACCGAAGCCCCCTATGGCTATGTCAAATCCCCGGACAACAAGGATTTTTGGATTATCGACGAGGAAGCCGCCGGAGTTGTTCGTTTGATTTTTCGCCTGTTTCTGGACGGAAAAAACCGAAACCAAATTGCCGTATATCTCACGCAGGCGCAAATCCCAACGCCCACATTCTACATGAAAGAGCGCGGGCGGGGAACCTGTAAAAACAGGGCGCTCAATGAGGCCAACCGCTATAAGTGGAACAAAGCCACCCTGACCCATATCCTCACACGGCAGGAGTATTGCGGTGATGTTGTCAACTTCAAGACCACAAAGCACTTCCGCGACAAGCGGAACCACTATGTAGACCGGAGCCAATGGCAGATAACCGAAAATGTGCATGAGCCGATTATTGACCGCACCGACTTTGAAACCGTACAGCGGATTTTGGAAAATGCGCCCGTCAAACGCCCCAACGGGGACGGGGAAATCCACCCTTTGTCGGGCTTGCTTTTCTGTAAGGATTGCGGTGCGAAAATGCACATTCGCATAGATTATCGGAATGGCGGCAAGCGTCATGTTGCCTATTGCAGCGAGTACCACAAGGGAAAAGCCAAAAACCCCAAATGCAATTCCCCGCACATCATTGACGCGGATTTGCTCATGCAGACCATCGCGGAAGTGCTGAAGAAAATCGAGGACTATTCTATCAGCAACCGGGCAGAGTTTGAAGCCTTAGTGAAAAAGAACCTTGCCATGCAGCAGACCGACCAGACCAAGAAACAGCAGAAGCGTATTCCGCAAATCACGACACGCCTTGAACAGATTGACAAGGTGCTGAACAAGCTCTATGAGGACAACGCCCTCGGCACGATCCCGCAAGACCGCTATGAGCAAATGTCGCAGAAGTATTCAGAAGAATACTATGCGCTGAAAGCGGAGCTTGCCGAGCTGCAAGAGCAGCTATCCGCTTTTGAGAACGCGGGCGGACGGGCGCAGAAGTTTTTGAAGCTGACGGAACGCTACGCTGCCTTTACCGACCTGACCCCCGCCATTCTCAACGAGTTTATCAGCCGGATTGAAGTGCATGAGCGCGACAAGAAAAGGGCAAAACAAGCCATTCAGCACATCGGGATATATTTCAACTATATCGGCAAATTTGAGAACGAAGTGACACAGCTTACAGAGCCAACGGAGCAGGAAATCCGGCAAATGCGGGAGAAAATCGAGGAAGCCCAAAAGGAAAAGAGCCGCGCCTACCACCGGCAGTATTCAAGGGAGTACCGGGCGCGTAACCTTGAAAAGCGACGGGAGTATGACCGCATGAAAGCACGGGAATACCGGGCAAAGAAAAAGGCACAGGAAGCCGCCGCAGCACCCGCACAGTAAAACCGAATACTGACAACCAAGAGGGATTTTCCGGGCTACGGGAAATCCCTCTTTTGCACCCAGAGAAAGGAGCCGCCTATGGCAGAACAGAACGGGACACCTCAATCCCCCGACAGTGTTATCACGACACAGAGGAACGGACAGACCATCGTTGCGGAGTTGTTTTTCAACCACAGCGGCACAGAAACATTCCGCGACAAGCTGCTCAAAGTGATACTTGCCGACAGCTTGCAGGACGGTCAAGAGCCGGAAAAAACGAAAATCACGCGATAGGAACCGCCCGGACGAAGAATGGTTCGCCGGGGCGGTTTCTATTTGAAAATCCCCATTTTCCCCAAGTCAAGAGCCGGGAAAATTCCCTCAAAAATGCCCCTCTCTCCAAACGAGGGCGCAGAAAGGAGAGTTTATGCGAACAGGGCTTCCCAAGCAAAAAAAGATCACAGACATCTGGTTTGATGAGAAAGACCCGTTGATCCATATCCGTACCCACAACACCGACTTGAAGAAGCGGCTTGCCGCCTATGCCGAGCAGCACCCCGATGTGTGCCGCCAGACCGACGCAGACCCGGAAACGGGCTGCATGGAGTTTGACATTGAGAAAGGCCGCTTCTCTTTCCGTCTGACCGCCCCATACAGCGAGGAACGGCGGGAAGCGGCGCGGCGGTATGCCAGAGAGAGCAACGTCGCCGACAGGCTGAAATAGAGTTGAAATGTTCATAGTTTTGTGCTATACTTTTTCTAAAAGCAGAGTAATACTGCGGAATTGATTGGAGGACAACACAATGGTTACATTTATGAGATTAAGATAAAACCGCGAGTTATGTTGCGGTTATCCGTATTGCATAACTCGCTTATTGAAGCAGAGATGTAATTACGGAGGAAAAACAAATGAATAATAATTTATCACGCTTTGCAGACAGCAAGGTTTATTTTCAATGCCCAATTTGCACAAAATCAATGGATATACAAGGCAATAGCCTAATTTGTAGACATGGACATTGCTTTGATATTTCAAGATATGGGTATGTAAATTTGTTGTTAAAATCATCGCCCAAAACCAACTACAGCAAGCGGTCTTTTGACAACCGGCACCAAATTTTGGAGTATGGCATGTATGATGTTGTGTTGGAGAAAATCATACAGTTTATTTCTGATACGCCATCTATAAGAAACATTTTAGATGTTGGTTGCGGCGAGGGTTTCTATGCAAGGCAGATACAGCAAAGAACAGAACGAAACATCTTTGCCTTTGACTTGTCAAGGGAGGCAATACAGATTGCATCAAAAAAAGACAAGCGCAAAGCAGTGAAGTGGTTTGTTACTGACTTATCAAAAATCCCTTTGAAAGACGGAAGTATGGATTGTATTTTAGACATATTTTCGCCTGCACACTACAAAGAATTTCAGCGATTGCTATCTCCTAACGGATATGTTGTGAAAGTAATTCCTACGAAAAATCATTTGAGGGAAATCAGGACTAAAGTGCAAGCACACTTGAAAAATCCAGATTATTCAAATGAGTCTGTCGTTGAATATTTTGAGAAATATCTTAAAATCATTTCAAGAGAAACGGTTTCAGCCACCGTACAGTTGTCATCAGAACAAAGAATGTCGTTTATTGAAATGACGCCGCTTCTCTTTTGCGTTGAAAAAGATTGCGTTGATTGGCGTACTCTCACACATTTGACAATCGAAGCTGATGTTTTAATAGGAATGTATTAAAGGGCGTATTGATATTTAATATTCCCATTTATTGAGCAGAACGGAGTAAACCAAACACCCTAATCAAAAGGACAGCCGAGGAAATCGACTGTCCTTTTTCTATGCCGACAGGTAGAAAGGAGTGACCACCCATGACGAAACCGAGAGAAAAAAAACGCGAGGAATTGCAAGCCGAGATTGAGGACGGGAAGAAGAAAATCCGGCAGCTTGAAAATCGGGAAAAGGTGTTGCGGCAAAAGTTATCCCAAGAGGAACGCAGGACGCGCAGCCATCGGCTGATCGTCCGGGGTGCGGTCTTTGAGAGCATTGTGCCAGAAGCAAAGACCATGACCGACGAAGAAGCCGCCGCCTTTCTCCGGCTTGCCCTGACGAGCGAGGAAGCGCGGGGCTATCTGAAAAAACGCACCGAGGGCGGGAAAAGCGAATAATCCCTTTGGTACAAAGGGCGCACTTATACACCCTTACGGGTGCGTGCGCTCTGCCGAGGGCTTGTCGGCACAGAGAGAAAGCCGCTTGCTTCCCTCTCTGACCGACATTGGCGGCTTTGCCGCAACAAGGGGCTGCACCCCTTGCGCCGCTTACGCGGCTATCCCTGCACACCCACAAAAACAGTATACCAGCCTTTGGCGTCTGTACCATTTTTGCGGGTTTTCATTTTATCCGGGAGGTGATACCCATAGCCATCTATCATTGTAATATCAGCATTGTCAGCCGGGGCAAGGGCAAATCAGCCGTTGCCGCAGCCGCCTACCGAAGCGGCGAAAAGCTGACAAATGAGTGGGACGGAATGACACACGACTACACCCGCAAAGGCGGTGTTGTCCATACGGAAATTATGCTGCCACCCCACGCCCCGCCCTCTTTCTCTGACCGTTCAACCTTGTGGAACAGCGTGGAGCTTTACGAGAAAGCCGGGAACGCCCAGCTTGCCAGAGAGATTGACGCGGCGCTCCCCATAGAATTATCCAGAGAGGAACAGATCCGGCTTGTCCGGGAATACTGTTCCTCTCAATTTGTTTCCAGAGGAATGTGCGTTGATTATGCCATTCACGACACCGGCAAGGGCAATCCCCATTGTCACATCATGCTTACCATGCGCCCCCTTGACGAGCGCGGCGCATGGGCGGCAAAGTCCCAAAAGGAATATGACCTTGATGAAAACGGCGAGCGTATCCGCTTGCCAAGCGGCAGATACAAGACGCACAAAGTTGACCTGACCGGCTGGAACGACAAGGGCAACGCCCTCTTGTGGCGTAAGGCATGGGCGGATATTTCAAACGCCTACCTTGAACGAGCCGGAAGCCCGGAGCGTATCGACCACCGCAGCAACGCCGAGCGCGGCATTGGCGAGATACCCACCGTCCACATGGGCGTGGCGGCTTGCCAGATGGAGAAGAAAGGTATTGCCACCGAGAAAGGCGAACTGAACCGGAATATCCAAAAGGCAAACCGCCTTATACGGGAAATCCGAGCGCAGATTGGAAAGCTCAAAGAATGGATTGCCGACCTGTTCAAAGCGTGGGAAACCGCCCCGGAACAGCCGCAACAATCCCCCGGCCTTGCAAATCTGCTGATGAAGTATTTGAGCGTTCAGAGAGAAAAGAGCCGGAAGTATTCGCAGCGTTGGCAACAACAGCACACAGCCGATGAACTGAAAACCATAGCGGCAGCGGTCAACTATCTCTCCGAGCATGGTATCTCTAATCTTGATGAGCTGGACGCTACCCTTTCCTCTGTCAGCGATAAAGCCTATTCAATCCGGGAGGGAATGAAAACCGCCGAGGAACGCATGAAGAAGCTGCAAAAGCTGATTGAATACGGGAAGAACTACACCGAGTACAAGCCCGTTCACGATGAGCTGAAAAAGCTGCAAAACGGCTGGACAAACAAGCGCGACAAGTACGAGGAAGCCCACCGCGCCGAGTTGACCCTATGGAACGCAGCAAGCCGCTATCTCCATGCAAATCTGCCGAAAGGAACAAAGACCTTGCCTATTGCGGAATGGGAACAGGAATATGCCGACCTCAAAACACAGAGGGACAGCGATTATGCCAAACTGAAAGATACCCGCGCCGATGTTTCCGAACTTCAAAAAATCCGCAAATGCGTGGATATTGCACTCCGCGCCGACCAGCCGGAGCAGACACAGACCCGCACAAAGCGGCACGACATAGACCGATGAAAGGAGTGAGTTTTTTGTACTACACCCAAGAACAGATAGACCGGGCGAACCAAGCCGACCTTGTTTTGTTCCTGCAATCGCAGGGGGAACCGCTGGAACGCGCCGGACAGGAATACCGATGGAAACGGCACGACAGCTTGACCGTCCGGGGCAACAAGTGGTATCGCCACAGCCAGAGCAAGGGCGGCGGCCCCATTGATTTTGTCATGGAGTTTTTTGGCAAGAGTTTTACCGAAGCCGTTGAACTTCTCACAGGAGAAAAGGGAGCCGCACCGCCGCCGGATAGACCAAGCTCCGCGCCCCTCTCCGACTTCCGGCTACCGCCCCGCAGCCCCGACAACCGAACAGCGAGGAACTACCTCACAGCCGCCCGCCGCATTGATGAAGATGTGACGGGCTTTTTCTTTGCCAGCGGCGATATTTACGAGGACGCAGCCCACCACAACGCCGTATTTGTGGGGCGGGACGAGGACGGAATACCGCGCTACGCCCACAGCAAGGGAACGGCGGGAAACTTCCGCCTTGATGTGAAAGGCAGCGACAAAGCCTTTAACTTCTGCTACCGGGGCGAGGGCGAAAGAGTGTTTGTCTTTGAAGCCCCCGTTGACCTGCTTTCTTTCCTCTGCCTGTTCAAAAAGGATTGGCAGAAGCAAAGCTACCTGTCATTGGGCGGCGTGGGAGAAAAAGCCCTGCTCCGCTTTCTCTCTGACCGTCCGAACATCAAGACCGTTTATCTCTGCCTTGACAGCGACGAAGCCGGAAACGACGCTTGCAGCCGCCTTGTGAAGCTCATGCCGGAGGGCTACACCGTCCACCGGCTTATCCCTCTTTTCAAGGATTGGAACGAGGTATTGCAGCACCGGGCAGAAATCACAGACGGGAAGTATTTGCGAGAAGCGGTCTACGGCTTGAAAGGGCCGCCGCAGGAAGAAACCGTTGAGATTATCCGCATGAGCGAGGTGGACACGCAGACCGTCGAATGGTTATGGGAGCCGTATATCCCCTTTGGGAAAGTAACCATTGTGCAGGGCAACCCCGGCGAGGGCAAGACCACCTTTGCCCTACGCCTTGCCGCCGCTTGTACCAACCGCAAGCCGTTCCCCCACATGGCAGTGCATGAGCCGTTCAATGTGATTTACCAGACTGCCGAGGACGGTTTGGGCGACACCATCAAGCCCCGCCTTATGGAAGCCGAAGCAGACCTTGACCGCATTCTTGTCATTGACGAGAGCAAGCAGGGGCTTTCCCTGTCCGATGAGCGCATAGAGAGAGCTATCCGACAGACCGGGGCGCGGCTGATTATCCTTGACCCCATACAGGCGTATGTGGGCGAGAAAACCGACATGAACAAGGCCAACGAGATACGCCCCATGTTCCGCCGCCTTGCCGAGATTGCCGAGCGTACCGGGTGCGCCGTTATCCTAATCGGACACCTCAACAAAGCCGCCGGAGGACAGAGCGCCTACCGGGGTTTAGGCTCCATCGACTTCCGCGCCGCAGCAAGGAGCGTCCTGCTGATCGGGCGCGTGAAACGGGAACCGAATGTGCGCGTTATCGTCCATGACAAATCTTCTCTTGCGGCGGAGGGTAAGCCCATAGCCTTTTGCCTTGACCCGGAAACGGGCTTTTCGTGGATAGGCGAGTATGACATTACCGCCGACGAGCTGCTGTCCGGCGCGGGCGGCAACACCGCCACCAAGACCGAACAGGCGGAACGGCTGATACTTGACCTGCTTGCAGACGGGAAAGAGCTTGCCAGCGAGGACCTTGTAAAGGCCGCAGCCGAAGCCGGAATATCCGAGAGGACGGTACAGAACGCCAAGCGCAACATGGGCGG
>ERZ791878.270-NODE-270-length-40976-cov-52.281274_pt1 | contig 40976 bp, 31 predicted proteins | sample MGYA00510277_ERZ791878 | MGnify/ENA primary metagenome ERZ791878 (study PRJEB30046, sample SAMN00792094) | human gut metagenome | study: EMG produced TPA metagenomics assembly of the A metagenome-wide association study of gut microbiota in type 2...
CCTGAGATGGTTTGTGGTCAATCTCGGTCGCAATCACACTCTTAGATGGAGTTCTGAAAAAAAGAATCATACTATTTCTCTTTTTATATTGTTAATGTATTAATTCTACCTTGACAAAAGCCTACATATTATATATGCTTTTGCTTTCCGACTGCAAAGGTAATACAAAATTCTGATTTCTCCGCAAAGAATACGCATTTATTTTCTTTTTTTAGTTAAAAAGGTGATAAATAGTGATTTAGTGGTTAAAATTTTATAAATGGATTAGACAAATAAGGTTTATTGGAGTCTTATCAGTAACTTTGCACCCAGAAAGAGACGCATAAGGTGTTTTATAGGGAGGGCGTAACTGCCATCTATATAATAACATAGTGATTAAAAAACAATAACAGAAAATTTAAAAATCGAAAGCAAATATGAAACAGACTAAAATTTTTGTAATGGCAATGATGGCTGTAGCCCTGATGGCTACTAGCTGTGCTAGTAAGAAGGATCTCCAGAATTGTCAATCTGAAAATAGAGAATTGACTGCCAATTATCAGGCAACCAAGGAGAAGCTGGCTGCTGCTGAGGCTAGCCTTGCTGCTGCGCAGGAGCAGTTGAACAGTACCAAGAAGGATTATGCCAAGTTGCAGAACTCGCTGGACAAGAGTTTGACCAATGCCAATCAGAACAACATCAGCATTGAGAAGCTCGTTGACCAGATTAATGAGAGCAACCAGTATATCCGTCACCTGGTAGAGGTGAAGAGCAAGAGCGATTCACTCAACATGGTTCTTACCAACAACCTGACCCGTTCTCTCAGCCGAGAGGAGATGAAGGAGGTTGACGTTCAGGTGCTGAAGGGTGTGGTTTACATCTCTCTGGCTGACAACATGCTCTATCAGAGCGGTAGCTACGAGGTGAACAGCCGTGCCAAGGAAACTTTGAGCAAGATTGCAAAGATCATCCAGGACTACAAGGATTACGATGTACTCATCGAGGGTAACACCGATAACGTGCCTGTAAGCACTACCAGTGCCAAGATGAAGAACATCCGCAACAACTGGGACCTCTCTGCTCTCCGTGCTTCTTCAGTAGTTCAGTATCTCCAGGACAACTTCGGTATTAGTCCTAAGCGTATGACTGCTGGTGGTCGTGGTGAGTACAATCCTGTAACTACCAATGATACTGAGGTGGGCAAGATGCGTAACCGTCGTACACAGATCATCATCACTCCTAAGCTCGACCAGTTTATGGACTTGATCGACAAGGCTCCAGAGGATTCTCAGAAGTAATGAAATTCTGAAAGTGATATAAAAGAAGTGACCTCTCCTTCGTTCATTAGAAATTGAACGATGGAGAGGTCTTCTTTTTAGTATTGTCTCCTTAATAAACGGTAAAATGAAAAATATTTCTTGTAATCAAAAACAAGTTCTAAACATAATTAAACTGGTGCTAATTTGCTTCTTACTCATGATATTGTTATGGGTCGGTAAGTGGCTGGTGCGTATCTTCTGGTTTGATACTTTTGTTGTTCCTAGTAATTCTATGATGCCAACTTTGCAACCAGGTGACAAGATAATAGCAGATAAACTTTGTTTTGGTGCAAGAATCTATCGAAAATTCCATTTTGACAAACAAGGGGTTGAATTACAGTGCTTTAGAATGAAAGGTATGGGGGATTTGAGACGTAATGATGTCTTTGTGTTTAATAAACCAGTCATTAATCATCATATTACGTTTGTTATCAATTATGTGTATTGCAAGCGCTGCATCGGCTTGCCTGGTGATTCTGTGAGCATTCGCAATGGTTATTATCGCAATAATAATGATAGGGGTGTCTTGGGCTGCAGAGAGAATCAAACTGTTTTGCGTGAGATGCCAGATACATTGATCTCTCCTGAAGTAATGTGTGCGATGCCGTACGATGAACATTTGCCGAAGTGGACGATTAAAAATTTCGGGCCTTTGTATATTCCCCGTAAAGGGGATGTCATAACGATTACCCCCAAAGAGGCTGTACTTTATCTGGCAATTTTAGAGTGGGAATTGAAGGGTAAAATCACAATTGATTGGGAGAAAAATAAAGTTTTTGTCAAACACAAACTTCTGTCTCGCCACACGTTCCTTCATGATTATTATTTTGCCGGTGGTGATAATGTAGTAGATTCTCATGATTCTCGTTATTGGGGCTTGGTTCCAGACATCTATATTATTGGTATTGTAAAGCGTATAGAGTATTCAAAAGCTAGAGTAACTGGTAAGTACGATTGGAGACGCTTTCTGCGTTGCGTAAAGTGAATAAGTGAGTTTGAAAAAACTCACTTATTCATATTGATTACAATTGGGATTGCCAAATCTCATAGGTGTAAAAATTGTAGTAAAGAGTTAGATAGAGCTTTTATTGTTATCAAACACTTTTTATGGTCTTGTTATAGATAAGCTGCCTACTTGGCAAATTCTTATTCAAGTTTCGCAAGTAAGCCCCACACGCCCTTCAGGGCGTGCTGCTTAATCTTGCTTACACTTTTCTGGGCGTGCAGCTTGTATTCCATTAAAAAAAATATGCCCTCTTGCTTCGCAGCAAAAGGGCATACGCTCAGTTTTCATTGTTTGATTTGTGTAAGTCAATAATTGAACCAAATTTAACACTAAATCTTATAAAACTAATCTTAACAATAAGCCTAGTCTATAATACATTCATTATTTATAAATAGTTATTCCGTACATTTCGATTTTGCAAATCATTAACGACCATTATAGATAAATACGGATGAGCCTGGAAGATTCAATACCAAAGGAGTATCAATGTCGATAGCCTTGTTGATTGGCATTCCATCCAATTCTGCCTGGTTAAAGGCATGGGTCAATGTAATCTTTCCACGAACATAGGCAGGGATATCCAAGGCTTCTCTCAGGGTTGTGGTGAAGGTCTGTGCACTGGTTGAAGGATTGCGCAAGGTAAGCACACTCTTCTTGCCGTTCCATGCAGCCCAGCCATATACATTTGCCTTCTTGCCATCCCAAGGATTGCCACCAACCCAGTGAGCATCAGGCAATACATCAGCCTGTTCCTGCTGCCACTTAATGCACTCTGCCAGGTCTTTCCACAACGCTCCGGCGTTGCCCTGGTTGTCCTTGATTTCGTCCATCAGCTTGTAGTCGTTGTACAGCTCAACCATACCTGAACCACAGGCAAAGGCGCAGCGCATCTCACGAACGATTCCGTCATAATCCATATTCTTGGATACGGCACCCCAACGGCTCAGGATGAATCCGTGAGTCATCAATGTGTTGATAGGACAAACAGGAGATCTCTGTATGAAGTTCTGATAAACCAGACGGTCGCGATAGGTAATCCAGCGCTCACGGTCGGTGCCCTGGTCACCTGCCTCACCGTAATCACCTTCCTGACGCCATACGGCATCTGTGAAGTGGAACCAGAATGGAGAAGCCCAGGTTCCTACGGTGGTGTTGAGGAAGATGTCTGGACGCTTCTGGCGTACGGCACGCTCAATGCTGATGATAGCCTCGGCATTCTCTTCGCCTCTTGTTCCTTCGTCAGGACCGATGGCTGAAGCCTGGGCGCTGATACCATCAAACTTGAAGAAGCGGAAGTCGTAACGGTCGATCATGTTGGTGCAGCAACGGATGAAGAAGTTGTAGTAATCTTCATTGCTCAGCTGCATGCCACCCTTTGAACGCCAGTAAGCACGGCGATATTCGCCAGACTGACCATAGCCACCCACAGGACCTAACCAGGCACCGATACCTGTGCCCATCTTCTTGGCCTCGTTGGCTGGCTCGTCGAATCCGTTAGGGAAGTTAGGATTGAAGGTCCAGGTTCCATACTGGTCCCAACCGTCATCCCATACGAAGGCCTTTGGAGCCATCTGATATTTATCATAGAAGTGTGTCTTCCAGTGACTTACCACGTCGGCACACTGTTCTACGGTCATATTGCCTTTATAAGAAGGAGCTTGTGCGTTGTTGCGGTCGATGTTCAACTCATACCATGAGATATAGACCGGATAAGGTCGCCAAGCCACAGCTCTTTCACGCTCGCTGTAAGCCAGGAAAGAGCGGCGCAACTGCTTAGGCGCAACCAAGCCCACTACAGAACTGATGTTCCATGTTTTGCCAGCTTTTAAAGTGGTGTTTCTTCTCCATAAGCCTTCTATGTGGGTAGCATTGCCTTCATCCTTGCAGGAATTCAGACCCATTGGAGTTTCCAGACCAGCAAAGATATGATTGCTTGCCAGGATGGCACCACGGGTATTACCCACCACTTCTGGAGCGGTATAGGCACTGTTCTTGGCTACCAGGTAATTCATTGCCACGATACCCTTCATAGGTAAATCTTTGGCAGCCTGGATATCCATTTCAGTGCGCAGGTAGTGCGAGCCGTTTCTCAATACGGCGCGCCAAACGATAGAAAGTTCTTCGTATGTAAAACGAGCTTCCAGAGCCTTGCCTGCATAACGGAGAGATGCTGTTGCTGCAGATGGATTCTCTGCCAGGGTTACCATCTTTACATCTTCCAGTTTCATCTCGGATGCGGTAATGGTTTTGCCGTCTCCCAAGAGAACCTTAAACAACTCTGTGTCAGGCTGCAATCCCAGCTCAGAACAGCCGTTGAAGTAGAGTTTACCTCCTGTGTTGATGAAAGAGGCTTTCAATACCTTGTTGGCGAGCTGATAGCTGTTTGACTTCTGGGTGATTTTAGCTACACCCGGTTGCTTTTTCTGGGGAAAGATGACAGCTTGTGCCCAACTTCCCATACACAGAGTTAATGGCATTATAAGAGTAAGTGCCAGCTTTAATAAATTGTTTTTGTTCATATCAATAGTAAGTTGAAGCTCCTTTTAAAAAGGGGAACACCATCCGCTAATGGTGTCCCCCCTTGCGTGACTTAAATTATTTTGTTAATTTACATGTAATGGTCCATACCTTGGTCTCTCCATTGGCAGCCTTTACTGCATACTTGTGTGGAGTAGTCCAGTCGGCTGGAGTACCCAATGCTGGAGATCCCTCAACAGGAGTCATTACCGCAGCTGATGAAATCTGTACTGCAACAACGATGTTGTTGAGATTCACATTATTCTTCTCCTTTTCAGAGAAGTTGGATGGAACTGCAAATGTCAGGTTGCAGGTAGCAGCCTTGTTATCAATAGCCTCTGCTGTTTTCTGCAATTGCTTCTGGATAACCTGAGGCTGTCCGCTGGCATTAATCTTGTCTTCTCCAATGTAACGATACCAAGCATATCCTGCTGTGATGTCATTGCCATCGAAAGTTGGAAGGTCTTTGAGATCGCTCTCAAGACAAGAACTGAAACTGAGTGCCATGACGAGCATGGCAAGTATGATTTTAATGAATTTCATATTTTCAACGTTTATTTATGATTTATAAATATGAATTTATATCTGCTTCTGCTTGCAGATTACCAACCCTCGTTCTGCTGGTGATCGAGATCGTATGCCTCGCGCTTGTCAAGGAATGACTGAGCGATTGGGAACAGATAACGCTTGGTGGTAAACTGGCGCTGTGCACTACCGAGCAATGTAAGCTGGTTGACGAGCATCTGGCTGCGGTCGCGAGAGATTTCCATCTTATATACAGGGCGGTCGAGATCGTAGATGATGTCGCCTGCCTCACGTCCGTGGTTAGCATAGCCGCCATACTTACCCCAGCGGAGATAGCTGAAGTAGATATCACCATTCTCGTTAGCCATTTCTACACGGCGCTCACGGATGTAGTCTGCCCAAGCTGCTTCCTCTGTTGTTGCTGTTGAAGGAGCAATCTTGCCGTGCTTAACTCGTGTAGCGTTGAGAGCCTTTACTGCGTTAGTTACATCGTGCTTCAGGAGATATGCCTCTGCCAGGTTCATGTAAGCCTCGCCGGTGCGGCACATCACGTAGTGGAGCTGTACCAGACAGTCGAAGTATGCACGTGGCTCTGGATTCTCGATGTTAGACTTGCGCCAGTAGTAACCGGTTGTGGTGTTGTACCAGCCGCCGTCTTCCTTATCACGTACACCCATAGAGCAGTTACCGCCAAGGTTTGTCTCTACAGTCTCACCAATCCATGAACAGCCATCATAAACGATAGATGATGCGAAACGAGCATCACGTCCGCTGTACATCAGTTCAGAAATGTTGCGTGTTGAGCCAGCCTTCAACTTGCCGTAGTGCAGGTTGGTAGGATAAGCAGTGTTGAGCTGCTGGAAGTCCTGAGGTGTTGGCATGCGGCGTGCATTACCGTTTTCCTGCTTGTAAGCATCGAGCTGACCTTCAGTTGTTACTGAGTTTGGATCGATAGACTCAACATTCTCCTTATACTGTGAAGTCTCGTTCCAAGGAAGTGCTTCACCTGTCTTCTCATCAGTTACGAGATACTGGTCAACCAAGTCCTGTGTTGGGAAGTAGATAGCCCAGCCTTCATAGGTGCGTCCGTTAGGATTCTTGAATTGAATAGGACTCTTAGAGTTGATGCAGTCATCCGATGAAATGTTAGGATAGGTGCGAATCAGCTCCTCATAATCACCAATTCTGGTGTTAGCCTTCAAACGGTAGTAACCCCAGAGAATCTCAGCATTGGTTTCGTCTGTCTCGTTGAACAGACCACCGTAATTGTCTGAGAGAGAACAGTGCTGAGTAACATCAGAAGCGTAGGTAATCACCTTGTCAAGGTATTCAGCCTTCTTGGTGTAAGCGTATGCCTGCAGGCAGGCACGGCTCAACAGCAACTCGGCAGCATACTTGGTAGGCTCACCTGGCTTCGCCTCAACTGGCAGGTTAGGGATGGCAGCCTCCAAATCCTCTACTACCAGCTTGTAGCTTTCCTCTACGCTGGAAGTCATAGGTACTCTTGCCTTTTCTTCCTGATCGGCCTGGATCACAGAGGTGATAGGAACGAAGCGTCCCATCTTGCGGGTCAAATCGTAGAATACGAGACCACGGAGGAAGCGGCCCTTGGCAATGATTTCAGCCTTTTCGCCTTCTGTCATAGTAGAAGCCTGAGCCTTTTCGATAATCAGGTTGCAGCGACGGAGCAAGCCGAAGCGGCTGATACCGAAGTCAGTAGTTCTGTCGATGCCAAGCTCTGTGGCAATGCCATCGATACCCTCACCTACCTGAGAGCATTTTACTCCGTTAGGAGTGCGGGCTTCCCATGATACACATTTATTATTTCCTGTGAACATGGTGATTACATTGTCGTATGTGGCATTCACAAAGGCATTAGCGGTAGCCTTTGAGCCCCAAACCGTAGCCTCGTCGAATGTCGTTGTTGGATGAGTATCCATTGTATCTTGGCAGGAAACGGCGGTCAAAGCCAGAACGCCGAACATTCCTATTTTAATAATATTCTTTATCATAACTAATTAAAATCCTAAGTTTACAGTTAATGCAAGTACTCGCTCTACAGGATAGCCATATCCTTCGGTTGAAGAGTTCTCTGGGTCAAGACCATACTTGGTTGCCTGAGAAATGGTGAAGATGTTCTGACCAGAGATACCTACCTTGGCACGGGTCAACCAGCTTACACCGCGAAGCAATGCGTGCTTGAAGTCGTAACCGAACTGGAAGTCCTTCATACGCAGATAAGCACCGTTTACCAGCCAGAAGTCGCTATACTGATAGTTGTTGTTGGCATTCAAACCAGTGTTGGCCATCAGACGTGGATACTTGGCGTTGGTATTGCTTGGTGTCCAGCTGTCTTCCTGATACTTGTAAGCTACAGGCAGCTGACCAGCCTGACCTGTCTGCATGGTTGTTACACCAGAGAGATACATGTCGAATGCTGTAGAACCCTGGAAGAGCATGCTCAAGTAGAATCCCTTATACTGGAAGTTCATATTGATACCATACTGTCCGCGTGGAGTGTGGTTCTTACCCAGACGGCGCTTATCACCATTGTCAATCATACCGTTACCATTGATGTCGGCATACTTCACGTCACCCGCTGTCAGATAACCTGAGTTGAGTGCGCTGTTTACACCTGGGTTGTTGAGAACGTCGTTTGCATCCTTATAGTAGCCCAAGTTCTTCAGCATGGCATCGTAGTAACCCTTCTGCTGCTGACCGCGAGTGTATGGGTTCATGTAAGAACTCTCAGACTCGTCTCTATTAAGTGCCCAGAGAGCATCAAAATAGGTGAGGTTAGCAGAAATATCATATTTCAACGCACCAATGTTGCTACGCCAACCCAACACGAACTCCCAACCTGCACGGCGGAACTCACTGTCTGACTTGATTCGTGGCAAGCCGATACCGATAGCGGTATTCAGATAGCTTTCACCTGTTGGAGTGGTCAGATAACCCTTGGTAGAGTAGTAGAAGTAATCCAGCGAACCGTAGAGTCGGTTGTTCAACGACGCAAAGTCGAAACCGATATCTGTCTGGCGTGTGGTGTACCATGTAAGGTCTGGAGAAGGAAGACTACCCTCTGAGAATCCTGGCACATACTTATTCTTGATTACGTAAGCCTGGTTGTTCAGGGTGTATGAGGTAAGATAACCAAAGCGTCCGGCACTGCTGTCGAGACCAGTCTCACCATAAGAAGCACGGAGCTTCAAAGAGTTGATGATGTTCTTCTCTACCAGAGGCTGCATGAACTTCTCACTTGAAACTACCCAACCTAAAGCACCACTGAAGAAGGCACCCCAACGGTGACCTGGAGCAAAGGCGTCGGAACCATCGTAACGGATGCTACCCTCTACATAATACTTGTTGTCGTAGTTATACTTAGCCTGTCCAATCCATGCAGCACGACCCAACTCAGCCTCGCTACCACCATTGGTCATATCATTGGCAGGACCTACGCCCATCTGGTCGATAGGGAAGTCGTAGTTTACTCGCTGAGCACTGTAAGACTCGCCCTTCTCGTAATACTGCTCGAAACCGCCGAGAGCTGAAACGCTATGCTTGCCAAACTGCTGTGCATATTCTACGAATGCCTGGTTGGTATAAGAATAACCTGTGCTTGAGTTGTGATAGAGCTGTGGCTTGCCCAAGTACTGTGGAACATCTGAATCCCAGTCATACTGAGCGGCATCTTTTCTCCACTGCTTGGTAGAAGTGCCATAGTAGCGGTAGTTGCTAGCCAGACGAACTCTCAAGCCATCAACCCAGAGGCAGTTCCAGATCAACTCGCCCTTACCATTGATTACGTTGGTAATACCGCGGTTGTAACCTGCATCACTAGCTGTTTCTGCTACAGGGTTATCGGTAACATTATATGGAAGGCCATACTTGTTGACACCCGGATTCAATGGAGACTTGTTCTTGATGTGTGAGAACACATTGTAATAGCTGCTAGATGTAGAAGTGTATGGATGTGTATCCTCCTGGCGATAACCATCGAGGGCAACATTTACCTGCAAACCGATAGGCTTGATCTTGGTGTTCTCAGCGAGACGGAATGTAGTACGCTTCATCCAGTGATTATCGCTACGGTAAAGAGAGTTCTGATCAATATGTCCCAAAGATACATAGAACTGGTTGGTCTCAGAACCGCCAGTCAAGCGTACGGTGTGCTTGGTCTGAGGAGCCCAATCTCTGAGTACGAGACTTCTCCAATCGGTATCACCAAAGTTCAATGGGTCTGAGCCATCACGCATTTTCTGGATGGCATCTGCTGTGAATACATCATTCTTTGCACCATTCAAAAGGTCGTTGTTCTTTGCAATGTTAGCCCACTCTGCACGCTCGTAAGAGTGCATCTGCTTTGGCCAGTTGCTTGGCTGAGAGAAAGACATGTTGAAGTCGTAATCAATGCTGATTCTACCAGCCTTACCGCTCTTGGTAACAACCTGTACGATACCGTTAGAAGCACGGGAACCGTAAACAGCTGTAGCAGAAGCATCCTTCAGGATAGACATAGATTCAATATCGTCTGGAGAAAGGTTGCGGAAGTCAACGTCGCTGCGAACTACACCGTCGATGACGAACAGAGGAGTACCACCACCACGGATACTGATAGATGGAGTAGCGTTGACACCACCACCGTTTGCCTGTACGATCAAACCAGGAGAACGACCAGCCAGACCCTGTGCGATGTTGGTAACAGGGATGTTTGACATTTCTTCTGCCTTTACGGTTGATACGGAAGCTATCAGGTCGCGTTTCTTAGAGCTACCATAACCTACAACCACAACTTCGTCGAGGCCCTGAGTATCCTCAGAGAGAATAACATCGAGGTCTTTACCTGCCCACTTGATTTCACGAGTAATGTAACCAATATAGGTAATTTCAATAGTAGTACCCTTGTTTACACCAGAGAGGGTAAAATTGCCGTCCAAATCGGTAACAGCAGCATTCTTAGTACCTTTCACTGATACAGATGCACCAATAATAGGCTCACCGGCAGCATCCTTTACCACACCCTTACAAACAGCACCTTGCTGTGCAATCATAGTTGCACCCAATGTGTTTGAGGTAGAAACAGTACTCGCATTGGCGCCACCTACTATAATCGTAGATAGTAATAGGGTCATGCCAAACTGACTTTTTTTGCTCATAATTGTTTGGTTTTAATTGTTATATTATGTAGTTTTATAGAGATAATCAGATTCTTAATTATATAATAGTCTGACTATATATTTCTATCTAATGATTCTTATTGCTTAGCTTATTGTATTTTAATAACTGGTTGCAAATTTACGATAAATTTTAATAAGTTGTCTGAAAAAAAGTTAATAAATGCAAATGGGGCGAAAAAACATATAAAATTTGCTTTTTCGCCCCTCTTTATCCTTATTTATATATAATGTGGGGAAGTTAAGTGAAGTTATCATTCCCCTTAACTTCCCTCAATTCCCTCATCAGCTGATTCGGTATAATCGTATTCATTGAAGTAGCGGGAGTAATCGCTCAGATTATCTGCCGTAAAGCGGAGACGGGAATCGATGGTCGTGAATAGTTTGCGAAACGAAGTTCCGTTATCAGTCTGCAAATTTACGTTTTTCTATCATGATTACCAAATGTTTTCCCGTAAAACTGGAGAAATCCGCCCGATTTTCCCACGCCTTTTCCCATAGAGCCTTGGGATTTTTCCCGAATGGAGCGGAATGGGCGTGGGAAAGGCTGGAAAATTTGGAAAACGACCCTACTATTGTGTATCTTTGCACCCGGAGTTGAGAAGGCTGGATAGAAGATTCAGGCAGCGGTGGATAGAAAGCTACTTTCTAAAACACTCTTCACTCTTCACAAATGTATCGTAAGTAACTAATATACAGTTGTTTAGATGTGTGAAGAGTGGCTGCTGACTCTTCACCACTCTTCACCGCTCTTCACCCTCATCAAATTTGAGGGTGAATCACACATTAATTAATAATTTTAAAACCATGAGTATGGAAACAAAAAGTAATTTGAAGTCATCTATGATGGCAGGTAATCAATCAGCAATCTACCAGGTAGAGAGCTTTCTGGAGGAGTCTTATCTCTTCCGCAGAAATGTTTTGAACGGAAAGACCGAGTTCTTCTGCATCAAACCTGAAGAGGAGATGGAGAATTCCGAGGAGAAGGAGTTGGAGAAGAAGGAGGAGAGCCCTGAGGAGAAGAACTGGAAGGTTCTTACAGCCGAGGCTTTCAACTCCATTGTTCGCCGCGCCAAGAAATTGGGAATCGGCGAGAAGAAGTCGCCAAGACAGGACATCGAGGAGTACATCAAATCGGATGCCGTTCCCGTCTTCGACCCTATCCAGGAATACATGAACAAGTTGCCGAAATGGGATGGAAAGAACCATGTGGCTGCTCTTTTCTGGCAACCACCAACGATGAGCATCCACTCTGCGACCCGACGGGAAGTCGCCGTTACCTCTGTCTTCGAGTTCCCGATGGGGAATTTATAGACAACAGTTCGGTCATCAATTATGACCAGCTCTATGCTGTGAAGAGTGGTGAAGAGTTGTGAAGAGTGGTCGGCCACTCTTCACCTCTCGCAACCCCAGTGTTTATCGGGGTTTCAGGCTAATCTGTGAAGAGTGAAGAGTAAAATGGAGAGTAAGGTTTTTCTATCTCCCGACGTATTGTTTCGTGCTCTATCTCCCGATGTATCGTTTTGTGCCTGGCAATGGCAAGATATTGCCCTGGTAAAGGGCAATATTGTGCCGTAGTGAGGCAATAATAGAAAGGAGCCGCTTTACCACCCGTCAGGACTATCATGACGACCTCTCAGAGACGTTTTGACATCTCGTAAGTATTATTAATTACTTATATAAATATTTTAAAATATAATAGTCACTATTGTCTGTTTCTTTATAAGAAATGTTCACATTGTTATTTTTCAAATGGGAGATGATTCTCTGCAATCTGTTTTTCTCTACAACTGCATACAAACTTGTTTTATCTGCATTTTTTGCAATAGGAAAAACTATCTCTTTGTTAGAAAAACAATTAATTCGTCCAATTTTTCCAGAAGACTTATCGTAAAACAGCATAAACCACTTTTTCATATTACTCCCCTTCTTCATCAAAAAGGAAATATATTTCTCTGTTTCTAATGTCGTGATTGGAAATTCCTTTTCCGTGCTCATTAACAAATTATGTAACCTTTCCTCGTTTTTACCTAAATTATCTACATCTGAAGCCTGTAATCCATTTTTTCCAAATTTTATTTTGTAAGCTTTAGAAAAAACATTTTTTGCTTTATCAAAAGTGTACAAATATTCGGAAACAAATGGCGGAACTATTCCGAGAAGATGGTCTGAAAAATCGAAAAAGCACTGCTCTTGCATATTAATGCCAGCAACGAACCCTTCGCTACAATCAAGTTCCTCCTTGATTTTCGCTTTTGAAGAATCAAAAATGAACATTTTGTTACTGTCTTTGCTGATACTTGTTGGAACTAATATATGCTGCTCAGAAGACAAATTGTAAATTTGTCCAAAGAAAAGCATTCCTTTACCTGATTTAGACCATTCTGTAGGAAGCGGTATTTTTTTCACAAAATTGAAATGCGTATCATAGCATAGCAAATTTTGAGGGGTTAAAATCTCAACATGATTAGTATTACTATTAAATCCAAAAGCTGTTACTATAGAATACTCCCCCAAACCATTACCAATTTTTCTAGAAGAACTAGAAACTAAATTTCCTTTATCAGTATATACATATATTACATTTTTTGAATCCTTTATTAAAATGTATGGTTCTTCCACAATAATCTGGGATACATTTGATAAAATAAGATTATCTTTGTTCTGCAATGAAATAATCTCAACTTTCGAGAACAGTTCCTGCTCTGTCATCACTTGAGCCTCATCAAAATCTATAATAGAACAACTTTCTTCATCTGTCCCTTTGCAAGAAACAAATGATAATATAACAACAAATACGATTAAATACTTTTGAATACGCATCATAGAAATCAATATTTAAATTCACAATTCCGGCATTGCTTAGATTTGTGAATTTTCTAAGCAATGCCAAACTACATTTTCAAACTTTTATACTTTTAACATGGATTCTTACAGTAATCGTTAGTATAACCAGTGTACTCACATGCATAAAACATATACTCTTTGCACATTTTCAGATTATACCCCTTTCTAAAACATCTTCCATCATATCCTTTATTGCAAAGGATAACAACACCATCTTCATTGTCTGTAAGTGCCTCAACATTCTCCATTGTCAAAGAACTTTCATTAGATATAGACTTTGTTATACCACCAAAAATACCTCTAATACAGCCTGCAAGGAGGCAAACTGTAGTAAAAATAAAATGTTTCTTTTTCATCTTCGATTATATACTAAATTTTATGCAAATATATGGAAAAAGAAAATACAACACGAAAAAAATAAGAAAAATTAAATATATTTTCGTAACTGTAACTACTCATACCCTGGGATGTTCTGGGTAGTTACTTGACCATCTTATGCTCTGGGGGGCTATCTTTGTATATCAATTGCTTATGCAGAAGCGTGTCAGATGTTGCATTTTGGGGTATAAACGGGGCACCTGCAAATGTGTGTGGATGTAATATACTAAATTCTGTTTTCTTTCATTCTTTTAAAGGAGTTAAGGAAGTTGAGGAGTTAAGACGTATGTCATGCTGCTTAAAAACTACGCCAAAAAGACTATTGTCTTAACTCCTCAGTGAGCGATAACTTCTTTAACTTTTAAAAGTTTATTCTCCTTTCACAATTATTAGAATGTGCATATAATCAGTTACTTAAGTGTGAAAGGAGAATTCACTGAAACAACAATAATAATAAGCAGAAAGGACTATTAATATAAGGAGAAGGCAACTTAGTCTAAGGGAGAAAGCAACTGTCACAAAAGGAATAGTAAAGGCTTCTTTGTATCGGATGACCCGGGTCATCCATATAGATGACCGGAGTGAGCCATATAGATGACCCGAGTCATCCATATAGACGAGCTTAGTCATCCATCCGATAAATCGCCCCTTTTCGCCTTCCAATACCTATCCATCATCCTTCTGGTTACTATGCTTCATCCCAACATTCATAACAAAGACACTTACTATTCATTATCAAGACACCCACTATTCACTATCCACATCGCCACATTTAAGCTTAGCCATCAATTACCATCTCAAAATAAAGAGATTTTTCCTTTCATACTTAACTCTCTTATTTTCAGTACAATCCACATTCTGTGAAAGGAGATTGGTTATCCACCTTAACCCACATTGCAGCAACCTTTGGTGAAAAACTTAAAGAACTGAGGTAACCGTTAGAACAAGACTTGGAACGCGTCTTCCAGGTTCATTTGAATCACAATCCGAAAGTTCGCCTAATCCGGAAAATTTGATAGAAATCGCTTTATGCGGAAAGTGGATAAATAGTTGACTTTATGTTTTTTTTAACGCATAATAGCGCGTTTTTTCGAAAAAAAAGTGTATTTTTGTGCCCATTATTATAAACATTTGCTATTAATCTTTTAATATATTACTTATGAAAGAAATCAAAATTGTAGGTACTTTTTGTACTGGTGTTGTGCTTGTTATATTGAGCATGTATTATATGAGTAGAAATTCTACTATTAGCGACCAAGTCTTTTTGGATAATATAGAGGCTTTGTCGGGCGGAGAGAATGGTGGGGGAGATTGTTAAATGCTATTGTAAGATCCATTGGTTTTCTCCTAATGTTTGCTCAGTTAATGCTGATGGTGGATATTGTGGCGGAGATCCATGTGCTAATCACGATGGAAATTGTAGATAACTGATTTTGTTCTGATTCTCTATCCATACGTAGAGAATCCTAAAAAATAGAAGATATGAAGAAATATATTGTTGTTATGTTATTCTCTTTTTTAATGGCTTCTTGTGGTCAAGAAACTGAGAAGATTCATTTAGGGGAAAATTTAAGAGACAAATGCCATTTAGTTTGTATGGACTCATTGAAAATAGTAGCCGATAGTTTAAGCGGTAACGGAAATTTCTATATGAAAGATTCTGTCTTGACTTTTGCCGATATGACTTTGTGTACTTTGTTTCATTTTAATTTAAATAATTGTAAAGAACTTGGGCATAATTTTGATAAAGGAAATGGAAGAAACGAATTTTCGTCTTTGATGTATGCTTATCCTATCAATGGTTCAGATAAGTATTATGCAATGGACAGTTCTTTAGGCTTCTATATTTATGATGACAGAAAAGGGCAAATAGATAAAATATCAAAATTAGACTTTGGTTGGAATGATAAAAAGCTGGATTTTGACTCACCTGCTCTGTACAACCTAATGTATATGACAGAATTCGGTATGAATATCTCTAAGGTAAATGATTCGACCTTGATGCTTCCTGTGTCAATAATAGATAGAAATTTAACCAATATTACCAAGAAACGGTATGAGGAGGGACATATTTTTGCTGAAGTTAATTCTAATAATTTTAAGGTGACAAAGGTCTTTGGTAATTTTCCTGATATCTTTAAGGGGAAACCGTCTAATGTGTTGGAGTTTTTCCAATATGATAAAATTGGTGATACTTTGTATGTAAATCATTCCGTTGATTCACTGGTATATGTTTATAAATACCCAGACAAGTTGTTATATACGATTGGTTTTGAGGCGCAGGGTGCCAAGCGTGATTATCCAGAACGCTTGGTTAAAGATCATTCTGTTTTTAAGGAAGATGTTGCAAAATTAAGCATAAATTCTGGATTAAAATTTGATAATGGATATTTGGTAAGAACCGTAATGCTGAATATGCTTACAGGGGAAACAGTTATGCAAATATATTCTAATGATAATCTTGTCGGTGAATTTAAAATGCCATCAATGTTTAAATATTTAGGATATTACAATGGCTATTTTTATGGAATTTCTCTTTTGCCAAGGCAAGAAAATGATAAGTTCTATTATATGAGATATAAGTTTAAATTGGCTATAAATGAAAAGTAAGTTTTTTTTATTATTGACAATGTTACTTATAATTTGTTGTCAGAATCATACAGGTCTTAGACTTTAGCTTTTTCTTTCCAAGTGGAAAATAGTACAACAAGTATTTATAATTTGAAATGAAACAAACCCTATTAGCTCTCTTCCTGTTGCTCTTGGCAGCATGTTCTGTGGTGGACTCTGGCGAACAACGCCTGGAGTCTGCCTTGGAATTTGCTGGCAGAAACCGTGGGGAATTGGAGAAGGTATTGGAACATAAGATGATAGAGCAAACCAGATATGTTTGCTAATGAACCAAAAAAACATCTAAATTTCCTTAATTGTTTTGGAAGGTATGCTAATTTTTCTTATGTTTGCAAAAATAAAAATATAAATCAAATTATGGAAAAGAAGCTAACCCTTTCAATGTTGCTAGTAAGCATAATGTTTTGTTTTTCTGGATGTAACTCGGAAATAAAAAAGGTAGAGTCGCATCTAGATCAGATGTTGGCTTCGCCTGTTATTCTCAAATTTGAACAAATGCAATGCCGAAAAGTTCCTTTGGCAGAAAATACAAAGGATTATCGAATGGTTGTCTTTGTGGATTCTACAGAATGCACTCCTTGTTCTTTAAGCAAACTTCGTTTTTGGAATCCATTGATTAAGGAGTCTCGAATGAAGAAGATAAGCATTGACTATATTTTCATTGTTGCCCCTAAGCAATCTGAAATGGAAGACATCAATCTAGAGTTAGGCATCACAGATTTGCAAAGTTCTATATATTTGGATACTGCATACGTTTTTAGAAATCAAAATCCGTCTATTCCTAATGAACGAAAATATCATTCTTTTCTCCTTGATAAGAATGACAGAATCGTATTTGTAGGAAGCCCTGTTGACAATGATAAAATTAAAGCAATCTATGGAAAGGCCATAGGTGTTAAATAACAACTAATTAATGTTAACTATTTATGAACAAAAAACTTTTAGGTGTAGCTTGCCTTGCGATAGCATGTGCTGGTGGGTTAGTTTTTTCTAGTCAAATCTTTGCGACACCATCAAATGATGTGATGATGCAAAATGTGGAGGCTCTCAGTGACTCGGAAGGGAGTGGTGCGAAATGCCCAAAAGGTTGTAGAAGCATCGGCTGGGGAACTGATAAAATTTTGGAGTGTGATTGTAATTATGATCATTTTTCATGTTGTAATTTGTGGGGATGTTAATTGCAGAGTCCACTTGAAAAAGTCAGAGCACTATCAATCTGAAAGTTAAACAACGAAAAGAAGCCTAAAATAGGTTCTTTCATGCAATGAATTTCATACAGAATGATTCCTTTTATGCTTTTAAGTTTTAAACTGTAAGCATTTTGAGGTACCCCTCTGTTTTGATGGCACTTTTTCAAGGTGACTCATTGCTCTAGTGTGATTTTGAAATCTACAACGCAAAATTTGCGTTGTAGATTAAATTGATTTTAAAAAAAAAATATGAAGAATAATACATTAAATAAAAGTCAAAAAGTAGTATTTGCTTATCTTATATTTATTTTTATGAATTGTTGCATGTTAATTTCTTGTGACAAATCTAGAGATAAGGAATCTAATATTGCGAAGTTTCAACAGAAGGTTGAGATAAAACCTTCTGTAACTTACATTGATAATGCATCCAAACAACTTGATTTGGTGTTAATGGACAAATACTATGTGGTTCAAAATGATGTGGAGGCTCATCAAAAACAACTTTCTGTTTACGACAAGGTGACAAACAAATATCTTTATGGTTTTGCGATAAAGGGACATGGAAAAAACGAAACCATGGCTATGGATATGGTGCAAAATCCGAATGGAGATACTTTGGAAATAATAGATCAGGCTAACTACAAAATTTTGAAGTATAAAGTAACTTCTCAAAAGGCAATCTTTATTGCCAGCAAGTCTCTGAAACTCCCTTTTGTCGGACCTTTACAAGAAGTGTATAGAGTAAATGACTCCATCCTCATTTTTAATACTTTGGATCGTGATTTGCAGACGTATAACGAAAAGAAGGAAAAATCTGTATTTGTTTATAATATGCTTGATAGCTTGGGGCTGGATGCAGAACACCGAAATTTTGCAGATTATCATTTTGCTTACAAAAAAAATAAGATTTGTATCGGTTTTAGGTTTATAAATGCAATAGCTGTGGGTGGTGTTGACAACTTTGGAGAAATTAAAATTTCTGAGATCAAAGCTGTAAAGGACAAAATCGATTTGTCTGGTTCCAAAAGAATATACTACTCGTTTGTTGATATGAATGACAGTAATATTCTGGCTCAGTATATGGGGTATGAGCCTGGTTTTATCTCAAAGGCATCTAACTATAAGTTGTATAGTCCTAAATTTGAGATTGAAATATATTCTCTAAATTTAATCCCATACAAGCACATAGTTCCAAAAACAGATGTTCTACGGTGTAAGATAAATCCTAACGGACATTGTTTTTATTCTTGGAATCCATTGGATGCCAAAGAAAATTTGCTAAAATTCAATTATTAGAATATTCTGTTAAATAACGGATATAGTATTTATGATTTGAAATGAAACAAACCCTATTAGCTCTCTTCCTGCTGTTCTTGACAGCATGTTCTGTGGTGGACTCTGGCGAACAACGCCTAGAGTCTGCCTTGGAATTTGCTGGAAAGAACCGTGGGGAATTGGAGAAAGTGTTGGAACATTATAAAGATGATTCCCAAAAACTAGAGGCTGCTAAGTTCCTGATTCGCAATATGCCCCATTGGTATAGTTACGAGGGTGCTCCGTTAGACTCCTTGAAGAATATACTAGCAACAGCCTACAAGAATCCGAAAGTGGGTGATATGAGCGAGATTGGAGGAAGTCAATGGCGTTATTACCCATTTGAGTCATTGCCAAAGGTATATGATGCTCAGGTTATCAAGGCAGACTATTTAATAGACAACATAGATAAGGCTTTTGATGATTGGAAAAGGTATCCTTGGAATAAACATTTAAGTTTTGAGGATTTCTGTGAATTGTTGTTGCCTTATCGTATCGCTAACGAACCATTAACAAACTGGAGGTCATTATATAAGGCATATTATGGCTCTTTGCTCGATTCTCTTTACCGTGGTAGTGATGTTGTAGAGGCTTGCCGCATAATCAATGAGCATATTTCCCAACAAAGAATTGAATATTACTCACATTTCTCAGCTCCACATTTTGAGGCGACTTTCTTGTTCTCAACCAAGTTTGGTACTTGCCGTGAGAGTTGCGACATCGGGCTGTATGCTATGCGCTCTTGTGGCATTCCTGTGGCTATTGATGCATTTATGTACGCAAATCATACTTCACACCAATGGCTTGCGTTAAGAGATACTACTGGTCGTTATATACAATTCGGATTTGATGACCTTGTGCCTACACGCAAGCTTCCTCATTCTGATGGGCGTAAGAAAGGTAAAGTGTATAGAAGCTGTTTTGGATTGCAAGAAGATCAAGTAAGGAAGTTTGGAGATGTCTCTGAAATACCTTTAGAAATGAGAAATTTCTTCCGACATGATGTCACAGATAATTATTTCGGTAAAAACCATGTGGAGATTCCTTTGAACATGCAAGAGGAGCGAGTCTATCTCGGAATATTCTCACCTCAAGGCTGGACTCCAATTGATGTAGGAGTATGTGAAGGTAAGAAGGTGCGGTTTGATAATATCGAACCAAATTTTATTTATCAGCCTATATGTTATGATGCTGCTAATGGCAAATGTATTCCTGTGGGGTATCCATTTGTTTTTTATTCAGGAAATAGAAAGTGCAGAATTTTAAAACCGATTTCTGGAAGTTATGTCGATATGGTATTGTCTAGGAAGATGCCTTTAGGCAAATTGTTTGCTGAGAGGCTTTGGCGTCCTATCATAGGATCGAGCATAGAGGCAAGCGTGGATGAAAGTTTTGTACAGGCAAAAAAGTTGTATGAATTTCGAGATACTTTGGATTATAGCAATCTGAAGATACGAGTTTCTGATAGGCGTTGTTTTCGCTATCTGCGTTATAATGCTCCTAAAAAAGCGCCAATGGAATTGGCTGATTTGGATATTTATGAGGATTCCTTATGTAGGAAGCCTATAGTCTTGAAATTGCTTACACCAGTGGATTCTACTTATAAACCAGAGAATGTAACAGACCATGATATGTTGACAACCTTTTATAGTGGGCAGCATAAAAGTTTAACCTATGAGCTGGATACTCCGTCTTCCATTCGGTGTGTAGATTTCTATCCTCGAACAGATGGAAATTTCGTGTGGGCTGGCGATACATACGAACTCTTATATTATGCTGGTGACAAAGGATGGGTATCATTGGGTAAGACTGTAGCTACAGGCAAGACAGTGGCTTTCCGTGGTCCCAAGAATGCCTTGTTTTGGCTTCGAGACTTGACACAAGGCAAGGAAGAACAGGTGTTTTTCTATGAAAATGGGAAGCAGGTGTTTAGTTACGATATAAAATAAACAGATAAGTATCAATAAAACAGATAAGTGAAACTTTTTAGCTCCGATAACGATATCAGAAAGGGAATAGGATTTTTGCCATTGCTGCTATGTCTGCTCCCTACGGTTCAGACAGTGACTCCGTTATGGTCTGAACCCTTGCTGTATGGTAGTGCCATAGGAAGTGTGTTATGCGCATTCTTTTGTATTTATGGCTTGTGCAGAGGTAAACATTTGCTTTGGCGATTGGATTTTGTGGATTTGCTGGTGTTTTGTTGGTGGCAGTATGTGCTAGTGCGAGGCTATATGCCATCGGAGGTTCCTTGCGCTCGGCAGGTTGTTACCTATACATCTTTGTTCGTATTGTATCTGATGCTGAGGCTTTTATTCATTGGCTTTGCGGTTAGAACAGTAGCTATAGAAAGTGCACTGTTTTTGGTGTGTGGATATGAGCTTTTATTGGGGGTGTGGCAATTTTGTGGAGGTGGCTATAATAGTGCTTCCGTTGCAATAAAAGGAATTTTTTTCAATTCAGGACCTTATACAGCTTTTATCGCCATTGGAGTGGCGATGGCTATCGTTTGGCTGAGGAAAGAGCAACAGTTCGGTGGATGGAAAAAATCCATCATGATAAAGGGAAATCTCTTTGTTCTTTTTGTGGGGATGGTCATGCTGGCGTTGATTCGGAGCAGGAGCGCCATCGTGGCTGTAGCGGTAGTGTTGTGCTGGCAATATAGAGGCTTGATAAGAAAGTACTGTGTATATTTGACGTTTATGGCAATCGGAATAGGGGCATACTTGTTTTTCTTGAAACAAGGTTCGGCTCTTGGCAGAACGTTCATCTGGAGGCTTTCTTTGGGCATGTTGACGGATAATGGATGGCTAGGGACAGGACTGGGGAGCTTTGCTGGCGAATATGGCAAGGTGTTGCAAACTTTCTTTTCCTCAAAAGACAATATTGTCTCGTATGCTATGAATGCCGATGTTATTGACTATGCATTCTGTGACATATTGCAAGTCGGTGTGGAGCAAGGGTGGATAGGTGTGATATTCTGCCTAATGACTGTGGGAGTGACGATGTGGCGTTTGCGAAAGATCTCAGTTGTGTTGTTGGGAGGGGCTGTCGCATTGGTGGTCTTCTCCTTGTTCTCTTATTCTTTTCAATTGTTCCCTTACCAGATGGTTATGGTCGTATTGATGGCGAAGGCTGCCGAGAGGTCTAGCTTGGGTGTTGCTTTTTCGGGGAGGAAGATAGCTTTGCTCTGCTTGCCGTTGTGTGGCGTGATGGGATTGTGCTACCACTTAGCGAACCGACATTTGCAGGCCCATAGGTCTTATAAGACAATGGCAAGGATGACTCATGAAACTTTTTTGCAGGATTATAATCGCTTGCTCCCATTATGTGAAGACGACAAGTACTTCTTGTTTGATTATGCGCATTTGTTGCGGGTCAACAAACATTGGATGGATAGCAATGCGATGCTTCGCAGAGGTCTCTTGGTGAGCAATGACCCTATGTTTTGGGTGTTGATGGGCAATAACCATCGGGATTTAGGACAATATCGGGAAGCTGAGATTTGTTATGATAAAGCATTCGTTCAAATGCCGAATCGTATTTATCCGCTCTACCAAAAGATGTGCTTGTATCAGCAGCTGAATCGGCAAGCGGATGCGAGGGTGATTGCTAAGAAAATATTGGACTTTCAGGAAAAGGTGTCATCGCAAGCTGTGAGTGATATGAAAAAAAATGCAAAAAAATGTCTGAAAAGTTTGTGAGTGTCAATATAAAATAGTACTTTTGTAACCAAATCTATAATCGTAAAACTAAACAATGACGAGAATGAGGAAAATAATCATATTGCTGTTGTTACTATGTGTTGGCTTGACGGCAAGAGCACAAAAAGTAATTTCCTTGAACGATGCTATCCTTATCGCTCAACAGAATTCCTATGATGCTCAGTTGGCTCGCTTCAGCTTTTTGTCTAGCTATTGGGCTTATAAGTCGTTTCGGGCAGAACTGCTGCCTTCGGTGAGTCTGACGGGAGGTCTCATGAACTTCGACCACTCCAGGGTGGAGGCAAGAAACTCCGAGGATGGTAGAATCAACTATGTGGATAATAATTCCCTCACCAATTCGCTGACCTTGTCGGTGGAGCAGCAAATAGCTTCCTTGGGGGGTACCTTGTCGTTGAAGTCTTATTTGTATCGACTCGACCAGTTCGACTATAAGATGACCACGTACAATACCTTGCCTTTGCGCCTGTCTTATTCACAGCCGCTGAGGTCGTACAACGAATTGAAATGGCGCAAGAAAACGGAACCCAAGGAGTTTGAGAAAGCCAAGAAGGTGTATTTGGAAAAAATGGAGGACATTGCCATACAGGTGGCGACGCTCTATTTCCAAGCCATATCGTCCCAGTCAAACTATAGTCAAAATGTGAGCAAATATTCTGATTTGGAGGCCCTGTATAAGATTTCGGAGAAGCGTCTTAACTTAGGCACCATTACCAAGAGCGACCTGCTGCAACTGGAATTGTCGAAGCTGAACACGAAGGTGGAGGTGAACAACTCAAAGATAAAAATGGACGATAGCTTGTTCGACCTCTTTTCCTATCTTCGTGTGACGGATTACGAGGATGCGAAACTCATTCCTCCTGCCAATGTTGCCGATATGGTGCTGAATGCAGACGAGGTGTTGCGAAAGGCGTGGGATAATTCTTCGCATTCTTTAACCCAGGAAATCTCCGTGTTGACGGCGCAGCAAAACCTGGCGCAGGCAAAATCTGTCAAGGGCATCCAGATGAGGCTGAATGCCGAGGTGGGCTTCAATCGCACGGCGGATGGTTTCGCCGCGGCTTACAGTCATCTGCAAGACAATGAAATCATCGGCTTGACCGTTACCTTGCCTATCTTCGACTGGGGCGTGCAAAAGGGAAAGGTGATGGTGGCGAAGTCTAACCTGGAACTTGCCAAGACCAAGAAGGAACAGGCTGACCAAGATTATGTGCAAAAGATAAAGCGAGACATCTTGCAATTCAGTTTCCAATCCGAGCAATGCCGCACTTCGATGCGTGCGCAGGAAATATCCAACGAGAGATATGAGATTACCAAAAAGAGATTCGAGACGGGCAATATATCCGTTACGGAACTCAATACTGCCATCCAAGAACTAGAGACCGCCAAGTCGCAATATATTAGCCAACTTCAGACGTATTGGTCTTATTATTATACATTGCGTAAATACACCCTGTACGACTGGGATAAGCATCAAGACTTAACGGTTGATTTTGATAAATTGGTTCAAACAAACGGAAAATAATGAAGATGAAAATAAAAAATGTGATATGGGCTGCGCTTATCGTGGTGTCGGCATTGAACTCCTCTTGCCGACAGAAGACGAATGCGGAGGAAGAAAAAATGGTAAACGCTGAAAGTATTCCTACTGATGTTTATGTGGATACGATAAAATTACATCGGAAGACGTTTCATCGCCAGTTGATATGCAATGGCAAGCTGAGGGCTATCGAGAAATGCGAGCTTGCCTTTACCGATGGAGGCATCGTGAAGAGGGTATATGTGCATAATGGCTGCAGGGTGGCTAAGGGACAATTGATAGCCAAAACCGATGGTGGCGACGCCGCTCTGGAAGTGGAGAAGGCTACCAAGCAACTGGAAAAGGCAAAGGTAGATTTGGCCGACAGGCTCATCGGATTGGGATATGATGGCATTTCTGCCAACGTGCCTGCCGATGTGATGCACCGTGCCAAGGTGGCATCGGGGTATTATCTGGCCCAATACCAGTTGCAGTCGGCTCGCAACAGTATAGACAAATGTGCGCTTGTGGCTCCTTTTGCCGGAAGAATCGCCGATTTGGAAAATAAGCGCAACCAACGTTTGGATAAGCTCTGCACAGTCATCAACGATACGCAACTCGATGTGGAGTTTAGTGTGTTGGAGACTGAAATCAAGAATATCCACAAGGGGCAGAAGGTGATAGTGAGTCCTTTTGTTGACGAGAAGGCTCAGTATGCGGGTACGGTAACAAATATCAACCCAACCGTGAGCGAGAAGGGACTCATCAAGATAACGGCTCGCATTCCTAATCCTTCGGGAAAAATGCTCGATGGCATGAATGTGAAAGTTATCATAGAGAATGATGTGGCTCAATCGTTTGTGGTGCCTAAGGATGCTGTGGTGGAACGTGATGGCTATCATGTGGTCTTTCTCTACAAGGATGGCGAGGCTGTGTGGACATACGTGGATATCGCTTATAGCAACATTGGCTCATACGCCATCAAGGGCTGCGAACGCAAGGAGACGGAGTTGCATGCGGGAGATGTGGTCATCACTTCCGGCAACCTGAATCTAGCTGATGGAACGAAGGTGAAAATCAAGAAGAGATAAAAACTGTCAACGCCTATGATTAAGTATTTGATTCACCGTCCGGTGGCGGTAACGATGATACTGATTGCCCTGGTGGTGATTGGCATCGTCGGCATCAAGAACATTCCCGTATCGCTGATGCCCGACATAGACATTCCGCAGATTACCGTGCAGGAGAGTATGCCAGGTTGCTCTGCGCAAGAGATGGAAAAACGTGTGATAGCTCCCCTTAGGGGGCAGCTTGCGCAAGTGTCGGGCGTGAAGAGCATCAGCTCAGACTCTCGAATGGATGTGGGAAATATCTTGTTGAAGTTTGAGCCTGGTGCCAACATCGACATGCTTTTCATCGAGGTAAATGAGAAAATCGACATGGCGATGGGAAATATGCCGAAAGATGTGGTTCGTCCCAAGGTCATCAAGGCGAGTGCTTCGGATATTCCTGCCTTTTTCCTCAACGTCTCTTTCCGTGGAGAACCATCGGGGCAGGAGGCTTCGGCAAAGTTTGCCCAACTGAGCGACTTTGCCCGAAATGTGGTGTGCCGTCGCCTGGAGCAGTTGCCGTCCACAGCCATGGTGGATATGAGCGGACTGACTACCTCCGAGATTCAGTGTGTGCCTGATGCGGACAAACTGGCGGCTTTGGGCATCACGGTGGAGGAGTTGCAGCGAGCCTTGGCTGAGAATGACATCCGATTGTCTGCCCTTACGGTGGTTGATGGCATTTACCAGTATAATGTGCATTTCGACAGTCAGATTTTGACGGTGGATGATGTGCGCAATGTTTATATCAACCATGAGGGGCGGATGCTCCAGCTCAAGGACTTGTGTAAGATAGAGGAGCATCCTGCCATACGCAGAAACATCGTCAGGCATAATGGGAAGAATTGCGTTACCTTGTGCATCATCAAGCAGAATGATGCACAGATGGATGAGCTGAAGAGCGAGGTGGACAATGTGATTGCCGACCTGGAGAAAACTTATCCTGATTTGGAATTTGACATAACTAGAGACCAAACGGAGTTGTTGTCTTATTCTATCAACAATTTGGAGTGGAACCTTTTGGCGGCAGCCTTTTTTACCTTGTTGGTCTTGTTGTTCTTTATGCGTAAGTGGCGCTTGGCTATGTTGGTGGCATTGTCCATCCCATTGTCTTTGCTCATCACGCTGTTGGCATTCAAGTTGTTGGGCATCTCCCTCAACATCATATCCTTGTCGGGATTGATTCTGGGTGTGGGTATGATTGTGGATAACTCCATCATTGTGATAGACAACATCTTGCAGAAATTGCATGGTGGCAATACCTTGGCTGAGGCGATATGCCAGGGAACCGCAGAGGTGTTTACGCCGATGTTGAGTTCTGTATTGACCACTTGCAGTGTTTTCGTGCCGTTGATTTTTATCGGTGGAATGACGGGCGCTTTGTTCTACGACCAGAGTATGGGCATTGCCATAGCCCTTTTTGCGTCGTTGGCTGTAAGTATGATCGTGCTGCCTGTATATTTCAAGGTGCTATATCAAAAGGTGCACAAGCGCAAGCTTGAGAAGGGCGAGGCTTTGGTGGCAGATGACGAGAAAAACGTGACGAAAACGAATCTGGCGATTTTACGCTGGTATGAGAAGACGCAGAGCTGGATGTTTGCTCATTTGCGCCTCTGTCTCTTCTTGTTCTTGCTCTCTGCCCCGGGACTCGTGGTGATGTTTTTAATCTCTGAGAAAAGACAAATGCCGGAGGTGAGCTATACGGATGCCATCATGTATGTGGATTGGAACGCGGGCATCTCGGTGCAAGAGAACGATAGGAGGATTAGCCAAGTGCTGGAGCATTGCAAGAAAGGGGTGGAAGCGACAACCTCGATGGTGGGTACGCAAGACTTTTTGCTGTTCCATACCCAAGACATTACCTCTTCCGAGGCATTGGTGTATTTTAAGTGTGAGTCGGTGGATGAGTTCTTGCAAGCCAAGAAGCGATTGCAGTCGTATGTGGCTGAGGCTTATCCCGATGCGTCTGTCTCGTTCTCTCCTTCGGGCAACCTATTCGATATGATATTCTCTTCTGGGGAACCTGATTTGCGATTGAAGTTGCAAGACGCTGGGGGACATCGCCCTACGGTGTCGCAGGCTATGGCTTTCACCGACAGCTTGCGCCAGCATTTCCCTGAAGTGATGATTCCACCTGTGGTGACGGAGGAGAACTTGCAGTTGGTGGCTGACGTGGAGCAGATGACCATTTATGGCATCTCTTACGCCCAACTATGTGATAGGTTGCGCCAGATATCGGGAACCAACGAGGCTTTGCGCATCAACCAAGGTGCGGGAAGCGTGCCTGTGGTGATAGGTTCGTCGAAGGCGGACAGGGAGTCGATATTGTCGTCTTCCATTGATGCCAAGGATGGGGTGAGCATACCTTTGAGCCTGTTGCTGAAGGAGCGTATGGCGTATGACTATAAGCATCTGTATGGCTCGGAAGGGGGCGAATACCAACCTGTTGACATACAAGCCTCTGGCAAGGAGGTGAGACGGATTCTGGATTTCGTGTCGCAATACGAGGCTCAGCATGACGATGTGAGGATTGTTGCCAGTGGCGACTATTTCTCCAGTCGGCAGATGATCATGGGCTTGGTCTGGATTTTGGTCGTTGCCTTGCTGCTCTTGTATTTCATTCTGGCGGCACAGTTTGAAAGTATGATACAGCCAGCCATCATCTTGTCGGAAATCGTGCTGGATGTGTTCTGCGTGTTGTTGGTGTTGTGGTTGCTCGGAATGTCCATCGACATCATGTCGATGACCGGTGTCATCGTGATGGCGGGCATTGTCATCAACGACTCTATCTTGAAGATCGACACCATCAATCATCATCGCCGTGAAGGGAAGCCGCTGATGGAGGCGATAGAGCGGGCGGGGCATGAGCGTCTGATGCCTATCATCATGACTTCGCTGACCACCATTTTCTCTTTGTTGCCATTTATGTCGAGAGGCTCCATAGGTGCCGACATGCAATTCCCGTTGTCGCTAGCCATCCTCATAGGCATGGTGATAGGCACTTTGGTGAGCATCTTCTTTGTGCCAATCCTCTATTACTCAATATATAGAAAGAAAACAGACAAAACGAAAAATTGATATACGATGAAACTATCCTCTTTTAGTGTGATATTGACTTTCGTCATCTTGATGATTATTGGCGTGGCGTTGGCTCCCCTCATCGACGTGGGGACTGAGCCGACACCACGACAGGGCAAGCGCATGACCATCAAGTACGAGTGGCCTCATGTGTCGGCAAAGGTGGTGGAGCAGAATCTCACCTCGCCGATAGAGGGAATGGTGTCTGCGCTGAAAGGGGTGGAGAGTGTTTCTTCCAAGTCTTATTTTGGCAAAAGTGAAATCGTGGTCAATCTGAAGGAGAATGTGGATGTGTCCTCCGTCAGGTTCGAGATTTCTTCCTTGTTGCGACAGTCGCACGAGCGATTGCCGAAGGGCGTTTCTTATCCTACGCTGATGGGAGGCGAGGTGGTCAGCGGCATGGCATCGCACAATGCCCAAAAACTGTTGCTGACTTACCTGGTGAATGCCGACATACAGCCCGAGTTGATTAAGAACTTTGTGAAGGAGAATGTGGTCAGGCAACTGGAGGCAGTGGATGGCGTTAACAAGGTGGAAGTGACTGGCACGACGGATACATACGTGGAGATAAGTTATGACCCGATGGCTCTTTCTGCATACGGCATCACGTCGAACGACATAGCCAATGGCATTCGCAACTATATCGGGCAGGATGAAATCATCGGTACGGTGATGCACACCACGGCGCAGGGAAACCAAGAGAAAATTGCCTTGCATCTCACCACCGAGTTGTTTGGAAAACCTTTGGGTGAGATGCCTTTGAAAAACATAGATGGAAAGGTGGTTTATCTGAACGATTTAGCTGCCGTGCAAGTGAAGAACCAGGATCCCGACAGCTATTATCGGGTAAATGGTTTGAACACGGTATATATCAACGTTTATATTCCTTCGGATGGCAAGACCGTGAGGATGTCGGATGTCGTGCAGGAGAAGATGGAACAATTGAAGGCTGGCATTCATCAGAAGGTGTATTTCCAGTTGTCGTATGATAGTGCCAAGCAACAGCGTGAGGAGATGTCGAAGTTGCTGAGAAGAACATTGATGTCGCTTGCCATCCTGCTGGTGTTTGTTTGGCTTACCAATCGCGACTGGAAGTATTTGGCTATCGTTGCTTCCACATTGGCTGCCAATCTGTTGATAGCCATCATCGTGTTTTGGTTGTTCGACATCAAGCTGCACATTTATTCCTTGGCAGGAATCACCGTCTCTTTAGGACTTATCATTGACTCTACGATTGTGATGGTCGATCATTATGGTTATTATCACAACCGCAAGGCTTTCTTGTCGTTGTTGGCGGCTATGCTCACCACGATAGGGTCTATGGTGGTCATTTTTTTCCTTCCTAAGGAATTGCAGCAAGACTTGTACGATTTCGCTTGGATAGTCATCATCAATCTGGTGGTGTCTTTGGTCGTGGCGTTGTTTTTTGTGCCAGCCATCATCGACCGTTGGCAATATAGCAGCCAAAGGCAACATCTCAGGTTGGGCAGGGTGGTCGTTAGGTGCAATCGCTTCTACAGCCGTTATATCGCATTCACCTCCCGCCGTAAATGGGTGTATTATGTCTTGTTGGTGTTGGCGTTCGGCATTCCTTTCCAATTTTTGCCAGATCGGTTGGGGACGGATGACGAAGCGTATGGAATGGAACAGGCGGATGAGGCTCGTTTGCCTTGGTATGATGCGCTTTATAACCAAACGTTGGGCAACTCTACTTTCGTGGATAAATACAAGCCTTTGCTGTCTAAGTATTTGGGCGGTACTGTGCAGATGTTTGCCGATTATTTGGACGAGGATAGCCGCCGGGGTGATGAGAATGAGGAAAAGGTATTGCACATCCGAGCACAGATGCCTGTGGGCGGTACAGCCGTGCAGCTTAACCCCAAGATGATGATTGTGGAGGAAACGCTGAAGAAATATAAGGAAATCAAGGAGTTTGTCACTCGCATTGATAAGAGAAATGGCGAAATCGTTGTTCACTTCAAACAGGGTGTTGACAAGACCTCTTTCCCATATCGCCTGGAAAATGAGGTGATAGGCAAGGTGATAACGATTGGCGGCGCTGACTGGAGCACTTATGGCGTGAGCGAGCGAGGGTTTAGCAATGCCCTGAACTTGCTGTATCGCAGCAATCGCTTGACGCTTTCTGGCTATAATTACGACCAGCTCTATCGTCTGGCAGAGGACGTGTGCCGCTATATGAGAAAAAATCCACGTGTGCAGGACTTGACCATTGAGACTCCGGGCTTTGAAAACCAAGAGCCTGAATTCTTCATGGACTACAAGAAGGAGCAAATGGCTCTTTATCAGGTGGATGTGGATGATGCGCATGGATCGCTGGAAAATATCTTGATGTCTAGCTATGTAGGGTATTATAAGGATAACAACATAGAGTCTGACGTATATCTCAAGCCCTTGCCTCAAACGTCTTTTGACTTGTGGCATGTGGAAAACGAGCAGGTGAAGGTGGACTCAAGTGAGCTGTTTGTGCCAGAGGCGATGAAGATGGAACGCCGTGAGGCGAAGAATGTCATTCCTAAGAAAAACCAGGAGTATATGCTGAATGTGGCATTCAATGTGATGGGTTCTTATACCTACTCATCCGAGTATATAGACGGAGTGCTCAAGTATTTCAATAAGACTTTGCCTGTGGGGTATCGTTGCGAGAATACTTCTTACCACAGGTCTATCAATGAGAAATCCAATTATTGGTTGCTTTTCTTGATAGTGGTGATCGTGTTCTTTATTTGTGCCATTCAGTTTGAGTCTGTTCGCCAGTCGCTGGTGATAGTTTCCGTCATTCCTGTGGCGTTGATAGGCAGTTTCCTTACTTTCTGTTTTACGGAGATTCCTTTTGGCAGTGGAGGCTTCGCTTCCTTGGTATTGCTGATTGGTATAGTCGTGAACTCGGGCATTTACATTTTGAGTCAATATAACAATATGCATCGCTTGTCGCATCGTGGCAAGATAAGGGATTATGTCAGAGCCTTCAATCACAAGATCATTCCAATCTTCCTGACGGTGTCTTCTACGATTGTGGGGCTGGTTCCGTTTTTCATGGATGGCAAGGACGAGCCATTCTGGTTCTCGTTTGCCACGGGAGTAACGGGTGGACTGCTCTTCTCCCTCCCTGCGCTGATATTCATCATGCCTATCTTTTGCAAGTTTGGGGAGAAAGGGAAGCGGTAGTTTGTGTTTTTATATGTAAAGAAATTGATTATGATATTATTTAATAAATGCTATATAAACCTGCTTTTCGGGTTGATGGTGACATTTGATGTTTGGAAAGGCTTATTGTTTACGTCTTTCTTGATGATAGTAGTCTTACTTATTGTAATAAGTAAAATGAAGGCAAGAAGTCTAAAGATGCAAACTCTATATGGTGCTACCAAGAAAGAATTGTATTCAACCCAAAAGGAAGTGAAGTTTCTAAAACAAAAGTTGGAAAATCTGAATGGTATGTTGAGTGTCTATGAAACGAATGAGAATGAAGACAAATGGAAAAAAGAGAACACGTTTATGGAATCCAAGGTGGTTTTGACTTTCCAAGAATATGCTAATGTTGGTAAGAAACCGTCTGCTAGTGAATGGAAAGACTTGCAGAAATTGATTGAGGCAAATCTGCCTGCGTTTTGGCAAAGAATGTCTTTATTTGACGGAATCTTAGATGATGAGTTTAGAATTTGCTTGCTGACAAGACTTTCTTTTTCCCCTTCTCAGATTGCGATTCTTTTGGGTATTTCAAAGCAGAGTGTTACCAATAAGCGTAAGAAATTAGTTCTGCTATTGTTTAAGTCTGATAATATAAAGAAGTTTGATGCTTTTATTAAGGCATTGGAATGAAGAATGTATTAAATGTACTTTTTATGTTAATATATTGATTTGTTGCTAGTTGTGATATGTAAGTTTACTGATGTGGAAAAGATAGTGTACTAAATGTACTACTGATATTTGGAAGTTAAGTGTTTTTTTACTAATTTTGCAAACAACAAGAACAATTTTAAACTAAAAAATAGATGAAGGCTAAACTATCTATAATAGGTATGATGATATGCTTGCTCTTTTTGGGCTGCAAGTCGGAGAAGGAACAAGTGAGAGACAAGATAGAGGAAATGAAATCTCGTCCGATAGAATTGTGCCTTGACAAGATGGAATGTCGGCGTAATCCATTGAGCAAGTTGAATAAGAAGTACACGATGGTTGTTTATGTAGATTCTGCAGAATGCAGCTCGTGCGCTTTGAGCAAACTTCGTTTTTGGAATCCTTTGATAGCAGAGGCAAAGAAAAAACAACTTGATATAGATTATGTTTTTATCTTGGCTCCCAAAAAGAAAGATATGGAGGATGTGAATGTGGAGCTAGAAATTACGGATTTGCAAAGTTCTATTTATGTGGATACGGCTTTTGCTTTCAAAAAGAATAACAAGGATTTGCCTAAGGAGAATAAATACCATTCTTTCTTGTTAAATACAGAGGGTAAGGTGATTCTTATAGGTAGTCCTATAGCGAATAAAAAAATAATGGATATTTATAAGAGTACAGTAAATATCTAAATGTGAAATTCTAAATTAATTGTGTCATGAAAAAGAAAGTTTTTATTGGTGCATTCTGTCTGGCGATAGTTGGCTTAATGGCAGTGGAAAGCAATCATCTTTTTAACGATGATTCTTTGGAGAGTAGTTTGGAACTAGCAAATGTAGAGGCTCTTTCTGATGGCGAAAATGAAAATGAAGATTGTAAGCTTTATTTAACAAGAATCTGCACTTCAGGACATGTTGATCATCGTTTTTATCGAACTGTATCGGAGTAATATTAATTATATCAAGTGCCTCTTTAATCTTAAAGTGGCATTTGGCATTAAAAAAGAATGTTTATGAAGAAAGTTATTTTAGTGTTAAGTGTTTGTGCTGCTTTGATTGCTGTATGGGGATGTAAGCAAGAAAACACCAACGTAAAGCAATTAGAGTGTGCTAGAAAAATCTCTGTAGAAGTTGGTTTGCCTATGGCTTTAGCTGCAGAGCAGAACTCTTTTATCGTTTCTGATTTTAAAGATGCAAAGGGAATGATAAAGGTGTTTGATATGGAAACGGGTAAACTCAAATATCAATTGGCTCCTAAAGGAGAGGCAAAGGACGAGGTGTTGGAAGCCTCGAATTTTGAATTGTTGAAAGATAATGGTGAAACGTTGCTTTATGTGTATGATTTGGAGAAAGGCAAGCTTTTAAAGTATGACTTAGGCAATCTTGCAAATAATAATAGTCCTACACAAATAGACAAGTTGAAGTCTAATGATCGATATTATTGCATAAACAATATAGGAAAAGGGTATGCTGCATTGGGAGTTTTTGAAAATCATAAATTTGATTTGTTGAATGATTCTCTAAAAAAGTATTCCACTTATGGCTCTTATTTGCCAAACAAGGAAAAGGTTTCTAATAAAATGATTGATGCAATGGCTAATTTTGGACGTTCGGTTGTGTCTTCTGATAAGAAAATACTAGTGAACTTTTCCTTTGCTGCAGGGGTGTTGAGATTTTATGATATAAAGAATGGTACGTTGGTTCATCGTAAGGATGCTGTTGTGAAGCCAATGAACTTTAAAGTGAAAAACGATGACTATCAATTGCAGGATGGTCTTGGCTTCTTGGATGCGTCAATTTCCGACAACTACGTTTATGCCTTATATTCTGGAGAAAAAGAAAATTTTAATGCCCCTATGCCTACTGCTAGTTATGTCTATAAATACGATTATCAAGGCAATCTGAAAGATGTTTATCATTTGGATAAAGCCGCCTTTACGTTGGCTGTGAAAAATGACGATTCTCAATTGTTTACAATCGTGGACGACCCGAACTCAAAAATATTTGTTTATAATTTGAAATGAGTGACACTTGATGACCATCAAAAAGTGTAGGCGTAAAGTTGTAAATAATAGAGATATGGAGGAGGGATTCTTCATATCTCTTAATTAATAAATTATGCAAATGAAGAGATTTTTAAAAAATAATTTGATAATCATAGGCTTGTGCTTAGGATTTATATCTTGTTCTTCTGAGCAAAAGTATGTGGAAACAGAAAACTTGCAGGGAGAACTTATGGTTACAGATTCTTTAAATGCAGGTGCTAATCCTAGCATTCTTGCAGATAGTGTTTGGCTTTTGAGTTCATTTTCTAACAAATTTAATACTAATGTTTCTGTTCAGAAAGGAGACTCACTTAAGACCAAAACCCTTGCATTTATGAGAGGTGCTGGACATGGAGAATATGACAAAACGGCATTTGCGGTTTCGTCAGACAAAAGTCTGTATGTGCTTAATTGTTCTTCCAATGGGAATAAAATATACTCATTGTCACGAGTTGCACAAGCAAAATGGCTTAATGGAAATTATAAGATTGATGAAAGCTATGATTTGACTAAGTTGCCAGCTCTAAGATATATTCCTGGTAATTATATTATGCTTTCAGATTCTACATTCTTGATATGTGGTGCTCCATATAGCCAAATAGAACATATATTTACGGTTGTGAATTTTAAAAAATCAACGTTAACCCCCTTAAACTATTGGCCAAAAGACAAAAATCAAAAGGGAGGTTTGGCAAAGCATTCCGTTTATACGGACAATGCGAGTATTTTTAGAAACAAAGATAAATTCTTGTATTTGTGCGGATGGGAACGTTATGCTTTCCTATTTAAGATAGATGAGGGCAATGTTGAAGTAGAGAAGGAACTATATTCTGAGAAATTAGATTACAAAGAGATTGCTGACGGAAACTATGCTCCCACTAAGATAAGCGGAAAATCTCTTAGAATGGATGCAAACCAAAAGGCAATATATGTTTTTTTGATAGAGAAAAATAAGGAAGGACAAGAGCCGAAGAATTATATGGAGTCTCAATTTGGCAATGAGGTAGAGGTGTATGACTGGGATGGGAAGCTTTTACGCCATATCATACTAGACAAAGTTGGCTACAACATAAAGGTTTCTGATGACAATAAATGCCTCTATCTCTTTACTATGAATACAAAAAGTAACGCCCATGAAATTTGGCAATACCAATTATGAAAATATGTCAAATGCCTCTTTGATTTTAAAGTGGCATTTGGCATTAAAAAAGAATATTTATGAAGAAAAGTTATTTTAGCGTGAGTGTTTGTGCTGCTTTGATTGCTGTATGGGGATGTAAGCAAGAACATACCGATGTAAAGCAATTAGAGTGTGTTCAAAAAAAACTCTGTTGAAGTAAGTTTGCCTATGGCTTTAGCTGTAGGGCAGAACTCTTTTATCGTTTCTGATTTTAAAGATGCAAAAGGAATGATAAAAGTATTTAATATGGAAACAGGTAAACTCAAATATCAATTGGCTCCTAAAGGAGAGGCAAGAGACGAGGTGTTGGAAGTCTCGAATTTTGAATTGTTGAAAGATAATGAAGAAACGTGGCTTTATGTGTATGATTTAGGTAAAGGTAAACTTTTAAAGTATGACTTTGGCAATTTAGCAAATAATAGTAATCCTACGCAAATAGACAAGTTGAAGTCTAATGATCGCTATTATTGTATAAACAATATAGGAAAAGGGTATGCAGCTTTGGGAATTTTTGAAAATCATAAATTTGATCTGTTAAATGATTCTCTCAAAAAGCATTCCAATTATGGCACTTATTTGCCAAATAAGGAAAAGGTTTCTAATAAAATAATTTCTGCAATGGCTAATTTGGGACGTTCTGTTGTGTCTTCGAATAAAAAAATACTAGTGAACTTTTCCTATGCTGCGGGTGTGTTGAGATTTTATGATATAAAGAATGGTACGTTGGTTCATCGTAAGGATGCTGTTGTGAAGCCAATGAACTTTAAAGTGAAAAACGATGACTATCAATTGCAGGATGGTCTTGGCTTCTTGGATGCGTCAATTTCCGACAACTACGTTTATGCCTTATATTCTGGAGAAAAAGAAAATTTTAATGCCCCTATGCCTACTGCTAGTTATGTCTATAAATACGATTATCAAGGCAATCTGAAAGATGTTTATCATTTGGATAAAGCCGCCTTTACGTTGGCTGTGAAAAATGACGATTCTCAATTGTTTACAATCGTGGACGACCCGAACTCAAAAATATTTGTTTATAATTTGAAATGAGTGACACTTGATGACCATCAAAAAGTGCAGGCGTAAAGTAATAAATGATAGAGATATGGAGACTCCATATCTCTTAATTAAAGGATTTTATCAATGAAGAAATTATTTCTACCTGTACGGTTGGAATGATTTCGAGATGTGTATGGCAGTAGAATACATTGTCTGAGTGAAGCTAGTTGAAACTGTCCCGCCTAGACAGCTAGCCTATCAGAGTTCGGCAGTCTGACTGTCTAGGCGGGACAGTTTCAACAACTACTCGTACAAAAACTTCGTGGAGCGATGCCTGTTGATTGGTGAGTCAAATTTTGCATTTTAGACCACACACCGCACGGAGATCACACTCTGCAAGTTGTTGTTTATCAATAAACTATGCCGTATTTGTGCGGTGTGCGGTCTATTTCTATTTTTCATTCATACAGGTTGAAAATATTTGTTTATAATTTGCCAATCAGCACCAATTAAAAAGGAGGAAGATGGCAAAAAACTGTATTTTTATATGTAAATAATGTCAAAATGTAAAATGATTGACTAAAAATAGTGCTGTTTTAAAATAATTTCCGTATCTTTGCAGACAAATTGCGAATATCAATATTAATACTGTATAGATTATGGAAAAGATTAAGATGACGACTCCATTGGTAGAGATGGATGGTGATGAGATGACAAGAATCCTCTGGAAGATGATCAAGGACGAACTGATTCTTCCTTTTGTAGATTTGAAAACTGAGTATTATGATCTGGGCCTGCCTTATCGTGACCAGACCAACGACCAGGTGACCATCGACTCTGCTGAGGCTGCCAAGAAATATGGTGTAGCAGTAAAGTGTGCTACCATCACTCCTAATGCCCAGCGTATGGATGAGTATAAGCTTCATAAGATGTGGAAGAGCCCTAATGGTACTATCCGTAGCATTATGGACGGTACTGTGTTCCGTGCACCTATCACCATCCCAAGTATCCACCCTTGTGTGAAGAACTGGGAGAAGCCTATCACCATCGCCCGTCATGCATACGGAGATGTATATAAGAGTGTGGAAATCCGTGCCGATGAACCGGGAGTAGCCAAACTTGTGTTCGAGGGTAAGAGCGGAAAGAAACAGGAGGTGGAAATCCACAACTTCGATGGTGCAGGCGTTATCCAGGGTATGCACAATACCGACAAGAGTATCCGTAGCTTTGCTCACAGCTGCTTCAAGTTTGCCATCGATACCAAGCAGGACCTTTGGTTTGCTACCAAGGATACCATCTCAAAGACTTACGATGCGCAGTTCCGTAAGATCTTCGAAGAGGTTTACGAGAGTGACTACAAGGAAAAGTTTGCTGAACTCGGCATCGAATACTTCTATACATTGATTGATGATGCGGTGGCTCGTGTAATCCGTAGCAAGGGTGGATTCATCTGGGCATGCAAGAACTATGATGGTGATGTGATGAGTGATATGCTCAGTACCGCTTTCGGTTCTCTGGCAATGATGACTTCTGTATTGGTTTCTCCAGAAGGTAAGTATGAGTATGAGGCTGCGCATGGTACCGTTACCCGTCACTACTATCGCTATCTGAAGGGTGAGGATACCTCTACCAACCCAATGGCAACCATCTTTGCATGGAGTGGAGCCTTGAGAAAGCGTGGTGAGATGGATGGTCTTCAGGATCTCCAGAACTTCGGTGACCAGCTGGAGGCTGCTTGCTTCGATACCTTGAATGATGGTATCGCTACCAAGGATCTCGTCAACCTGATGGAAGGTGTTGAGGCTAAGCCTGTCAACTCAGCCGGCTTCATCGCTGCTATCCGTGAGCGCCTGGAGAAGAGATTGGCATAGTCCTCTCTCTTCTTCAGAAAGATAAAAAAGCCCTGCAGTACTTCTCGTTTATATAGAAGTATTGCAGGGTTTTATTTGTTAGAAAAGCGATTTGTTTAGTTATATGGTGTAGCCAATATAATTACACTGAGTTAAAAAGTGTAATATTATACTGTGCTTTATCATTTTTTTGTAAAAAACTCGTTGTTGTTACAAAATTGTAATCTGATGTAACGCTTATTACGAGATAAAAAATGTATTTTTGCACCATAATTACGAATTTATTAAAAAATAGATTATGGAAAAGGCGGATAAAAGAATTCTTGTTGTTGATGATGAACAGGATTTGTGTGAAATCTTGAGTTTCAATATCCAGATAGAAGGATATCATGTGGATACAGCCAATTCTGCCGAAGAGGCTTTGGAAATGGATATTGCATCCTATGATCTGTTGCTGCTGGATGTGATGATGGGAGGTATGAGTGGATTCCAACTGGCTAAGAAGTTGAAGGAGAACCCGATGACTGCCCATGTGCCAATCATTTTCCTTACCGCTCGGGATACGGAGAATGATACGTTGACGGGATTCAACCTGGGTGCTGATGATTATATTTCCAAGCCATTCTCCATACGTGAGGTGATGGTACGCATTCGTGCCGTATTGCGCCGTACCGCAGAACAGAATGGTAGTGCTGATGAACCTAAGGTGATTGGCTATCAGGGGCTGGTGCTGGATCTTGATAAGAAAACGGTTAGCATTGATGGCGAAGCTGTTCCTTTTACCAAGACTGAGTTTGAGTTGCTCCACCTTTTATTGGAGGAAAAGGGTAGGGTATTCTCCCGTCAGGAATTGATAGACAGGGTGTGGCCTAAGGATGTGATGGTGCTCGATCGTACCGTGGATGTGAACATTACCCGTATGCGTAAAAAGGTTGGACGATTTGCAAAGTGCATCGTGACTCGTCTCGGCTTCGGATATTATTTCGATGCCTGATTGGTTTGACTCTGATTTACAGATAATTGTGAAGTTTAATATTCAGTTTTTAAAGTTCAATGCTTAAAACAAATACTGTAGGTAGAAAATTGTACTTTAGTGTGCTGGCGGTGTTCCTGGTGTTCGCTGTCAGCTTTATCGTGTTTCAGCAAGCACGAGAGAAGCAGTATAAGATTAGTACCCTTACCTTGAAACTTGCCAACTATAACGAGTTGCTGGTAGAGGATCTCGCTCTCTCTTCTTCAAATGGTATTCTATTGTCGGATACGGTGAATCTGGTGGATAGTGTCAGGGTAGCTGAGGCTAAACTTGAGGATTTTGTTCAGGAACACGAAAGTAAAGACTTGAGAGTGACTCTTATCAAGCCTGATGGTAAGGTAATCTATGATAATATGCGTAAGGATTTTCGCAAGTTTTCCAATCATGCAAAAAGAGCGGAGATTGCGGAGGCACTTCAGGATGGAATGGGAACCAGTGTAGAACGCCAGTCTTCTACCCTCAAGCACGATTATTTCTATGTGGCATCCTATTTTCCTAAAAGTCAGCTAGTTGTGCGTACGGCGTTGCCATATAACGATGATTTGGCAAAGTCGCTTCAGGCTGATCAGCATTATATCTGGTTTGCTCTTGTTGCCGTCATCATTCTTACGCTTGTGCTCTATCGTTTCACCAGTCGTCTGGGTAGTAATATTTCCAAACTCCGTATATTTGCCTATAAGGCAGATCACAATGAAAGCCTGGAGGTAGAAGATTTGGCAAGCTTCCCGGGGGATGAATTGGGAGAAATTGCTGAAAGAATCATCAAGATGTATAAGCGCGTGCAGACTACCCGAAAAGAACAGGATATCCTGAAAAGACAACTTACTCAGAATATCGCTCATGAGTTGAAAACTCCTGTGGCTAGTATTCAGGGATATCTGGAAACGATTCTGGATAACCCGCATATCAATGAGGCGACCAAGGCGCAATTCCTGCAACGCTGCTTTGCCCAAAGTGAGCGGTTGACCTCCTTGCTTCATGACATCTCTACGCTTAATCGTTTGGATGATGGTTCTGATATGATAGATTTTGAAGCGGTAGATATTACCCAGATGGTAGCTGATATTACCCGTGAGACAGCGTTGGCTCGACAGGAAAGGAAAATGACTTTTGATAACCGGATGCCGGAACATATCGTGGTGAAGGGAAACCGAAGTCTGATATATAGTATTTTCCGCAATCTTACAGATAATGCCATTGCTTATGCTGGAGAGGGACGCAAGATGACCTTGGAGGCGAAGGAACAGGGAAATAAATGGCATTTCATTTTCCAGGATAATGGTCAGGGAGTATCATCGGAGCATCTGGCCCGTTTGTTTGAGCGATTTTATCGGGTGGATAAGGGACGTAGTCGCAAAATGGGGGGTACTGGCCTCGGACTTGCCATTGTTAAGAATGCCGTTCTCCTGCATGGAGGTACTATTCGGGTAAGTAATTTGCCGGAAGGCGGTCTCAAGTTTGAGTTTACCCTTAAAAAATAAGCAAAAATATTTGAATACAATATATAATATGCGCGCGCGAGAGCGTGCGCATATATGCGTATGTATGCGCGCCCCAGTGTGCGCATGTATATTATAAGGTGCTGAGTATCTGATAGTTCGTTTAAGTGTTTACGACTGTTAAAAAGTGGCGTTTTTTGAAACTTTTTCCTCAAAACATTTGGTGGAATGAAAAATAGTTAGTACTTTTGCACTCGCTTTTGAG
>ERZ791878.279-NODE-279-length-39801-cov-67.229960_pt1 | contig 39801 bp, 35 predicted proteins | sample MGYA00510277_ERZ791878 | MGnify/ENA primary metagenome ERZ791878 (study PRJEB30046, sample SAMN00792094) | human gut metagenome | study: EMG produced TPA metagenomics assembly of the A metagenome-wide association study of gut microbiota in type 2...
TCATTACTCTTCTGTTTACGGCTATTTACCGTTTTGGCTCGTTTGTGGTACTTCCGGGTATCAATCCGAGCATGTTGGAAAAATTGCAGTCGCAGACCTCAGGCGGTCTTATGTCGCTTTTGGACATGTTCTCTGGTGGTGCATTTTCTAATGCGTCTATCTTCGCATTGGGAATTATGCCTTATATCTCAGCTTCAATTGTTATGCAGCTTCTTGCTGTCGCTGTACCTTACTTCCAGAAGATGCAGCGCGAGGGCGAGAGCGGCCGCAAGAAAATACAATGGTACACTAGAGTCCTGACTGTAGCCATCCTGGTCTTTCAGGCTCCTAGTTACCTTCTGAATTTGAAGATGCAGGCTGCTAACGCTTTGGCAACGGGTATTAGCTGGACCGTCTTTATGATTCCAGCTACTATCATCCTTGCAGCAGGAAGTATGTTTATTCTCTGGCTTGGTGAGCGTATCACGGATAAGGGAGTAGGTAATGGTATCTCTCTCATCATTATGATTGGTATCATCGCTCGTTTGCCTCAGGCATTCGTGCAGGAGATGACCTCTCGTTTGCAGGCTATCTCTGGTGGTGGTTTGATCATGTTCATTGTAGAGATCCTTATTCTCTACGCTGTAGTTTGTGCCTCAATTCTTTTGGTACAGGGTACACGTAAGATCCCAGTTCAGTACGCTAAGCGCTTGGTTGGTAACAAGCAGTATGGTGGTGCACGTCAGTACATCCCATTGAAGCTTTTCGCAGCCAACGTAATGCCTATCATCTTTGCGCAGGCTTTGATGTTCATTCCATTGGCAGTAGTTCGCTACCAGTCTGAAAATGCAAGTAGCGTTGTTCAGCAGCTGATGGATAACCGCAGTTTACTTTATAATGTAATCTATGTAATCCTCGTGATTGCATTTACATATTTCTACACTGCTATTACATTGAACCCAACTCAGATGGCGGAGGATATGAAGCGTAACAATGGTTTCATTCCAGGTGTTAAGCCAGGTAAGGATACCGCTGAGTACATTGATACCGTAATGTCTCGTATTACTTTACCAGGTTCATTATTTATTGCATTTATTGCGATTATGCCAGCTCTTGCAGGACTTCTTGATGTGCAGCAGGCCTTCTCACAATTCTTCGGAGGTACTTCTCTGTTGATTTTGGTAGGTGTTGTGATTGACACATTGCAGCAGATCGAGAGTCATTTGCTTATGCGCCACTATGATGGTCTTCTCAATTCAGGCCATACTCGTCAGGGTGGTGTTGCTGCATATTAATCTTTATCTTTTGAAATGCAGATATTTCTGAAGACAGAGGATGAAATTAACCTGATGCGCAAGGCTAACCAACTCGTTGGCGCAACGCTTGCGGAATTAGGTAAACATATAAAACCAGGTGTAACGACTCTCCATTTGGATAGGGTAGCCGAGGAGTTCATCCGTGATCACGGTGCGATTCCAACGTTCAAGAATTTTCCTAATCCTTATGGAGAGCCTTTTCCCGCTAGTATATGTACTTCCATCAATGATGTAGTAGTACATGGTATTCCTAGTGAGAAGGACGTGCTGAAGGATGGTGATATTATCTCCATCGACTGCGGCACCCTTTTAGAAGGTTTCAACGGTGACAGTTGCTATACTTTCGCTGTTGGAGAGATAACTTCCGATGTTCAACAACTCCTTAAGGTAACTAAAGAATCTTTGTACCTGGGTATCGAACAGGCTGTGGCAGGAAAGCATTTGGGTGATATTGGTTACGCCGTACAGACTCATTGCCAGCAATATGGTTATGGAGTAGTACGAGAGCTAACAGGTCATGGCATTGGCAGGGCTATGCACGAGGATCCTCCCGTTCGTAATTACGGCAGTCGTGGTTCCGGCATTCTGTTAAAGGAAGGTATGTGCTTGGCTATAGAGCCGATGATAACAATGGGCGACCGTCAAATTGGCTTGCTCCCCGACAAGTGGAGCATAGTTACTAGAGATCGTCAACCAGCAGCTCATTTTGAGCATACAATCGTTGTTCGAAAAGGTAAAGCTGAAATTTTATCTTCATTTGTAGAAGTTGAACATTTAGAAAGACAAAAAATTTAATTATGGCAAAACAGGCCGCTATTGAGCAAGATGGAACAATTGTAGAGGCATTATCAAATGCTATGTTCCGCGTTGAATTGGAGAATGGTGTTGACATTACTGCCCACATCTCTGGTAAGATGAGAATGCATTACATCAAGATTTTACCTGGTGATAAGGTGAAGGTGGAAATGAGTCCATACGACTTGACTAAGGGTAGAATTGTTTTTAGATACAAATAATTATCACATATAAGGTTATGAAGACAAGAGCATCATTGAAGAAGCGTTCAGCTGATTGCAAGATCGTACGTCGTAAGGGTCGTCTCTTCGTTATCAACAAGAAGAACCCTAAGATGAAATTGCGTCAGGGCTAATGTTAAAGTTCTGTAAAAGTATGGCTGTTTCAAAAAAAAGTTGTACTTTTGCACCGCTTTTAACGCAAAGTATTAATTTTTTAATTTTTTATTAAACAATGGCAATAAGAATTGTTGGAGTAGATTTGCCCCAGAATAAGCGTGGCGAAATCGCATTGACCTATATCTACGGTATTGGTCGAAGTAGTTCAGCAAAGATATTGGATAAGGCCGGTGTAAACCGTGACCTGAAGGTTAGCGAGTGGTCTGATGACCAGGCAGCTAAGATCCGTGAAATTATCGGCGCTGAGTTCAAAGTTGAAGGTGATCTCCGTTCTGAGATCCAGATGAACATTAAGCGACTGATGGATATTGGTTGCTATCGTGGAGTTAGACATCGTAATGGTCTTCCAGTTCGCGGTCAGAGCACAAAGAATAATGCTCGTACACGCAAGGGTAAGAAGAAGACTGTTGCTAATAAGAAGAAGGCTACTAAGTAATTCTGAAGGAGGAAATTAATTATGGCAAAGCAAAAAGCAACATCTAAGAAGAGAAATGTACGCGTTGACGCTATCGGTCAGCTTCACGTTCATAGCTCATTCAATAACATTATTGTATCTCTTGCTAACAATGAGGGTCAGATCATTTCTTGGTCTTCTGCTGGTAAGATGGGTTTCCGTGGTTCTAAGAAGAATACTCCTTATGCTGCTCAGATGGCTGCTGAGGATTGTGCAAAGGTCGCTTTTGATCTTGGTCTTCGTAAGGTTAAGGCTTATGTTAAGGGTCCAGGTAATGGTCGTGAGTCTGCTATCCGTGCTATTCACGGTGCAGGTATCGAGGTTACTGAAATCGTTGACGTAACTCCATTACCACACAATGGTTGCCGTCCTCCAAAGCGTCGTCGTGTATAACGCTTGAGGTTAGCATTATTAATTAAGATACAAACAATATAGCATTTATATAATATTATGGCTAGATATATAGGTCCGAAATCTAAAATTGCGCGTCGTTTTGGTGAGCCAATCTTCGGCGCTGACAAAGTTTTGTCCAAGAGAAACTTCCCTCCTGGACAGCATGGCAACAACCGTCGTCGTAAGATGTCTGAGTACGGTGTCATGTTGGCAGAGAAGCAGAAAGCTAAGTACACTTATGGTGTATTAGAGCGTCAGTTCCGTAATATGTTTGATAAGGCTGCTAAGGCTGATGGTATTACTGGTGAGGTTCTTCTTCAGAATCTCGAGTGCCGTCTTGATAACGTTGTATTCCGTCTTGGTATCGCTCCAACACGTGCTGCTGCGCGTCAGTTGGTTGGTCACAAGCACATCGTTGTTGATGGTAAGGTAGTTAATATCCCTTCATTTGCAGTTAAGCCTGGTATGGTTGTTGGTGTTCGTGAGAAGTCTAAGTCTCTCGAGGTTATCGAAGCAGCTCTTGCAGGTTTCAATCATAGCAAGTACCCATGGATTGAGTGGGACGATAATTCAAAGAGCGGTAAGTTCTTGCACAAGCCAGAGCGTGCCGACATTCCAGAGAATATTAAGGAGCAGTTAATCGTTGAGTTGTACTCTAAATAAATCATTACATTAATGGCGATATTAGCATTTCAAAAACCTGATAAAGTAGTAATGTTAGAGGCTGATAACCAGTTCGGAAAGTTTGAATTCCGTCCTTTGGAGCCTGGCTTCGGTGTTACCATTGGTAACGCCTTGCGCCGCATTCTCCTTTCATCATTGGAGGGTTATGCTGTTAACACGATCCGCATTGCGGGTGTTGAGCATGAGTTCTCTTCAGTTCCTGGTGTAAAGGAAGATGTTACTAACATTATCTTGAATCTCAAACAAGTTCGATTCAAGCAAGTAGTAGAAGAATTCGAGAATGAGAAAGTTAGTATCACCGTTGAGAATTCTACAGAATTCAAAGCAGGTGATATCGGTAAGTATCTGACTGGATTTGAAGTGTTAAACCCTGATTTGGTGATTTGTCATTTAGATGCCAAAGCTTCGATGCAGATCGATTTGACTATTAATAAGGGACGCGGTTATGTTCCTGCTGATGAGAATCGTCAATTCTGCACTGACGTTAACGTTCTCCCAATCGATTCCATCTACACCCCTATCCGTAATGTAAAGTACGCTGTAGAACCATATCGTGTTGAGCAAAAGACCGACTATGATAAGCTCGTACTTGAAATTACAACAGATGGTTCCATTAGTCCAAAGGATGCACTGAAAGAGGCTGCGAAGATTCTTATTTATCACTTCATGCTCTTCTCTGATGAGAAGATTACTCTTGAGACTCAGGATCAGGAGAGCAATCAGGAGTTTGATGAAGAGGTTCTTCATATGCGCCAGTTGCTTAAGACTCGTCTCGTAGACATGAATCTTAGTGTTCGTGCCCTCAACTGCTTGAAGGCAGCTGATGTTGAGACTCTTGGTGATTTGGTTCAGTTTAACAAGACTGACCTCTTGAAGTTCCGCAACTTTGGTAAGAAATCGCTCTCAGAGCTTGATGATTTGCTCGAGAGTCTGAATCTGTCTTTTGGAACTGATATTTCAAAGTATAAATTAGACAAGGAATCTTAAAGGTTCGTAGTCCAAAAAGCAAAAACAAAAAATGAGACATAATAAGAAATTCAACCATTTAGGTCGTACTGCTTCTCATCGTAACGCGATGTTGGCTAACATGGCTTCATCACTTATCTTGAGCGAGCACAAAAGAATCACTACGACCCTCGCAAAGGCAAAGGCTCTTAAGAAGTATGTTGAGCCATTGATTACTCGTTCTAAGAACGATACAACAACTTCACGTCGTGTAGTTTTCCGTTATCTTCAGAATAAGTATGCTGTTAAGGCTCTCTTCGGTGAGGTAGCTGAGAAGGTAGCTAACCGTCCTGGTGGTTACACTCGCGTTATCAAGTTGGGTACCCGTCAGGGTGACGCAGCTGAGATTGCTTTCATCGAGCTCGTTGACTTTGATGAGAACATGGCTAAGACTCCTAAGGCTGCTGCTAAGAAGACTCGTCGTAGTCGCAAGGCAACAAAGGCTGAGGAGGCTCCTGCAACTGAGGCACCTGCAACTGAAGAGGCTGCAGCTGAATAAGTTACAACTGATCTCACTATATATAAGCGCTTCTGTCGTTAGACAGAGGCGCTTTTTTTGTTTTAGGGGATTCCCTAACTTTATTTAGGGATTCTTTCTTCATGTTTTCAATAAATAGTTGTACTTTTGCAGCAGAATTAAATGATAGGGTTATGAAAAAAGTGATACTTTTGATGCTCTGCTCTTCGCTGGTGATGAGCAGTTGCGATACATATACTGGCAGTGGAGCCTATGCTGGAGGTTCTATCGGCTCCATTCTCGGTTCCGCCATCGGTGGATTATCCGGTGGACCTAGAGGCTCTGACATGGGAACCATCATCGGCATGGCTGGCGGAGCTGTTGTAGGTGCTGTCATCGGAAGTCAGGCTGATCAGGCGCAGGCTGACCGTGAAGCAGCTTACAAGCAGGATAAAGTAGAGCGGCGCTCCGTAAGTGATTACGGCAATGCGCCTGTAACCGATAATCCGGAGATTTTTGATTCCAACAATGGGGGTGATGACCGTCTCTATGATTTCAAGGGCAAGGACTATACCGGCGATTACAGTGCCCAGCAGCCTATTACTTCTATGCCTACTGCTACCGTAGAGGAGCTTGGTGCCCGATTCTCCTATTCTCCTACTTTGGAGATTGTGAATGCCCGGTTTGTTGATGACAACGAAGATAATTGTTTGAATCGCAATGAAACCTGCAAGGTGATATTCGAGATTGTCAACCGAGGTCATGAGCCGGTTTACGATGTTGTTCCAACCGTGGTTGAAACAACCGGCAATAAACATATCTTCATCTCGCCGAGTATCCATGTCGAGAAGATTTCCCCAGGATCGGGTGTTCGGTACACCGCAATGGTGAAAGCGGATAGAAAGTTAAAGGATGGAATGGCACGGTTTTGCGTGAGTGTGATTCATGAGGGCAAATCCATTTCCAAGGTCAATGAATTCAATATCCCTATCAAGAGATAATAATCCCTAGTAGTTGCAACATAAATTCAAAAAGAGGGTGTGTTATAAGTCCATAACACACCTTTTTTTAGTTTTTTAAGAACACAAGTCCGCTAGGCGTCCCGCCGGATTTGAAATCCGGCGTTAAAAATGTCCTAACCTATTTAGGCTGCTGCGGATTTGCAATCCGCAGCAGGGAGGGAGTGTAATGGATTAGGGGATTACAAATCCCCTGGTTTGATAGGTCGAACCTTTTTTTACGGCGGATTTCAAATCCGCCGGGACGCCTGGCGGTGATGAGGGGCTTTTTCCTTTGCTTTTTCCTTTGCCTTTCCTTTCTCTTTCTCTTTCTCCTTAGCCTTTACCTCGACCTTGACTTCAGCCTTCTCCCTTGCCTTTTCCTTCTTTTCGAAATAATGGTCGGGTTCAAACTCAGCCATTTCGAAATCTATCTTCGGGAGCTTGCTATCCTCAGGCTTGAAAGGAACAGGGTTATCCAGTCTTTCTACCTTCACCGTAGCCACACCCTGCGAAATCATGTCGATTTCTTTCGCGGCTGCCCAGGAAAGGTCGATGATTCTTCCCCTTCCGAACGGACCACGGTCGATCACTTCAACGATTACACTCTTGTCATTTCTCAGATTCGTAACCTTCAGCATCGTGCCGAAGGGATAATAACGGTGTGCACACGTCAGACTGTCATGGTGGATTCTCTGTCCACTAGCCGACCTGGCACCCGTGGCACGTTTAGAGTAATAGGATGCCTTGCCACGCTGATGCTTCTGGCCGCAGCATGGGATGCATGATAATGTACTCAGAAATGTACTCAATAATGCTATGATAAATAATCTTCTTTTCATAACTTCTCGATATTTTGCTTGCAAATATATAAAAAAATGATGAAAAATGCAAGAAAATCTCAGAAAATCAGTATCTTTGCACTATAATTCGCTACACATATGGAAAATAATGTACCCCAAGAGTGGAATAAGTTCTATTTGAAAGACGTATCATTTGTCAATCTCATGATGCGACGTATCTACAATGTCTTGATTGTAGCCAACCCTTACGATGCGTTCATGCTAGAAGATGATGGACGCATCGAGGAGAAGATATATAATGAGTATATGGAGCTGGGACTCCGTTATCCCCCAACCTTCACCCAAGTCTCAACCACCGAAGAGGCAGCCCAGGTGCTGCGCTCCACCGTCATCGACCTCGTCATCTGTATGCCGGGCAATGCCGACAACGATGCCTTCGATGTGGCGCGTGATATCAAGGGCAAGTTCCCGAATATCCACTGCGTGGTACTCACCCCGTTCTCCCACGGCATCACCAAGCGGATGGAGAACGAAGACCTCAGCATCTTCGATTACGTATTCTGCTGGCTGGGCAACACCAACCTCATCCTCTCCATCATCAAGCTCATTGAGGATAAGATGAACCTGGAGCACGATATCCGGGAGGCAGGCGTGCAGATGATACTCCTGGTAGAAGACTCCGTGCGCTTCTACAGTTCCATCCTGCCCAACCTCTACAACTATATCCTCGAGCAGAGCAAGAATTTTTCCAAGGAAGCCCTCAACCGCCATGCTGCCACGATGCGAATGCGTGGCCGTCCGAAGGTGGTGCTCGCCCGTACCTACGAAGAGGCGCAGAAACTCTACGATAAGTATTCCAACAATACCCTGGGTGTCATCAGCGATGCCCGATTCCCGTTGAAGAGTGCCGCCAAGGCTTTCGGCAACGAGGTTGAGCAGGAGGCGAATCCCGAGCACGGCACCGATACCTTCGGACGTGAGAAATGTCCTGATGCCGGATTGCGTCTCTTCCGTTACATCCGCAAGACCGATCCGTTCGTGCCGCTCATCATCGAGAGTTCCGAGAGCGACAACCGTGCCAAGGCAGAAGCCGAGGGATTCCGCTTTGTAGATAAGAACTCCAAGAAGATGAGTGTGGATCTCCGTCGCCTGATGGAGGAGCACATGGGCTTCGGCGATTTCATCTTCCGCGATCCGAAAAACCACGAGGAAATCATGCGCATCCGCAGTCTGAAGGAGTTGCAGGATAACATCTTCAACATCCCCAACGATTCGATGCTCTATCATATCAGCCGCAACCACATGAGCCGCTGGCTCTGTGCCCGTGCCATCTTCCCGGTTTCCGCCTTCCTGAAGCACGTCACCTGGGAGAAGCTGCAGGATGTGGATGCCCACCGACAGATCATCTTCGATGCCATCGTGCAGTACCGTCACATGAAGAACCTGGGCGTGGTTGCCGTGTTCGACCGTATGAAGTTCGATAAATATGCCCATTTTGCCCGCATCGGCGAAGGATCGCTGGGCGGAAAGGGCAGGGGACTTGCCTTCCTCGACAACATCATCAAGCGCCATCCAGAGTTCAACCAGTATGAGAATGCCACCGTGCAGATTCCGAAGACCGTGGTGCTCTGTACCGATATCTTCGACGAGTTCATGATGAGCAACAATCTCTATCCGATAGCTTTGAGCGATGCCAGCGATGATGAAATCCTGAAGCACTTCCTCCATGCGCTGCTGCCCGATTCGCTGATAGCCGACTTCTTCACCTTCTTCGAGGCAACGAAGAGTCCTATCGCCATCCGTTCCAGTTCGCTGCTCGAGGATGCCCACTATCAGCCTTTCGCCGGTATCTATTCCACCTATATGATACCTTATCTCGCTGATAAGTATCAGATGCTGCAGATGCTCGCCTGCGCCATCAAGGGCGTGTATGCCTCGGTGTTCTATCGCGATTCCAAGGCATACATGACCGCCACCCGCAACGTCATCGACCAGGAGAAGATGGCGGTAATCCTGCAGGAGGTGGTGGGCAAGGACTACGGCACCCGCTATTATCCTACGATGAGTGGCGTGCTCCGTTCGCTCAACTATTATCCTATCGGCGATGAGAAGGCAGAGGAGGGTATAGCCAGTCTTGCCCTCGGATTGGGTAAGTATATCGTGGATGGCGGTCAGACCCTCCGCGTCTGTCCATATCATCCGCATCAGGTGCTGCAGACTTCCGAGACGGAGATGGCGCTGCGCGATACCCAGACCCAGTTCTACGCCCTCGACATGAAGCATGTGGGCGATGACTTCAAGGTGGATGACGGATTCAATATCCTTAAGCTCCGTGTGAAGGATGCGGTAGAAGACCAGAGTCTCAACTACATCGCCTCTACCTTCGACCCTTACGATCAGGTCATCAACGACGGCGTGTATGAAACCGGCCGCAAGCTCATCACCTTTGCCGGAGTGCTCCAGCACGATGTGGTACCCCTGCCGGAACTCATGCAGATGTCGATGAAGTGCGGTTCCGAGGCGATGCGCCGACCGGTGGAGATTGAGTTTGCCTGCAATATCCATGCCGACAAGACCTGCGATTTCTATCTCCTCCAGATCCGTCCGATCGTGGATGCCAAGGAGATGCTCGACGAGGATGTCAGGGCGATACCGGATGCCGACTGTCTGCTCCGTTCCCACAACTCCCTGGGCCATGGCATCAGCGAGGATGTCACCGATGTGGTGTATGTGAAGTACGATGACCAATTCTCGGCGATGAACAATTTCTATGTAGCCGATGATATCGAGCGCATCAACCGCAAGTTCCTGGCAGATGGCAAGAATTATGTGCTGATAGGTCCGGGCCGCTGGGGATCGAGTGATCATTACCTGGGCGTACCGGTCAAGTGGCCGCATATCAGTGCCGCCCGTGTCATCGTAGAGGTGGCTTTGAAGAATTACAACATCGATCCGAGTCAGGGCACCCACTTCTTCCAAAACCTCACCTCTTTCGGCGTGGGCTATTTCACGGTAGATACCAATACCGGGGAGGGAGGCTTCGTAAACAAGGAGATGCTCGATGCGATGCCAGCCGTAGAAGAGACGCAGTATGTGCGCCATGTACGCTTCGACCGTCCGCTCAGAATCCTGATGGATGGCAAGAAACAGGAGGGAGCTGTCCTGCATCCGCAGGAATAGGCTCTCGGCACTGCCGGCATCAAGAATAAAAAAGTGTTCAGTAAAAAAGAAATAGAATAAAAAAAATGTTGAACCAAGAAACAGAAAACCATTCAGTGAGCGACAAGAAATATCTTGTCCCGTTCATTCTCATCACGTCGCTCTTCTTCTTGTGGGGCTTCGCGCGTGCCATTCTCGATGTGCTCAACAAGCACTTCCAGAATGCCCTGCACATCAGTATCACCCAGTCAGCCATGATCCAGGTAACCACCTATCTGGGGTATTTCCTCATGGCTATACCGGCGGGCATCTTCATCAATAAGTATGGCTATCGCCGGGGCGTGGTGTTCGGCCTCCTGCTCTTCGGTCTGGGTGCCATCTTCTTTATTCCGGGGGCATCGATAGGCAGCTTCTCAGCCTTCCTCTTCTGCCTCTTCGTCATCGGATGCGGACTGGTGTTCCTCGAAACAGCCGCCAATCCATACGTTACCGAACTGGGTGCCAGGGAGACCGCTACCAGCCGATTGAACCTCTCGCAGTCGTTCAATGGTCTGGGCAGCATCTTTGCCACCTTCTGCATCGGTCAGTTCCTCTTCAATGATACCCAGCAGGGCGGCAATGTGGTCATACCTTATGCCATCCTGGGCGTTCTGGTGCTTGCCATCGCCGTGGTGTTCTCCCGTGTCGATCTGCCGGAAATCCAGCACCAGCAGACGACGGAAGACAAGGCGAAGGGCAGCAATATCGCCAAGCTCTTTGCCAACCACAGGATGTTCGTCTTCGGCCTCTTCGCCCTTCTGAGCTACGAGGTAGCCGAGATCTCCATCAATTCCTATTTCATCAATTTCGTCACCGGCATGCATTGGATGAGCGACCGCACCGCCTCTCTCGTCCTCACCCTCGCCCTGGCGTTCTTCATGGTAGGCAGATTCCTGGGCAGCTGGATCATGCGCCATATCCAGGCAACCACCATGCTCCTCATCTGTGCCGTGGGCAGCGTGGTCTGCATCGGACTGGTGCTTTGCGATCTTGGCATCATCTCGCTGGTAGCCCTGGTGGGCAACTATCTTTTCGAAGCAATCATGTTCCCTACCATCTTCAGCATCGCCCTCACGGGATTGGGCAATCTCACCAAGTCGGCATCCTCGCTTCTGATGATGACTCCGATAGGCGGATGCGGCTTCCTGCTGATGGGAATGATAGCCGATACCACCCATGTCACCCTGCCTTTCGTGGTACCGTTTATCGGTTTCCTCATCGTCTTGGCTTATGCCGTTCGGGAGTACAAATTGCAAAGTGCAATTAGCAAATAAAGGGCTTTAGACGGCTAAAAAGGGGGAATTAACTTTTTTAACTCGCTTGTAACACGAAAAAGTAAGCATATTTTTTGCTGTCTCAAAAGAAAAAGTTAAATTTGCACTCGGTTATGATGGGTGCGTCTAGAATCCATCTGATAAAAATGAATAGAATGTTTCATTAAACAATAAAATTAATAACAATTATGGCAGTAGATTACAAGAAAATCGGTCTTGTGAACACTAAGGAGATGTTCGCAAGAGCTATCAAGGGCGGTTGGGCCGTTCCTGCTTTCAACTTCAACAACTTGGAGCAGCTCCAGGCTATCATCCAGGCTTCTTCTAACTTGAAGTCACCAGTTATCCTTCAGGTATCTAAGGGTGCTCGTAAGTATGCTAACCCTACATTGCTCCGCTACATGGCAGAGGGTGCTGTAGAGTATGCAAAGGAGTTGGGTTGCAACCATCCTGAGATCGTTCTTCACCTCGATCACGGTGATAGCTTCGAGACATGTAAGAGCTGTGTAGATTTCGGCTTCTCTTCTGTAATGATCGACGGTTCTGCACTTCCATACGAGGAGAACATTGCATTGACAAAGAAGGTTGTTGACTACGCTCATCAGTTCGGTGTAACTGTAGAGGGTGAGCTCGGTGTCCTCGCTGGTGTTGAGGATGACGTAGTAGCTGAGGAGTCTCACTATACAAAGCCTGAGGAGGTTGTTGATTTCGCAACACGTACAGGTGTTGATTCATTGGCTATCTCTATCGGTACTTCTCACGGTGCTTACAAGTTCAAGCCAGAGCAGTGCACACGTGACCCTAAGACAGGTCATCTCGTTCCTCCTCCATTGGCATTCGACGTATTGGCAGCAGTTGAGGAGCAGCTTCCTGGTTTCCCTATCGTTCTCCATGGTTCTTCTTCAGTTCCTCAGGAGTATGTTGATATCATCAACAAGTTCGGTGGTAAGTTGCCAGATGCAGTTGGTATCCCAGAGGAGCAGTTGACTAAGGCTTCTGAGAGCGCAGTTTGCAAGATCAACATCGACTCTGACTCTCGTCTTGCTTTCACAGCAGGTGTTCGTGAGACATTTGCTGATCACCCAGAGTACTTCGACCCACGTCAGTACTGCGGTAAGGCTCGTGAGTACATGGTTGACCTCTATAGCCACAAGATCAAGGATGTTCTTCATTCTGACAACAAGTTGGCTAACCTCGACTAATTTTCGAGATTTATCAACCCAAAATAATAGCGGGAATCCTTTGGGTTCCCGCTTTTTTTATGCCCTTTTCTTTCATCTTTCTTTCGCTTTTCTTACATTTTGTTATGTAACAGAATCGTTGTGTGCGTAAACGTTGCGTTTATTTACATAATTTAACCTAAAATATTTGGAGCGTATTACTTTTTTCTCTAAATTTGCACCCGAACAAATGTAAGAACTACATTTTGAGATTCTTGTATATCATTTGTATATTGTAAAAGATGATTTAGGCCGAAAGGTTATTTTGGAAGTCTTCCAGAGTGCTGCAACCCCGCAGATGCTTGTAAGAGGAGACCAGGTTTAAATGATTGAATAACAATTAGTAAATGATAAAATATGAAAAAGTTTTTTGGAATGGTCATCACTTGTATGATGGCATTGGGTTTAGTAAGCTGCAGTGCGGCTGACGATGATTTGACGGGCGATACAACAACACGTGTCAACACCGTTACAACAAAGTCAAACTTCTCACTGCTCAGTTATTCACAGACAACCGGTGCTGAGGTAAATGAAACCTCTAACATCAATGGTGAGAACAACGAGAAGCTGGTATGCAAGGTTCTTTCTGGTGGTCAGTTGCAGTTGACTCACAAGAATGTAATCTTTGATGAGGGCACAAATATCAAGTTTGACTCTCAGTTAGTTGGCAACAAGATTATCATTACCGAGACAGGCGATTACGGCAAGTCTGGTAAGTATGGTTATTTCACACTTGTTGCGAAGGTTGGAATAGTTAAGGATGGTGACTATGTGATCGTAGTGAAGAGAAACGACCACACTCGCGAGGAGTTCAATATGCATTACGACTCTACAAAGGCGAAATAAGATAGGGTATATGATTAATACAATACCTTACGATTATGATTCAATATAAATAGGTAGAATAGAAAATATAATATAGAAAGTGTGATTAAAGAATGTAATTGAATAATAGTAAATGTAAATGATAATAAGTTGAGCGTCGCTTAGACGACCAGTCTAGTTTTTTTTATTAATTGTTATTGATTACGCTGATGAGCAGTTCCGGCGTACAGTCCTTTAAAACCACGATGTTGCCTTTGTCTAATAAGTAAATCGTAGGCATCGCCTTGATGCTGTAAGTAGCACTAATCTGATCATCCGCAATGATTCTGAGCATTCTGTATTCTGCAGGAATGGTCTGTTTTTTCAGCCACGCCGTAACCTTGTGGCAATTCTCGCATTCCGGATCATGGAAGTAGAGTATCACCTTTTCATTCTGATAGTCAGTCAACTGATGCATTTTTCCATCTTCCAGCTTGAAGGAGAGGTTGGTAGCCTTGGTGCCTGGCAGGTTTTTCCGTGCCGCCTTCCACTTGAAGTCGATGCGTTCCTTTTCCGCTTCATCGAAGTTAGGCGACTTCTTCATTTCCGCCAGGAAGAAGCTATACACCCTGTCGTTTCTCATCGGCGACTGTGGGTCGTCGAAATAATGCTCTATCAGGCTCTCGAATTTCTCCTTGGCAGGCTTCTGTGCGTAAGCCTTGGCGGAGAAGGCGCTGATGCCTTTCTGGGCGATCTCGTCGTTGAAACGGGCGAGGATATCGATGAAGTTGACGAATCCCTGTTCTGTAATCTCCTCGTTTTTCAGTTGGGTAGTATCAGCAAACTGATAGTTGTCCCAGTAGTGCTCGCTGAGGTAGGTAGCGCGCTGTTCTACGCTGCGCAGCGTATCAGGCAGCGCAGGGTAGGGGAATGCATTCTGCGCCTGAGTATTCAGGCAGCATATCATGAGCATGCATGCGATAAGATAAGAGATATGTCTTGCTTTCATCATTTCATCATTTTATTATTTGTTGAATCTGTAATTCTTCTCCGGTAATTATATTTCCTCGCAAGCCACCATTTCCGCTCCGCGGTAGATGACCACCAGCTTGTGGATCTTTGTGGCCTTTACCGCCTCTCTGACCATATCACTTTCCGCATAGCGGGAGATTTGAGCAGAAGCCTCCTCGAAGAGCTTTTTCACTTGCTCATCGGTGGTTTGGCTCTTGCAATATTTCAACTCGATGATATATGAATCCACCATGTCCTTGTAGATGTCACAGAGCGGAGAGAGGAAGATGTCGGCATAGCCGCCGTCATTGTCCAGCTCAGAGATAGGGCGATAGAACTTGTTCTGGCTTGTCATCGCCAAGGTGAAGCCATGCACGAAAGCCTCTCCCTTCTGCTTGTCTCGCTGGGAGGAGTACTTCTTCAGGCAGTCAGCGATATACTCAAAGTATGGTTTGTATTCTCCATGATAAGCCAGTTTGCTCTCCAGTTTACCCTTGCTATATCTATCATATACCAAGTCGTTCTCCTTGTAGGTGTCGAGCAGGTAGGTGTACATCTGGTCGCGCACCACCTCATTCGGGATGATGAACTTGGTCTCACCCTTGTATGTTCCGTCTATCGTCACCATGCCGAAATAAAACAGCAGGCTGAGGAAGTTGTCTGGGTCGTTGATTCGCTCGGCAGGGAAGTTCTCGTTGAGCGTGCCTATCACGAATCCCTGGGTTACCAACTGCTGGATGATGCTGGCATCGTGGGCGAACTCCTTGTCGTGGCGGATGAGCATTCGCATCTTGTCATAGTCGATACGGATGTTGGTCTCTACCATGGAGTCGGGGATGTCGTACTCATTATCTATATAGTTGCTAATGAAATTGAGCACCATCACGGAGTTGTACATCGTGGTCTTGCCATAGCTCTTGACGGCAAAGCAATAGTTGTCGTACCATGGCTTCATCACCTTGATCAGCTCATCGGTGGTGTGATTGAACGGCAGGACGCTGCTGTAATAATCCAGCATCTCTCTGACTTCTTCTTCCGTGAAGCCCGTCATCTCATTGAATTTTGGGCTTAGGGAGTAGTTGGTTCCGATGTTGAATCCGCTGGTCAGGTCATCCATGGTCACAGGACTTACTCCCGTGACGAACACTCTGCCCAGGGTATTGCCAGCAGCACCCTTGATGGTGTTGAAGAACTGGCGCAAGTATCCCTCTCCGTGGGTCTGGTTGCGATACCTCACGAGATGCTCCTCATGGGCGAGAATCATGTTGGTGAAGTTGTCGTACTCATCGATGAAGAGATAAATCTTCTTTCCCACCTCCTGACACTTCTGGCAAAGAAATCTCAACTTGGATACCGCATCAGGCTCCTGTTGTAATCCTTCCTTGGTACCAGTAGGAAGAATATGTGCATAGATGTCACAGAAGAAATTGAATACAAGGCGACAATGGTTGTCCAGTCCATCCTTATAATCATCCAATCCTGCTGCCACCTCGGCAAAATTGAGGCGGATGATGAGATATGTATTATGCTCTGGTGTAGGATTCTGCCCGATGTATAGCTTGCCAAAGATTTCATCAAACTTGTCTTTCTTGTTGATGTCATAGTAATTCTCAAGCATGGAGAGGGTAAGTGTCTTGCCGAAACGGCGAGGGCGAATGAAGAAGAAATACTTGTTGGATTCTTCTATTTGCTCTATGAAAGGAGTCTTGTCCACATAGTAACAATCCTCTTTTATGACATCCTCAAAATTCTGCATGCCGTATGGTATGCGCTTGCGATAAATGCGCTTTGGTCTTACTATCATAACTCAGTTTGATTATTCGTTTTTGAATCTGTTGGCAAAGATAATACTTTATCTCCTAATCTCCAAAACTTTTCCCGAAAAACTTTGACCGTACAGCTTCAAAAACACTCTTCACTCTTCACGGAAATGGCATAAATATCTGTAGCTAAGGAATTTGTGCGGGTAAAGGGTTGCGCTCGACCCTTCACCCACCCTTCACCCGGGAAATCTGTGAAAATCTGTGAATTGAAAATCGGCGGCCGAAGGGAAAGCCAAATCTGTGGGACATAAAAAAGTGGTTTCGGCCCCAGACCGAACAGGTCGATCATCCGTTTAAAATCCGTGCGTAATCCGTGGAGCCAGAATGTTCTGTTAACTCAGCGTTATCCGATGAAGAAAATCTATGAAGTAATCCCCCAATCCAATATACCTTTTCCTTCCTCGTAGAGAGCCTGTTTCACTTCCTGATTAGGGAAACCGAGGAAGTAGCCAAATTCATCACTGCTTTTGATGGTAAGGTAGCCAGTCTGATAGAGGAAAAGCTCGGCACCACCATTGATTACATCAGAACTTTCAAGCGTCTTGCGTAAGATCGGGCAATGTTTGAAATTCCGTAAGCGAAGCTCCATTTTTGGCAATTAAAAAGATGTAATTTGATACTTAATAAGAGAAAATATAGTATCATGCATCAGAAAAATGCAATTTATTTTTGTTTATCCACAGAAAAATCTTACTTTTGCACAGCAAATAAAGGAAAATTATAATAATAGAGGTGGAATGATTTACTCACCACCATAAAATTTAAAATCCGATAAGTTATGATAGTAGATATAAATTCATTGACATACGATAACTTTATTTGCGGTGTAAAATGTGATACCAATATCAAAAATAGTACTCTAATATGATATTTGAACGTAAGAAATACTTGGATGAACTTATCGCAGGACGTGGAAACGGTCTTGTGAAGATTATAACAGGTGTCAGACGATGTGGAAAGTCTTTCCTGCTGTTTGACATCTGGCATACCTGGCTTTTGGAACATGGGGTGACTGATAGTCACATCATTGAGATACAACTTGATGATTTCCGAAACAGGCGGTTGAGAAAGCCTGATGCCTTGCTCGACTATATAGACTCAAAGGTAGTGGATGATGGTAATCCTTATTATATAGTCTTGGACGAGGTGCAGCTGGTAGAAGAATTTGTAGAGGTAATTCTTAGCTTGACACACATGAGGAATGTAGATGTGTATGTGTCAGGCTCAAACTCTCGCTTTCTGTCAAGTGATGTTGTGACAGAGTTCCGTGGCAGAGGTGACGAGATACGCATTTGGCCTCTCACCTTTGACGAATACTTCAAAGGCATTGGTGGCGATATCCGTAAAGCATGGCTGGATTACTATACCTTTGGCGGACTTCCACAGGTAGCTTTGCTTGAAACGGAAGAAAAGAAAACTGACTATTTGCGTAGTCTGTATGAAACCACCTATCTGCGTGACGTAATTGAGCGCAACCATCTGCGTAATCCTGAGGGAATGAAGGAGCTGGTACGTGTGCTTGCCTCAGGCATTGGTTCATCAACCAATCCAACGAGAATAGCCAATACCTTTCAATCTGCACAAGGGATAACCATAAAAAGAGACACCATAAAACAATATATTGACTATCTGAAAGACTCTTTCTTGATAGAAGAGGCCTTACGTTATGATGTGAAAGGCAGAAAATATATCGGTACTGAGACGAAATACTATTTTGCAGACATAGGCATTCGTGCAGCCATTCTCAACTATCGGCAACAAGAGGAAACGCATATTATGGAAAATATTATCTATAATGAGCTTCGTAGTCGTGGATATAATGTGGACGTAGGATTGGTTGAACTTGGTGGTAAGGATGAGAACGGCAAGTTTATCAGAAAGCAGTTGGAGGTTGATTTTGTGGTAAACCGTCCTCCATACAGAGTGTATATCCAGTCGGCTTTCCACATGCCGACGCCAGAGAAGGAACAACAAGAGCGACGCCCGTTATTGTCAATCAATGACCACTTCCGTAAGATTGTTATTGTTGGTGATGACATCCATCGCAAGGAGGACGAACTTGGAGTATTGACTGTTGGACTCTTAGATTTCTTGACAGACAAGAAAATACTTGAACAGGGTTAAACGCAATCGAGTAAATAAAAAGATGTAAATCGTTTCCGATAGGGTGGGATTGCAAATCCCCAGGTTTGATAGGTCGAACCTTTTTATACGACGGATTGCAAATCCGTCGGAACAGCAAGCCACTTTCAAAAACACTCTTCACCCTTCACCGAAAGGATGTAAATATCTGTAGCTAAGGAATTTGCACGGGTGAAGAGTTGCGCGCCACTCTTCACCACTCTTCACCTGGAAAATCTGTGAAAATCTGTGAATTGAAAATCGGCGGCCGAAGGGAAAGCCAAATCTGTGGGACTTTTTTCAAAGACCGAACAGGTCGATCTTCCGTTTAAAATCTGTGCGTAATCCGTGGAACAAGAATGCTCTGTTAACTCAGCGTAATCCGATGAATAAAATATCCAGGTGAAGAGTGGTGAAGAGTGGTGAAGAGTGGGGCGTCACTCTTCACCTCTCGCAACCCCAGTGTTTATCGGGGTTTCAGCCGATTTGGTGAAGAGTGAAGAGTAAAAAGAAGAGTGGTGCTTTTATAAAAAAAGCTCCCGACGTATCGTTTTGTGCCTGGCAATGGCAGATTATTGCCCTGGTAAAGGGCAATGTTGTGCCATAGTGAGGCAATAAGCGCTACAAGCCGTTTTACGCCTCGTCAGTACTATCATAGCGACCTCTCAGTAACGTCTTTGCGCCTTGTAAGTACTATCGCAGTTGCTTGTAAGTACTATTATTGTAGCATCGGTTTAACGTAAATAGTCTTCGGAGTTACCTTTACTTGTTGCCGGAAGAATTAACGGTATAAGCCGGAGATGCCTATGTCTTCAGCCGCACAACAGCTGTTGTGCGCTTGCATAACAGCTGATATGCGCTCGCCCAACACCTGTTGTGCAAGCGGATATCAGCTGTTGGGCGATATTTTTTATATAATCTCCCTATCCTCCGTTAGGCGTTCCGACGGATTTGCAATCCGTCGTTAAAAAATGACCTAACCTATTTATGTTCTGCGGATTTGCAATCCGCAGCAGGGAGATTGTTATATGTTATGGATTAGGGGGATTACAAATCCCCTGGTTTGATAGGTCGAACCTTTTTTTACGACGGATTTCAAATCCGTCGGGACGCCTGGCGGTGTATGGGACGCCTAGCGGGGGTGTGGGACGGCTGGCGGGGGGGGGAATTTTCAGGGCACAAAAAAGTCGTGGAATCTTAGAAGGTGAGTCACCTCGGCAACTAAAATTCCAACGACCAGTCTAGTCTAGTCTTCGCAAATTTGTATAATAGTAAATGATAATAATGTCTTATAATAACTAAAACAAGGGGGAGGAAGTATTCCCAACTTCCTTCCCTCTCTCTTACAGATATATGATTCTTAACTTTTGTATTTTGCTAACTATTTTTGTACCTTGATACAGCGGACAGAGCCGGTAGCATTCCACTTGTTAACATCCATTGTGAAGATGTTAGAACTATAAGTCCATGACTTTCTAAAGTTCGTGTTAGAGAATATTGTTCTACAGTAGGTGTCTGTAATCTTGTCTTTATCAACAAGAAACATTACTGATAATTCTCTTTGGTTTGGAACTCTCCATTTTTTGTCACCTTCCTCATATTTGTTGTAACATTTAAATGTACCATCTACTACATGCTCCTGAGTTGGCGTAACTCCTGTCCAATACCAGTTGCCCCACCCGTCTGTGTATCCTTCACCATAATATTTCTCATTTGAAATCTTGAACTTTTTGGCAGGTTTATTGAGTGCAGAACGTTCTGTGTGCGCATTCAATTCACCTTGTTCTCCAGATGTGTTCAATGCTTTTTCATCAACATTGTTCAGTGTTACCACAGAACTTTCGTACGTGTAGTACTTGGCAGGAGTTCGGTTGTATCCCACATCGTTTGATTTCAAATTGCGAAGGCAGCGTACCAATTTTGGAGGATAGGCAGAATTGTTATGATTGGTTGCCAAACCTTCTTCAGAGAAGTAAGTGTTCTCATTGTATGTTGAACTATAATACAACATACGACATCCAGGATCATTGCTAGTGCTGAGTGTAGATGTGGCTTTATTGAAGAGCTTAGACTCACCGCTCATAATCTCCTCACCAATCCAGATACCAATATACTGAGAAATTGTAGGGGCATACCAGCGGATTTCATCATCACTGATTTTGCCATCTCCATTCAGGTCTCGGTTTCTAGACATGCACGCTTTGATTAGAGAACTGTTGTCTTTAAGAGTTTCCCAGGTGTCTGATTTTATGTCTGCAAGCATATTGGTATGTCCATTCCATGTATCTCTACCATAAGAACTTGTCTGGCTTCCTTTACCTTTAACCGTAAAATCTTTACCCTCCTCATCATTGATAGTCTCGCAACCGTAAGCAGTGATGCTTCCAGCCTTGCTTCTGTCGTAGAAGGTCTGAATGTTATACTGGGTCAAACCATATTGAGTCTTGGCGTAAACGCTTCGGCCATCATTACTGGTTTCAACCTCATTGGCAACATAAAAGGCACGCTTATCAACATCATTCACATATTGATTCCATGTGAGATTCTTGTAATAGTTCTCACTGATAAAGCATGTTGCATCGACATAATATGATCCTTTATTATAGTCATATCCTCCAGTCCAGATACTAGTTGAATTTGCATTATCATAGAGATATTTCAAGAATTTATCTACAGTGTAGAGATCGTTGGCATTGGTGCCAGGATAACTGCAAGCTGTACCTCTGTTCGTTTTATCTTCGCTGTATGTACTGCTAGAACCGTCTCTTCGGCATTTGATTGCAAACTGAATCCAGCTTGTATCTACATCGTTCTTTTTGCCAACTGTTGTTGCGCCCACGTTGATTACGTCGGTATGATTACCCAGGGCATAAACCTGATAGAAATAGCCTTTACCTGCTTTTTTCAACGCTTGGATATCATTCTGATAGAAGCGCATGACCATATACTCGTAGTGACTGTCGAGTGTCATGTTCTTACCTGTCGCTCCATATTCCAAAACCACACCTTCGGCACCTGGCTGGTCTGCTCCTGATTCTTTCTTGGCTTCTACGATGATTTTATCTACACCTGCTACTGTGATGTTGTAGGTATATTTGCAGTTACGCTCTACATCATAGTTGTTTTTATCTCTAGAACAGTCGCCCAGATGAACATAGTAGGTAACGTCGGCACTCTTAGTAGAACTACTTGTTGTTTCTTCATACTTACCTTTTAATACTACGTATGTACCATTAGCAGGTGCATTGGTAAATTCTTTCGGAATACTCTGACTGTCATCCTCACGTGCTGCTTGGGTGGTTACGTTGTGAACTGCATCCTGAAGATTTTCTGGCAAATAGACTTCGAAGAACTGAGCATCATTTTCCACATCGTTTGGTCGAACTGTGTTGCCGATGTTGTCTTTTACATTTGTCGTCTTATTCCTGCTGTTTCCATCAATCTTTCCTACCAGCGATCCATCTACGGCAATATTCATAATATCGTAAGTATCCAGCTTAAATGAACGGGTAACTCCTACAGTATTGGCTGCCTTGATGGTAAACTTTACCTTTGATACGATGCGGCTCAATCGAATGGCATTGTCGCCGCTGGCAATTGTACCTGCGGTTGTGATATTTACCAGATTTCCATCCTGTACCGCACCGCTCATCAAGAATGCACTTGTAATATCAATGCTAGTGTTGTTACGCTTGAAAGTCAAAGCTTTCAGCTGGTCGAGGGTGAAGTCATATCCTCCGGCACGGGCTGTTTCTTCATTCAAGTTAATAGGTAACTTGTTTGCAGCAACAGTACCGCTGCTGGTCTCAACAGGATAAAGACCCGTAGAGATGTTGGCAACAGCATAGATATACGATTCGCCGCTTCTTGTCTTGATGCCAGTTATTTCTGCTTTGGTGGTGCTGCTGGTATTTTGGGTCAGATTAGCTTCACCTTCAATACCTTTATAACCCTTCAGATTACCATTGCCATCAAATATATAGATGTAGAGGTTGTCGAGATGACGCTCCTCAGCTTCTGTTGCTCGGGAGTTGACCACGATGTCTCTTGGGGAAACATCAGAATAGGCCAACGAAATGGTAACATCCTCGTTGCTCTCGCTGCCGCCCGGAAAGATGTCTTCCGAGCAACTGCTGAGTAAGAGTGCTACTCCCATGAGCAGGTATGCTAATTTCATTACTTTCTTCATAATATGATTCCTCCAATGATTTAATTAAATTCAATGTTTGTAGCAGCCTTCTCATTCCAGTTTGCTACGTAGTATTGTAAGTTGAGATCCAGGTTTGCTTCTCCAGAGAAGTAGCCATATACAACCAATTCATGATTGCGATAGGCATCTGTAATCTCAAACTCAACCGATCTTTCTGCAAGCGAAGCATTTGACTTGAAACAAATCTTGCCAGTTATGGTCTTGTCTGTCTCACGAAGATAGCTTCTCCAACCTTCCTGTACATCTTTGCTGAGACGAGTCATATAATCCTGGGCTCTTTCTCCGGTTTTTCGGATATATGCCTTAGGATCGGCAACTGGGTTGATCTTATCTGTTGTAATACCTCCGAATATCAAATTCTGGGTTAGGTAAGTGAGACCTGTCAAGCTTCCTGTCAATCCTTGAGTATCCTTTGCGGCATCTGTTGCTGCTTCTGGGAATACCGGGCTTGCTGCTGTCAGGGTCTCTCCGTTTACAACAATCTTGGTGACAGTTACACTTTCTGTATCCTTGCCGGTCTTACGGGCAAAGAAGAAGTGGAGCTTGGAAACGGCTCTTACCAATGGAACACTTACAGGTTTGGCAGCAGCTGCGGCTGCATTGTCTGCAATGTTGTTTTTTACATTGATGTTTGTAATGACACGTGAGATTGGTAAACCTGTAGCAGGAACTGTAGTAGCCTGAGGGCTGCCATCTGGTTTGATACCGAAGTTTGAGTTAAAAGTTGCAGCTTTCAATACCTTGCGGGTCATTGTATTGCAATTGTTGCCATCCAAAACATCGATGCTTTCTGCATTGAGCAAAATATAAAGGTCGATATTTTCCAGATTACCTGCCGCCTTGCGTAACAGTTTCATGCTCACATTGTGTGAACCAGTGGCGCTGAGGCCGGTTTCTGCCTTAAATCCTATCGGCATCGCATTTTCATCTGTGCCGCTTTTGAAAGCCCAAACTCTGATACTGTATATTTTCTCCTCTTCTGTTGGACTTGGGGAAGTTTCGTCTTGCCCGAGCGTTCCGCTGGTACCTGCTGTTGAACCAGCAGGAGCGTTGGCTCTGGCCTGAGCTGTAGGAGTTGATACATTCAGGTTGATGTAGGTATCACTCTTTCCAGCAGCTGTATCTGTGTAACCGTCCGACATACATGATGTTAGTATCAGGGTAAGCAGCAAGGTGGGTGTCAATGCTGCTATTCCCTTCATAATGCTAGTCAGTTGATTCGCACAGATTTTTCTTTTTGCGAAATCGAACATAACTTGTATCTCCTATCTTTTACTTATACTTTTACTTTGTTACTGTTTTATGATCATTTTACTTGGATCCTAAATCTACGTCCTGCAGATTGAGAAGCCAGCCGTTTACCTTGATTTTTGCGACCATGTGGTAGTCTGTATCAGGACTTGGAACGTAGAATACGAGGGTGTAGTGATCCTGGCGGTCGAGGTATTCCTGATCCTCCCAGCCCTTGTCGGTGCGCTCGCCGCAGAGAGCGAGGAACCATGGCAGTGAGTGGTTGAAGATTACCTTGCCTGTGCGCTTGTCGGTGATTACGATTCGCTTGTCGTCGTACTCCTTACTGTCGGTGTTGCGGGTGCTTACATCGTCCTTGCGCTCGAACATTCTGGAAGAAGACAGGTCGTAAACCAGAGCCTTGTCGATTTCTTCACCTTCTACCTGGGTATTGCCGCTGGAGTTCACCACCAGTTTCTCGTTGTAAGGCACGTAGGTAATCGGCTTGTTCTGTTCTACTCCGTTGGCATCCTTTACCTTGTCGCCCTTGTAGTCGAGGAGGGCAGCCGAGCCCTTGATTCTTACGTCGAAGTTTTCTGCCACGAATCCCTGCTGGTCGTTATCGTATGGAAGCATCACGATGCGGTAGGTCTTGGTACATTTCATCAGACTCAGTTTGCCGGATGTGTCCTTTTTGCCCTTGAAGTCGAGAGATGTCTGGGCGGTGTAGAGAGCGGTGAACTTCTTGTTGTTGACAGAAGCTTCTCCGTCTTTCTTTCCCATTTCCTCCTGCAGGTCGTTGATGGTAGAAACACCTGGTGTGAGTTGGGTGAAGCTGAACTCCATCTCGTCATCACCGTCGGCTCTGCTACCTGTAGGTTTCTTGTCACGAGCCAGGCAGACGAAGGTATATTTACCTTCCTGTAAGTCTGTGATATCCATGCTGTGACCCGTTTCGAATTTGTCGGCTGACTGCGTATAGGTATCGAAGTATTTACCGTTTTTATCGAAAACATAGACGTTGAGGTTTTTCACTTCCTGGGAGAAGGCATCAGCGTTCTCAACATTATATGTATAATCGAACTTGAGCGACACCTTAGGTGCAGGACAATTCGTCAGATCGTCTTTCATGCATGATGAAAGCGAAGAGAGTGCGATGGCTGAGATACAAACCACTTTGCAACCGTTTTTGATGATGAAATGTTTCATATCGTTTGTATTTTATTAATTCTTTTACTTATACTTATATCTAGTGTGCCGTAGGGCGTAAGAAGTGGGGTAGCCTGCGGCATCCTTTTTTTCTTGTTGAGTGGTGCTGATTCAGCACGATAGGGGTTCCCGCCATCTGTTGGCGGCAAATATCATCTTTTTCTTTTTTAATCTCCCGGAGGCGGGGTAGCCCCCGGGAGATTGAGAGTATTGTTGTTTCAAGAATTATCTTGAGAGCGGGGGATGGGGGGCATCCCCGGAGCATTCATTTTTTTTCTGTTTCTGCTTGATTTACTTGAAAAATGATTACTCATTCAAGTTTACATCCTGTGTACTGAGAACCCAAGGGTTAACAGAAACCTCAACATCGAGGTAGTACATTGGCTTGTTCTCGTCTGGCTTGCCATTAGGAACGTCTGCACCCAAGTTGAAGATCTTCTTTACATTCAACTGATAAACAGTATTACGCTGGATGGTGTTTGTGCCAAGCCAGTTGTCGGTGATAACCTGTGAGTAGTATGTCTTACCTGCTACAAATACTTCGATAACGTTGTCCTTGCGGAACTTAGCCAATTCTGTATCTGAAGCACCAATAGTCTTCTTTACAGCTGTACCTTCACCTTCTGTTTTTGTCTTCAGCTCTGCCAAGAGTTGCTCTTTAGTCTTACCACCGAAGAGGATAGGCTGATCTTTGTATGCCTTATAGATAGCAGCAATGCTTCTGTAGATAACGCCATTATAGCGATAGAATGTACCATCTGTGAAATCTGGAGTATCTGTGAACTTGGTTTCATCCAAACCCAATACATATTCGAAGTACATAGTAGTTGCAGTTTCCTTTGTATTCTCAAATACGTAGTTCTTTTCAGTATTTGCAAACCAGCCGTAATTCTTCAAAGTCCACTGGTCACCCAAATCTCCTGACTTCTGCATGTATGTGATGCCTTCAGGAATCTGAAGAGCAGCCCATGTTGCATCCCACTTCTGCATGATGTTTGTCTTGTTAGACAAGTTGGTGATAGCGTATTTAGACTGTGTAACAGTCTTCACCTTTGCAATTTCAGCATCAATAGCAGCCTTCTTTTCTGTTGTAGCACCTTCTGGATATTTTGCAGTAATTTTTGTTGCCTCAGTTTCAGGCTTGTCGATGCGAGCAGTAACGCGGTCGAGCATAATGGTTCCTGTAACCGTTGCAGGAGTATCAATTTCCTTATTTGCTGCTTTGAATTCTACAGTATATTGGTTTGCTCTCGTTTTATTATCATTCTGGTTGAACATAACAAACGCATTATCTGTGGCATAACCTGCATCAAACTTGTTGGTTGCTGTGAATTTATCAGCTGCTGGGGCAAAAATGCTTTCCCATGGCTTAGCATCTGTAGTGTTAGCCAGGAAATATACAATGTATGTTACACCTTCCTTTACGTCCTGAACAGGAACCTCAATCTTGGATTTTGTTGTACCTGTAGCTGGTGACTCTGGAGTTGCATTACTCAACTCGCTTGCGGTAATATGCTTTGTGAAGACAGTTTCCTTAGTCTTCTGATCTACCAAGTAGAATGTTCCGCTTGTGATCTTTGTCTCTACCGCTGAAGCAGTTTTCTTTAATGTCTGCTGCTGTGTTCTTGTACCATTGCTGGTAGGAGTCTGTACTGCAAATGTCATGTAGAAACTTTCCACCTTAGACTGGTTGCTTCCACCACCACTTGTCAAATCATCATTACTGCTGCAGCTTGAGAAAGATAACGCTGCTGCTGATACCAAGCTCATTGCGAGCAAATTCATTTTCTTCATAATCTTTTACTTATTAAGTGTTATACAAATTTTTTAGTTTGAGTTGCGAAATGGACGGGTCTCTGACCTCATCACTGACTTCGCCCGGGGGTAATCAAATACTATTCTTTCTTTTCTTGTTCTTAAATTAAATTTTTTAGTTTATATTAATATTATTGTTTATTCTTTTACTTAAAAATCAAACTCTTACTCCACAATCTTGTTCAGCTTGTTAAGATTCTCCTGGGCACCCTTCAAGCCTCCGGCTACAGCCTTCTGGAAGTACTGCTTGGCAGCTTCGTAATCCTCATTGAGAACGGCGAGGCAACCACGGGCATTATCTACTTCGGCACCGGTGCCAGCCTTCTTCAGGTACTTCTCTGCGCTTACCCTGTCACCTCTGTCGATGGCTGCAAGGGCAGCATTCAGATTGGCGAGCTTATCTTCTGGGAACATCTTGACTGCGGTATCGAATACATTGTTGTACTCTTCGCTTCCCTTCGGATAACTGTTAGCTACCATGTACATCTCCTGGAGAGAGAGCTTCTGCGGACGGGTGTTGATCACTCTGCGAGCCTCTTCGAGGTTGAATGCCTTCACGTCGTACTCGATGGTGTAATCTGTGCGGCGCAAGCCTGGCCAAACCTTGTCAACGAGGAATCGGAATGCTTCACCAGCCTTGGCTGCGAGCGTCTGTTCCTTCTGGTCAGGAGTCATATCGCTGTTGATGATCTTGAGAGCAGCTTCCTTCTGAGGGATGTTGTGACTCTTGATGTACTCCAGTGTTCCTTCCCAATCCTCAGCTGTAGATTCTACCTTGAAGAGCTTCTTGTCGATAGGGTAGGTCTTCAACAGGTAGTTGTAGAGAGCCTGGGTACGGTTGCGGGAAAGCTTGTTGTTGTTGGCATAGCTGCCGTCAGGAGAAGCATATCCGTGGAGGGTAATGGAAGTGATGGTTACATCCTGATCGTTCTTCACGAGGTCGAGCGTCTGCTTGATGGTAGCCAACTCATTGGTATTGTTACCGAGATCCTTCACGATATCCCACTTGTTGATGCGGAAGTTGAGTCTAGCCGAACCGTTTTCCTGTCTGATCTTTACAGCCTCTGCCTTTGGCTGCTGATAAGCCTGGTAGAGCTGCTGAGGCGTAACGAGAGCCTCGCCATTGTTGGTGAGCAGGTTTTCTGCCAGCAGTTTCTGGTTACATCCGCATGCGTCATTGCTGATGGCGAAGTTGGAGTTCTTCATCCAGTCCTGGTAAGGAGTAGAGTAAGCGTAACGGAGCGTCTGTGGCTCCTTGTTTTCACGCTTGGCAACGATGAGCGGGTTCTGGGTAGCGGTCTTCTTGGTACGCTGGTAGTAGATGTATCTCTTGTTACCCATCACCTCCACAGCAGGGAGTTTGAGCGTATCCTCACCCTTATATAAAATAGGTGTAAGGATGAGACCCTTGTTGCTTGCCAGTTTCACGTCATCCAGGTTGAGGTCCATATAGACGTTCACCTTATTGCCTTTCTTCTTGATTTCCTTGTTCAGGACTTTCATATCCTTGGCAGCCTGTTCCTGAGCGATAGCGTTAGTGCTAAACAGAATGCTGAGGGCGACGGCTCCAAGTGTCTTGTTTAAAATCTTATATGTATTCATAATCTTCAGTTTTTACTTATTCATATAATAATGTATCATGAATTAGAAGACATACACCAGATTGAGTGCCGCCTTGGTAGGTCCTACGTAGTGATGCGCCTTGTCTTTCTCGAGTTTCTCACCACACTGTGGGCATTCATATTTATCCGATTTCGAATAAACGTATCCCACTCCGAGTTCAGCCTCGAAGTTCCAATGCTTGGAGAGAGCCCAGGTATAACCGTATGCAACACCTGCACCTACGAACCAACCTTCGTATCTGTAATCTTTCAATTTGGAGAAGTCGGTACCGAGGAACTTGAAGTCAAGATCTACGTTACCTATGTTATGAGAACCTCCCAGGGCGTGGAAGCCGATGAAGGAGCCCATCATCTTATTGCAGAACCAGTATCTAGCTTCTGGTTGAACAAGCCAGTGCTGCCACTTCTTGTTCTTGGAAAATGTCCACGGGTTGTAGTTGCCGGATACATCCAAGGTCCATTTTGGGGAAAGGCCAAATTCGAAGCCGAGGTTCATGGTGCTTGTAGCATCATAAAGGAGGTTCGTCTTCAAGGCCACCTTCTGAGCGACGGCTGGGCAGATGAAGCTACCAACAGCCAGTAGCGCAATTAAAATCCTTCTGTTCATACTTAAAATCTTTTAATGATTTAAGAATGACAAATGGTCTCTCTAGAGAAACGCATCATCATCTTTTACTTATACTTATACTTATACTTTTTCTTAATTTCCTTTTCCTTCCATTCAATAGGCTTGAAACTAGACTTTATTTATTAAAGAATAGTAAGTCTATCATTTACTCTTCTTCTACTCATCATCATCTTTATCATCTACTCCTCTGTTCTTAGATGCCTGTTGGCAACTTTGGGGTTTGATTGGAAGCTCGGGCTTGAAACCGCGAACTTTGTTTTTACGATTGCAAAGATAGCGTCTTTTTCGATTGCTGCCAAGAAAAATGCGCCTAAAAATGCTGATACCGAATAAAAACCGCATAAATGAAACACTGAAAAACCCTGAAAAATGCTTTTTCTCATCTATTTTTTGCTTTTTCCACCTCTTTTTAACCTACTTTCTTAGTGTTTTCCGATTTTTCGTTGTAATTTTGCAGCGGATAAGAATAAGTTAGTAAATCAACAATGAATTCAGGATTCAGAGGTCCTGAAAGGTATGCAAAAGCCCCAAGCGGGCAAGACTTTGATGATATATAAGTATCAACGATTGTTTAAACTATAAGTAAATTGAAAGCAAGAAATGAAAGCTAAGAACAAACTTTGGGATTGGTGTTTGCGCTTGGAACATCATTTATGCCCTGACTATTGTGGAGTGGTGGATCGCCGGAGGGTGATCGCCTTCGTCTTTTTGACTTTGGTAGAGATACTCATTATTCCCTATCACTTCCTTTTGTTTTACATGATGAAAGCATGGGGGGGGCATGTTCTATAATATAGTCCATACCCTCGCACTGGCGCTGCTGACGTATGTGGTGCTGAAGCGCAAGGTGGTATTCAAGACTGGCATCTCCCTGCTCTATATCCTCGTATTCGTCAAGCTGGCGATAGACAGTATGCTTTGTCTGCACTATCAAGGCGATCGGGACAACCTGAGCGTGATGAGCAATATCTTTATTATGTTTATACTCGCCATTACCGCCCAGAGCCAGCAGCTCAACCGAACCACTCTCGGCTTTGCCGTCGCTCTGCTGCCAGTAGTAGCGGTAGCCCTCTCGCATACGCAGATTTCCGTGCTGCTCTTCAGCATCAAGGCTGTTCTGGTTGGTTTCCTGATGATTCTGTATGTCTGGCTCTATAACTGGGAACCTCTCATCATCAAGGAACTCAGACAGCCCAAGCAGATGAGGGAAGAAGAGAAGAAGGCACTGCATATGCTTGCCGACCTGAAGGATGAAGAGAAGGATATGGCGGTGAACCTGCTGAGCCGACTGAGTCCGGAGCAGCAGCAGAATATCCTGGAGCGTGCCGCAGAACAGTTGAAGACCAGCGAACTGAGCAAGAAGGCATGGGATCTGGTATGTGCCGACCTTACCAACAGTGAGCGAGTGATCTGCCAGATGGTGCTGGAAGGCAAGATGCTGAAGGAAATCTGCATCGAACTGAACAAGAGTGAATCGAACATCACCAGCCAGCGCAGCCATATCCGCAAGAAACTGAATATGGACCGCAAGGACGACCTGCGACGCGAACTGGAAAAGCGCTTCTATGAAGCCAGAAATTCACTGGAAGCATAGTATAAACATAAGAATGCAGAAAGGGTGTGCTCACACGAGCACACCCTTTCTGCATTCTTATACTTTTCCAATCTTACTCTTCCAATCTGAGGAATGCCTTCGGCAGGTAATCGATGAGATCGCTGGCGATGAGGCTTTCCTTGCCCAGGTCCTTGATGGCGAGGTCGCCGGCAAGACCATGAAGGTACATACCGATGCGGGCGGCATCTACCTGCTTGTAGCCGCGAGCCAGAAGAGCGGTGATGATGCCTGTAAGCACATCGCCACTGCCCGCCGTAGCCATACCGCTGTTGCCCGTAGAGCAGAACTCAACCTTACCATCCGGATGACAGAGGGCTGAGAAATGTCCCTTCAGCAGGATGTAGCCGTGCAGACGGTCGGCAAGCTCGCATGCCTTGAAGAGGCGCTCGGTGCAGTTGCTGCTGGTGATGCCAGCCAGACGGTCAAGCTCCCTAGGATGTGGAGTGTAGATGAGGTTCTTAGGCAACTGCTGCATCCAGGCACGGTGACTGGCAAGGATGTTGAGTGCATCGGCATCCACCACTACCGGACAGGTGCATCTTCTGAGCTGGGCAATCAGGGCGATGGCAGTCGCCTCGCTGGTTCCCAGTCCCGGACCGATGCCCATGGCGTGGTAATCTTCCGTATCTACCGGTTCGCTGAAGATGGTTTCCTCCGTATCCATCTGCAGTACCGCCTCGGGTACGGAAATCTGCATAATCTCGTAGTTTCTCTTAGGCGTATGGGTAATCACCTTTCCCACCCCCGTTCTGAGGCAGGCTCTGGTGGCAAGGACCGAAGCGCCCGACATGCCGTAGCTGCCTGCGATGAGGAGTGCCGTTCCCATGCTGCCCTTGTGGGCGAAGTCGCCGCGAGGCTTCAGAAGCTGGCGGATGTCCTTCTCCTCAAGGATGCTGCAACGGCTCTCGGTGCGCTGGATGAACTCTGGAGAGAGTCGGATATCAAGCACCTTGATTCTGCCCAGATACTGCTGGTTGTCTGCCATCATCATCGACAGCTTCTTCTGCTGCAGGGTGAGGGTGAGGTCGGCACGGATGATGTTGGCGCTGATGTTGTAGGAATTGTCCTCGCTCATCAGACCGGAAGGCAGGTCGATGCTCACGATCTTTGCCGCACTCTGGTTGATGTATTTCACCATGGCAGCGAATCCGCCCGCCAGCGGCTTGTTGAGTCCGCTGCCGAAGAGGCCATCCACCACGAGCATTCCCGCCTCGAGCTGAGGAGGGTCGAAGTTGACGGTTACCTCGGTAAACTGCTTGACGCGCTTACCCTCAATGAGTCGTTTCTTGTTGGTGGCACAGTCGGCAGAAAGCTTGTTGTGCACATTGAACAGGAATACACTCACCCCATATCCGTCTTCGCTGAGAAGGCGTGCCACGGCAAGTGCGTCACCACCATTGTTTCCCGGTCCGGCGAAAACCACGACCGGCGTTCTGTTAGACCATTCCTGCTCGATGGCACGGGTGAGCGCCTTTGCCGCCCTTTCCATCAGGTTGAGCGATGTGATCGGCTCATGCTCAATGGTGTATTTATCCAGCTCATGTATCTGAGCACTAGTGAATATTTTCATATATTAATGTATGTTATGTCCGATTATCTGATTAATTTAATGCAAAAGTACTAAAAAAAGTCGATGAATGGATGAAGTTTCACGATTTTTTCGTAATTTTGCAGAAAATATTATATCATCAAGACTATGGGCATAGTAAAAATCAAGGATAAGACCTTCAAGACCTCCATTCCAGAGGCAGATATTCTGAAGAAGGTACAGGTCGTTGCCGACCGATTGAACCAGGATTATGCGGACAAGACTCCGGTGTTCCTGGCTGTGTTGAATGGTTCGTTTATCTTCGCTGCCGATCTGATGCGAATGATTACGGTACCAAGCGAGATTTCTTTTGTGAAGTATGCTTCCTACGAGGGCACCAGTTCTTCCGGCAGCATGAAGACCCTGATGGGTCTGAACCAGGATCTTACCGGTCGCCACGTGGTAATCGTGGAGGACATCGTGGATTCCGGCTTTACCATGGCTCACATGATAGAGGATCTGAAGAAGAAGAATCCTGCCAGCATCGAGATCTGCTCACTCCTCGTGAAGCCGGGCAATCTGAAGGTGGATCTGGACATCAACTATGCCGTAATGGAAATCCCTAACGATTTCATCGTAGGATATGGATTAGATTATGACCAAGAAGGCAGAAACCTCCGCGACATCTACACGATTGTAGAAGAATAGGGGGTGAAGCATGTGGGAGACACAACATAAAACAATTTATATATATTAAGGTAAAAATGAAAAATATCGTAATTTTCGGTGCTCCAGGTGCTGGTAAGGGTACACAGAGCGACAAGATGATCGAGAAGTATGGTCTCGGTCACATTTCAACAGGTGACGTTCTTCGTAACGAAATCAAGAATGGTACAGAGCTCGGCAAGACTGCCAAGGGCTATATTGACAATGGTCAGTTGATTCCAGACGAGTTGATGATCGACATCCTCGCAAGTGTATATGACAGCTTCGGCAAGGATCACGCAGGTGTGATCTTCGACGGTTTCCCACGTACCACTCCACAGGCTGAGGCTTTGAAGAAGATGCTCTCTGAGCGTGGTCACAAGATCGCTGCCATGATTGAGCTTGCCGTTCCAGAGGATGAGTTGATGGCTCGTCTGCTCAACCGCGGTAAGTTGAGTGGCCGTTCTGATGACAACGAGGAGACTATCAAGAAGCGTCTCAACGTATATCATACACAGACTGCTCCTCTCATCGACTGGTATGAGAAGGAGGGTATCCACCACCACATCGAGGGTCTCGGAACTGTAGATGAGATCTTCGCTCGTGTTTGCAATGTGATCGACAACTTGTAATCAAGATATAATAATCTTCCCCGCAAGGCTGCGGGGAAGATTTATTCATTAAAAAAGAAGAATCTTCCGTTCAAAAAGAGAAGATTCAACGTTCAAATTAAAAAGAAAAATCAATGGCTGAATCCAATTTCGTAGATTATGTAAAGATCAACTGCCGCTCTGGTAAGGGTGGTAAAGGCTCCATGCACCTGCGCCACGTGAAGTACCAACCGAATGGTGGACCTGACGGTGGCGATGGCGGACGTGGAGGAAGCATCTATCTTCGCGGCAACCACAACTACTGGACCTTGCTGCATCTGAAGTATCAGCGCCACTTCTTCGCCGAGCATGGTGGCAATGGAGGACGTGACAAGTGCCATGGCACTGATGGTAAGGACATCTATATAGATGTGCCTTGCGGTACCGTGGTGTATAATGCCGAAACCGGTAAGTTCGTCTGCGACGTGGCTTACGATGGTCAGGAAGTACTGCTCCTGAAGGGCGGACGCGGCGGACTGGGCAACTTCCAGTTCCGTACCTCTACCAACCAGGCTCCACGCTATGCGCAGCCAGGTGAGCCGATGCAGGAGATGACCATCATCATGGAGCTGAAGCTCCTTGCCGATGTGGGTCTTGTGGGTTTCCCTAATGCCGGAAAGTCAACCCTGCTCTCTGCCGTATCCAGTGCCCGTCCAAAGATAGCCAACTATCCGTTTACCACCCTTGAGCCATCGCTGGGAATCGTGGATTACCGCGACCATCAGAGTTTCGTGATGGCAGATATCCCGGGTATCATCGAGGGAGCGAGCGAAGGAAAGGGCTTGGGACTGCGATTCCTGCGACACATCGAGCGCAACTCGCTGCTCCTCTTCATGGTTCCAGGCGATACCGACGACATCAAGAAGGAATACGAGGTGCTGCTGGGCGAGTTGAAGAACTTCAACCCAGAGATGCTCGACAAGCATCGCGTGCTCGCCATCACCAAGTGTGACCTGCTGGACGAGGAGCTCATCGAGATGCTGAAGGAGACCCTGCCAACCGATCTTCCGGTGGTATTCATCTCATCAGTTACCGGACAGGGCATCCAGGAACTCAAGGATGTGCTCTGGAAGGAGTTGAATTCTGAGAGCAACAAGCTGCAGGAGATTACTTCAGAAGATACCCTCGTTCACCGTGACAAGGATATGAGCCGCTTCCAGCAGGAACTCGAGGCTGAGGGCGAGGACATCGTGGAGTATATCGACGAGGATGAAATCGAGGATGTAGATGACTTAGATGATTTCGAATATGAATAAGGAATATCGTATCGCTGAGGGCGTCATTGCTTTCTCTACCACCCGAAAGGGAGGAGTGAGCCAGGGCAACTACAGCGAATTCAATATCAATGACTATTGCGGCGACTGCGCCGAACACGTGGCAGAGAACCGCAGGAAGCTGGCGGATGAGCTGGGCATAAGCACCGACCACATCATCCTGCCGCATCAGGTGCATGGAGTAGAGGTCCGTCAGGTGGCAGGAGATTATTTCTCAATGCCTGAGAACATCCGCAAGATGATTCTCGAGGGCGTAGATGCCGTGATGACCAATGAGAAGGGCGTATGCATAGGCGTTTCCACCGCCGATTGCATCCCAATCCTGCTCTATGACGAGGAGCACCATGCAGTGGCAGCCATCCATGCCGGATGGCGAGGCACGCTGGCACGCATCGTCCACAAGACCATCCAGGAAATGGCTTTCGCCTATCATACGGAGCCAAAGAAGCTGAAGGCAGTGATTGGTCCGGGTATCTCGCTGGAGCATTTCGAGGTAGGTGATGAGGTGTATGAGGCTTTCGAGCAGGCAGCCTTCCCGATGGAAGAGATTGCCGAGCAGCGCCCCAATGCCGCCTTCTCGGTAGATATTGCCGAGCGTGAGCGCCTGGCAGCAGAAGGAAACATCGTGCAGCCGCTGAAGTGGCACATCAACCTGCCGCTCTGCAACAAGCAGATCCTGCTGCATTGCGGTGTGGCTGAGGAGAATATCCAGGATTGCGGCATCTGTACCTTTGCCCATAGCGACGAGTTCTTCTCGGCAAGAAAGCTGGGCATAGAGAGTGGCAGAATCTATACCGGCATTCTGATGAAGTAAGTTTTCAAGATAACATCCATTTTTCTCTTTTCTATGAACGAAGAGGGAAAAATGGATGTTTTTATGTTTTAAGATTTAATGGTTAAATTTAAAAAATGAATCTAAAAGAATAGAGAATGATTGTAAACAGAAGATTAAGAAGAAGAATCGGACTGGCAGCCGTCTCGGGAATGCTGATGCTTTCGCTGAGCAGTTTCATGCCCGCCAAGAATGAGTTTACTGCCGCCGAGCAACAGCAGGTGAGCATCGCAACGCCAGGTCTCTTTGCCCAGAGTCAAGCCTTCAATGTTGACTTTGAGATATTCCGTGCCAAGGAATATTCCTTCCCGCTTCCTGTGGGCAAGGCTAGCCTTATCAATGGCAACAGCGTGATGCGCATCTCTACTGCCAAGGGCGATGCAGTGAAGGCGATGTTTGATGGTTATGTGCGTCTCTCGCGCAAGACCGAATCGATGGGCAACGTGATCGTGATCCGCCACGACAACGGTCTGGAAACCGTGTATGCCAACAATGCCGAGAACCTGGTGAAGGTGGGACAGTCGATAGATGCCGGACAGACCATCGCCATCGTGGGCTCCCGAGAGGGAGAGACCTATTGCGATTTCTCCATCATGGTGAACGGTGCGCGCATCAACCCGGAAACCATCATCGAACTGAAGAGCCATAAGCTCCGCCGACAGACCGTGCAGTTCCGCAAGGAGGGCAACCGCATCGGCATCAAGGTGATTGGTGGCAAGGACTCCTCCGTTTCCAAGAACGATAAGAATGATAGAAACAATAAGGAAACAAATAAGAAATCGGGAAGCAGCCGTAGCGATCACGCCATGACCCTCGACCCCGACGAGGTGTACGACCCGTTTACCATCACCAACACCTTCCGTCTCGATTTGGAGAAGATAGAGGAGAAGGCATGGGCATATCCATTGCCTGATGCCCGTGTCATCAGTCCATACGGAGGTGCCCGCCGTCACTCGGGTGTGGATTTGAAGACCAAGCCTAACGACGAGATTTATGCCGCCTTCGATGGCGTGGTGGTTGCCTCGGGACCTTACTACGGCTATGGCAACTGCATCCGCATCAAGCATGCCTACGGCTTGGAAACGCTCTATAGCCATCAGAGTAAGAACATGGTGAAGAAGGGTGATAAGGTGAAGGCAGGTCAGGTAATCGGTCTTACGGGCCGCACTGGCAGGGCCACCACAGAGCATCTCCATTTCGAGGTGTCTTTCGGCGGCAAGCGCCTGGATCCAGCCATCATCTTCGACCACAGCAATCACAAGCTCAAGGCTGCCACCCTGCATCTTACCAAGGGCAAGGGCGTAAAGAGCGTGAAGAACTAGAAATAGCGAAAATTACTCCTGTTAATCGAAAAAATCCACCCGTTTGGATGATTAAAAGCCGGTAACTGCAAGTTTTTACGAATTGCACCATGGGTTTTTATCATCTGAACGGGTTTGTATTTTAAAAAATGCTATCTTTGCAGCATCACTTAAAATATAAATGATAATATGAAGAAATATCTTATAGCACTCGTTCTCTGCGTGCTTACCCTTACGGCAAGTGCACAGGTCTTTACAGCCGAACAGATTGAGAGATACGCCAAGGATAAATATGGTGATAACTGGACAGAGGCTGCCGGAAACCTGAGCAAGGAAGTTGCACTGGACAACAAGAACCGCCTGAACTACCAGGAGGTCATCGCCTGCGCTGGTCAGTCGAAGGCAGAAATCTTCAAGAAAGCCATCGAATGGTTTAACCGCGCATTCAAAAGTAAGGATACCCACGGCGTGATACGAGAGCAGAATGCTGAACAGGGACTGATCATTACCCAGGCTTATATCGAGAACATCGCCCGACAGAATGCCGGAGTCAACCATTATCAGGTGGATATGATGCCGTATATCCGTGTGGACGTGAAGGAGGAGAAGGCAAGGGTGAGCGTCTATATGGACAGCTACGAAGTGACCGTAAAATCGGGCGGCGGATGGACAAGTGCCATCGCCAGTGTGCTCGCCGCAGCTGCTACCGGTGAGGCGGATGATGACGAGGTGGTGAGCAAGGATGAGGTGTGGAACATCAGTTCCTGCTATCCTTATGTAGAAAAGGACAAACATAAGCTGGCGTCGAGCAAGGCTTTCGTGATGGCTTCGGCTTTCCAGAACTCCATTATCGACATTCTGAAAGAGGCGCTTCTTGCTGATTCTTCCGACGGATTCTCGGATGACTGGTAAATGGGAAGTTAGAGAGAAGTTAAAGGAAGTTAGAGAGAAGTTAAGGGAAATCTATCAAACTCTATATATATAATAAGGTGTAAACATCAAAACCGCTAGTGTATGAAATGGAAGAATATCATGATGATGGTGATGATGGCAGCAGGATGTTGGTTCTCGCTACCTGTCCACTCTCAGAGAATCTCTGTGGGCAAGAAAGGACTGGTGAAGGTAATGAGAACCGACTCCACCTGTGCCCAGGAATTTGTAAGGGATGAACATCAGTCTGTTGCTACCCGGAAGACGGCGAAGGCAGCGGGAGCCGCTGAAGGCGTGAACACGCTGGCAAGCTATCTGAAATCGGACGTGGATCTGAACATTCCCGTTTCGAAGGTGAAGCAGGAGAAGACCTTTGCCGTAATCATCGCCAACGAGAATTACCAGGAGGAAGTGAACGTGGAGTTTGCCCTCAACGACGGTATGGCTTTCAGGGAATACTGCATCAAGCTGCTCGGCATTCCGGAAAGCAACCTGCATATCCGCAAGGATGCCACCCTCAACAATATGCTGGCGGAAATCAACTGGATGCAGAACATCGCCAAGGCTTATGGAGCTGAGGCGAGATTCATCTTCTATTATGCCGGACATGGAATGCCCGATGAGAGTAGCGGCACTTCCTATCTTCTGCCCGTAGATGGCAAGAGTAATATTCCGGCAACGGGTTACAGTATGAGCAGGCTGTATGCTGAACTCAACGGTCTGAACGCAGCCTGCGTAACGGTGCTGATGGATGCCTGCTTCAGTGGCAGCAAACGAGGCGAGGGTATGCTGGCTTCTGCCAGAGGCGTGGCACTCAAGGCGAAGGCTGAGGCTCCGAAGGGCAACATGCTCGTGATGACGGCTGCCCAGGGTAGCGAGACGGCTTATCCCTACAAGGAGAAGAAGCACGGACTCTTTACCTATTTTCTCCTGAAGAAACTGCAGGAGAGTAAGGGCAAGGTTACCTATGGCGGTCTCTTCGACTATGTGAAGACGAATGTGGCGCAGAAGTCGGTAGTGGTGAATGAGAAGAGTCAGACGCCAACCATAGCCGTATCGGGCGACCTGGTTTCCACCTGGCAGGGCATCAGGCTCAATGAAGACTGATGTCTGAAATACGAAAAAATCCCCATCGACTGGACTGCTCCTGTCGATGGGGATTTATTTTTTATTCTCTGGAGAAAAGAATTACTTCTTCTTCTGCGATTTACGGTTGGCTCTCTGTTGGCGATACTTTGCCTTCTGACGGGCAGAGCCGCTTCCGTGAGCACCCGTAATGTACTTCTTCTTCTTGGCCTTGGTCTTCACCTTGTCGTCGTCGTCCTTCTTCGGACCGCCGCCGCCGCCCTTGAAAACCATGCCACCCATGATAATATCGTCAATATCGCTCATATACTTTGAACTTTGAATTTTGAACTTTGAACTTTATGATAAGTAAAGCCGTTGGATTCTTCACTCTTCACTTAAATTAGTGATGGAAGAGGCGAACGTGAGTAAACGCCATGGCGATGCCGTACTT
>ERZ791878.328-NODE-328-length-35347-cov-70.407259_pt1 | contig 35347 bp, 22 predicted proteins | sample MGYA00510277_ERZ791878 | MGnify/ENA primary metagenome ERZ791878 (study PRJEB30046, sample SAMN00792094) | human gut metagenome | study: EMG produced TPA metagenomics assembly of the A metagenome-wide association study of gut microbiota in type 2...
TTTACGTTCCAACCTCTCTTATTCTCCTTTGGCTGCTTTAGAGCTTTATGTTAACGAAACTAACTCATAGTTTTCCTTAAGAAAACTCACCGTTTCTCGGGTCAGAAGTCATAAAAAAAATAACACGGACAAATTGAATTTGTCCGGACAAATTATCCAGCAGCTCATAACATACTGGTTATTACACTGTTACAAGCACCAGGACAAACAAGCCGGACAAATTCAATTTGTCCGTGTTTTATTTTTCAACCGAAAACCGGATATAGGTTCTATCATCGAAGCTCTTATTGCCCTCTACGATACCCTTGGTGGCGATAAAGGAATGGATGTTCTGAGGGTCGTTGGCGATTTGCTCTGCCAATGATGCCTCGCTCGCTGACAGAGTAGGCTTCAGGAAAGGATAGCCATCGCTAGCCAATACTACTTCATTAGGCGATGAAACAGGCTTCGTTTGCTCTTGAAAGTATGTTTCAATGCTACTTGAAACAGGCTTCATTTTTAACGCTACAACCTTCACTCCCTCCCGATAGATAGGAAATCCATCGATAACCGTATAGGTCTGGTTCTGTCCGGAAAGCATCGCCTCGATCAATAATGGCTCTATCTGCTTTCTAGCCTCAGCAGGCGAAAGGCCCTGCTCTATCAGCTCTACCCTCTTTCTGGCAATCTCCTGCTCATAAGGCTTGCCGTTCTCATAAAGCTTTCCATCGATGATGGCCTGGCAATCGCCCACCATCCAGACTTCATTCCTTGTCCGGCTATAAAGGATAGCCGAGGCGGTAAGCCGCTCTTCCGGATGCTCCATCAACCGCTCTTCCACCCCTAGCTTTTCATACACCTTATTATATATATACGCCGAAACGCCCTGGCAGAAATCATCCACCGAGGCATCCGCCTTCAGCTCCTCCCGGATGTATTCCGAGATAAGCATCATAGCGTATCTTCCGTTCTTCATATCGGGATTGAGATGCTTCGGCGTCTTGCTCGTACTGCCATCTATCACTGCGATGAAATCATCGGTAACTACCATTCCATCCTCACAAGCCTCAGGGCTCTTCTTTCCTATGATACCGCTTTCTATAATATCCATCTTTGCAATGCTTTAAATAAAACATTGCAAAGATAGTTTTTTTTCCAGAAAGAACCAAGATTTTTCCATGTTATTTCCAGATGTATGTATGACTCTACTTCAAAAAGTGGAATCCCAGGCACGCTCTGAGAATGTGCCTCCAAAACCTTCTCGCCATAAAGTCACCTTCAGAAATAGCTTCTCAAAAACAGCAATTAAAATTTCTTCCTCCTTTCACAACCACCATAGTGCATTTATAATCAACCAGTTAAGTGTGAAAGGAGAATTCTCTGAAACAACAATAATAATCAGCAGAAAAGACTATTAATATAAGGAGAAGGCAACTTAGTCTAAAGGAGAAAGCAACTATCACAAAAGGAATAGAAAAGGCTTCTTTGTATCGGATGACCAGGGTCATCCATATAGATGACGGGAGTGAGCCATATAGATGACCCGAGTCATCCATATAGACGAGCTTAGTCATCCAGCCGATAAATCGTCTCTTTTCGCCTGCCAATATCTATCCCTCATCCTTCTGGTTACTATGCTTCATCCCAACATTCATAACAAAGACACCCACTAGATCCTTGCCACACCTATACCATACTCATTAAAAACAAGACACATCGCCATATTTAAGCTTAGCCATCAATTACCATCTCAAAATAATGAGATTTTTCCTTTCATACTTAACTCTTTTATTTTCAATACAATACACATTCCGTGAAAGGAGAATTATTATCCACCTTAAATATTTTCTGCAAATTTCGAACCGTCTCTCCAGCCAATCCACTGGCATAGGTAAGGGAATTGGCATACTCCCTATCAATATCAGTCGCCATGGAAACATGGCAGAAAAGCGATAATATAACAACGATAATAGAGGCTGGCACTTTATGTTGTTGTTTCCTATGGCAAGGCTGTTGAGACTACCAGCCATCAACAAGCCTGCCACGATTGCGATTGATTTTCTGTTCATAACAAGACATTATCACATTAAATCATTTCGCATCCAGATTATAAACTATTCAAACAGAGGCGAAAGTTCAACGAATATTCCCCATCAAAAAGGCGGTATTTTGTGTGAGGCGGTTCACCCCAACTATTATCTCCACCGACGCCTCGTTGTGCACCATCCAGAATCACATACGTTTCCATACGTGGATGCATATCTTTCTGATGCATCATCTTCTTTTCCAGTCCCATATCAAGATCCTCATCTGCAAAATGCAAGGCTGAGAAATCCATTGACTTCTCTGCCTGAAAGCGAAGGGCAACACCCTTCTTAGGCGAGGTGATTTCAGCCCAACGCACATCACTATGGTTACCAGTCTGCTGAGGGAATATGTATGGATAGTACATATCCGTCACTGTGGTATCATAGAGACCGATAAACTGGCTGGTCTTGCGGTCGGAGTAGTTTTCCCAAGGTCCACGACCATAATAGCGTACATTCTCAAATCCCTTAGGGAGCGTCATTCGTATACCAAAGCGAGGCAACTCCGGGAGTTTCTTGTCCTTGGTATTCATGCTAGCCTTCACATCGATGCTTCCATCCTTGCGGAAGAGATAAGAAAGATGGTAAGGTTGCTTGAGATCGCTCAACACCATGTCAAAGGTAATGAGCACTCCTTCCTCGGTAGGTTCGCCCACCTGACATTTCGATACATAGCGATTGGTCTGTGCGGAACGCCATACGTTACACTTCTGTGGCATCTTGTTGCCATAATCGTTGTCATTAGGCGCACGCCAGAAGTAAGGTTCCAAGGCAGTACGATTGTGCAAGACTGAAACACCATCCATGGCATAATTGGTAAGCGCACCACTCTGCTTGTTGATTTCCGCCTTGACATTGCCTACCGTCAGCACGATATTGTTCTTCTGCGTCTCCACCTTGATATCGCCTTGTGTCTGCAAGCTAGCATTCTCTTCCAACTTGCCCGCATGCAAGAATTGCTCCTTTGCCACATCATAATGAGCTGGCAAGAGATCGCTCGCCGTGCGAGTATAGGCATACACTTGAAGCGTGTATTCATCAGATTCTTTCAGCGATGGCATCTTGATGCGCACCTTGCTTTCTTGTTGTGGCAAGGTCTTCAAGCGAAAGTCGCCCACAGCCACCTCCTTGCCTTCCTTGCAGAGCGTCCAATGGAAGTCATAGTCGGCGAGCGTGGAGAACTGATACTCATTTCTAACTGTCAACTCGCCCTTCTTCCAGTCAAAGCCAGGGAAGATAATGTCTTGATATACTTTCTTCACCTCTAAGGCTTGCGGCTTGTAACTCATATCGGAAGCAAGGACACCATCACATCCACTGTTCATCTCCACAGGCCATACATAACTTCCCATCTCACCATTATACATCCAATAAGTACGATGGTCGGTGTTCTCGTTGATGGTACGGCGGATGCCCTGGTCTTGGAAGTCCCAGATAAATCCACCTTGCAAGTTAGGCGACTTCTTGATTAAATCCCAGTAATCCTGAAGGTTTCCATTGCTATTACCTTGCGCATGAGCATACTCACACATGATGAAAGGACGCTGCTTGCCACTCTTGGCATAGGCGAGCACCCTGCCCCAGTTAGGGTACATGTGACATACGATGTCGGTATTTTCTTCCTCCCAAGCTTGCTCAAACTGTACGAAGCGAGTTTTATCGTTCGCTTTCAACCAGCGATACTGTTCATGGAATACCTGACCATTGCCACACTCATTACCCATCGACCAACCAATGATGCTTGGGTGATTACGGTCACGATAGAACATACGATGGATGCGGTCACGATGCGCAGGAGCCCATTCCTTGCGATAAGCTGGATGTGGTACGGTATCGGTGAAATAGACACAACTGCCCATTCCGTGGGTCTCGATATTTGCCTCATCCACCACATAGATGCCATACTTATCACAGAGATCGAGCCATTCTGGACAATTAGGATAATGGCTGCTACGCACGGCATTGATGTTCAACTCACGCAGGCGGCGCAGATTATCCATCATAATTTCATGGCTCTGCACGTGTCCTAAGGAGTCATTGTGCTCATGGCGATTGACACCCTTGATATATACCATCTTGCCATTGACAAGCAGTCGGGCGTTCTCAATCTTCACCTCACGGAAACCTACTTGCTGGCGCACGGTGTCACCACCCAGTATCATCGACATCTGATAGAGATAAGGCTTTTCTCCACTCCATAGGTTCACCTTATTCAGTTTCTTGCTCACATGGACGGTCGTCTCCTTGCCATCGGCCTGGAAAGGCTTGGTCTCATTGAGCAACAACTTGCCACTGGCATCACGAAGCTGCACCAACACCTTGTCAGAGACCGACTTGCCAGAGAAATTGCGAATAGTAACATCTGTCTCAAGCTGTCCATTGCGATAATTATCCACAGGAGTAGCCGTAATATTGTAATCCCATACAGACACTGGGCTATAGGCTTGTAGATACACGTCACGCTCTATTCCTGTGATACGCCAGAAGTCCTGATCCTCCATATAGCTGCCATCGTGCCAACGATACACCTGTACCGCCATTTGATTGGCACGACCATCTAGATGGACTAACTTCGTCACGTCAAACTCAGCAGGGGTCTTGGAGCATTTGGTCATACCCACCTCCGTGCCATTCACCCATACTCTCGCATAGCCCGTAATGGAACCGAAATGGAGCATCACTTCCCTACCCTTCCATTGTGAAGGCACAGTGAATGAAGTGCGATAAGTGCCTACAGGATTCGGGATGTCGATGTAAGGAGGATTAGGCGACCAAGGATAGGTGATATTGGCATACAAGGGTGCGCCAAAGCCCTGCAACTCCCAGTTGGATGGCACAGGAATCTGCGCCCACTTGGAGTCATCGAAACCTGGACGATAGAAGTCCGCAGGTGCATCCTTGATGTCATCGGCATAATGGAAACGCCACTTGCCATTCAAAGACAAGGTATGTGAAGTCTTGAACCAAGCATGCGCCTGTTCCTTGCCTCGTTCAAATACCATAGGATTCTCCCATTCATGCTCATAGGCACTCACCGGGAAAGCCGAACCAAAGAGAACGGCTGATGATAGCAACAAGTTCTTGATATTCATATTTCTTTTTATGTTTTATTCACTTAGCCTATTTTACTCGATTCGTCACATCTTTTGGTATCTCAATACAGATAGGTTGCACGGCACCCTTGTATTCACCATCGGCATCAGCCACAGCGACAAGCCAACAGGTGAAGGAACGGCGTGCATTGTCCCATCCAGACTCATATGGATAGAACTTGAATGTGGTATCATTGATTTTCTCCACAGGACCACACACCACCTCTACATAAGGCTTCTTCTTGCCATGCTGGGAGGTTGCGTTATTATGAGAAGCATCAGTATAGACAGCCTTGAGTTGGAAGGTGATGCCCTTCATATCTCGCAAATCCAGTTTCATGCCTCCCTGCGCCTTCTCGTCATATCCTATCATCTTGCCTTGATACTCAAAGCCTACATACTGAACTTTCTTGCCCGCCGTCTCCTTGTATCGAGCCTCTGTGAGTTCCGCCATTTCCTTATCGAAATACCAGAAGGCATCATGCTTGTCGCCCTTATATATATTATAAGGTGCAGGCTGAGGGCGAGAGTCAGAAGCAATCTCAGGAGCTTTACCTTTGTCTGCTCCATCTGTACCCACCATATCAGAATGGAATCTCTCGGCAAGCCAACCATCCTTAGGATTGAGCTTGCGGAGCGTTCCATCGGCATTCAAACGCTGTTCTAACGCCTTTTGGATGAACTTCGCTAAATACAAGGCCGTTTGGTCGCCACAATCGAAATGACCTCTGCCCGTATCACATAGGAAGGAAATGCAACTCTCAGGATACATCATTCGGAAAGCAAGGGCTGGATTCACACGAGCCTCCCACCATTCATACTCGCCTTCCACCATCAAGCCAGGGATACCATCGATGTTACGATGACGTCCCCACTCCACATTGTCTCTTCCATAGCCACAGAGATTGGTGCGAGGCGCATCGCCATGGAAGGAGATGATGCAGAGGGTGCGGTTAGGATTCCAAGCCGCAAAATTCCAAGGGAAAGTGGCTTGTGCGGAATGTCCCAAAGGGATGACGGGAGCCTTGGCTATCTCGGCATATCCGCTTTGGTCGGCAAGATTACCCATCATCTCCTCAAAGGTATTCTGTGCGCCAGTCGCTGGATCCCAGTTGTTGCTGAAAGCAGGAGCCACCCATACCATTGCCACGCCCAGTTTCTTCATCTGAGCCTGAAACTTCGGATTCTTATAGATAGCCTCCTCCGTCATATTCTGTTGAGAAAGCATCACCGCTTTCACTTGCTTGCATCCCTCTGGCACCCAAAGGTAAGCCACAGGAGCCTTGCCTGTCTCTGAAGAGATATAGCCTCTCAAATCCACTGACCACTGGTACATTCCACTACCTCCCACACCAATGGCATGGGCTGTACTTACGAAGATGCCTTGCAACAGCAAGACCATCAACATAACTCTGATACGTATTTTTCTTAATAACATCATATTGTCATTTTAACAAACTGAATCGCAACGCTGCACCGCCTGACGGCTGCAAATGAAGCTTTAATATCTTGCCAGCCTTGATAGTCTGAACTACAGTAGATACCTTGGTGCGAGTATTCAACGCAGGGTTGTCATTGTAAATCTCCACACGATATTTCTTGCCTTTCTGCAAGAAGTCGGCACTATTGAGAGTGATGTCACGAGCCTGCAAGCCATTCATCGCTCCCACAAACCAATCATTACCCGAGCGGCGAGCCTGAACGATGTACTCTCCTATCTCGCCCTGCAAAGCCTTGCTCTCATCCCATACCGTAGGACAATATTTCCAGAAGTCCAACTCCTTTTCTCCCTTATATACATTCGGGAGGTCATACCAATACAAGAAGGTGATAGGACTGTAATATACCACTGGCATTGCCAACTGGTGTGCCTTGGTATTCTTCACCCTTCCATTGAAATAGCATGGGGTATAATCGGCAGGACCACATAGGAATCTCGTAAATGGCAAGATGGTGTTATGCTCTGCATCGGGCATCTCCTCATTACCACCGATACCTTCCTGCGTCATAAGGTTAGGATAAGTGCGGCTCCATCCCGTAGGACGATACTCATCGTGAATATCCACCATGATATGGTGGTCGGCACACTTCTTCACAGCATTGTGAAGCCAAGTGGTCCACTCCTGCGAACCTATTTGCACAAAGCCAAACTTGATTCCACTAATGCCCCACTTCTCATAGAGCGGCAAAAGCTGGTCAAGCTCCTGATACAAGGCTCTTTGGTTGACATATACCCACACGCCGATGCCCTTGCTCTTGGCATACTGACAGAGCTTTGGCATATCAATGTCGCGAGTTTCCAATACTTTCAAGGCAGAAGAAGACATCTTCATCTCCGGACCATACCAGCCTGCATCAAGCTCGATATATTGAAGACCTCTATCCACACAGAAGTCAACACCCTCCATGCAAGTCTTCATATCCAAGCGACATACACGGAAAGCCTTGCCTGGCTTAATCCAAGAGGTATCCTGTATCTGGCAAGGGGCATTGAGATTGAGCACCATCTGCTTGTTATTGATCAGGTCGATAGCCTTCTCACCCACCATGATGAATCGCCAAGGCATATTGTATGCCGTGATGATGTCAGCAGGATGAAACAACGCCATCTGCAACTCATTGTCTGCTTTCAACTTAAGCTTACCTCTCACAAAGTCACTCAATGCAGCTTCACCGATGGCTGCATAAAGTCCATTATCCAAACGAAGTGTCAAAGGACGCTCTGCCTCTTCCTTCCAAGCAGCCTCGCTCTTCAAAAGCTTTACCTTGTTGGCATGAGATTGCGCCCAAGCATAATGGTAAGCCTCAGCACCAGGGGCAAAGCGGAAGGAAGTCAAGTCATCGGTGATGTGCACGAACAAACCATTGGTTGCCTCAGGGAAATGATAGCGGATGGCTACTCCCTCATCGTAAGCTCTCACAATGATGTCTAGGAGATATTGCTGGCGCTTGTCGTAAGCTGTGCCACCCCCATCTTGATGCTTGCCGCCCTTCAAGAGATGAATGGTCATCTCATTATAACGATCTCGTATCTGGGCATACTCGCCATAGACTGGCTTCCAAGTATTGTCTTCAGAACGACGATCCACACTTGCTACTTCCATACCATGGGTCCAAACGTTGCTGTTATCCACTGGTATTCCCATAGCCGACTCCACCAAGTGGTTGTCGATATTCACACCTAATTCTCCCTCTTCTATTACCTGCTTAGCTGCATAGTCGAGGCGGTAGGTTAATCTTCCGTCTTTCTGTTCGAAGACGAAGTTGTATTTGCCGCCAGGCGACTGCAAGGCTTCTGCTGCGTATCCAACTATAGCAACCGCCCAAAACAAGATAGCAATAAAAAACTTTCTCATAACTGGATTTCTACTTGATTTGTACTTTTCCATTCTCCGAGCATACGATGCGCTGCTCGGTTCCATCCTTGAGCTTCACGAGGATGCCAACGGCTCCCTTCTGCTCAGGCTCAAAGAAATCGACCGATGCGATGTCGCCTGGTTCGGTATCAGAACTTGGTTCATATACGCAGACGAAAGGATGATTCCATGCCTCTCCCTTCTGGCGAGCCACAAAGGTAAGCACTGGCTGTTCATCTACCTTATAAGGCTGATTCGGCATGCGCTCATATTCGAGGTTGACTGGCGAGAGAGCTTGGAAGATGGTGCGATTCTCATCTTTCTTCATCCACATGGTCATGGTGATTTCACGCTGACCATCCATTGCCTCCACTACCTTATCATCCAGTATCTTGGTAACGAACTGCGTCTTTACACTGTTCTGCATCTCTGCGCTCTTCTTGTCATAGATATAAGAATAGGCATAGAGATGACCACCTGCGAAGGCAAGTTCCTCCGTTGGTTTCATATCGAGAGGCTGACCTGATGTGGCATCCATCACCTTCATCTCTTGTCCGAGATTGTGATAGAAGTAATCGTGAGTTTTATCGCCACCTTCCTTCTTCTTGCTACGGAACACATCTATGTAATATCCTCCCTTAGCAGATGTCTTCACGATGGCGGTGGTGCGCTGCTGCTGCGCCTGTGTCTCTGGCTCAATGAAACTTACGGTAGCGTAAGTTATCTTATCCTTAAGTTCAGAATCCTTCTGAATAGAAAGTTTCTTTTCGGATAGCTTCTTGCTGGCAGGTTGCTCCTTGCTTACCTCTGGATAAGAAGCGACAACCTTGAAGGCATGCTGAGACATCATTACAGGATAGCTTGATACACCATCCACCACTACCGTGTTGTGGGCTGGCATCTGGGAATAATATTCCAGATAGTCCAAGCCGCTATAAAGGGTTCTGCCGATACCTGCATCAGGTCCCAATACATATCCCTTGCCATAGAGTTCGAGCGAGATGCCGTTGGAATGCTGGTGGTTGCCAAGGCTAGCATTGACGGAAGCCATCAAGTCGTGCTGCTTGTCCATGCCACTTCGCATCGCTATCCACGATACATTAGGAGCATAAAACAAGGTGCTCGTATATGCCTCGATCTCAGAGATAGGAGCCTTAGGAGCCACAGCATTCTTCAGAAGATTCATCTCAGAGATAAGATTCTTATTCTTATGGCGAGTGGCATACTTCAATACTTGGTCGATGCCACCTGTATTGAGATAACCTGGATGAGTATCGCCAAAACCTGCAATCATACGGTTAGGAAAAAGATATTCTGCAGAGGTCTTCACTGCTTCAGTCAAGATAGGACGCTGCTTGAAGAGGTCGATGCCAGCCTTCTCATCCAGCATGTTGGCGAAATCGCAGATACTACCCAATACCGTGGTACTATAGCCTGGCGACTCATACCAAGTCTTGCTATTGGCATCAAAGCCGAAGTCGATGAGCTTGTTCATGCTCCACTGGCGAATACTGTTTTGATTAACGATATAATCCAAGTAGTATTGCTTGCCCTTGCCATCTGCGTATGCTTGGTTATCTTGCAATACCAAGGCTATCTTCACGATGAAATCGGCCTGAAACAAATTCCAGTTGTTGTGAGGCACACCATTGGCGATGATATTCTCCGCCCATTTCTTAAAGCCCGATTCGATAATGGCTTGGTCGTCCTTCACAAGATTCTTGATGAGGGGATACATCTGAGTAAGCTCGTTGATGGCATCTTCATGGATAACCTCGAAGGTGGTCATGCCCACCAAGGTTTGCTGATGACCATGATTCAAGTCGATAGGCACGTTGCGATAAGCAATGCCCTTCATATATACATCAAACACCTTTGCCGCCATCTGTCCATAGCGGATATCGCCAGTGGCGGCATAGATGCGAGCGGCATCACGGGCAATACCGATAATATATCGGTTCACGCCGGCAATGTTGCAACCCGTCTTGGCAGGAGAGGTCTCCTCCATTTTTCCTGTTACCTTATTTATATAGGTCACATTGCCCTGCTCATCGTCATCGTAAGGTACGAGGTCCTCCAACTTTGGACGATTGTATTGCGACTCAAAACCGCGAGTTCCATTATATTTCACCGTAGGCTCTGCGGCACGCTCTCCCCCAGGATGGGCAAACGCCTCACCATTAACAAACACATCTGATGCATTCGTCTTCCAAAACATCTGCAATCGGGAGTAGAGCCAGTCGGGTTGCTTGTCCACCTGGCTCATCACGTTCTCAATCTTAGCCTTCAACTTGGTAATCTCAGGATCCTCCACCTTCTTCTTAGCCATACCGAAAGAAGAAGAGAGGAGCATCAAGGCTGCCACATATAGTACTTTCTGTTTCATACGAGTTGTTCTTATCTTTTATGTGATTTTTAATAAGAATACGATTGGGGGGCGATTTATACGTAGAACATCAGATAATAAAACGATATAAGCCCAGATGCCTAAACTGAACTTATATCGTTTACGTCTGACTAAAACATTCTACTTCTAAACCACAACGCAAAAACAGAATCGGTTATATAATAGCGTTTGCCACTCATTTCCACAATGTCTTTATCTACCAATGCAGTTTTCAAACGAGTGATATTATTAAGAGCGTTATTTTATACCCTAAATCGTATGTAAGTACGGTCATCGAAGCTTTTGTTCCCTGCCACTAAGCCCTTAGTGGCAATGAAGTCGTGGACTTTCTCTGTATTTAATATTGAAACTCTATCACTTACATGCGATAATACAATCCATTCAGCTCTTCCAAGCTGGCAACCTCCCTCGTTTGCCCATTCTCCATATACATCAACCTATCAGATATTCGGTCGATGGCTGCAAAATTATGGTCGGAAACGATGATTCCCTTCGTATTCTTGGCCTCTTTCAGCAAGTCGATTACATGCTCCACAGCCACAGGCGACAAACCCGCAAAAGGCTCATCCAATATCACGAAAGGAACTGGCGACTGAAGGAATATAAAAAATTGGAAATACTTCAAGAGTCCACCCGATAGCTCTCCTACCTTGCAGTCGTAGATGTCTTGTATCAAGACATCCTGTATATCATCCTTATGATAACCTTCCATTCGCAAGATGGTAGAGACTCTCAATCCTCTCGGAATATACTCAAACTGCGGTTGCATCCTCAGCATTCCACTACGAAAAGCCTTATCCGTATAAACCTTACCACCTATCCGCACAAAGGAATGGGCACCACGACGGGTGCCAAAGATGATTTCCAGCATCGTTGACTTGCCACAGCCATTGCGCCCCAGCAAGCCCACGACCTCACCTTGCTTACAATTGATGTAAGCACCTTTCAATATCTCATGGCCGTCTATCTCATAATAAATACTATCAGCCTCTAATACCAAAACCATAGCCATTTCAATAAAAAGTGAATACTCAAACTAAGCGTGGCGGAAATGCCAAACGACGCTGCATAAAGCTTAAGGATCGTCCACGAAGCATTATAATAGAAGAAGAACACCGACTTCTTGAACACCAACTTGCCTATAGCATCCAGCAGCAAGCCCCATATCGTATAGAAATACAAGAAGACCTTGACGGCTTCCTCTATTCCCTTTTCCCTAAAGACGATACAACCTGTCACCAAACCAAAAGGTATGGTAACCCACAGCGTGCTCTTGTAGAACGCCCATAGGTAACGGAGTCGTAAGAAAAGTCTGTCTAAGTTCATATTTTCACCTTATATTATATATACTACATAGCCTCCTGCATCATCGCCCTCATCTGCTTGCGAGAGGTGAAGAGCTGAGACTCCACAGTGCGCTTAGACACCTGGAGTTCTTCTGCAATGTCGCCAGCCGTCATGTCGTCGAACAGACTCATGCGATAAACCTTGGCACAGGTTGGCGAAAGCTCGTCCACATTCTGGTTCACGATACGGAGAGTATCGTGATACTCGGCAAGGCGCTCAGCCTGGCTATGCTGAAGCTCCATCTCATACTTCTTGCTCTCCTCCAGCTGATGACGGAAGATGCGGCGGCGCAGATGATCCTTGATCTTGTTGGCTGCGATGGTGAAGGCAAACGACTTGATAGTTGCCTCATTGATGATGCCCTCGAAGGTCATCATCTTGATGAAAGCATCCTGTACCAAATCCTCAGCCTCCTCTCGGTTGCCCAAGCGGGAAGTAGCGAAATTGACGAGTTCGTTCTGATGAACGGTGTAGAAAGCGGCAATGATTTGCGCTTGGTTATTTGTTGTCTGTTCCATAATCGTTTGATAGTTGTTTTGATTTCTGCTGCAAAGGTAGCACAAACCTTCTTAAACAGATGTATCAAACGTACCAATGATATATGTGAAACGTACCAATGATATATGTGAAACGTACCAATCTTATTTCGCTACTGATTATCAACTATTTACATCACATAATTTCTTAAGAATACTGCGATGGCAACACGCCGAACATCTCCTTGAAATGCTTGGCAAAGTTCTGCGGAGAGGCGAAACCGGTGCGATAACAAGCCTCAGAGACCGTGCATTTCTCCTCTTTCAGGAGCTTCGCCGCCGTCTTCAGTCTCACCGTTCGGATGAAGTCGGCAGGTGTCTGACCTGTCAGGGATTTCATCTTTCGGTAGAGACTCATTCTCGACATTACCACATCAGTAGAAAGCGAGTCGATGGTGTATTCCGAGTTGTCGATGTTCTTCTCGATGCAGGCGATTACCTCCTTCAAGAAATCCTCGTCTGGCGAAGAATCGGTCACCGTCTTCGGGTCGAGCGAGATACTGTGCGAGAAATCTCGCTGGCGTTTCTCCTGCTTTTCCAGCAGATTGCTGATACGCGCCAGAAGCACCTCCATATCGAATGGCTTGGCGATATAGGCATCGGCTCCCGCCTTATAGCCAGCCGCCCTGCCCTCATCTGTGCTCCATGCCGTGAGCAGGATGATAGGGATATGCGAGGTCTCTATGTTCTCCTTGATGCGGCGGCACATATCCGTGCCACTCATGCGAGGCATCATCACATCGCTCACGATGATGTCCGGATTTTCAGCTTCAGCCATCATCGCGCCTTCTATTCCATCTTTCGCCGTCAACACCTTATTATATATACGGCCCAATTCCTGGGAGAGGAAGTGAGAGAAGTCTTCATTATCCTCCACCACCAGTACAGTCTTCTCTATCTTCCGGAAAGTCTGTACCCCCACGGCACCATCCACCACATCAGCCATCACTGGCGATGCGATGCGGTTCTCCTCAGAAGCCTCCTGCTGCACTTCACGCTTCAGATCGGCAGGAATATCCACGATAAACCGGGACCCCTTACCCTCTTCGCTTTCCAGCGAAACCTTGCCTTCGTGCAACTGGATGTATTCATATACCATATTCAGTCCGATACCCGAACCTATCTGTTGCGAGCTGGAATCCTGCTCCGTGCGATAGAAACGTTCGAAGACATGCGCCTGGTCTTTCTTCGGAATGCCGCAGCCCGTATCTTCCACTATGATATGGGCGCATCTTCTGCTATCCAGGATGCATTTCTCCAAACTAACACACACACTGCCCCCTGCCTTCGTAAACTTGAAGGCATTGGAGAGAAGATTGGTCAATATCTTGCCCACCTTGTCCTTGTCGAAATACATAAACAGCCCCTCTGTCTTGTCTTCGAAAGCCAGGCGGATGTTCTTCTGTTCTGCCAGAGGCATGAACTTCATCGTGGTATATTGGATAAACTCATTCAGATTTCCACTCGTCAGATTGAGGTGTTCTCCGTTCATCTCCATCTTGCGGAAGTCGAGAAGCTGGTTTACCAACTGCAGCAGGTCGCCCGCATTCCTGCTTACATCGTTCAGCTGATGGCGGGTTTCGCCATCCGTGGTGCGCTTCAGGATGCTTCCTATAGGCGTGATGATGAGCGTAAGCAAGGTGCGGAACTCGTGGCTGATATTGGTGAAGAAGCGATACTTCATCTCCTCCAACTCCTTATACTTCTCATTCTCCATGCGCTTGCGATTCTGCTCAATCTTCCACCTTACGCCGAAGATCATCAAGGCGATGAATGCCAAGAAATACAAGAGCTTGGCCCACCAAGTAGCCCAAAGTGGAGCCAGCACCTCTATCTCCAAGGTTGCCGATTGCTTGCTCCATACCTTGTCTAGACCAGCAGAATAAACCTCTAGCTTATAAGTGCCAGGAGACAAGTCGGTATAGTTTGCCCTGCCAATTCCATCTTGCGGATTTATCTCTATCCAATCATTATTAACCCCCTGGAGTCTATATTTATAATAGGTGTGGTGAGGCATGTCGAAGTTCAAACCAGAGAAATGGACGGTGATGAAGTTCTCATCATGCTCCAGCACGATCTTCCTGGTAGTGCTCAAGGCAAAAGGCAAGATAACCCTGCCATCATATTCTTTGCCTGCCACTACTTCTTGGTTATTCACCAATAGGGATGTGAACACAGGATGACCAGTATATTCCATATCCTTCACTTGGATAGGATCCACGATATAGAAGCCTGTAGAACTGCCAAAGAAGAGTTTGCCATCAGCCATTCTAGCTGCTGTCTTAGGCAAGAACTTAGCATCACCCAACTTATTCTGACTATCAAACATAGTCAAGGCAAAAGGTTGTTCAGAAGAACGAGTGCGACGGATTCGACAAAGTCCATTGGCTGTAGTAACCCAAACTTCGTCTAATTTATCCACTACTAAATCCTGTATCATCTCATTGGTCATGCCTTCTTCCTTGCCGTACCGATAAGTCTTGCCATTCTGGGTATTGAAGACATAAACTCCATTCATCGTTCCTACCCAAATCCAACCTTGCTTATCAATGGCAAGAGCCTTGCAGACAGCCTTCAATTTCAACTGATTGCCCACGATAAGTCCCTTGTTGGTTGCTGCCCACAAGCGATGCTGCCTATCAAAAACGATAGAATTGATGTTCGTGTTACCTACAAAAAGCTTGTTTTGCAAAGGAAAGATACGCTTAGCCTGCTCATCAAAACGGCCTACGCCTCCATGATAGCAAACCCATATCTGATGCTGATGGTCTTCTGCAAAGTCGCGCACAATGTTGTAGTCTATGTCTTTGTTGGGCACATCCTCTTGCATGAAATGGCTCACCTTATCGCCATCCTTTAGATAGATTCCCTTGCGGAATGTACCTACCCATACCCTGCCCCGGCTATCCGTAAAGCTCTGGATAAAGTCATCGCCAGCACCCGTTCCCTGTAAAGGTTGCAAAGTTATCTGATAAGGATTAAAGGTCAGTACTTGTTGGGGGAATGCCAAGCAAACATTGCCACCACTGGTGCAAGAAGCCCTATAAAAGCCTAATCCGTCAGCCTGAAACTGGCTGAAAGCATAGAAAGGGAAACCTTGCATATTGGCATTATAAAGAGCCATGCCTTTATAATAAAAGCCAAGCACTAGATTTCCTCGTTCATAAGCAATGCTCTGAATATCGTCTGCCACACGCTCTCCATCCATCATAGGGAAAAAGGTTTGGAGGCTCTGCTTGCCGTTAGGCTCAATGGTAATAAGTCCCAACTGGCGCACACCCAAGAAAGCCCTTCCCTCAGGAGAGACCGCTAAAGTGGTAAAAGTATGGCGGTCATCGCCATATCGCTTTTGCCATCGGTTCTGCTTAGGGAGATAAGAAGCCACACCATGGTCCCACATCACCCAAAGTTGTTGTCCTTTTTGGGTGAATCTAACGAAATCACGAGGCAGCACAGGCTTCGTCCATAGACGAGTGGTGGATTTCACTTGATAAGTATGGGCATCCACACCCACCAGATAGCCATCATTATAAACCATCCATACCCTATCACCCTGTCGGCATATATCTCGTAAGCCTTGCGTTCTCAACGCTATTTTGCGTCCTTGATGCAAGAGCTTTCCTGCTACAGTTACCGCCCAGTACTCCTTAGCATCATCCACAAAGAAATCACGGATAGGTTCCTTGATGCCCAAGCCAGCTAACACTTGGTCCACATGCGGTTCAAAAGCCTCCCGCTTCAAGTCGAATATCAAGAGTTGCCCCTGCTCCTTGCTCCATACTCGCTGCTCTGCATCCACATAGATACGGGGAAGCGTGGTGACATAGTTCATTCTGAAAGGCTTGGCATCCATGGGCGAGAACACACGAAAAGCACAACCATCGAATAGTGAGAATCCAGAAGATGTACGGATTCCCAACCTGCCATCTGGCGCATAGAAAAAGCCCTTCACCTCATCATCAGGCAAACCTATCGCTGTATCTACAAGACGATATACACTTTGTGAGTTGACCGTGAGATGGGCAATCAAACACAGAACTATGACAAGATATAAGCGCAGAAATTTCATTTTTTAACTATTCTATAAGATTGTGAGGCACAACATATGAACCAAATACAATGCAAAGTTACGATTAAAAAACGAATTCACCAAGTTTTATGAAAGAAAAACTGTTTTTCTCATACCTTCGCATAAGTATTTTTTAAAACACATTCGTAACAAGAGCACAAATAACAATTAATATTAACGTATAAAAAAAATAGAAATGAGTAAACAACTATTCGCTATTCCCCTGTTGCTTCTCTCACTCTTGTTGGGAGCTTGTTCAGATGAAGAGGAAGGCAAAATCAAGATTGATGATTCTGCTCCAGCGCAAGTAACAAACGTAGTAGCTACTAGCGTAGCAGGTGGTATAACTTTGTCATGGGACAACCCAAGCAGTAAGAGTTTCATGTACACTAAAGTGACTTATACCAATGCTAAGGGTACAGAAACTTATGAATTGTATTCTAAAGAACATGCTGATGATGCAGGCAAGATGCAAACTACCATCAATGGATTCGTAAAGACTGAACCTGTCACCTTCAAGCTCTTTGCTTGTTCTGTAAGAGGAAACAACAGTGGAGCCGTTGAAGTACAAGGCACACCAGGTGCCCCTAACTTTGCAAAGGTACTCGACAAGATTACAGTAGATCCTTCTTATGGTGGTATCAAAGTTGGCTATATCAATGAGTTTGATGAGAATGTAATTGTTTCTGTCAGCTACAAGTCAACAAGCGACGCTTCTAAGTCTGGCTCTTGCAAATTTGCAGTGTCTCCAAAGTCACAAGGCGCCCAGTTCGTTCGTCTTACCTACGGTAACGACAACCAGTTTATCACAAACGAGGAATGTGAAATCACCATCCATACGGAAGACAACTACGACAATGCTTCTGACGATCGCACTTATCAAGTTACACCTCAGGAAGTTCAAATCTTAGACCGTAGCAAATGGAGTGTACCAGGCTATGACAACAATAGCAGCGCAGCCACCATCGGTTACGATTCCCAAGAAGCTGTAGGCGAAGGTGCCAAAAATGGTCGTGTCATCTGCATGTTTGATGGCGACACCAAAACGTTCTGGCATACCAAGTGGAAGAACGGAAATGATAAGTATCCTCATTGGTTCATCATTGACTTGGGAAGTGAGCATACATTGGCTAGCATCGAGATTACAGGTCGTGTCAAAAACAATAAAGAGCAAACAGGTGAGCAAATCTTCGTTTGCACAAACGCAGGTGCCACCGACCCTAGCAACCCAAGTAATTGGGAGTGGAATGACATGGGCGAATATCGCTTTGACCCAAACAATGATGCACCTCAAAATATTGACTTGACTGATCAATTGCCAAAAGCAAGATATATCAAGGTATATATAGGTGAAAAGTTCAAGGGATCTAGCGACAATGCCATGATTTCCGAATTTAATGTTTACGCTATCGAATAACATAGGAAAAAACAAGTTTATGGATAAAAGATATTTAATCGCAGCAGCTCTTTGCTTGGCATCCAGCTCTGCAATACAGGCAGCCTCAGCGGCTACAAACACGAGCCTCAGCGTTCAACAGCAGAAAGGCAATGTAGTACAAGGAACTATCGTTGACCAAAACGGAGAGCCTGTCATCGGTGCTACAGTTAGAGTGAAAGGTTCCAAGACCGGAACCGTCACCGACTTGGATGGTAAGTTTACCCTAACCAATGCTAACGGTCCTATTGAGGTTTCATATATTGGCTACAAGACACAAATTGTCAAGAATGCCAAAGGAAATAACTTGCGCATTTCCCTTCAGGAAGATGCCAATGCCTTGGAAGATGTCGTAGTAGTAGGCTATGGCCAGCAGAAGAAGGCTTCCCTAACCTCTGCCATCACACAGATCAAAGGCGAAGAAGTATTCAAAGACCGTACAGTATCCTCTACTGCTGTAGCCTTACAAGGTGAGATTCCTGGTTTGACCGTTACCCGTAACTCTACCCGTCCTGGTAGTGAGGGCGCATCCTTCCAGATTCGTGGTGATATCTCTGTGAATGGTAAATCTTCTCCACTCATCATCATTGATGGCGTAACAGGTTCCTTGGACGAGTTGAACTCCATGAACGGCAACGATATAGACAATATCTCTGTCTTGAAAGATGCCTCCGCTGCCATCTATGGTTCTCGTGCCGCATCAGGTGTCATCCTTGTTACCACCAAGCGTGGCAAGGAAGGCAAGGCGCATATCTCTTACAATGGTTCCATCAGCCGTACCATCGATGGTATCCAAACGCCATTGACTAATACAAATGAATGGCTTGACATGTTCTATGAGGCTCAATATAATGATGCCAGTGTGGTTTGCGGTTCTTCCGACCCTGCTGTTATTCACGATAATATCAACTGGTGGATTTTCAACAGTTTCGGAGGTCCCTCTTTGGATAAAACAGACATTGACCCAGAGACAGGCAATCCAACAATTTACAAAGGTGAGAAGCTTTTTAATGCTTTACGTGCAGGAAAAGTGCTAACCGTACAAAACAGCAACAGAGTTGAGCGTTGGGACACTTCACAGGACATCATGAAGGCCCTTTATGGACAAGCTACCTCACAAAGACATAACGTCAACATTTCCGGAGCCGACCAGCGATTTGGCTATAATCTTTCCTTGGGATATGAGAGTGCCAAGTCACAGTTGAAACCAGCTTATGATGGACAACGCAAATGGAGTGGACGTTTGAACGCAGACTACAAAGCTACTGATGAGTTGAAATTCTCCACCAACATTGCATACGAGAAACGTGATGTACAAAGTCCATCTACCGATGTTGGTCAAGGTTGGTTCGACCAGTGGTTCTGGCCTATATATAATGAAAATGGTGAGGTATACGATACTTTCGGACACAGAAACCCAATTGCTGGTTTGACCCAAGGCGGTACATATAAATATCAGCTGACAACTCTTCGTGGCAACGTATCTGGTACATACGACTTCAAAAAGTTTGTCAAGGGCTTAACCCTCACTGGGAACGCTGCCTACAAGATGGTAGAGCAAAACAGCCAAACCACCAACTATAAGGTAGATTATCATGATTGGGTAGGCTTCGTTACCAACACGTTACATGCTCCTGGCAGCATGGTACAAGAGAACAAGCGATGGGAGAACATCACTCTCAGTGCCTTACTCAACTACCAGAACACCTTTGCCAAATATCACAACGTGGCAGCCATGGTGGGTATGACCGCAGAGCAAGAGACTAACAAGAACCTCAAACTCGGCAGATACAAAGGACCTATGTATGAGAATTCGGGCATCGAGGACTTGAACGTATTCACCAATGGCGACAACAATGTTGCCAACGGCGGTAAGTCTTCATGGGGATTGCTTTCTTACCTGACACGTGTAAGCTATAATTTTGACAACCGTTACTCTGTCGAATTTCTCGGTCGCCGTGATGGCTCGTCCAAGCTCTCTACCTCACAACGTTGGAAGAACTTCTACTCTATCTCTGGCTACTGGAGAATCTCTGGCGAGAAATGGATGAAGAGCCTCACTTGGCTCAACGACTTGAAGCTCCGCTACAACTACGGAAAGACAGGTAGCGTGGAAGGCATCGGCAATTATGAGCGCTATGCAACGGTATCTACAGGATCTACCATCATCGGTGTCACCCCTAGTGCCCACCCTACCCTTTGGCTCGGAGGCATGACCAGCGACCAACGTTCCTGGGAGACCATCGACAGCCACAACTTTGGTCTTGACTTCACATTACTCAACAACCGACTCAGCGGTTCGTTCGATTACTTCATCAAGACCAACAACGGTATGTTCATCAGCGTGGAATACCCACAGCTTCTTGGTGCATCCGCTCCTAAGGTAAACGATGGTAAGTTCCGTGCCCGTGGTTGGGAATTTGCGGTTAATTGGCGTGACAAGATTGGTCAAGTGAAATACAATATTGGTATCAACCTCTCAGACGCTTGGTCTAAAGTAATGAAACTCACCAATACTGAGAACGTACCTAACGCTGGCAAAAACAGCAATCGCTTGATTGGCAAGCCACGTAATGCCATCTACGTTTACCAGACAGACGGTTTGTTCCAGAATCAAGAGGAAGTAGATGCATACTATGAGATGTACTATTGGAATGCCGACCATACAGGTCCGAAGGAAGGTAACATCATCCCTGCGCCAGGAAAACAGATTCTTAACACCTTGCGCCCAGGTGCTCGAAAAGTTGTTGATGTCAACGGTGATGGCAAGATTACCCGCGATGATCTCTACTATGCTGGCGATGCCGCCCCTCGTCTATCTTTTGGAATCAAGGCAGGTTTGGAATGGAAAGGCATTGACTTTACTGCCTTCTTCCAAGGAGTCGGCAAGCAGAAGGTTCTCCGTACTGGTCATTTCTATGCTCCATGGGTAACAAACTATGTTCGTCAGAACAAGACCTTCATGGGTAAGATGTGGACTCCAGAGAATCCGAATGCAGAATATTCCATTGCTTCTCGCGACCAGAATTTCAATAAATGGAACTACGAGAACAAAGATGTGAGCGTACAGGACAACAAGTACATCCGACTCAAGTCACTCGTCATCGGCTATACCCTTCCACAGGTATGGACAACCAAGGCTGGACTCAGTAAGGTAAGAATCTACTTCTCTGGCGATGATCTCTGGGAGTGGACTAAGGTTAAGGATGGTTACGATCCAGAGTTTGGTGAGGCATCCAACAACACTTTCCCTTTCAGTCGCCAATTGACTTTTGGTCTCGACCTAACTTTCTAAGTTAAGTTTCCTGTACAAAATAAAAGAACAACAAAAAAGATTATTAGAATGAAATCGATAATAACAAAATTAGTAATGAGCTCTGCTCTTATAGCAAGCATCACCTCTTGCAGTGAATTCCTCGAAAAGGAACCACTGTCAGAGGGCACAGAGGCCATCGTGTTCAAGAATGCTACTCAGTTCCAACAAGCAGCGGATGCCTTCATTGAGCATCTACCATCATGGAAATCGATAACATGGGATAAGAATACGGACATCGGTGGACTTAGTTCAAATGGAGGCTCTGCCGCTCCTGAAAGCAACAATACTTGGAAAAATAGTTACGAACATATCCGTCAATACAACATCCTGCTGAAAAAGGCGGAAGAATACACTGGTGACAAAACTGCCATCAACGCCTCGGTAGGTACTGCATATTTCTTCCGTGGCATGGCATACTTCGACTTACTGAAGACCTTTGGAGGCGTGCCAATCGTTGATCATGTCATGGACGTAAACGATGAGGTACTCTATGGACCTCGCAATAGCCGCTACGAGGTATTCAACTTCTTGGCAAACGACTTCCGCAAGGCTATCGAATTGCTCCCAAAAGAGAGCAGCATCGCCGCAGCCGACAAGGGACGCATTAGCAAGGAAGCAGCTCAGGCGTTCTTCGGAAGAGTTCTTCTTTATGAGGCTACTTGGGAAAAATATGTGCCTTCCATCAACTATGACCTGGATGGAAATGGTACCGAGAATGGTGCAGGAAAGACTAAGCCTGAAGGTTATCCATCTACAGACAACATGTTCAGTGAATGCAAGCAAGTATCAAAGGCGGTAATGGACGAGGCACAAGCCAATGGCACATACTCTCTTTGGAATGAGTGTGACTCTCTTAGCTATTATTATCTCTTCAATATTGACGACAATGGTGGCAACATCTCAAACTTCAAGAATGTTGGAAAAAATACCAATCATGAGTTCATCCTCTACAAAAAATATGACTATGACTTGAAGCGCGTAGGTTTCAATATCGGCCATATCGTAGATCACTGGCTAGGAGTAAACATTAGCGCACAATTCGGTGAGTCCTTCCTCTGCCGAAATGGTCTGCCTATCCGTATCAGTCGTACAGGAAAAATGGAAGATGCAGAAAACAACCCAGAGTTTGAGGGATGGAGTACATTCGCTGGCGAATATCATAATCGAGACTATCGCTTTGTAGGCTGCGCATGGTGTCCAGACCGAGCCTCTTGGGGTAACGGCGAACACTGCACAATCCATACGGAGGCTGATGGCAAGCCATATCCAGATCCTTTATTTGTGAAGAACAATGACAAGTTCGATTCTTCTGACCCAGCATACGCTAGTGTAAGAGGCATCTTCCGACCAAAACTCCGCAACAACACGAACTTCAATGATTATGGATGTCGTAAATATAACCCTGAGGGCAATCGCCCTGACAGAACTGAGTCTCCAGACTTGCCTCTTCTCCGCCTTGCCGAGGTATATCTCAACTATGCCGAGGCAACTTGCGAGCTGGGCAATGGTCAGATTTCTGATGAGGACCTGAACCTCTCCATCAACAAGCTTCGCGACCGTGCTCGTGTTGCTCACCTCACCAATGCCCTCATCAAGGACGTATGGGATGCAGGCTGGTGGGATTACAAGACCAACAAGACTGTTTGCCACAAGATGAACATGCTCGATGAGATTCGTCGTGAGCGTGCCTGTGAGCTCTTCGGAGAAGGTTTACGCATGGACGACTTGAAACGTTGGGGCATCGCCCACATCAATCTTCGTGGTCAGAAATTGGGACGCCACGTATTGAACACCGCTTACACCACCTACAAGTGTAACGACAACCAATATTTCGGTGAGCCATGCTACTATCCTGAGAAGTATCCATTGCTGTATGGAGTATATGAAGGCACAGGCAAGGATGATCCTGACTATGGTCGCTCCATCGCTACCCTCGCAGAGAACTTGCACTACGCTCAGCGCGACTATCTAGAGGCTATCCCATTGCAACAGATTCGTTTGAACCCTGCATTGAAGCAGAACCCAGGTTGGTAAAATCACAACGCGACGAATGGAAAAATAAAAAAGCCCTCGAGAGAAAAGTCTCTAGGGTTAAGGAAATTCTTCGTTCAAAAGCTTTGAACCTATGTTCAAAAGTTCTGAATACACATTCAATACTTATGAACGTACATTCAAAGCTTTTGAACGGAGATTTTTATTCATAATAAAAACAAGTATATTATCCAAGAAATACTCTTTCTATATGAAAAAGACAATAACAACACTAATGCTGTGCCTCATCACCCTATCGATGACAGCCAAGGGGCATACGGCGGCGAATAACCGTCTGGTAATAGCCAAAGCACCTGTTGGCATTGAACTCAAGAAAGACTTTGAGGTAAAAGCCCGCATCGCAAACGGCGAATGGAAAGACATCGACACCTACGCCTTCAAGGTAGACAGAGTGGCGAATGCCAAGCACAATGCAGAGGTTACATCCGTGGCTAAGTTTGAGTTTGAAGGTAAAGTAGAAATACAGGTAAAGAGCATTGCTCAGGATATCAAGAGTTTCAAGGTTCGTCCTAACTCCTACGGAATAGAGGCTAAGCAAGAGGGCAACACGTTGACGTTTACGCTCGACCGCCCCCGCTACCTCTCCGTAGAAATCAACGGCAACATCTACCAGAATCTCCAAATCTTCGCAGACAACATTTTAGAAAAGCCAAAGGTAAAGAAGAAGAAAGACCTGATGTATTTCGGACCGGGTGTTCACGATTTCAAGGGCGATTCCATCCACATTACATCAGGCAAGACTGTTTTCATCGATAACGGAGCCGTCATCAAGGGTTGGTTATCCACCTATGGCTCTAGGGATGTAAAGATTCTCGGTCACGGCATCGTAATGCCGGGCCATCACGAGGGTATCATGGTGAGATACAGCAAGAACGTGTATATCGACGGCCCTCTCACCACCCAGTTGCCTATCGGCGGCAGCGATTCCGTAACCGTAAAGAATGCCAAGGTGATGAGCTGGTATGGCTGGGGCGATGGTTTCAACATCTTTGCCAGCAACAACGTGTATCAGGAGCATCTCTTTGCACGTACCAGCGACGACTGCTCCACCATCTACTGTACCCGCAAGAACTATAATGGCGGTTGCAGGAACATCACCATCAAGGATTTCGTGATGTGGGCAGACGTAGCTCACCCGATCATGATAGGTCTGCACAGCGAGACGCCTGAGAACGAGGAAATCAGCAATGTGCTCTATGATAACATCGACATCCTGGAGCACACCGAAAACCAGATAGACTATCAGGGTTGCATCGGCATCAACAATGGCGACAACATCCTGGTAAAGGGCGTCACCTTCCAGAACTTCCGCATCGAAAACATCCGCAAGGGAATGCTCTTCAACATGCGTGTTTGCTTCAACAAGAAGTACTGTTCTGCCCCAGGCAGAGGCATCGAGGATATCACCCTGCGCAACATCGCCTACACCGGAGAAGCTCCCAACATGGGCATCATCGCCGGTTACGACCAGAGCCGCAAGGTGAAAAACATCCGCTTCGAGAACTTCACGATTAATGGTAAAGTGATTTCGGATGATATGCCTGGAAAGCCAAAGTGGTACAAGACTGCCGACATGGCGAATATCTATGTGAACGACCATGTGGATAACATTACATTCAGCAAATAATTCTACTTACAATCTACGTTGATATATATAAAGAAAACGGCTGCCCCCTCAGTGATGAAGGAGCAGCCTTTATTGTGTTATGCCTTTGCTTTCTTTAATCTGATAATCATCTGTATGAAGCTTGGAATCATGATGCAGAGCGAGAAGCCTACGGCGTAATACATAGTCTTCTCATCGCCATGGAAGAGGTCGATGAGCTTGCCGTCGCTCTGCGGCATGATATTGGCAAGTACATACGCCATCGTATTGTTCACCCAGTGGAGCAGGATGCCCGGAACAAGACTGCCGGTGCGATAATACATCCATCCCAGAAGTAAGCCCATCAGAAGGGCATTGACAAACTGTGCCAGGTTGGCATGAACCACTCCGAAGATGGCAGCAGAAATCATGATGGCTACCCAATGGTTCTTCTTGCTCATGATGCCCAGCAGGGTGCGGAGGATGGCTCCACGGAACACGACCTCTTCGGCAAGAGGCGCCAGGATGCCGATTGCTACATAGCCCCAAGGCTCCTTCATCAGCGAGGTGAATATCTGCTGGGTATTCTCATCCATCTGGATGCCCAGCTGCTCATAGAGGAACGACAGGGGGATGATGGTTCCCAGGGAGAACAATGCCACCCAGAGAAGCGTGCCCCAAGGCTTGGAAAGCAGATAATCGCGGGTCAGCGGCGTCCACTTCGTCTTCAGGAAGATGACGAGGGTGATAACGTTGCTGAACGCTGAGGTAAGCGCCATCAGGATAGGATTGCTGCCCGAACTGATAGCCAGGAGCGTTGCCTGGTAACCTTCGCCCTTAATGCCCGCCCAGATTCCTGCACCAGCATACATCACGATAATCTGTACTACTATAAATATAATCAGGTAGAGGACGATATCCGTCAAACCTCTCTTTAAATTAATCTTTGCCATTGCTTTTACTGTTTATAATTAATCGTTTATAGTTTAATAGCATTCTCGCTATCATTCCGCTTCCTTTTCAAAGAGATCCAGCACGGTCTGCTCATCCTCTTTCAGTTGCGCCGCCAACTCCTCGGGACTGTCAAACTTCTGTTCGCCCCTTATTCGCTTCACGAAGCTTACGAGCAAGAGCTGGTCATAAATATCCCCGTCGAAATTGAAGATGTGCGTCTCTAGCGTCAGTTGTCTGCCATTGAAGGTTGGGCGATTGCCCACATTCATCATTCCCCGTTTCCATACCACCGTATTCTCCAGTCTTACCCTTACGGCATAGACACCAGGGGCAGGAATCAACTGTCCGAAGTGAGAGATGTCGAGATTGGCTGTAGGGAAACCGAGTTTTCTGCCTTCATGGAATCCATTCACCACCTTTCCGATGAGGGTGTAAGGGAATCCGAGGCACTGGGCAGCCATCTCCACTTCTCCCTCTTTCAGGAAAGAGCGGATTACGGAAGAAGAGATGTTGATGCCGTCTATCTGGAAGGCTTCGTTCCTGATTACCTCGATGCCCATCTCCTTGCCATAGCGCACGTAATCTTCGAAAGTCTCCTCGCGGTTGTGACCGAAGCGATGGTCATAGCCGATAAAGAGTTTCCTTACGTTGAGATGGTCGTGGAGCACCTGCTGCATAAACTCTCTTGCCGACATCGCAGCCATCGCCTTGTCGAAATGCAGCACCACGGCATTATCCACTTCCGTCTTCGAAAGCAGCAGCAGCTTGGAATCGAGCGTACTCAGCATCTCAGGCTGATAATCCGCCTGCAACACCTTGCGGGGATGCGCATCAAAGGTGATGACGGTAGATTGCAAGCCATCCTTTCGTGCCGTCTCTACGAGATGATGAATCAGGAACTGATGTCCACGATGCACCCCGTCGAAGAAACCGATGGTTGCCACACAAGGCTGCAACTGAACGGTATCATTGTAATGTATTGTATTCATTCTATCTTATATCATTTATATCTAAAGAAGAATCCTGAATGTAACTTATGATGATATCATTGGATTATCTTCTCTTTGCTATCATTCTCTTGAAGCCTCTCCACAGCTCGCCCACCCAAAGTACAACGGAGGTTGAGCCGACAATGAGCAGCCACTCGTGGAGCGACAATGGTGTGGTGCGGAACATTTCGCCACCAAAGGTTACGATTATCCACTGACCCACCAATACCAGTACAAGCACCAGAATCATTCCCTTATCCTTCAGGAAATGGCGGAAAGCGGTGTGATGACTCATCAGCGCCTTGGCATTGAAGAGGTTCCAGAACTGGATCATCACGAAAGTGGTGAAGAACATAGTCAGCTCATGCACATCTACTCCGCCCTTGCCTCTGCGCTCGCAGTAAACCAGCAGGGCAAACATAACGAGGAAAAAGACGAAGCCGCAGAACAGAATGCCGAAACCGATGCTCTTGTTGATGATGAAATCAGATGCCTTGCGTGGTTTATCCTTCATCACCTCGTGAGATGGAGGCAATGAGGCGAGCGCCAAGGCTGCAAAAGTATCCATAATGAGGTTCACCCAGAGAATCTGGGTAACCGTCAACGGCATTTCAGTTCCGATGACAGATCCGCCAAGCACCAGCAAGAGGGCTGCCACGTTTACTACCAACTGGAAGAAGAGGAAGCGCTGCAGGTTGCGATAGAGCGAGCGTCCCCACATCACGGCGTTGGCGATAGACTTGAAGGAATCATCGAGCAGGGTCATATCCGAAGCCTCCTTAGCCACGGAAGTTCCCGAACCCAGCGACAAGCCCACGTGGGCATAGTGAAGCGCCGGAGCATCGTTGGTACCGTCGCCTGTTACGGCAACCACCTCGCCACGCTTCTGGAGCATCGCCACCAGTCGCTGCTTATCGGTAGGACGGGCACGGCTCATCACACGGATATCCTTTGCCCGTTCGTAAGCCTCTTCGTCTGAAAGAGCCTCCCACTGTTCACCCGTAATCATCTGCTGGTCGAGCGAGGTCAGAGAGCCATCTGCTCCGATATTCTCAGGTTCATCTTCGAAGACACCTATCTGCTTGCCTATCTCCAAGGCGGTGGCAGCCGTATCACCCGTAACCACCTTCACCTCGATACCCGCATGGCGGCACTCCTGCACGGCAGCAGGAACATCCGGACGGATAGGATCGGCAATGGCTGCAATGGCCTGCAGCTGAAGGTCGTTGGCACCGAGAAGTGCTACCACTTCGGCAGTAGAGGTTCTGGAAGTTCTCATGATAGAAGCTTCTATCTTCTTATAGGCGAACGCCAGGGTTCTCATAGCTTTATGCTGCCACTCATCGAGTTCTTCGGCTGACTGTCTCAGCATTCTATCTTCGATGATGCATTTCTTCATCACGATTTCAGGCGCACCCTTTACGAAGAGATAGGTCTCGCCATCAACTTCTGCCAAGGTTGCCATCATCTTTCTCTCGGTAGAGAAAGGCAACTGCTTGAGCACATTCACCTGCTTGCGGAGTTCTTCATAATCCTTGCCCTGGGCATCGAGCCAGAGCAGGAGAGCCGACTCGGTAGGGTTTCCGATAGGTTTGCCGTCATTCAACTCGGCTGTAGAGTTGAGGGCGATGGCAGTATCGAGCAGTGCCTCATCGCCCTGCTTGAGTTCCAGGGCGCTCACCTGCATCTTGTTCTGGGTAAGCGTACCGGTTTTATCGGTACAGATTACGGTAACGGCACCCATGGTTTCGCAGGCATGAAGCTTGCGCACCAGATTGTTCGACTTCAGCATTCTTCGCATGTTGAGCGCCAGAGAAAGGGTAATCGCCATCGGCAATCCCTCCGGCACCGCCATCACAATCAGGGTAACAGCCATCATGAAGTATTTCAGCACGATTTCTGCCATATAGAAATAATCCTTGCCGCCCCATGCCGGGTTGGTGAGGATATCGTGAATCAGGAAGATGAAGAAGGCTGCCACAGATACTACAGAGCCTACCTTGGAAATCATCTTCGCCAACTTATCGAGCTGCATGTGAAGCGGTGTCTCCACCGAAGTCTGCTCGGTAGATTTCTTCGCCACCTTACCAATCTCGGTAGCATCGCCCACGGCAGTAACCACGAACTCGCCCCTGCCATTCATCACCATGGTAGAACGGAGGATGACGTTGCGAGGATAGGCTCCATCGCCACCGCCTTCCAGAGATTTCTCGGCAACCGGTTCGCCCGTAAGGGCAGATTCATTAATCTGCAGGTCGTTGCAGACGATGAGTTCTCCATCGGCAGGCACCTCGTCGCCCACTTCCACGAGCACTACATCTCCCACCACCACATCGTGGCGCGGAATCTCCATCACCTTACCATTGCGGCGCACCTTAACCGGCTGCTCTTCGCTGAGCGCCGTAAGCAGATTAAACTTCTTGGCAGCATCGCGCTCAAAGTAGAAGCCCACGGTAGTAGCAAGGAAAACTGCCACAAAGATACCGATGGTCTCCATGAAATTCTTTTCGATAAAAGCAAGGATAAGGGATACAAAAGCCGCCACAAGAAGTATCTGGATAATCGGGTCGCGATATTTATCCAAATACAGTTTCCATAATGAAGTACGTTGAGGAGGGGTAAGCACGTTCTTGCCATGCTGTTCCCTACTCTGTTTTACTTGTTCGTCGGTAAGACCGATTCTTTTATTTTTGTCTATGTCCATTTCTGAATAGAAATACTTTTTCTTTTTTGTACGATTAATAAGTACATACGCACGTGTGCGCACATAATTTGGTGCAAAGATACGCTATTTTTCTGATTCTAAGAAAATTTTTAAGATTTTATTTGGTTATTTGCCCAAAATCTAGTATCTTTGCACTCGAATTTAATAAAAATTCAACGGACTTGTAGCTCAGTTGGTTAGAGCAACAGACTCATAATCTGGAGGTCCTAGGTTCAAGCCCTAGCTGGTCCACTTTGAAAATCAAGCAGTTAAGCAGAAATCGCTTAACTGCTTTTTTCGTTTTAGGCAACATGCTTGAAACTACGAATTCAAGCTTGCAGAAAGAATGCATCTTCAAAGAGCAACACCGTAATTCCTCTTTCAAAATTTGGTGGTTTCAATTATTTGCCGTATCTTTGTGCCATATTAAAAAAGGAGAAAGGATTATGGCAAACAATGAATACAGAAAGCTGCCTACAGGCATACAATCTTTCAACAAGATAAGAGAAGAAAACTATCTCTATGTTGATAAGACTGACATCATTTGGAATTTGGCGAACAAAGGCAAACAGTATAATTACTTGAGCCGTCCTCGCCGATTCGGAAAGTCTGTGCTCGTTGATACGCTCCAATGTTACTTCGAAGGAAGAAAGGAACTCTTCGAAGGACTCAAAATCATGGATTTGGAGAAGGATTGGAAGGCATATCCCGTGATTCGACTCGACATGAGCCGTGGAGGCGCCAATGCAGAAACCTTGCGTTCATACCTGAATCTGCGATTCGGATACTACGAAGAGAAGTATGCCATCACTCCCGACCCTACAGCCGAACTTGCCGACCGCTTTGATGCCATCATTACAACAGCATACAAACAAACGGGCTTGAAGGTTGCCATCCTCATCGACGAATATGATTCTCCACTCCAGCACTCCTGGAAAACCCCGGAACACGAAGCATGTACCGAGGTATATCGTGAAGTCTTTGCCATTTTAAAGGCAGATGATGAATACGAGCGTCTGGTCTTTATCACAGGCATCACCAAGTTTACGCAGATTTCCCTTTTCTCCGTGCTCAACAATTTAACCAACATCAGTTTCCTCCCAGAATATGCAGCCATCTGCGGCATTACTGAGGAGGAGATAAAAGAGAACTTCAAGCCTGAACTTGAAAAAATGGCAGAGGTGAACGGATGGACTTTGCAAGAAACCCACGACAAGCTGAAGGACTACTACGACGGTTACCATTTCAGTCGCCGAAACATGGTTGACATCTACAATCCTTTCAGCCTCATCAATGCGCTTGACACCCAGGATCTCAACAGTTATTGGGCATCATCGGGAGCCACTTCCATGCTGCCGAAGTTCATCAAGGATGCAGAGTTGCGCCTACCGGATTTTGAGGATTGCATGATTCTCCGCAACACATTGGAGACTTCCGATGTCACTGGCGGAGGTCCAGAACTCTTCTTATATCAATCAGGTTATCTCACCATCAAATCGTGCGTAGGAAATGTCTATCACTTAGGCTTCCCAAATGAAGAGGTAAAACAGGCACTATACGAATGCGTACTGCCTGCATTGACCATGCGACAAGAGGCTGATACACAATCTCTGCAAGCGCAGTTGTACCAATATCTGGAATATAAAGAGTTAGACAAGGCGATGAAAGCGCTCAAAGCATTGGTTGCCGATGTGCCTTACAGCAACAAGAAGTTGGCATCCATGGATATGGAAGAGCGTTACCGTCTGATCATCAGTACCATCTTGAATGCCATCGGTTTGAAGGTGGAAGTAGAGCACATGCTTTCTACTGGCAGAATCGACCTCATTGTCAAAACAACTCATCACATCTATATAATAGAACTGAAGTTAAGAAACAATGGAGGCAAGGAAGCTGCCATCACGCAAATTCGAGACCGACAATACCTGGAGCCTTTCAAGGCCGACAAGCGAGAGGTAGTAGGCTTAGGCATAGAACTAGACGAAGAAGGCAAAGGCATTTTGGATTGGGAGATGGTAAATGAAGAATAAAGCAACACAGGGGCATGTCGTTACTTGATACGGCATGCCCTTCATTTTCAAGAATGTCCTTACTTGATGTTTTGTAAAAATGGAGTAAAGACATTTGCAAGTTGAGTCAACAAATAGCGGGTATTTTATCTCCAACTTTCCAAAATGTTTCTTTTCAACTCTCCCCAATTATCCTTTGCATATAAAAGCATTTGGCTACTTATTCTGAACAAGGCTTTAAAACTAACGTAATATATAACCCAAGTATTTGCCGCGGTAATTTCTTGTTTGAATACTGGGAATAAACGTCAAGAAACTTTTTGGGTGTAAAGGCCAATGTTGGTTCTGTTACTCTAACATTATCTATCGTCAGTTTGTATTTTTTAAGAATTGAATTGATATCATCATACAAATACGAAGAACGAATCATATTTGTAATACTTTTAATTTCCGCCAATTCCCCCTTACTCCAGCCATCATATTTATTTTTCCTATTGTACCTTTTGGGTAGGTTTAACTTGAAAGATATCGCCAAGGACAAATCTATAGGAACTTGCATGTTAATCATCTCTAGCTCATTTGTCTCTTCCCTTGTTGCCATATAAGGAAAAGTTTGTTCCAAAAAGAGTTTATTTTTAGCCCAACTAACCGTATCATTTAATTTTACATCAAGCACACAATGCTTTCCAACGGCTGCATTTTGATTATATTTTATCCATCTATAATGGACAAATAAACTCCGAATGCTATCATCTGTTTTTTCATACATACTCTTATCATAAAACCGATAGTCAGACACTATAAATTTATTATAGTCTTCCTTTTTAGAACAAATATAAAATCCATTGACTTGGCCCACAGATTTTTGGGCTTTGATGTTTCCCAAGAAACAAACTAATAGTAAAAAATATAATAAATGTCTCATACTTTCATTTAATTTGTAAAACAACATGTATATACTAATTTAAAAGTGTACCACTTTCTAATTAAAAAGTGTACCGCTCTTCACCGCATCATTGCTCCTTATGTAAAGCTAGCTGAATTCTTAAAGAATCTACAATACAGCCATATCTACTTTTATCCAATGGACCATAAATCGAATCCTTAACTTTGTCTATAACCCAATACACCTTCTTTTGTTTTTTCATTTGTTGGTAATATCTTATTTCTTTTCTCTGCCAAACAGTATCATTATCAAGTGAGGCAGGATCAAATTTTTGATATGCCACGATATACCGTTCATTATAAGCATAATCGATGATTTCTGGAAATAGTACCAACGTATCAACTCCCTTTTCATCTTGCTTACAAATACTTTTTGCACAATAAGAGTAACCGTTACCTAAATCCCAGTAATCACCATGAATGCAACTTGTTACCAATAACCCTATTAGTATAAATATCACACAATGTTTCATCTTAAAAGTTTTTTCTTTTTATCCAACTAGTTAAACTATCTGATATATGGTTTATCCCTCTAAAATTATTTTAATTTGTTTTTGCATATTCCGCAAAAGTTTCTTTGCCCATCTTACTCCTTCACCATGTTCGGAGAATGCGATATAATCTAGCCCTAACGCAACTAATTCTTTAAACTGCAAAAGAGCATCTTCAGATAAACCGTTAAACATCAACGCAACAGCATAGTCATACTTAACAAGAGGGTCATTGGGTTCTTGCTCAAAAGCTGCTTTTGCATAAGTTAAGCAACCTGCCTTATCCCCAAGGGCCTTATAGGTCTCGGAAAGAATCGTCTTCAAATAATACTCTTTGGAATAACGCTTGCAAATGACACGAAGATAGCGCACTAGTTTCTCCTTGTTGTTACTCACTTCCAAAGCGTCTATTCTTTTCAAGATTCGATTCCGCTGAGATTCAGAAGCATATCCTATATCTGAGGCTTTTGCAACAGTCCTTGGATGACTATACTTCAATACTTTATAGAAAAGAACAGCTTCCTTTTTGGAGAAATCGCTTTCAATACCTTTTCCTCGGTGTGACAAATGCTCTTCCATGAGAGCCAAGGCCTCCTTATCTTTAAAAAGGTGATAGAAACAATCTGCCTTATAATATCTGGAATCATTGATGACAGACTTTGCCCATCTGACACCATAGCCATTTTCCGCAACCTCCTCAATAGTCATATTTAAAACAACATCCCACTCTTCTATGGATTGTTCATATTTTTCTAATGACCAAAGGATTCTGCCACGAGTATAATTCAAGAGAGGCATGACAGGGCATACCTCTTTTGCTTTATCGGCATAAGACAAAGCTTCCTTATCTTTGCATCTGTTCCATAGAACATTTGCAAGTTGAGTCAACAAATAGCAGTTATTTGGTGACAAAGCAAGTTCCTTTCTCAACAGCTTTTCTGCTGCTGAGAAGGAATTGCTTTTTATGAATTCTATCAATCTATCCATCTTATACTGTATTATCTTCTTTTAATATGAAAATGTTCCACAGCTCTTCACCGTACCATTTCTTCTTATGTAAAGCTAGCTGAATTCTTAAAGAATCTACAATACAGCCATATCTACTTTTATCCAATGGACCATAGATTTTTTCCTTTATCTTATCTATAATCCAAAACGTTCTTCCTTGCAGTTTCATTTGCTGATAATATTTAATATCCTTTCCGAACCAAACAGTATCATTGTCAAGTGCTGCTGAGTCAAAATTTTGATGTGCCACGATAAACTGTTCATTATAAGCATAATCTATAATTTCAGGAAATAGCACCAATGTGTCAACACCTTGCTCGTCTTGTTTATAAATGCCTTTTTCACAAAAAGAGTAACCATTGCCTAAATCCCAGTAATCACCATGAATGCAACTTGTTACCAATAGCCCTATTAGTATAAATATCACACAATGTTTCATCTTAAAAAATTTTTCTTATTCCTAATTTCCGTAACACCATAATTTAATATTAATTTTATAAGAGCAACACATAGTTGCTTTGGATTTTACCATGTCAGAAATTTCACTTATCTTAGTGTTGCATATAAAAACAAATAAAACTCTGAATGACATGGCAAAAATACAAATAAAATCTAAGAAACTTGCTCCTTTTGGAGGAATTCTTTCGTTTATGGAGTTATTTAATGCTCTTTTGGATCAAACAATAGATTTCACCTTGGGATTGAGATGTACATTGTATGGCTATTAATATAGCGAGATTCTACGTTCTCTAATGTTGGTATATCTTTGTGGCGGCTCATGTATTGAGGATGTTACAACACACCTTATGAAACCTTTGTCACTCCATCAGTTTCTTCTTACTTTGCCAAAAAAGCCAGACGATTGAGTAAGAGTATCCGGCAAAAAAGAGGGTAACTGGAGCTTTTGCAACCAAGTTGCAGAAACCTTTTCGTAATTTTGCAACCGAAATAGAAAAAGGAACTGAATGTTCCGGGTTATATAGAAC
>ERZ791878.380-NODE-380-length-31565-cov-39.795938_pt1 | contig 31565 bp, 27 predicted proteins | sample MGYA00510277_ERZ791878 | MGnify/ENA primary metagenome ERZ791878 (study PRJEB30046, sample SAMN00792094) | human gut metagenome | study: EMG produced TPA metagenomics assembly of the A metagenome-wide association study of gut microbiota in type 2...
TATATATATATATTAATATATAATATACTATCTATAGAGCGGATGGAAACAACAGCGAAAAAAACTGAATACTGAATACTGAATACGTTTCCCGTAATCGGTTATTGCTTTGTAATATGCTGGTTTATAACGCAAAACGTAGTTTTTTATACCGCAAAGCGTAGAGATGTGGCCCCATAAACATAGAGCTTGTTTTTTAACTAAGTTTCAAATCGTAAGCTGCTGAAAATCGACCCTTATCACATGCCTAAATTTGGCAGCAGCCGAAAATCTTTGTAACTTTGCACCGGCAATCGAAAGAACAGCCTTTTGTGCCTAAGGGCGGTCATAATAGAAGACCGCAGCGGGTCTTAAATGATGGCAGGCGCCGGTCATCAATGAAGACCCAAAAAAGCACAGAAAAAGGGCTTTCCGGGTAGTTGTGATTCTAAGAACTCTTAAAACGAAACAGAGTATGATTAACTACAGCATCGTAATGCGAAGCGTGAACGCAAACCTCCTTGAGATCAACCTGGCAAAGAAGGACGGTAAGATCTTCTTGCCTTCCCCTAAAACCATCATTTTATTTATACTCCTGCTGGGTACGCCATGTGAAATGAGAGGTGCGATGCTTGATAAGCCACTTGCCATCTTGCTTCACATATTCATCATCGTAATACACACCCTGGGTGGTCATCATCTTCTTGCCATTCTCATTGCCTATCAATACCACTTGGCAATAAGCTACACCCTTGGCTGTATTACCCTCTATCTTCACAGTTTGCTGACCATTGATATGATAAACGATGTCGAAGAGAGCGAGATAGGAGCCAAAGGCATTGCCGATGTTTTCACGACCAACAAGGCTGGTTACTTTTTGGTCGCCTAAGTAAGAATCCACCACGGCATCCTCGGTAAAGAGCCATTTCTGCGCCTCCGTGTTCTTTTGGTCAGCAAGTACGGAGAAGGTATCCACCAAGTTTTTCAACTCCATACGGTCATAGAGTTCTGCCACCTTGTTATCTTTCACACTCTTTGCCATGGCAGTGAACACGGTACACATAGCAAATAAAACACATAAAATCTTTTTCATATTTTTCCTTGTTTATTTTATTCGGTTGCAAAATTACGGCGAAAAAGTCGGATAGCAGTTGCCAAATTTTCCTAATTATTTTCACGGATTACCGAGATTTCATCTTTTATAAAGATTTTCATTTAGAAAATCGTGAAATTTAAAGGACTTTACAAGAAAAATTGTATAACTTTGCATTCAAAACAATACAAGACAAATGGATAAAGACGTTTTACTTTACAATACCACGGAGCAGCATCGCTTTCCTTCCGATTTCTTGGGGCAATATCACATACACATCCTTTGCCTCAAGGGAAAGATGCAGTTTGCCTATGCCAACCAAACATTCCAACTCAAGGAAAATAAATTTGCCATCTGGCAGTTAGGCTCAGAGATTACAGATGTAATCTATTCTCCAGACTTTGAGGCAGAATTTCTACTTATCGGGCGACAGTTCTTGATGGAATACAATCCAGAAACCTTATGGGCTACCAAGGCATACGTTTATATCAAGAGCAACCCTATCTTCCATCTTGGTACCCAAGAAAAGAAGTTGATAGAAGCTGATTTCCGTAGTTTCCGCTTGCTATCCTGCCTCCTATTGGATCAACGCCTTTGCTACGCAAGAAATCGTAAGGATGCTGAAGACCACCGACATGACTATCCAAGAAATAGCAGATGCCATGCATTTCTATAATCTATCCCACTTCAGTCGCTTCACCAAGCGAATGTTGGGACTATCCCCTACAGCCTATCGGGATAAAGTCTGCGGTCAGCAAGGTTGAACGGAGATTGGAAACCTGCCCTCCCAGTTACAATCTTGCTCCCATCCAGTTCGAAAGCATACACATTTTTAAAATCCGTAGATATGATAAATAAATCAGTATTTTGGGTTATCATCCTTTGGAATATTTGAAGTAATTTTGCACCCGGAATCAAAAAGGTTTCAATTAACAATAAAAACGAACAAACATGGGAAAGAAAAAAGTATTTTCAATGATTGCCACCCTGTTGATTGGTATCATCCCTTTCACATCGTGCGCACAAAACAACAAAGGAAAGGAACAGAATATGGACAACAAAAAGAAACTCGTCGTTTATTTTTCTCGCACAGGAGAAAATTATGCCGTTGGCAACATCAAGAAGGGTAATACGCATATCATCGCCGACATGATAGCAGAAGAAGGCAAGTGCGATACCTTCCAAATCGTACCGAATGTCATTATAAGGATAAATACGAATAGTAAGAGATTATGGATGTAATGATATTGACCGGTGCAGGTCAGATTGGCATGGCGATTGCTCGCCGTATGGGATATGGAATGAAAATCGTGATTGGCGACAAGAGCAAGGCAAATGCTGATGGCATCGCCAAGACGATGAATGAAGCTGGATTTGATGCTATAGCCGTAGAAATGGACTTATCTTCTCGTGCTTCCATTTTCGGTTTGATAGCCGAGGCTCAGAAATATGGAGAGATTTCCATGTTGGTGAATGCCGCAGGTGTATCGCCAAGCCAAGCCAGCATCAAGACGATATTGAAAGTGGATTTATATGGTACGGCAGTATTGTTGGAAGAAGTGGGCAAGATCATCAAGCATGGTGGCGTAGGAGTTACCATCTCCTCACAATCTGGTCATCGTATGCCAGCCCTTACTCCTGAGCAAGATGCCCTTCTTGCCCTCACTCCTACCGAGGAACTCCTCTCCTTGGATATGTTGCAAGAGGAGAATATCCATGATACGCTCCATGCTTACCAGATGGCAAAGCGTTGCAATGTGAAGCGTGTGATGGCTGAGGCTGTGAAATGGGGAGAGCGTGGCGCACGCATCAACAGTATCTCTCCTGGCATCATCGTCACCCCACTTGCCTTGGATGAGTTCAATGGTCCTCGTGGTGACTTCTACAAGAATATGTTTGCCAAGTGTCCTGCTGGTCGTCCAGGTACGGCAGATGAGGTAGCAAATGTAGCCGAGCTGTTGATGTCAGGCAAGGGTGCCTTCATCACAGGTGCCGACTTCTTGATGGATGGAGGTACCACCGCCTCTTACTTCTATGGACCATTGAAGCCTGAGAAGTAATTACCCCTATACTGATGCTGGTTTTGCACTGTCCCTCAACAACTTCCTTGACCGCCAGAAGATCAGAGCCAGCATCAGGATGGCTTATAGGATATTTCTTTTCAAACTCCTCAATAGGAAGAGCGAATACTTTTAATTTCTTTTCCTTCATAATTAACTCCTTTCTTGTTTACTTATATCTTATTTTAATATTTATTTTTGTGCAAAAATACACAGAATTTTTCAGGAAAACAAATATTTTATAGAGAATCTAGAATTTAGTGAAGTATAGCCTCAACATCTTAGAGCGGAGCATCATTTTATCGCCCTTGAGCTTCTCTTTGTAGAAAGCTTCTCGCAGATTATTGATACCGTAGCTTCTGATGCTGTCATTCACAACGGTTGCAGGAATATCACCACCATTTTCTCCATGATCCTGATGCCAGTTGTTCTTGTAAGGCGAATGCAGGATCAGACTGTCACCAGTCTGTTCGAATCGGAAATAATAGCCACGGAAGCTGTACATATTCGTGGGGGTAATACTGGCACAAGATATCAGCTTATGCTGCACTCCCCAGAATACTCGTTCCTTGGAAAGGTCGAGATAGTTGCCCGTAGCCAACGTATCTACCCGTTCCAGATGCCAGAATCCATCAAAATCTCCATTATCGCTCGTCTCTAGGGTACAGGAACTCAGTACCAGACTGATAGCTGCTATCAAATATATCATTCTTTTCATAATCTTTTCTCTTTCATAAAGTTAGAACTTGACGATACCTTGTCTTGTCAGGGTAATCTGGAATCCTCTATTGTGGCCCAGCATCTCTGTACTGCCGAAATCCATACCGTAAGCGGCCTTTACCGTATATCTTCTCAAGAAGTGGTAGCTGCCTTCTGCCATGAAGCTGACATTATGATGCTTCTTCGTAAATGGCAGGACATAGGTTCCCCAGCCCTTCTGATAGGAGGCGAGTACACGATAGCCGAATTTATCGGAAGGCTGACCATCGAATCCCAGATGATAGGCGATGAAACGGTTATCCTTCACCTCAATCTTTCCATCTGTATTATAGATTGGTGAACGATAGAGCGGATTACCCATTACCTGTCCCCAATGCTGCCAGCCGGTATAGTTACTATGATTGTAATAATTGTCCATTCCAGCCAAATGATCAGGAATATTCACGGTATGATCATGGTTATATGGGCCACTCTGATATTTAGTATGTATATACTCCAAAACAATATTTCGTAACCATCTGCCATATTTGATATTCAGTTCCGCACCCAGCATCATGTCCTTGAGGGAATACATAAAGAAGCGATGGCTTTTCTTGCTCTGCCACTCCTTTCCTTCGCCATATCCATTATAATCAAGCATAAACATCTGACTGTCATCCTCGAAGAAATGATCAGCATAAACGCCCAACTTCCAGGTATCAGCATTATAGTTGATGCGCATGAGCCAAGACCCCAACTGGTTGCCGGCAATATTGGCATACTGACCTTCACCATCATCATGACCGCCAGGAATAAAAGCATGCCACATTCCCTTTAATCCACCTTCTGTAGCCTTGCATTTGAGTCCGCCATTTCCATCATAGGTGTATGGCTTGCCACCAAACTGTGCTGCCATTTCCAAGCCCAATTCGATACTCAAGGGGCAGAATGCGGCTTCGTTTCCAATTCGCAGATAGCCTGCCTTGCTATGATAGAGCACGCCTTCCGAATACTTGGATTTGCGCTGGGTGAAATCATGCTGCCAGTTCTCATCGGTGAATTTTCCAAAAGCGATATGTCCCTTGAGCTGAACCCAATGATTAAAAATAGGTAGTGTCCAATATTCCGGCAAGGCTAACCTTACCTGCGGTACAGGTCGAGCGTTAATGCCCAGCGTCTGGCTACCACTGGAAAGCGTCTGATTCTTCAATTCCATCGGATATTCTTTAGCACCCACACTGAGCACACCATGCAGCCATCTTACTTCTGCAAAAGCCTGCTGCACAATAAACCTGCTGGTAAAATGAGTGGGCAATACCAGATCTACACCATAACCTACTCCCCATCTGCGATGATTATCTGTGGATAGAGGTCGTATCAAACTGCCTCTTAGATAGGCATTCGCCTCTTTCAGAGAACTTAAACCATAACGATTGGCGTTGAGCCAAAGGGGTGTTTTGCCCTTTGAAAAAGTAGCCTGCATATCTATTCGGTATTCCAGGGCACTATCGAGTCTTAATTTTGTAGGTTCCGCATCTTCCTGCCAACAATATTGTGCCTTCACTGATTGCGGACACGCTACGGTGAGGAAGCAAAGCGAAACTAAACAGAAAACTTTCTTCATATCAATGTTTTATCTATAAAACTGAATAAACACTCATTTTATTGTAGTTTTTGCAGTTACTTTAACATTCCTTACGAAAAGTCAGTCTATAAACCTGGTTTGGAAAGATAAAATTCGCCAAAATACAATAATTCAACAATACATGCGTTACATTATATAAGATATAAGAATTAGATTAGTAAGTTTTTTGTAAACAAGGTAAACAATGGAAAATAAAGAAGAACATCTCAAACAAATAGATGTGTTGGCAATAGCCAAGGAGATGAAGAAGCATAAGAAACTGTATCTTATCGCTCTTCCTGTCACCTTCGTACTCTCTTGCCTGCTCATCCTCTGCGTGCCAAGGTATTATACAAGTACAGCAAAATTGGCTCCGGAAATATCAAGCTTCAGTTCGAGTTCATTAGGTGACATAGCCTCTTCATTCGGCTTCGATATAGGAGGAAACTCTGCAAACGGAGATGCCATCTTCCCGGAACTCTACCCTGAGCTGATAGAATCCAACGACTTTATGGTCGGTATGTTTGATGTCAAGGTGAAATCTAAGGATGGAAATATCAATACTACCTATTATGATTATCTTGCCAATCATCATAAATATCCTTGGTGGATGACAGGAATTCAAACTGTAAGAAAATGGTTTGCTGAACCAGATACAACAGTGGTAAAGAGCAAGAAGGCAAATCCTTTTCTATTAACTAAGCAACAGGATGAGATTGTCAAGCTGATGATGGATAATATCAAGTGTAATATTGATAAGAAGAACTATGTAATTTCCATCACCGTAGAAGATCAGGATCCTCTGATATGTGCAACCCTTGCTGATACGGTTCAGGCTAAACTTCAGGATTTCATCACTGCCTATCGTACCAAGAAAGCGAAGAAAGACTTAGAGTACTACAAGAAGTTGAGCAGTGATGCCAAGTCAAAATATGAGCGCATCAGACAGCAGTATGGCAGTTATTCAGATGCCAATCAGGATGTGGTATTGGAAAGTTACCGCCTGAAAGCCAACGATATGGAAAATGAGATGCAGTTGCTTTACAACACATACACGAGCCTTCAGGCTCAGGTGCAGCAGGCTCAGGCGAAACTTCTGATGCAGACTCCAGCCTTTACTACCCTGCAGAGTGCATCCGTGCCATTGAAGCCGGCAGGACCTAAGAGAATGCTGTTTGTTCTCGGAATAACTTTTCTGGCTTTTATCGTCGTGACTGTATATTCAATTAGAAAAATGATTTTTAGAGAGTAGAAATAATAATAATGAGGAATATGAATGAACTGAATCATAGTAACCATTCTAAGCGAATAGCTACCAATACTTTGGTGCTATTTGCCAGAATGCTCATTATTACCATTGTCAATCTCTATACTGTGCGCTGGGTTCTGAAAGGTCTTGGTACAGAGGATTATGGCATATACAATGCTGTGGCTGGTGTGGTTACTACTGGCACCTGTATCAGCAGTGTTCTAGCGATGGCTACGCAGCGATTCTATTCTTACGCAATAGGCTTGGGTGAGAAGGAAAAGCTAACCAGAATATTCTCTGCCAGTGTGAATTTAGTTATTGTGTTTTCGATTATCACAATCCTTGTCCTTGAACTTGTAGGAAATTGGTTCGTTTCCACACAGATGACAATCCCTGCTGATAGACTGTCTGCTGCAAGCTGGGTGTTCCAGTTTTCTATATTCTCGTTTGTTTTTACCTTGCTTCAGATTCCATATATAGGAGCAATCTTCTCTAATGAAGATATGGGAGTATATGCACTCGTATCTTCTGTAGATTGTTTCTTAAAATTGATGATTGCGGCTTTAATCTGTATGTTTGGTTTCGATCATCTTATTTTATATAGTGGCGCCATGATGATGGAATCTGGCTTAGTGATGGTTGTTTATATGCTTGTTGCTTCTCGCAAATACATCGAATGCAGATATACAACAAAAGGAATAGACAAGGAGCTATACAAAGAATTGATATCATTCTCTGGATGGACATTTTATGGTGCTTTGTCTGGAATGGGCATGACTCAGGGAAGTATCATTTTGCTCAATATCTTCTTTGGTCCACTGGTAAATGCTGCATTTTGTATTGGCAACCAATTATACAATGCCATCAACACGTTGAGCAATAGTATAGTTGTTGCATTCCGGCCAACATTAATTAAATCCTATTCGTGCCAGGATATGTTATATATGCAGCAACTTTATTTTTATGCCAATAAGGCAATTTTGTATTTGCTGTGTTTGGTTGCAATGCCTTTGATGTTGGAAACGGAATATGTACTGCAATTCTGGTTAGGATACAGCACACCTGAAATCATACTCTTTTGCAGACTCTATATTATATATACGATAGTTTTGACTTTACATAATCCGATTACTATCATTATGCAAGCTACAGGAAAGATCAGAAAGTATAGTTTATATGTAGAAAGTCTTACCATTATGAATATTCCTGTTTGTTGGGGGCTGTTTATACTAGACTGTCCTTCTTATACTATCTTTATCGTAATGATAGTCTTGTGTCTGATAGCTCACAATATAAGATTAGTGATGCTGAGAAAAGCTATTCCAGAACTGAAGCAGAGAAGTTATTATAAACATCTGATACTTCCTGCCTTCTTCATACTGGGCATAACGAGTATGTTGGAACTGTTCTTGCTGCAGTTACCGATAGCAGGTTTTCAAAGATTTGGGCTAATCGTGATCTCTTCAGTTATGGTAATGTCAATATTGATATACGTATGGGGCTTTTCGGAAGCCGAACGAAAATTATTGCATTCACTGATTCATAAGGTAGTGAATAAAAGGCAAACAGTATTATAATAAAGGAAACAATAAATTATGGGATACATTTTACTATCAGTACTTTTGATAACGATTATACTTTGTTATCTGGAAGATTACATCAAGAGATATAGATTTTTTCTATATATCTTGATGGGATTCGTTATGGTTCTCATAGCAGGATTACGCGAAATAGGTCTGGATCCTGATTCTGAAAATTACGAGTATTCTTTCCATCATTATTATCAGAGTTCTGAGATGGGTATGGTAGAACCATCGTTTACTCTCATATCTGCTATTCTAAATGTATTTACAGATAATGTGCATCTTTTGTTTTTAGTTTATGCATTCCTTGGTGTCACTATCAAGCTATATGCATTCAAAAAAAACTTGCAATGCATTTTCGTGCCAATGATGTTATATATAAGTTTCTACTTTGTATTGCATGAAATGACACAAATCAGAGCTGGAGTTGTGTCTGCTTTATTCTTGTTGGCTGTGTACCACATAGCTAAAAAAGAAAAAAGAAAAGCATTACTGCTGATCATAGTTGGCTCATTCTTCCACTATTCCTCCTTAGCTCTGCTACCAACACTCATGTTTGGCAATAAAGATTTCAACCGAAAAAGAAGTATATTAATAGCGTTGCTCATACCCCTAAGCTATCTCATATATTTCGGTGGTATCAGTATGCTGCTGAATACTGATATTCCACTTATCGGCAACAAACTAGCCATCTACCAGCAGGCAATGGAAAAAGGAAAAATGACAGTAAACATAAATGTCTTTGATCCTGTACACCTTGTCTCCGTGATGTTGTTTTATTACACATTATATTTTCGAAAGGCAATCACCGCCTTCAATGAAAACTATAATGTTGTAATAAAAATAGTGGCACTAGGGCTGTTCTTGCATACAAGTTTGGCTTTTCTCCCAGTTCTAGCTTTGCGAATCAGTCAGTTATACTGTATCGTTAACATTTTCTTATTTTCAGGGATCGTATATACATTTAAACAGAAATGGATGGGAATAACAGTCCTGGTATTATTATCAATATTCCAAATGTATCTCGCTTTGCCTCATTATGGATTAGGTGATATCGTGAGATTTTAAATAAAGAAATACAATGAAAGCAAGAGTTATAGCTTTTTATTTACCACAGTTTTACCCGATACCCGAAAACGACAAGGTGTGGGGACCGGGATTCACAGAATGGACGAATGTTGCCAAAGCTCGTCCGGTATTTCATGGGCACTATCAGCCTAGAATACCGGCAGATTTAGGCTTCTATGACCTTCGCCTGCCAGAGACTCGCGAACAGCAGGCTCAGTTGGCCCGCGAAGCAGGTATAGAAGGTTTCTGCTACTGGCATTACTGGATGGGTAACGGAAAGCGCCTGTTGCAGCGTCCTTTCGATGAAGTACTAAATTCCGGCAAGCCAGACTTCCCGTTTTGTCTCGCATGGGCCAACCATGATTGGAAAACCAACACCTGGAAGAACAAAGGTGGCAACCAGATGATCTGCGAACAACTGTATCCCGGGGATGAAGATTACATCGCTCATTTCAACTATGTACTCAAAGCATTCAGAGACCATCGCTACATTACTGTAGATGGCAAACCACTGTTCTTGATTTATGACCCATATCATTTCAAGGATGTCCGCCATTTTATGCAACTCTGGAGAAAGATGGCAAAAGATAATGGACTTAAGGATATTTTCTTCGTAGCGATGTGCGCATCAACAAGTACCGTGCAAAGAAATGAAGATGGTACCTTAGAGCGTGTAATGCCAAATCTGAAAAGCAGTGCAGACATCTATAACACATTTCTGAAACTGGGTTTTGATGGAATTAACCCAATGGGTAAAGGTAGAGGTGAGATGATGTATCTGGGTAAATATTGGCGTATTGCAAGAAAGGCTATGCAGAGAGCATTTCCAGCTTTGCCTGCTTTGAAATATGACTATCCTAAGGTGATGAAACATTTCTTTTCACCGGAAGACAATTGGAACAACGTGTTCCCTACTCTTTTCCCACAGTGGGACCGCACCCCAAGAGCTGGTAAGCATGAAGGCATCTATGTGAATGCCACTCCAGAGAACTTCAAACATCATATTGAGGATGCACTTCAACTCATCAAGAACAAGCCAGAACTGAGAAAGATACTTTTTCTGCGCTCATGGAATGAATGGGGAGAAGGCAACTATGTAGAACCAGATTCCAAATATGGTCATGGTTTCCTGGATGCCATCAGAAAGACAATTAAGAATGTATAACAACATCGAATACGAAACATGGAAGTTAAGATTATACCAACAGGAGGACTATGTAACCGTTTGCGCGCTATTGCTACAGGAGTGGCTATAGCAAAAAACTATCATGCACCTTCTGTTATTTATTGGAATAATAGCCGGGGCTTAAAAGCTGATTATAGCGAACTTTTCAAACCGATTCCACATGATGATGTGAAGCTGGTAGAGAACAAGCAATGGCTATATAATATCAAAGGCAAAAAGGATTATCTCATAAGATGGCCTCTGCTGAAAATACTGTTTGAACAAAACGTGTTCAATTTCAGCATCTATCGAGATGGTGAAATATATAGAAAATTAAAGATGAGCTATTCACGCTCATTTCTTCTCATCTCATGCTATCCGATGTGTACAAAATATACCATACAGGGAATGTTTGTTCCACAGGATGATATTCAAAACAGAATAGACGAAGTTGTGGCTGGCTTTTCTGAGTGTACCATCGGTGTCCACATCCGCCGAACAGACAACGTGGTATCCATTCAATCTTCACCTTTAGAGAAATTCACAAGCATGATGGATGCAGAAATCAAGAAGAATTCCAATACCAGGTTCTATGTAGCAAGCGATGATGACGATGTGAAGGAATGTTTGAAAACAAAATATCCAGACCGTATCATTACGCTGATGGATGATCTAGACCGCAATTCCTTGGAAGGAATGAAATTTGCAGTATTAGACTTATTTTGTCTGAGCAAAACTAAGAAGATTCTAGGAAGCGTAGGCTCTTCTTATTCGCAGATTGCCGCAGAAATAGGAGGTATTGAAGTAAATTATGCAAAATAGATGATAGGAATGGAAACTAAGATAAGCGTTATCATACCCACATACCTTCCAAAAGATTATCTTTGGGAATGCATGGACAGTCTAGAGAATCAGACTTTATCGAAAGATGAGTTTGAGGTGATTCTTGTGCTCAATGGTGAGAGAGAACCTTATGAAAGTAACATCAGGAAGAAACTACACGAATATACATTTACCAACAAACTGCTCTACTCAACTCCTAACGGCGTGTCTAGAGCAAGAAACATGGGCTTGGATCATGTTCAAGGTCAATACATCTGTTTCATCGATGATGATGATTGGATTTCAGACAACTATCTTGAGGAACTGCTTTCTAGAGCCAATGCCAATAGTATTGTTGCAGCCAATGTGATAGAAGTAGATGAAGAGACAAAGGAAGTTAGCGGGAAGCACTTCCTGAGTCGTGCATATAAGAACTATCAACCAACCCAAGAAGCAAGTTGCTACGCCAATCGAAGCTTCTTCTCTTCTGCATGTTGCAAGATAATTCCTATAGAAAGCATCAATGGTCAGCGATTTGATATGCATATAAAGCGAGGCGAAGATTCCATCTTTATGTATGGTATATCCTGGAATATCAAACATGTAAGAATCACTCCACCTAGTTGCATCTATTATGTCAGGAAAAGACATCAATCGGCAGGTAGGCGCAATACGAACTTCATCATAAACTTATATGAGTTCCTATCACAAAGTATAAAATATACTACGATGTACTTTCAGCATCTCACTCATCGTAATCCGCTATTTTATCTCAGTAGAATAGCAGGAACATTCTATAATAAATTGATACAGAAAAAATAAAACATAATAAATATGATACATCCAGCTTCTACAAGAAAAGGAAGAATCCTCTTTGCCCCGGTGATTGCTTTTTGTCATTTTTTAGGTAAGCACTATCCGGAATTACTTTTGAAGATGAGATATCTCCTCACTTTCAAGAAGAAACTGAACTTACGGGATCCTCAGAATCTCAACGAGAAAATAATATGGGCAAAGTTGTATTCAGATACAACCCAATGGACGAAACTAGCAGATAAATACAAGGTTAGAGATTATGTTAAGCAAAAGGGGCTTAGCGATAGTCTTGTTAAAATATATGGAGCTTGGGACGATGCGAGCAACTTCAACATTCACCAGCTTCCTGAGAATTTTATTCTTAAGGCAAATAATGGCGATGGAAAAGGTACTAATCTTGCAGTGAAAGGGAAAAGTACCCTTTCTGCAACTCAGCAAGCTGCTATTGTCAAGACCATAGATGAATGGTTACATCGCAAGAATATCGGTCTGCTTCATGCTGAACCACAATACAAGGGAATCCATCCTATGGTCATTGCCGAGGAATTGTTACCTATACCTGAAGGAGAATCTTCATTGACAGATTATAAAGTATGGTGCTTTAATGGCAAGGTTCACTATATCATGACATGTTCCAACCGTTCAAGTAATGGAGCAAACATTCATTTTATGCTCTATGATAGAGAATGGAATCCTTGCCCGCAATATGCCATCTACAGTTCTCGATATTCACAGGGGCAAGTGTTGCCTAAACCTAAAAATCTGGAGAGAATGATAGAAGTGGCAGAAACTTTGGCACAAGGCTTCCCTGAGGTGCGTGTTGACTTATACAATATTGATCCTACTGATGAGAATGGTAAGATTTATTTTGGAGAACTTACCTTTACTTCTCTTGGCGGATTTATGAATTACTTTACACCTGATTTTCTGAAAAAGGCAGGTTCCCTATTTAGTATCGAGGACTTCAAAAAGAAAAAATAATTTCTGTAGAATAACAATAAACATTACAATTAGACGTTATTATCTATAAACGGATAGAATGAATGGATAGAAACAGGTTAGTATCAGTTATCATGCCTACTTATAATGCCGGCAAATTTCTTGCCGACAGCATCAGTAGTATCCTTGACCAAACCTATCTTGACCTGGAACTGCTGATTACAGATGACGGTTCCACGGATCCAGTAACTCTGGATATCCTGCACAAGATAGAGGAAAGGGATAGCCGGGTGGATGTGCTCTATCTTGACCACAACCATGGAGCAGGATACGCCCGGAACAAGAGCATAGAACGTGCCAGGGGAAGATACATCGCTTTCTGTGATAGTGACGACCGGTGGACACCGGATAAACTGGAAAAACAAATCGCATTCATGAACCAGAAACAGTGTGCCCTATCCTGTGCCTCATACATCATCTTCAATTTGAACGAACAAAAATCTGTAGGCATCAATATCGCACCGCCTAAAATCACCTTCTCTATGATGAAGCGGGATAATAAAATAGGTTGCCTCACTGCTATCTATGATACCCAACTGCTGGGCAGAAAATACTATATGCCCACTTTGCGCAAGCGACAGGATTGGGCACTCTTCCTGCAAATCCTGAAAGATTGCAAGGTGTGTTATTCCTACCCCAACCAGCCGCTGGCTGTGTATTGCCGCCACAAGCATTCCATATCCAGCAGCAAGATATCACTTGCTAAATACAATATAGCTGTTTATCGTAGCATTCTGGGGTATGGATGGTTGAAGGCTTGCTTCTACTTTGCTTTTTTGTTTTTGCCAACATACATTCTGAAGCTAATGAAGCGAAAACAGGATAGTTACTGCTTTGTTAAAAGAAAAGGATAGCTAAATATAATATATCGCACAACTTTACGTTTATATAGTAAATGGAATAACTCTATATGAGAAATAGTATTGTTAAGACAAAAGTCATAGCAGATGGAATGAGTGCTATGGAGCGTAACGTCAAGCGAGCTGGCGACTTTCTGTTAGCAGCAATCAGCTTACTGCTCGTTTCGCCTCTCATGCTTCTAATATATATAATGGTAAGATGTGAAGATGGTGGACCAGCTATTTTCAAGCAGGAACGAATCGGACGGTTTGGGCGCCCCTTCAACATCTATAAATTCAGAAGCATGACGGTGGATGCAGAAAAGAATGGTCCTCAGCTCTGTTCCCATAAAAAAGATAAGCGACTTACACGCATAGGCAAGTTTCTGAGAAAACACCATCTGGATGAACTTCCTCAACTCTGGAACGTGTTGTGTGGCGATATGTCGTTTATTGGTCCTAGACCAGAACGAAAGTTCTACATAGACCAGATTATGGAGCGTAACCCTAGGTATAAGTATCTGTATCAGATTCGCCCTGGTGTTACTTCCTACGCAACCCTCTATAACGGATACACAGATACGATGGAGAAGATGTTGCGCCGCCTGGATATGGACCTTTACTACCTGGAGCATCGTTCATGGTGGTTTGATGCCAGAATCTTAGGCAAGACTTTCATCAAGATTATCTTCGGAAGAGTGTTCTAAATTCATATAGAAAAGATTCGACCTGTACGGTTGAAATTACCCAATACGCCCTGAAAGGACAAAAAGCTCTGAAATTGAATGCTTTTGCCCTTTCAGGGCGACTTTGTTGTATTTATTCTAAAACCCAGGGCGCTGCCCTGGGCTAAGAGCTTCTGCCCTTTCAGGGCGTATGGGATGTGGCTTATGACACACCCCTTTTTTTGTTTCTTACAGATGATTCGAAAGCCCCAGCAAAGCCAAGGCTGCCTCATTATATTCATTGATGACATCAGCCTGCTTCATACCCATATCTATCGCCTCCTGCAAGGCATTGGCATATTCCACATAGCTGATTTCTCCACTCTCATACTCGGCAGTACTAAGGCGAACGATTTCTTTTGCCTTGGAAATGTTCTCGCCGTTATAATAAGCCATGCGTTTGGCTGCATTCTGGAAACGGTTGTAGCCTAGGCGATAATCACGTTCCTTTTCTCTCCGCTCCTGCTGCATCTCCAGTTCTGCCACCTCACGATCCTTCTTGGCAGCCTTCACCTTTGCCTTGGTAGCGCCGTAGAAGAGAGGCACGCCTACTCCAATCTCAAAGCCGAAGAAGTTACCCTTGGTAAAACGCTGACGGTCGATGTGGTAAGGATCCCAACTGGAAATGAGAGCCTGGGTGCGAAGCGTAAGCGAAAGAGATGGCGCATAACCCGTCTTGGCGCACTTCACCTCCTTATCGAGTGCCTTCAGACGGTCTTGCTGATACTGCGCACCTGCAGTCTGCTGATAGGTGAAGGTTCCGCTGACAGGAGATTCCAGTGCAATGAGATAAGATTCGGCAGGCAAAACTGGCTGATCGGTATTTAATAATGCCATTAGTTCCATCTGCTTGTTCTCAGCCTCACTCTTCACATTTACCATCTCTAAATGGTTTTCGTTACGCAAGCGCTCGGCTGTAAGGAACTCCAGCTGTCTGGCTTCACCTGCCTTGTAACGCTTCTCGGCTACATCGCAATAACGGTCGAGGATAGAATCCTGGCGCTGAAGGATGCTCAGACGATGGGTCTGATAGAGCATTGCATAATAAGCAGAAGCAATCTCAAGCTTAATCTGCTGATTAGTTACACCCAGACGACTTTTCTCCGCCTGAGTTTCTGCCTTAAGCTGACCACGGCGGGCGGTATAAACCGTTGGAAATTCGATGCCCTGCGAAAATGCAAGAGCATTGTCAGTATCGCCGCTTGAAGCCGGATTCTGTCCGAAAGCAATCTCTGTCTTGTCCACATCCCATGCCGTCCCTTCCATTACCTTGGCACGTTCTATCGATTTTCTTCCAGCCTGCAGCGTCAGGTTCTGCTTATCTGCCAACTGGAAACACTGCTCCAAAGTCATCTTCGTGCCAGAAATGGTGGCATCGAAAAGGTGAGCCTTTGCCTCTGAAGGAGCCAGCAGCATCAAAACTGCTGCCAGCCCGAATATAGTTTTCTTTTTTCTCTTGTTCATCCTAAATGTTTTATGTTATCTTCTTAATTGCCTATTTCCTGGTGAATGTCTTGTAGATAGCAGGCAACACCAGCAAGGTGAGCAGTGTACTGGTTATCAGACCACCTATCACCACCGTAGCCAGTGGGCGCTGTACCTCTGCTCCATCACCCTGGGAAAGTGCCATTGGCAGGAAACCCATAGAGGCAACAAGTGCCGTCATCAAGACAGGACGCAAGCGAACCATACAGCTCTCGATGATGCGATGATGAATCAATTCTGTAACTCCACTGGATGCTGACAGTTTGTCTGCTGTCTTTTCTTCACGCTGCATCTGGTTCATCTGTCCGATAAGTACGATTCCATTGAGCACCGCTACACCAAAGAGGGCTATGAAGCCGACACCTGCCGAGATGCTGAAAGGCATTCCTCTGAGCCACAAAGCCCAGACGCCTCCGATGGCAGCCAGCGGAATGGCTGAGAAGACGAAGAGCGACTCACGGACATTCTTCACCGTAGCATAGAGCAACAGCAAGATAATGACAAGCGCTATCGGTATTACTACCATCAGACGGTTGGTTGCACTCTTCAGGTTTTCAAATTCACCACCATAATTATAATAGTAGCCATCCGGCAACTTCAGCTTTTCATCGAGAATCTCCTGGATATCCTCCACGGTACTCTGCACATCCCTGCCCTTTACGTTGAATCCAACATAGATGCGGCGGGCACCATCTTCATGAGAAACCTGAGCCGGCGCTGGTGAATAATCAATATCTGCTACCTGAGACAACGGAATATCCGTACCATCCTTGAGGGGTATGCTCAATTGCTCAAGCGACTCTACGTTGCGCTGCGAAGGATCCATACGCAGCACGATATCAAACTTCTTGTCACCTTCGTAGAGAGAACCCGCCACGGCACCGGCAAAGGTGGTTTCCAATATCTCACTGATATCATCCACACTTACCCCGTAGGCAGCCATCTTTTCATGGTTGTATTTTACCTGGATCTGAGGCAGACCGGCAACTTCCTCCACAAAGATACCGCTCACACCCGGCACATCTTCTATCATTTTCTTCACCTTGCCTGCCTGCTGAGTGAGCACGTCCAGATCATCACCAAATATCTTGATAGCCACATCCTGCTTGATACCTGTCAGCAGTTCATTGTTGCGCATCTGAATGGGTTGAGAAATCTCTGCTTCCAATCCAGGAATGGCACTCAAGGTTTCCTCCATCTTCTCCATCAGTTCTGGAGTAGTCTTGGCAGAGGTCCATTCAGCCTTCGGTTTCAGTGCAATCATGATGTCGGCACGTTCTACCGGCATCGGGTCGGTAGGAATCTCAGCACTACCTATTCGGCTTACTACCTGCTTAATCTCAGGATATTCCTTCTTGAGCAGCTTTTCAGCCTTGCTACAACTCTCCACCATCTGCGACAATGAAGTTCCCTGCGACATACTCATCTCCACGGCAAAGTCACCTTCTTCCAGACTTGGGATGAATTCGCCTCCCAGATATTTGAAGCCCACGATACTGACGCAGAAAAGAGCCACAGCACCAGTGATGACATCCTTGTTACGTGCCAAGACCCAGACGAGAACCGGTCGGTACCATGCCTGCAACTTCTCAATCACACGGTCGGAGAATGTTTTTCGGGTATGTACCTTTCGACTTAACATCAGCGAACTTGCCATCGGCACATAGGTAAGCGAGAGAATGAAGGCTCCCAGAATGGCAAAGAATACGGTAAGTGCCATCGGACGGAACATCTTTCCTTCGATTCCTACCAGTGTCATCAGCGGAATATATACAATCATAATGATGATTTCACCGAACGCAGCACTCTGTCGGATTCGGGAAGCAGAGAAATGAACTTCCTCGTCCATCTGTTTCTGAGTCAGGGCAAATGGGGTTGCTGCTCCGCCATTCTGACATTGAGCAAGATAAGCAGCACGAACTTCCGGCTGCGAGAAATGACCGGTATTGATATGTGTCACCACAGCTTCAACAATGATGACCGCAGAATCCACTATCATACCAAAGTCGATGGCTCCCAGCGACATCAGGTTTCCGTCGATGCCGAAGGTCTTCATCATACCGAAGGCAAAGAGCATACTCAGTGGGATGACACTTGCTACGACAAGTCCGGCTCGCCAGTTACCCAGGAAGATAACAAGTACGAAAATTACGATAAGTCCGCCTTCAATCAGGTTGCGGGCGATTGTGCCCTCTACCCGATCCACCAGATTGGTACGATCGATAAACGGTTCGATAACCACTCCTTCCGGAAGCGATTTCTGAATCTGATTGATTCGTTCCTTTACATTCTTGATAACTTCCTGGAAGTTCTCGCCCTTGAGCATGATGGCAATACCTGCCACTACCTCGCCTTCGCCATTGCGGGTAACGGCTCCGAAACGGGTAGCATGGCCCAACTGAACCTTTGCCACATCGCCCACCTTGACTGGTGTTCCATCCACCGTCTTCACCGTGATGTTGGCAACATCCTCCAGATTCTTCACCACACCGATGCCTCGGATATAATACTGGTGGGAATTCTCCTCAATGTAGCTGCCACCCGTATTGGCATTGTTGCGCTGCAAGGCATCAAACACCTCGCTTACGGAGACTCCGCTGGCGTTCAGCTGGTCGGTATTGATAGCCACCTCATATTGCTTGACATAGCCACCCCAACCGCTTACTTCGGCAACGCCCGGGGTTCCGGAAAGCTGTTTGCGCACAATCCAGTCCTGCATGGTTCGGAGTTGGGTGAGCGAGTATTTATGCTCGTATCCCTCCTTGGCACGAATGGTATAGTGGTAGATTTCGCCTAATCCGGTGGCAATAGGTCCCATCTCGGTTTCGGTGTTCTTTGGCAGTTCTTTCTCCAACTGTTCCACCACCTGACTCACCTGCGAACGTGCCCAATAGATATCGGCGGCATCGTCGAAGACAAGCGTGATGACCGAGAGTCCGCTTCTTGAAATGCTTCGGCGTTCCCGGATGCGGGGGATATTTGCAAGTGCCATCTCTACAGGAGTGGTTACGTATTGTTCCACCTCCTGAGCTCCCAGCGAAGGAGCCTGTGTGATGACCTGTACCTGATTATCTGTAATATCCGGGGTGGAATCGAAAGGAAGATGCACCAGCGACCAGACACCCCATATTGCCAGGGCTATAGAGAGTACTCCAATCACCAGTTTGTGGCGAATGGAATAAGTAATAAGTTTCTGAAACATAAGCTTTAATCTAAAAATGATTCGTTGAAAACTATTAAAGCTTAATGCGCATGCTCACCATGTTCGCCTGTAAGCGAAGCCAGATAATAAGCGTTCGCAGTTACAATCTTCTTGCCGGCAGCTCCATTCTTACCCTTCAGCAGATGGTTGCAAAGCTTCACCTCTGTATATTTACCATCCGAAGCGCCTGTGGTCACCTCATGACGGGAGAAGCTGTAGTTACCCTTGCTGGGAGCTCCATTGAGAGCGAAGACATACTGCTTTCCATCTGCGCTCACAATTGCATGGGATGGCAAGGCGAGACACTGCTGGCTGCCTGTAGCTATCTTTCCGCTTACATACATACCTGCGAAAAGCTTTCCGCCATGGCTATTACCTGAAGAAGAATGCAGATAACTCTTCACGCTTGCTGCATCCAGCTTTACGTGAACAGCAACGGCTTTCGAATTATCGTTAAAGTATTGATTCATGCCATAAACTGTTCCTGAAAGTTTTACGCCAGGCTGATTAGTCAGGTTTATGGTCACCCGATTTCCAACCTTAATCTTTGATAAATCCTTCTCGAAGACATTGAGGTCACATTCCACTGCCTGGGTGTTTCTAATCTTCATCAGAGGAGTCTGCATATCAGCATAACTTCCCAGACTGGCAGTCATCTCACTCACGATGCCGGAGATAGGCGCATGTAAAGGGAACGCTGTGGTAAACTTGCCTTTGGATACAGCGGAAGTAGAAATACCCATTTGGCTGAGCTGCCTGCCAATACCCAAAAGATTGGCATGAGCCACTTGGTAATCTTTCTTGGTCTGCTGTAAGGTACGCTTCACACCTGCTCCCTGCTTACTGAGCAGAAGTTGGCGCTCCAAATCTGCCTTGGCAAGTTCGCACTCCTTGGCGGCAGAGTAATACTCACGCTGAAGACTAACCACATCAGTATTTTCAACGGTAGCAACAACCTGTCCTTTATGAACAAGCTGCCCTTCTTTTACAAAAATAGATTTCACGATACCGCCCATCAAAGAGGCAACATCACCCATTGCCTGCGGACGAAGCACAAGCGATCCTTTCGCTTCTATGGTGGCATCCATCTCTCGCTCCACAGCTTCACCCATCTTCAGATCTACGGTGCTTACCTGCTTGGCAGTCAACGGAATATGATCAAAATCTACTTCTTCTTCATGCTCATGCTCCTCGTGTGCATGAACCTCTGAACCGGTCTGTTTCGCAAAGAAAGCGAATCCAGCCCAGGCAATCGCCGTAACGGCGACAATCAAAATTATTCTTTTCATGCTTGTTTTTTTCCTTCTATTTTATAATTCTACACTACAGTTTCACACAACGAATCTTATCAAAAATCCGTTGGCAAAAGTACACAGAAAATCTTGCAACTCAGTTGCATTCGAATCTTCAAACCGATTTTTGCAACCAAGTGGCAAACTTGTAAAATCATAAAATAGAAGGAGGTCCCCGTCTGCTATAGCCTGCCGCCACTTCTTCTGCAAGAGGAGAAGCTGCCACATGCTGCCATCTCACAGAAATGAGTGAGAGACGAGGGAGGGTTAAAACGGAAGAACAGGACAGGACCATAAGCTGATGGTTCTCATCAACCTGCAACTTGCGGATTCCCTTCACCACCTTGGAATTGACTACAAACTGATGCATTTGACGAACGCTACAGTTCTCACGATCGCTATCATTTTCCTGATCATGATGGTCGGTATGTTCATCATTGATGTTGCCATCCTGCTCGCATTGCTCCTGAATCATACAGATACGACCCATGTGGTGATGATGGGTCATCACCGTGGATAGCAATATGCTCAATGTAGCTATCCATAGACCAAATATGTATAATCTTCTCTTCCTCATTCGCAATTTGGCTACAAAATTACAGTTTTTTTGCAATATTACCAAGACGACGTGATGATTTTATAGCATTTTTTTCTAAAAAAAACTAAAAGACTAGTAACCGTACTTGGTTCATAGCCGTATTTAAAACAAAATTTAGTATCTTTGCAATCAAAATTAGTACATAAATAAAAATGAAAAAGTTTATTGCAGTTTTACAGTTACTCTTCGTAGTAATATTGGCTCATGCGCAGATGATGAACCCTGTGAAGTTCTCTACCTCGCTCAAGACCAATGGAACCGCTGTAGCGGAAATCGTGTTTAATGGAAAAATCCAACCGGGATGGCATGTCTATTCCACAGGTTTGGGCGCAGACGGACCTATTTCAGCCACTTTTAACGTAAACAAGCTTGACGGTGTAGAACTCGTAGGCAAGTTGCAGGCTCGTGGCCATGAAATTTCAAAGTTCGACCCTCTCTTTGAGATGAAGTTACGCTTCTTCGAGGGTAGCGCTACTTTCGTACAGAAAGTGAAGTTCACCAAGCCTAACTATCTTATCGATGCTTATTTAGAGTATGGCGCTTGCAGCGACCAGAATTGTCTTCCACCTAGCGAGGCAAGCTTCAAGCATAGTGGTAAATCTCCAGCTGTAGATGGCAAGGAGGGAACTGCTGATGTAGATGCGAAAACCAATGGCCAGGTAGAAGATCCAGCAGCTGTCGCTAAGGCGAAAGCAGACTCTTTGGCTCAACTTGCCGTAGCAGAGAAAGTAGATAGCACAGCTAATATTGATTCTTCATTCTCTGTAGATGATGATGATGCTAAGGCTTGGTGGAAACCGGTTGTAAAGGAGCTTCAGGCGTTTGGTGGCAACAATGACATTGCCAACCATTCACTCTTCTATATCTTCATTATCGGTTTTGTTGGCGGTTTGCTCGCTCTTGTAATGCCATGTATCTGGCCTATCATTCCGATGACAGTAAGCTTCTTCTTGAAGCGTGCCAAGAATGACAAGAAGAAGGGTATCCGCGATGCTATCACTTATGGTTTGAGTATTGTCATCATATACTTGGCACTCGGCCTCACCGTTACTGCCATCGCAGGTCCTAGTACCCTCAATGCGCTTAGTACAAGTGCGGTATTCAACATCATTCTCTTCTTGCTTCTGGCAGTCTTCGCATTCTCATTCTTCGGATGGTTCGAAATCAAGTTGCCAGATAGTTGGGGTAATGCTGTAGATAATAAAGCTTCCAGCACAACAGGACTCATCAGCATCTTCCTGATGGCGTTCACACTCGTGCTCGTAAGTTTCTCTTGTACCGCTCCTATCATCGGCTTGCTTCTGGTACAGACAGTTACATCAGGTGACTGGTTGGCACCAACCATTGGTATGTTTGGTTTTGCCCTTGCTCTCGCCTTGCCATTCACCCTCTTTGCACTCTTCCCATCTTGGTTGAAGTCAGCTCCTAAGTCTGGTTCTTGGATGGAGACCATCAAGATTGTGCTTGGTTTCATTGAGCTTGCTTTCTCTTTGAAGTTCTTGTCTGTAGCAGATTTGGCTTATGGCTGGCACATTATGGATCGCGAGGTATTCCTCTCACTCTGGATTGTTATCTTCGGTCTGCTCGGTCTTTACCTGATTGGCAAGTTGAAGTTCCAGGTAGATGCTATCGGCGGTGACCTCAACAAGCCAATGCCAGTAGCTTGCATTATGCTTGGTCTTTGTTCTTTGGCTTTCTCTGTTTATATGATTCCTGGTCTTTGGGGTGCTCCATGCAAGGCTGTAAGTGCTTTTGCCCCACCTGTAAATACCCAGGATTTCAACCTGAACACCAAGGTGGTAGAACCGGCTTATAAGGACTACGAGGAAGGTATGGCAGCAGCGAAGGCAGCAGGCAAGCCTGTACTGATTGATTTTACCGGCTACGGTTGTGTCAACTGCCGTAAGATGGAGGCTTCTGTATGGACAGACCCTAGTGTTACTGACATTTTGACAAAGGACTACGTACTCATCTCTCTCTATGTAGATGACAAGACTCCATTGTCACAGCCTATGGAGGTGACTTTCAATGGCGAAAAGCGTACATTGAGAACCATCGGTGACAAGTGGAGCTACTTGCAGGCAAGCAAGTTTGGTGCTAATGCTCAGCCATTCTACATTCCTGTGGATAATGAGGGAAATCCTCTGAACGCTGCATTCAGCTTCAAGGAGGATGTCAGTGCTTATCTTGACTTCTTGCATAAGGGTCTTGATAACTATCGTAAGTAATAATTAACTTTTCATAAGGCGGGAGTGGCATGTTATTTGCTGCTCCCGTTTTTGTAATTAAAGTATAACACTATAATTTGTAATTAAAGTATAACACTATAAAAAGAGGCATTTATGAACAATAAAGAAGTTCCAGTCCTGCTTTTGACAGGCTATCTGGGCAGTGGTAAAACTACCCTGCTCAACAAGATTTTGGCTAACAAGAAGGGTATCAAATTTGCCGTTATCGTCAACGATATCGGTGAGGTGAATATTGATGCAGCTCTCATAGAGAAAGGTGGTGTGGTAGGTCAGAAGGATGATTCCCTGGTTTCACTCCAGAATGGATGTATTTGCTGTACCTTGAAGATGGACCTTGTAGAACAGCTCAAGGAAATCGTAGATATGAAGCGTTTCGACTATATTGTAATAGAGGCAAGCGGTATCTGCGAGCCTGCACCTATAGCACAGACCATCTGCTCTATCCCATCCCTGGGTCCTCAGTATATCAAGAACGGTATCTTGCGCCTAGACAGCATCGTTACTGTAGTTGATGCACTTCGTATGAAGGACGAGTTTGCCAATGGTTCTGATTTGATGAAGCCAAACCTCGACGAGGAGGATCTCGCTTCTCTCGTAATCCAGCAGATGGAATTCTGTAACATCATCCTTCTCAATAAAGCAGCAGATGTAGAGCCTAAGGAGTTGGAGCACCTGAAGCAGATTATCCGCGCCATCCAGCCTAAGGCAGAAATCTTCGAATGCAACTATGGTGATGTAGATCTCGATCTGATTGTCAATACTCACAAGTTTGACTGGCAGACTGTTGCTACATCAGCAGGCTGGATTCAGGAAATCGAATCTGAGCGAAACGGAGAAGAGGACCATGAAGAAGAAGAGCATGAGCATCATCACCACCATGATGAAGGCGATGACGAGCACGAGCATCACCACCACCACCATCATCACGATCATGACCATGACCACGAAGGTGGCGAGGTTGAGGAATATGGTATCGGAACCTTCGTATATTATCGCCGCAAGGCATTCGACCTGGGTCTCTTCGATGAGTTTGTTGCAAGAAAATGGCCTCGTGACATTGTTCGTGCCAAGGGTATCTGCTATTTTGCTGATGAACCAGACATGTGCTATGTTTTCGAGCAGGCTGGTCAGCAGAAGACTGTCAAGCAGGCAGGTCAGTGGCTCGCAACAATGCCAGCCGACCAGCTCGCAGAACTGCGCAAGAACAATCCGCAGCTTGAGAAGGAATGGGATGAGAAACTTGGTGACCGTATGATCAAGATTGTATTCATCGGTCAGCACATCAAGGATCAGAAGGATGCTATTATCGCCGAACTTGATAAGACTTTAGCACTCTAAGGGAAGTCGCCCTGTCAGGCAAAAGCATGAAGAGATTTATGTTTTTTGTCCTCACAGGGCGTTATATTTTACTTGTAAAACTTAAGAGATAATAGCGCATTTTAACTACCGAAAAGCTGAAAAAGCCAGAAATTAAAGGAAAAATGCGGGTAAAAATGCAGTTTTTTCTTCGTTTGTACTTTTAATTCGTTTTTTTTTGTTAAATTTGCACCCGATTATAAATAATTAAGTGAATATACAAAGAAATGAAGACCGATTTTCGACCTGCATATATTAAGGACTTTGAGGCGTGTTGGAACATCATTGACCAGGCTCGTCGCTCCATGATCGCTTCAGGACGTCATCAGTGGACTAATGACTATCCTGCTGAGCACGATATAAAAGACGACATCAACAATGGTAACGCATACGTACTTACCGTAGATGGCGAGGTGGCTGTCTATGGTGCAGTAGCACTCAATGGTGAACCACAGTACGATTTTATCGATGGCGACTGGCTTACCACAGGCGATTATTATGTAATACACCGCTTTGCTACGTTGCCTAAATATCAGCGTGAGGGTTTCGCACGTATATTTATTAATAAGGTGAATAGTCTCTGCGAGGTAGAAAAGGTTCCTAGCATCAAGGTAGATACCAATTTCGATAATCTTCCGATGATTAACTTGCTCTCTTCTATGGGCTTCTGCATCTGCGGAAGAATCAACTATGGGAACAGAGGTATGCGCTTTGCTTTCGAAAAGCAAACGATACAGCCACAAATACAATAACGATTTACAGACATTATGGAGGATAAATTAAATAGGATGAGAAGCTTGGTCAATCAACTGAACCAAGCTTCTGATGTTTATTATAACGGCAAAGGTGAAATCCTTACCGATTACGAATGGGATGCTCTGTTCGACCAACTCAAGAAGCTGGAAGAGGAAACCGGCGAAATTCTCCCCGATTCCCCTACCAACAAAGTTTCTGAAGATACGATCGTCGGTCAGAAGGAAGAACACGAGTTCGCAGCTCTCTCTCTGGCAAAGACCAAGAAGGTCAGCGACCTCGTCAAGTGGGCAGAAGACCGCCCTATCTGGATTTCCTGGAAGCTGGATGGCCTCACCTTGGTAGTGACATACGACAATGGCAAACTAACCAAGGTGGTGACTCGCGGTAATGGTCATATTGGCACCAACATTACGCATCTGGCACCAGCTATCAGTGGTATTCCGCAGTCTATTACAGAAAAGGGACATCTCGTGATTCGTGGCGAGGCTGTCATCTCCTATGCCGACTTCGAGCAGTTTATCATCGAAAGCGAAGGTGATTATGCCAATCCCCGCAATCTTGCATCCGGATCTCTTTCTTTGAAAGATGTAGAAGAAGTAAAGCAGCGCCATATCCAATGGATTCCTTTCACTCTGGTTTATTGCGAACAAGAAATCACATCATGGGGCAAAAGAATGCAGTGGTTGGAAGAACTGGGTTTTCATCCGGTAGAGCGCCAGAATATAGAGCAGCCAACTTCAGATAACATCCAAGAGGAAATTGATGCGTTTACAGCTAAGGTGACCAACAAAAAGAATCCTTTCCCTGTAGATGGTCTCGTCATCTGCTACGATGACACCACCTATGCAGCTACTGGTTCCGTAACAGGTCATCATGCTACAAGAGCCGGTTACGCCTTCAAATGGCAGGATGAGCACGCCGATACCGAACTCGACCACATCGAATGGTCGTGTGCAGCCAATACCATCACTCCTGTGGCTGTCTTCAAGCCTGTAGAACTGGAAGGCACAACTGTTCAGCGAGCATCTCTCTGCAATGTAAGTGAATGCGAGCGTTTGGGTATCGGAGGCAAGGGAACCCGATTGCAGGTTATCAAGGCCAACAAGATAATTCCGAAGGTAATCAATGTAACAGAATCACTGGGTGTCTTTGAAATTCCTAGAGAGTGTCCTGTCTGCCATGCTGAAGCTATCGTTAGAGAAAGCGAAAGCGGTACGAAAACACTGCATTGTACCAACCCGCATTGTGCGGCGAAGCAGTTGAAGAAGTTCACGAGATTCGTAAGCAAGGAAGGTTTGAACATAGAAGGTATTTCTGAACAGACCATCTGGAAGCTGGTAAACGAAGGCCTGATCAGTGAGTATGCAGACTTTTATCATCTTTCCGATCATGCCTATGTCATCTCTTCCTGGGAAGGATTCGGAAAGAAGAGTGTAGGCAATATGCTGGAAAGCATCCGCAAAAGCCGGAATACAGATGGTCGTCATCTGCTCTATGCGCTGAACATCCCGCTGTGTGGAGGTGATGTTGCCAAAAAGCTCATTGAACGCTATCCTGTCCAGAAACTGATAGAAACCGCACGACTCTGTATGTTTGATGATGAGTTTGCCAGCATCGATGGCATTGGTCCTGAAAAAAGTGCCAAATTCATCGCCTGGTTCAAAGATGACAACAACTTCGCTCATGTACAGCATCTGATGAAGGAACTGACCATTACAGAACAGGCTCCTGTAGAGAAAGGCACGCAGTGTGATGGACTAACCTTCGTTGTAACGGGCGATGTTCATCATTATAAAAACCGCACCGAGTTGAAGGCCTACATCGAGAGTCAAGGTGGCAAGGTGACGGGAAGCGTAAGCAAGAGCACCAACTATCTGATTAATAACGATGCAGCCTCGAAGAGTTCAAAGAACAAGAAGGCTCATGAACTCAACATCCCTATCATCACGGAAGATGAGTTCGTTGAGAAATTCGGATAAAAAGAAATCCCTTAGACTTCCACAAGCCTAAGGGATTTTTTTATTCTGTTATTCTTGAGAATTAATTTGTTCCGCAATATTGTCCCATAAAAAGGATACCGCCACTCTGACTGTCCTGAATCATATACACGAATGGACGGTCAGCGATGAACTCCACATTTCTTGTCTCCTCAGGTGCCATGGCTGTCAGCATCACGGCAGCTGTTACAGCAGCAGCCTTTGTTCCCTGCTCATTCACCTCTATCTTTGCCTTCTGAAGCATCTTGCTTACAAAGAAATTGCCGTCAGCAAAATGACTGAAGTTCGCTTTGCCTGCCACAAACATAGAAGGAGCACCCAAATCACTGATGATCGCATTCAGAGGCAATTCCTGCTCGATGGTAAATTTAGGCAATTTAAGATTTACCATACAGTTTTCCATATTCTGCGAAATCTGATTCAGCTTCTCTTCATCCAGACCTTTCATCATTTCCTGAATATTCTTGCCCTCATTTGGCAGAAGTACCAGCATACGATAGCTACCATTGCCATAAGGAAGATCTACAGCCTTGAAATCCTTGTTCTCTGCATAGGAGAGCTTCTTGACCTGATGCATCATCTCTACTTTCTGGATATCACGTGTATAGCCACGGAAGTTCTCCAGCTTAGTGTCCTTGGCGTTGAACTTGTTCTGCCATATTCCCTTGAAATAGATGGCGTTCATCAAATACGAAACCGCATCGGCTGAAACCTGATCAATAATACGTGGAATCATGCCGTTGGTCTTTTCCTTGCACCAGCCATTGATGCGGTCTGTTGACTTGGAAGAGGTGAAATCAAGACTTTCGATACCAGCCAAATAACTATCGCTCACTTTCTGACAGAAATCCTTGTTGAGCTGGAAGTTCTTGTTTACGGCAATGTAATTAGCTATATTCACGGTTGTCTGCTTATCCTGCTTGTTAGCAGTAAGAAGCATAGCCTTATAAAGCTCATTCAGATCGCTGACTGAAACTCCTTCGCAACCGATAGCTTTCAATATCTCCTGCTGCGTGATTCCATCCGCACCATTTGCCAGCATTCCCATCAGATAAGATACGCTCATAGGTGAAATCACCTTAGACTCCATATCTGTAACCTTATTGAAGAGGCGAAGCGCAAACGCATTGTTCTTCTTCACAATATCCTGCTGGGTGTCAGAAAGAACGAGATAGCTATTATCCAAATCCTCTTCATTCTTACCCATTTCGCTGTCCTTGCTTGCATTGGAATCACCGTTTATTTTCTTGCTGCTAGCACAAGAAGTCATAGCCATTGCAGCCATCATCATCAGAGCTGCCATAGTTATCTTACTGTCATTTCTCTTTTTCATAATCTTTTAATTTTGTTGATAATCTGTCTATGAAATGCAAGTTGCTGCGATTCCTTGCATCGGAAGGCAAAAATTTAAGACTCGTTAACTGCCTCCTTACCTGGCAACACACGCAAATGATATCTGTTACCATCAAAATCAACTCGCATCAGACTCTGAGGTTTGGCTATCTTGGCTAACTCAAGAGCCACATGCCCCATCGTTCTGCGAAGATTCAATTCGATACAAGATACAAGCTCTAACTGGCCATCCTTTGCAGCAATCATCATATCTACTCCAAACGGACCATTATAGTTTTCCTTTAACGCGGGTTCAACTATATCTATAATTTTCTGTCTTGCAGAGAGAAGCGTATCTTCGCTGACGTATTTCTTCATCATATCAATCTTCTCTTCTTCAGAGCAGAGCAGGTTGCCGGTATAGGCATTTTTGACGGTATCGAAGAGCGAGAGTCCCAGATAGTGTACCTTGCCGTCACGCATCTCGAATTCCATACCGAAATCTTTCACCTTATTATAATATGGCTCTACGGTAACACCACCCTGTCTGAAGATGATGTTGCTTACCCAGCGTTGGAAAGCCGGATATTCACCGTTTGTCCGGAACTCATCGGCAGAAACATATTTCACGCCTCTTCCACTGCTGCTCCAAGGAGCCTTGACTACAGCCTTGCCCCACTTCATCACGCATTCCTTAACCAGAGCAAAGTTATCTGCATACACTACATTCTGCTGCAGATGTTCAGCAGCCCATTGGCGGCTGCTTATCGCGCGTACCTTATCTAATACCTCATCAGTAGGCAGCATGATTTCCGGCAAGCCGATACGTTCCAGCTCGCCTTTCAGACTCAAGTCCCATCCCCAAGGATGCACACAGTCTATAAACTCCGTCTTAAGCAGATGCTCAAGCTGCAGTTTGGTTATAAACTCAACTTTTTCCAACAGGTGCTCTCCCAAATGGCGCACCTTGTCGCGTGCATTGTCTATGTCGTCAACAAGCACCAAGTCACCCTGATCTGCCCACAAGGCAGGAATAAATGCAAGGTCGCTTCGCAACTGTCTTCCAGCATGTGGAGCGGTAAACTGTCGCAAATGAGCGGCCAATGCCAAATCGTGTTCTGGATTGAAGATATGTAGTTTCATACTGCAAAGATACAAATTATTGAGATAAAAACGGCAAAAGAAGGTAAGTTTTACTTAGAAAAGTGCTAAATAATGAAAAAAATGTTAGTTTTTGCTATCTAGAGTTTGCAAATTTAAAATATATTATTACCTTTGCATCGTAAAAAACAAATATGAATCAATATTAAACGCATGGAAGAAGCATTCTTCAGAACACATACATACCTAGTTGAGCATACAGATGCTCCAGTCAGACGAACCTTGATGGATGAGATTGACTGGAACGATCGTATGATTGGCATCAAAGGCACTAGAGGCGTAGGCAAATCTACCTTTCTCCTCCAGTATGCCAAGGAACACTTTGGACCATACGATCGCAAGTGCTTGTATGTGAACATGAACAACTTCTATTTCCAGAGCAGAGGTATTGCCGATTTTGCAGGTGACTTTGTGAATCAAGGTGGACGCACACTTCTGATAGACCAGGTTTTCAAGCAGCAGGACTGGAGCAAGGAACTCCGCAAATGTTACGACTTGTATCCTGAATTGAAGATTGTGTTTACAGGTTCCAGCGTCATGCGCTTGAAGGAAGAGAATCCAGAACTCAATGGAATCGTGAAGAGTTACAATCTCCGCGGCTTCTCATTCAGAGAATATATCAATCTGAAGACGGGCAACGATTTCCAGCCATACGAGCTCGAAGATGTTCTCCGCAATCATGAGCACATCATCAAGCAGATCCTTCCCAAGGTGAGTCCGATGAAATACTTCAATGATTATCTGCATCATGGCTTCTACCCATTCTTCTTGGAACAGCGTAACTTCACAGAGAATCTACTAAAGACAATGAACATGATGACCGAGGTTGACATCCTCCTCATCAAGCAGATAGAACTGAAGTATCTGCCAAAAATAAAACGCCTGTTCTACGAGTTGGCTGTCGAAGGCGCCAAGGCTCCCAACGTGAGCCAGCTGGCCGAAAGCATCAATACAAGTAGGGCAACCGTGATGAACTACATTAAGTATCTGGCTGATTCCAGACTCATCAACATGATCTATCCAGAGGGGCAGGATTTTCCGAAGAAACCATCTAAGGTGATGATGCATAATACTAACTTGATGTACGCGATCTATCCTATACAGATTGACAAGCAGGAAGTGATGGAAACATTCTTCGTCAATTCACTTTGGAAAGACCACAAAGTTCACCAGGGCGGCAAAGACCACTATTATACAGTGGATGGCAACAGGAAATTCAGAATCTGTGATGCACAAACTCCCAACAAGATGCGTAGTAATCCAGATACCATCTATGCCCGTTACAATACGGAGGTGGGCAAGGACAACAAGATTCCGTTATGGCTCTTGGGATTCCTGTATTAACGAAATTTCGAAAAGAAGAATTAAATACAAAACATTTTTAATATTTTATCTAAAAGTAAAATGGCTAAAGAG
>ERZ791878.403-NODE-403-length-29890-cov-13.544025_pt1 | contig 29890 bp, 27 predicted proteins | sample MGYA00510277_ERZ791878 | MGnify/ENA primary metagenome ERZ791878 (study PRJEB30046, sample SAMN00792094) | human gut metagenome | study: EMG produced TPA metagenomics assembly of the A metagenome-wide association study of gut microbiota in type 2...
TCAACCGCTTTAGAACCAATCATATGATAAAGTGCATCGACTTCTATTTTGATGCTGTCGTCTCCATGTTGGTTGAAAAGGGCGTGATTTACCGTTAGGGACAATTATGCCCTTTTGTGAGCTTTTGGGCAGTTTTGTTATCGAAAAAACAAAAAGTAAAGTTTCTATACAATATAATAAGATTCCTCTTGTGAAGAAAGACGACGATTCAATTAGAACATACAGAAAAACACATAAAAAAGGTGTGTCACAGACTTATGACACATCCTCTTCTTTCATTTACAATCCAGAGATTTCATTCTCAGAAAGCCCGGTATATCTAGCAATCTTTTCAATAGGCTCGCCATCTTGCAGCATTTCACGAGCAATTTCAAGAGAACGCTCTTCCTTACCTTTTTTCCTCCCCTTTTCCTCAGCCGTATCCAGCGAGTTTTTAATATCTCGATAAGCCTTGAGACTATCCTCATATTCCCGAAGTTCCTTCTTTGAAAATTTCGCGATTTCTGCCTCAGCAAAAAGTTTATCGAAAATTTTGTCTTTCAACTCCATAGGACGGTTTTCCAACTTGGGAAGATTCTTCAACGCATACAGCCACTTATCATAAAGAGTGCGAAGCTTCTCCAGAGGCTTATCAAACTTAGCTATCTCCACATACTTGAAGGTCAACTTATCGTTGAACACCTTCTTGGTTTTCTTATCCAAGAGACCTACATCATGGGCAATCGCCTTTTGATCGAAAGACTCCTCATGCATGTTGAAGTTAAGCAAAGCCACCACATAGACATGCGACAGATTGAAATCCCACTCTGCCGACTTAGGAGCCTGCTCCTTTATCGGAAACGTGGCATAGTATAGCGAACGGTCCTTAAAGTAAGTCTGATATGCGTTTTGCATCTCTACGATAAACTTCTCACCTTTCTCATTTTCGCAATACACATCAAAGATAGCTTTCCTATCCGTATATACGTCACCCACATGCTCACTGTTCAGGTACTTCACGTCCGTAATCACCTGTTCCTTCCCAAACAAAGAGTTCAGGAAGTTGATGAGCAAGTCCTTGTTGGGCTTGGTTCCAAAAATACGCTTGAAACCGAAGTCGGTCAGCAAGCTGATATATCGTTCTTCTGCAATATGATTCATACGCACCACTTTTTGTTGCAAAATTACATTTTTCCCCCGACACCGCCAAATATTTCAATCCATTTCTTCATTCTCAAGAAAGAATATTTGCTTATATCATTCAAAAATTGTAATTTTGCCGAAAAATTCGGAAAGATGCCATGTTTCCGAGGCGATGAAGGAATACATCAAGGAGAGCATGGAGATAGAAAGGGCTTTCACATGTTAAATTAAAGCAACCTAACCTGACATAATTAACATTAGCAGCAACTAATATTAAGAAAAAACATCGGTTTTGCAAAAGAAAGGCAATAAAACTATATAAAATTTGTTTATTAAAAAAGAAATTATTACTTTTGCAAAAAGAAATAAAACAAGATGACTGAAATAGAAAACAAACAACAATATAACTGTGCTGTCAATCGAGTAGAGGAACTACTTCCACTCGTAGATGACAAAACACCTAAAGACGCCCCACACTTTATAGAGTTAGAGCTATTGTCCAACATGGTAGCCGACTATTCTGACAAACATTTTGCTATCGGCGAGCCTAGTTTGTCAGATGTACTAAAGTTACGTATGGAAGAAATGGGGCTAACCCTAGCCAAGATTGCCAAGCTAATAGGCGTGTCATCTATACGAATGAGTCCTATCTAACTGGCACGAAAGAGCCTACTCTAAAAGTAGGAAGACAAATCTGCCAACAATTAGGTGTAGATGCCAACATCGTATTGGGGGTATAACAGGATGCTTCCAACAACTATCAGGTTGCAGGCGACGCAGAGTTGTACTTCCAGAATGCCCTATATCTTATATTCAAGATTATGGATTTCTACACGCAAGTGGAATTACCTACGAGTGACGGCAGAATGGACGTTATTATCCATACTTCCGACTTCATCTACATCATAGAATGTAAATTAGACGGAAGTGCAGAAGAAGCACTGCAGCAGATAGAAGCAAAAAACTATGCCGCTCCTTTCGCAATGGACAAACGAAAAGTAATCACACTCGGCATCAACTTCTCAAGCAAGACAAGAGGAGTTGAGAGTTGGAATGAGTTATGTCGTCAATAGCAGCGATGATCGCTAGTGTTGCTAACATGTCAAAGTAAGGTATTAATGAGGCGACGAGATGTTTTTTCACCTTAAAATGCTTGCTTGAAGAAAAATTTGATTGTTAACAAATAAAATAATTGAGAACAAATAAAATGGAAGAAAACAGAAAAGATATTATTGATATTCGTGAAGTGATGAAGCTATTGCTAAAGAAAAAGAAACTTTTCTTTATAGTGTGGCTTTCTACTTTCGTGTTGTCATGCGCTATTATTTTCCCCGTTCCCCGAACATATTCGGCATCTGTGGCCGTTGCTCCGGAGGCAAGCGAAACATCAGGCGGAACGTTGTCGTCTATAGCAAGTTCTTTCGGATTAAATATTGACAATATGACATCTACGGACGCTTTTTATCCAGACATATATCCAGATGTAATAAATTCAAAGGACTTTATTGTAAAATTGTTGAACGTCAAGGTTCAGACAGAAGACGGAACTGTCGCTACGGATTATTACACATACCTTAAATCACACCAAAAGATAACGTTCTACATGTATCCTTTGGTGTGGGCACAATACAAAATTGGTAAAATGTTCTCTAAAAACGAGACAAGTCATGTCATTACAAATAAAGGAATCAACACCTTTAGACTGACCAAGACCCAGTCAATGATATTTGATAAAGTGCGTGCAAATGTGGGTTGCTCTGTTGATAAAAAGACTGGAATCATTACAATTGAGGTGACAGACCAAGATCCGTTGGTATGTGCGACGATTGCTGATTCGGCTAAGGTTCATCTGCAGAACTTCATAACACACTATCGTACAAACAAGGCGCGTATAGACTGCGAATATTACTCAAAATTGCTGAAAGAAGCAAAGAAAGCTTATGACGCGTCGATGAAGAAGTATGTGCGGTTTTGCGATACTCATGTAGACATGCTCTTGCAGTCAGAAATATCGACTCGTGATGTGCTTGAAAACGAAATGAGCCAAAAGTTGAACACATATAATACATTGAACAATCAGCTGTCTCTTGCAATGGCTAAGATACAGGAACGCACTCCTGCTTTTTCTCAGTTAGAGGGTGCGACGGTACCAATTAAGGCAACAGGTCCCAAGCGAGTCCTATTTGTAATAGGAATGTTGTGCTTGTCAACGCTTGGAGCGATTGTCTATATTTTCAAGAAAGATATTTTAAATAATTTGAAAAGTTGTTGATAGGTACGAGCGCATCGAAATCTGCTGTGTACAAAAAAAATAATAAATGGATTCGACTAAACGAATATTACTTAATACGGTAGTTCAATACTCTCGTTCGGTATTAAACATTTTGTTGTCTCTTTTCTCAACCCGATATATCCTGCAGGCGTTGGGAAATAGTGACTATGGAGTGTTTGTGCTTGTCGGGGGCATTGTGTCCATGCTCGGATTCGTTACCAATGCGTTGGTCATTACAACGCAAAGGTATATATCGTATTATTGGGGCAAGAAGAAGGTTTACACGGTGAAAAAAATTTTCGCTAATAGCCTTTTTGTGCATGCCTCTGTTTCGTTGTTGCTGCTTGTTATCCTCTTCATGGTAAGAGACGTGGTAGTATATAATTTTCTTAATATACCTGTCGATAGAATTGTAGCGGCGTGCAATACGTATGACATTACCGTTTTTCTGCTTGTCGTCACCATAATGTCTGCACCGTATAAGGCTTTGTTTATAGCTCATGAAAACATTACTTACATCTCTTTGGTAGAGGTGTTGGATGGTTTCATTAAGCTTGCAGCGGCTTTGTTCGTGTTGGCAGCAAGTGTTGACAAACTCATATTATATGCAGTCTTGATGTTAGCAATACAGGTGTTCAACATTGGAGCGCTGGCTATATATGCGGTGATAAAATATGAGGAGGCAAAGGTCTTTGCTGTTTTTCGGTATGTAGACAAAAAATGTATGCAGCAATTGATAGGCTTTGCCGGATGGTCAACATACGGTATGGGTGCGATCGTTTTAAGAAATCAGAGTATACAATGGCTTTTGAATACTTCGTTCAGCACGATGATAAATGCCGCTTACGGCATAGCCATGCAGGTGTATGGCTCTATTTCGTTTGTTTCCACTTCTGTGCTCAATGCCATGAATCCGCAAATAATGAAGGCTGAGGGTGAGGGAAATCGTGACATGATGCTGTTTCTTTCAGAGATGGCATCAAAATACTCAACCATATTGTTGTCGCTTATCGTCATTCCGCTTATCATGGAAATGCCTTCTATACTCTCGTTTTGGCTTTCCGATGTGCCAGAGGGTGCCGATATGTTCTGTCGAATTATATTAATCGGTTTCATCGCAGATCAGTCTACCTATGGGTTGAACGTTACCAATCAGGCGATAGGACGAATAAAGGTATATACGTTGTTAATGTACACGCCAAAATTGCTGGTAATTGTACCAGTCTTTTTCCTTTTGCGCGATGGTGCAACTCCGTTTTGTGTCATGCTTGTATATTTGGGAGTAGAGGTTCTTGTATCGTTCATGCGCATACCATATATAAAATATATGTGCGGTTTGGAAATCGGTAAATATATAAAAGATGTAATTCTGCCGCTGTTACCTCTTGTTGTGTTTGAAATGACCATAGGATATTTCTGCGTAAAAGTAATCGACATGTCGTTTCGCTTTCTTTTGACAGTGCCCCTGTCAATGTTTTTTGGGTGTTTTGTTACATGGAAGTTATCGCTTACAAAACGTGAGAAAGACTATGTGCGCAACTTTGTACATCGGAATGTTAAAGAGTGAATAAAGTATGAAAAATGTTTTTTTTATGTTGTCATGTCTGCGGTTCTTACCGCACATCGTTACTTATTGCTTGCTTAAGGACAGAGTGACACAAGATTTGGATGCGTGGATTGCGGCCATAGACGACACTCGAAATAACAGAAGTCGTTTGAAGGCTTATTGTTGGCTGTTGGCCAATCTTATGGAATATCGGTCTTTGTTGTATTTTAGACTTGGTCGTTTAGGCTCAGTGCTGAAACTTTTCGCCAAGCCTATGCCTACATGTTTCTTTGAGACTTTCTCGCGCAATGTTGGAGGAGGTCTTGTTGTTCATCATGGTCACTCCATGCGTTTGGCTGCTGACCTTGTTGGCAAAAACTTACAAGTTTGGCACAATGTGACCATTGGAAAAGCCCGGCCTGGTGGTATACGTCCTGTAATAGGCGACAATGTCAGAGTCTTCACCGGTTCAGTAGTGCTTGGCAACATAACCATAGGCAACAATGTTACTATCGGTGCAAACTCAGTCGTGTTGAAGTCTGTGCCGGACAATTGCGTCGTTGTAGGTAATCCTGCACATATTGTCAAAAAAGATGGCGTGAGATGCGACGAAAGATTGTAAAGAAATGATGTGTGAGACGCAAATAAAATGAGAAAACAGGTTAGATGAAATTAGTTATTCCCCGTTCAAAGATAGATAATCTTTTCAAGATAGACTTATCGAAGTTATACTTTATAGAGAAACAAAAGATAAGTGAAGTGTGTCTTTATATAGGCATGCTTATCTTGTATTTTGGTTCTTTGCATCCATGGTTCTTGTGGCCATTGAAAGAGTTATATCCCATCCCAGCAGTTTGCTTGCTTTTCGTAAGCTATCTTTTGGCAAACTCGGCACAGAGTGGAATGTATTGCAGAAACGGTTACTTGAAAGGTCTGATGTGCTACATTGTGTTGTCGTTTTATATTATAATAAATGGTGGACAAAATGTAAATGCGTACATAATCAATTGTTTCTCTGTCTTTTCAGTCTTTATCTTGTTCAAGACAGAGTTGAAGACACTTGACAGAGTGATGACATTCATTGCGAAGGTGTTTGCTCTGTTGCTATTAGTGTCCATGTTCTTCTTTGTGGCATATTTGGTTGGCGTGGTTTTGCCTTATAGAGACACCGTGTTTGGAGACAACCTGTATTCTTTCAGCAACTATTATTTCTTTATGGTTGATGACAGATCGCTCTTGGCAATCATACCGCGATTTCAGTCTGTCTTTCTTGAACCTGGCCACCTCGGCTCTGCCGCATCCGTATTGCTTATGACGCAAATTGGTCGCTGGAAACGCTGGTGGAACGTCACGCTTATGGTCGCTTGTGTCATATCGTTCTCGCTTGCGGCATATGCCATAATTATAGCATTGTCATTCTTGAACCTGTGGGTACAACGTAAAAATCTTATTGGAAAATTTCTTGTCGTTACGGCGTTGATGGGCGGTGTTGCGGTGTCTGCAACATTCTACAATGGTGGCGACAACTTGATAAACAATCTCATCCTTGCGCGACTTGAAATAGACGAAAAAACAGGCGACATAGTAGGCAATAACCGTGTTGATGTGAATTTTGAAAAAGAGTTTGACAAGTTCATCGCTACGTCAGATGCTTTCTTTGGTAGAGATATGGATAAAATTGCTGCAGGATCCGGCAATTCTGGCTATCGTGTGTTTATCTACAAGCACGGATTGGTGGGTATGTGCCTCGTCATACTATTTTATGGATTTATGTTTACCGACTATCGCGACATACGGCATCTTTTAATGTGCATATGCATCTCTTTGCTTATATTCTGGATTAGAGGTTACCCTTTGTGGTATAGCAATTTTATTCCTATATTTGCGGCAGTTGGTATTGGCTCAGGTGCAAAAGTTACAAAATCTTCAACATTTAAACGACAACATAAGGATTCTTAAAAATGAGAGTATTGTATGTAGCAAATTCTGTAAGTTTGTCAGGTGGCGACAACAAGTCGTTGCTGACGCTATTGCGAGGAGTGCGTACAAAAGGTGTAGAGCCTTTTGTTGTTGTACCTGGCAATACGGAGTTGTGTTGCCTATTGAAAAAGGAAGGCTTTCCTGTTGCTGTGGTAAATTTCAGAATGAATGTCTATCCTAACTTCTCAACCTTGAAAGATAAGATGTTGTTTTTGCCACGTCTTTTCTGTAGACGCATAATAGAGTGTGTAGCGGTAAGGAAGATAAGCCGGCTGTGTCGGGAATGGAAAATAGATGTGGTCCACTCCAATGTCAGCGTGCTGACTTGTGGATTGGCTGCTGCGCGTAAGTGCAGAATTCCTCATGTGACCCATGTCAGAGAGTTCGTAGATTTAGATTTTGCGCTCCATCCCTATCCCTGTATGAAGTCCTTTTATGCTCGTTTGAAGGGTGCAGACTCATACGTCATTTGTATAACGCTTGGCATTCAGCATCATCACGGCTTTGAGGGCGACCATGTCGTCCAAATATACAACGGAATAGCAGCGCGTGGCTGTGACACGGCAGAGCACACTGAGTTTTTATGTGAGCGATATTTCCTTTATGCTGGCAGGATTGAAAGGGCTAAGGGCGTTATGCAGTTGATAGAGGCTTATGCTGATTTTATAGATTGTCATCATGACGGTTACTCGTTAAAGCTTGCTGGTGGCACGTCAGATATGGCTTATATGAAAGAGTTAAGACAGTATGTCGTTACTCGCGGCATAGAGTCTAAGGTGCAGTTTCTTGGTGTGCGCAGCGATGTCGGTGCGCTGATGAAAGATGCCCAGGCTCTTGTTGTGCCGTCCGTCTTTGAAGCATTTGGACGCTGCTTGCCTGAGGCTATGCTGAATGGCTGTTTGACAATAGGTCGCAATACAGGTGGAACAAAGGAACAGTACGACAACGGATTGCGTGAGTGTGGTAAGGAGATTGGCCTAAGGTACACGACTACGGCAGAACTCTCGGCTTGTCTTGTAAGGGTGTTTCTTACAGACGCTGCCGAGTTTGCAACAATGAGGTCTTTGGCAAAAGATGTGGTGGCGAAATTATATGCTCCAGACGTTTATGTCGATAGCGTGTGCACTCTGTATAGGAGAATCTTAAATATAGAAAACAAGAAATAAAGATATGAAACCAAGAATATTAGCATTATATCTTCCACAATATCATCCGTTCCCAGAGAACGATGAGTGGTGGGGTAAGGGGTTTACAGAGTGGACTAATGTGGCAAGGGCGCGCCGCCTTTTCCTAGGACACGACCAACCTCATATCCCCGCAGATTTGGGATTCTATGATTTGCGTATTCCCGAAGTGAGAGAAGAACAGGCGAAACTTGCAAGAGAAGCTGGTATAGAGGGCTTTTGCTATTACGACTATTGGTTTGGTAATGGCAAACGCTTGATGGAGCGTCCCTTTAACGAGGTTGTTAGTTCTGGGAAGCCTGATTTTCCGTTCTGTCTTGCTTGGGCCAATCATTCGTGGTATAAGAAGCTGTGGGACCCCAAGCAGCCAGGTAAAGACAAACTCCTTATAGAACAGCAGTATTTGGGTGAGAAAGACTACGAAGCTCATTTCAATGCCTTGCTCCCAGCCTTTCGAGACAAACGCTATGTGCGGGTCAATGGTAAGCTTTTTTATATAATATATGACGCTTTGGGATTTAAGGACATCCGTACTTTTATGAAGGTTTGGAGGGTGCTAGCAAAGAAGAACGGGCTTGGAGACTTCTACTTCGTGGCGTCCGATTTCAATTGCGAGCATCGTCAGCAGTTAATCGATATAGGGTTCGATGCGACCCACAATGTCGACCATCTGAACATCTACCACAAGGCGCCAGTATGGAAAAAAGCGTTGCTGACTATTGGACGCAAATATCTCCACATTCCTATGATTTACAAGTATCGTGACGCTATAAAGTACATGTTGCATCCAGATTGCAGAGAAAGTAATGTCATTCCTGTTATTGTGCCGAACTGGGACCATACGCCCCGCTCTGGTGCTCGCGGACTGGTCATGACGGATGCAAAGCCCAAGTACTTCAAGAAACTTGCGAAGAAAGCCATTGACATGGTGAAGGACAAGCCAGACGAAGAGCAACTCATCATACTAAAGTCATGGAATGAGTGGGGAGAAGGCAATTATATGGAACCCGATTTAGAGTTTGGTCATGGTTATATTAATGCTTTGGCTGAGGCTATTAACGAAACAACAAGATAGATATGAAAAAAGTAATGTTAGTTTTCGGAACTCGTCCGGAAGCCATCAAGATGGCTCCTTTGGTGAAAGAGTTCTATAAGTATAGTGACATCATTGAAACAAAGGTGTGTGTTACTGGACAACATCGTGAAATGCTTGACCAGGTACTTGGCATTTTTGACATCAAACCCGACTACGATTTGAACATCATGAAGCAGGGACAAGACCTTTATGATGTCACGTCGCGAGTGTTGCTTGGCATGCGTGATGTGTTGACAGAGGCGAAGCCCGATGTTTTGTTAGTGCATGGCGACACAACAACATCTATGGCGGCAGCCTTAGCTTCATACTATCAACAGATAGAGGTGGGACATGTTGAGGCAGGATTGCGCACCAATGACATTTACAATCCGTGGCCAGAGGAGATCAACCGTCAGTTAACGGGACGAATAGCACGATACAACTTCGCTCCGACGGAGCTGAGTCGACAGAACCTGTTAAAGGAGAATGTTTGTGAGAAGTCTATTTGTGTGACAGGTAATACGGTCATCGATGCCCTCCATATGGTTGTAGACAAGTTGAAAAATGATGGTCATATTGCTGAGAAGCATGGCAAACTGCTTGAAAAGGCAGGCTATAAACTCCCAGCTGACAATCGTCGCGTGGTATTGGTGACAGGCCATCGCCGTGAAAATTTTGGCAGGGGATTCATCAATATTTGCAACGCTTTGAAGCGCTTGGCATTGAGATATTCCGATGTTGACTTTGTGTACCCCATGCACTTGAATCCCAATGTCAGAAAACCCATTCACGAGGTGTTTGGTGAAGACTTGTCGTGCATAAGCAATATGCACTTTATAGAACCCATTGAGTATATGAGTTTCGTCATGCTTATGGAGAGATCAACGTTGGTACTTACCGATAGTGGCGGCATACAGGAAGAGGCTCCAGGTTTGGGTAAGCCTGTGCTTGTGATGCGTGAGACGACAGAGCGCCCAGAGGCACTAACTGCTGGTACCGTGAAATTGGTCGGTACGGATGAAGAAAGAATCGTGAATAATGTGTCCATCCTACTTGACGACGCAGATCAATATAAGGCAATGAGCAAGGCTGTCAACCCCTATGGCGACGGCAAGGCATCAGGGCGAATCGTAAAATTTATTTTAGCAAAATGATAGTTCTAATTCGTTGCAATGACATAGTTTCCGATTCAAGAGCAAAGAAATATCTTGCTTTTTATCAGGAGAAAGGTATCGATTACAAGGTGATTGCTTGGAATCGGCTTGGCACGGGCACACCGTTGCCGCATACCGTCTATTGTCCTGTCCGAAGCAAATACAATCAAGGTGGACTTGCGGCTGTCATCGATAGGATTAAATGGATGTATTTCATACTAAAGACACTGTTTTCATTTAACGAAGACTTGCGCATCCATGCTTGCGACTTAGACGCTGCATTCCCTGCGGTGGTTTACAAGATGTTGAGCCGTCGCAGAAACTATGTGCTGTTCGACATCTTTGACTGGATTTCTGACACGTTGTATAACCAAGGAAGAGTTGTGTCTTTGGCTTTCAAGTTCATGGAGCGTCTTTCGGTGAAAAAGTCCGATCACATGATAATATGTGAGGAGGAGCGCATAAGTCAGGTGCCTTATGATATGAGCGGTCGATACAGTGTGTTGCAGAACATTCCATCGTTCAAAACATCTGTCTTCCTTCGCAAGAAGGAAGAGTATGGTTTTGCTAATGGCAAGATCACGTTGTCTTATGTAGGAAGCTTCACCTTAGACCGATGTCTGGAGCCTTTGATTGAGGGCGCGCGACAAGGACATTACAATCTGTTGATTGCAGGTTACGGACACGACCGCATACTGCAGATGCTTGATGAATACAAGAAATGTCCTTATATAAAATATCTCGGAAAGGTGGCATACGAAGACGCGCTTAACATAATGTACAATTCCGACTTAATATATGCGATGTATTCTAAGATGAATCCTAACCATCTCTACGCTGCGCCGAACAAGTTCTATGAGGCAATGTTTGTAGGAAAGGCGTTGATCACAACACGCGGTATAATCGTTGCCAACAAAGTGCAGGCAAACGATATGGGTTATGCTATAGACGAGACTGTAAAGGCGCTTGTTGAGCTTGTTGACAGCATCTCAACTGACAACATTCGTGTAAAGTCGGCCAATGCAAGCAGACTGTGGTCAAGGTATGAGTCGGCGACAAGGATGTATTTAGAATCGACGTATTCAGAGATATTCCTGTCTTTGCAGAACGAAAAACATTAGAAATATGAATATTGAGTTGTCTATTGTAATAGTAGAATATCATTCTGTTGACGAGATTTGCTGTTGCGTTGACCGTATATTCAGCAAGTTGTCGTTGCCGTTTGAGATAATTGTGTCATAAACATTATAAATACAATAAAAATGAGAATACTAATAACAGGCGGTTCGGGCTTTATTGGTACAAATGCCGTAGAACACTTTTCAAAAGACTTTGATGTAATGAACGTTGACATCGCAAAGCCAAAAATGAACAGCCATATTAAACATTGGACAAATATTGATATATGCGAATATAATTCCTTGGAACATGCTGTCATGGAGTTTAACCCCGACTATATTCTACACCTCGCAGCCCGAACTGATTTGGACGGCAAGAGTGTGAGCGACTATTCTGCCAACACCATTGGAGTTGAAAATGTACTGAAGGTTGCTTCAAAGCTCAAACATCTTAAGAAGATTGTTATTACATCATCAATGCTGGTATGTCATGTTGCATACCATCCTAAAGACCAGTTCGACTATTCACCCTCTACATTTTATGGTGAGAGCAAAGTAATTACAGAACAACAAACATGGAAGGCTAATTTGAAGTGCGATTGGGCTATAATACGTCCTACGTCTATTTGGGGACCGTGGTTTGGTGAACCATACAGAAATTTCTTTGACATAGTGAAGAAACATATGTATTTTCATCTTGGAAATAAAGGTTGCACAAAGACATACGGATATGTAGGTAATTCTATTTATCAAATAGATAGGTTATTGCTTACAGAAACATCCGGTTATAATCAGAAAGTGTTTTATATAGGAGACAAGCCTGCTATCAATATATCAGAATGGGCAGATGAAATAGGAAAAGAACTTGGTTTTAAAATTCCTACAATGCCGTGGGGGATAGTGAAATTGGCTGCATATTTAGGTGATGGGTTAAAGAGGTTTGGTTTCCATTTTCCTATGACATCGTTTAGGCTTAAAAATATGACGACTGATAATATCATTAATTTGGATTTAACGTATGAAGTAGCGCCTAATCCACCATATAATAGAATTAAAGGTGTACGAGATACATTGAAATGGTTGGAACTGCATAAGTAAAAAAGGTTATCTATCTCTGCAAAATAAATCTGTATTATCTCGTTATAAATTATAATAATGTTTAATAATAAATGACAATATCACTCATAACAGCTACATACAACAGTGGGAAGACCGTGGAGGATACTCTGCGGTCGGTTCTTGCGCAGACATATAAGGAGTTAGATTATTGGGTCGTTGACGGTGGGTCGAAGGACGATACAATGGATATTGTGCGTAAGTATGAACCGCTGTTCGGCGGTCGGTTGCATTGGATTTCAGAGCCTGACCGTGGCATATACGATGCCATGAACAAGGGTATTAGCCATAGCACGGGCGACGTAGTGGGAATTCTTAATAGCGACGATCACTTTACTTCGAACGATGTGCTGGAGCGTGTGGCTGCCGAGATGCAGGCTGATAACACTTTGGATGCAGTGTATGGCGACATCCATTTCATCAAGGATGGTGCCCCAGACCGTATTGTGCGCTATTATTCGTCTAAGCCATTCCGTCCGTTTTGGCTACGCTTTGGATTCATGCCTGCTCATCCGTCTTTCTATGCTCGCAGAGAGGTGTTTGAGAAACATGGTCTTTACTCTCTTGATTACAAGATTGCTGCCGATTACGACATGATGATCAGACTGTTTCTCAAGCATCGTATAAAGGCAAAGTACATGCCTATGGATTTTGTAACAATGCTTATGGGAGGCTTGAGCACTAAGGGAGTGCGCAGTCGTGTGGTGCTTGTGAGTGAGGACGTAAAGGCATGCCGTACGTATGGCTTTTACACTAATCGCTTTATGATTAGTCTGAAATTTCTGTATAAAATCTTTGAATGTCGTTTTAGGTAATTCAGAATGTAGTCCTTTTTGACTTCTAATACTCACATAATGACAAATATGGCGAAAACGGAGCATGTCCACCCAATCCAGACGGTTCAATCCACCCACTTTTGAGGTGAAAAACGGCTTAGAAACGGCTTAGAAAACGGAGCATGTCCGTTCACATTTTCCGAAGAATGTCAGTGCTACATACAACCTTGGAAACTTGAATTAGTTAGGGGTACGTTTGAAACGACTCCCTTGAAGGGTGTGATTACATGTCATACCCTTTTGTGATAAAAGCATTTTTGTGTAGTTTACGATGCTGATAATATCACTCAAATGATACCACCTGTATCATTTGAGTGATATTATCAGTTTTTAATTAATAAGATACCGCGCATATAAAGAATATGATTTCTATTGTCCTGCTAATAAAGAACAAATTATAATGCTCGAAATAGTGGAATGATGAGGAAAAATTGAGGAAACTTTTTATAGCTATGCAACAGGCAACATATACTATACAATTCTGAAGAATTATAATGAGGTAAAAAGCAGTACCTCTCTTGTCTGCGCCGTTTTCAATTTTCTGAAATCAAATATGCAAAATACCCTTCACCCTTCATCTTTTTTTCGCCCCCCTGTGTTTATCGGGGTTTCAGAGGGTGATGGGTGCTATTTCACCCTTCATCACCCTTCATCAAAAAAAAGATTTGAGCCTCAAAGCAAGCATTATAGAAGACCGGAACGGGTCATAATAGATGACCAGTAGCCAGATTATCAAATAGGACAAGTGGTCTGTCTTGCCCATTAAGTGGGCACTCAGGGACCAAGCGTTGGGCATTAACAGACCAAGCGTTGGGCACCTGTTGCCCGTGCGGTGAGCACAGAGTACCCAAACGTCGGGCGATTTTGGGGCACTTCTTGTAAGGTCGGCAGTTTTGCTATTAAGAATGCCTCATGACGTTTTTGCGATGCTTTGATGACGTTTTTTATGATACTTCTATCACATTTATGATACTTCTATGATACTTCTTATAACACAATTCAAAATGTATCATTCTTCTATCTTGTTACATATCAGTTATTTATTTCTGTACTCAGTCGAAAAAATGATACTTTGATACTTTTTTCATAAAAAAGAACGCCTAAAAAGGCAAAAAATACCCCAATTCGGGATAAAATTGCGATTAGTTGCATGTGAAGACAGATACACAAGTTCTCTTCCCATGCCATCAGACATGGGCTGTATATAAAGAATCGAAAGAGATTATTCTGTCTTTAGAACAATGAAAGTTGCTTCGTGTCTTCGATGCAGTATCCTTGCAATGCCATTGGCTTGTTGTCAAAGAAACAATATGCTCCCAATGCTGAGATGAGGTTCATGACAAAGTTGTTCACAGACCTATGACGCGAATGTACAATCTGTGCCGTATTCTTCAGCATGTCGTTAATGGTTTCGATAATGTATCTCTTGCGCAGCATCATTCTGTCATAGAACGGCATCAGCTTGTTTTTCATGTTTACGCGCAACCCTGTCACCAGCTGTATTCCATCCTCAAAGAGGAAGTCAAACAGCTTCTGTGAAATATAGCCTTTGTCAGCGAACAGCTTGCCATACAACCGTTTAGCAAGAACCTTGAATACATTCGGGTCCTTGTCACTGACATTTGCGCCAGTAAGTACAAACGCAATTATCTCGCCTCTGTCATTACACGCAAGGTGGAGTTTAAAGCCATGGTACCAACCCATTGTTCCTTTTCCGTCAGTGGCAATTTCCTTGAATACCTTATTGGCATATCTCCTGAGATTATGGCATACGGGTATCATCGTGGAATCAACGAATGTTATGCCAGTACATCTTCCGAAAGCTCCCAGATTAAGGAAGAACATGAGCTGGAAGAACACGCGGCTTTCCAACTCCACAAAGCGGTTGTACGACACAGCTTTCGGAAAATACGACTTCATCGTACCCTTAATGAAGAACAGGTAGTAGTGCTTAAAATTGCGGAATGTACCAAAATGAAAATACAACAGAATGGTCATGATTTCACTGTCGGACAACGACGCTTGACGACGTCTACGCTTGGTTCCGCTATTGTCTTCAAGTAGGTTTCCTGCATTTTCTGCATCAAAATGTTTGCAAAACTCGTCTATAATACAAAATAATTCTGTAACTTTGTAATCGGTAGTCATATCAAATATATTTGTAACTTGTTGTAAATCACCTATAAAGGTACAAAATATTTGTGAGACTACCAACTTTTTTATGAACTATTCTTATCCCGAACTGGGGTAAAAAATAGTAAAATAGAGCATTTGTTTTGAGTTTCAAGTTGTTGTGGCAGTCGTTGGCGCAATGTGGTTCACCTCGTTGGAATGGAGGAAAAAGTCATTCTTGTCGTTGTTCATAACCTGGCTCTATTATTACCCTTTTAAACTGTTTATCTTGGCACAAACACTTTGCACATGGTCAAGCCCATAAAGCATTGAACGTGAATCAATACCCATCCACGAAAATAAAGTCTGAATTTTCTGGTATTCATTGACGATGTAACTTGTGTCTATTTCTGATGCATGAAGCCTGAAACAGATAGGTTCATGGTGTGCAATTCTATTTCTCAAACTGTTCACCTTGTCGAGTTCATTGAATATGTAGGCGTTGTTATATTGAACAGCCACCGATGAACGCGGCTTATTTGGAAAAGCCCTTAGCAGACATTGTCCTGTCGCACGATATTGTAGTGAGGAAAACATATATTTCCATACACCGAATTCCATTTCTGCAATAAGTTTGGAATGAGAATAGATGCCTTGTCTATTCAAGCGGTTGTATGCCTTTTCTATGATTTTCCTTGTCTCATTCATGCGTCCATTGGAGAATATTCCATTGTCTTGAACAGAATCTTTCAGCCAATTCTCTCCCAAGGTCGGCACCAAAAGGCTATCAATCGCATTGCGCAATGCCACTTCAAAGCAGCTAACTATTGTAAACATCTCCTGCGACAAACGTAAGTTGTGGCGATACAAAGCCATAGCCTTGCGAGTGTCACCATTCGCAGCATCCTTATATCTCTGCATTCGCTTGGCAGACAAGATTCTTTCAAATTCTAAATATTCCATAAAAATTCGTTCATTTACTTGGTTGTATCAAGAAAAAACACTATCTTTGTAGCGTTGATTCCCGGTAGCCTCTGATTCGTCAAGCTATCGGGTCTTGTTTTTATACGATTCTTGCCTACAAAAATACTTTTTTTTCTGCGATTACGATTAAACCACATTATATAATTATAGAAAATTAACCGTAAAAAGTTGCTAAAAGTCCTTGCTGTTTCGTATTATTATTGTATTTTTGCAACCCGAAAAGAGTTGTTTGACAGCAAACCTATGAAGATTGCAGAAATTAGAACTGTTGCCAAATCATTACCTCAATTAAGGTAAAAAACTCATAAATAGCTCATTTTAAGTTATTCGGCAGATTTTAGCGTATTTTTTCATAAAAAAACATTTTCCTATACGATTAGCACGGGCTGAAAGCCCTTTTCCCTTATAGGGCGTTCCAACCGTACAGATCGAACAAACTTCTACTCCCACAAATGTTACGCCTTCTGGTTTAAAGAAAAACTATGCTGGGCTATTCCACTACCAGCCATTCTTTCAGTCCCCTACTCTCCTTAGAAAATTCAAGAGCGATACTAATGATTTTCTTTTCACTTGCAGCATAAATATCAGCATAATGACGCGACTTCATCTGATTAACAGCTGCATTAATACCGCCATTATCATCCATTTTTAAGAGTTATTAGAATACTTTGCTGTACATACAATCGGAACAGCAAGAGGAATTCTCTTTTGCAAAACAGAAAGTACTCAATACAAATTATATCATCATACCACCTCTCAATGTATCTGAGATGATAAAAGATGACATGGTAATATTTTAAGGTAAAAGCGTTAGAGATTCTATTTTATCCCTAACGCTTTTATATATTATATGCCAATCCTAAAGATTCTCCCAATCTTTCTACATCAGATATCATAACCGAAGTTAGTTCGGTCATACTGATACCACAAACAGCAGAATAACAGCGATTTCGAATGACTACCTTCCTATCACACTCCAATCATCAATCGTGCGGCTATCCTCAGAGAAGTTGATACCAACCAACACCTTCCCACGCTTATCATCAGCAAAGGCAGCTGCATACTTTTTATTCTCTATCTGAGCAATGGCAGTTTCAGCATCCTTGCCATACTTCAACTCAAAGATGTAGATACAGTCATCTGTCTTCAACACCATATCGATTCTGCCATCAGAAGTTGGCTGTTCGGGGGTAATATCAGCTCCTAACATGGCGAATATCGTGTACATCACCGCTTGATAATGACGTTCATTATTATTGACCAATGTATAAGGAAATTTGTCGTAGAATGTCTTCAAGTGAGACAAGAACGCTCTCATGTCACCATCTCGCACCACACAGGCACTATATGCACGGCACAAAGCATCATATTTGCCCATGCCATCAGGAGAATAATATTGGAAGAGGCTTGTCGAGAATCCCTGACGCACCTCCTCGTTAGGAAAGCCCAAACGATACTGCCTACTTTGCTTATCATACTCTTTGATAGTAAGATAGCCACTTTGGTACAAGACAGGTATTGGGTCTGAGATTTTCTCGGTTGGCACATCAAAACGTTTCTCCGAAGCCCAAAGGTCATCTAACTGGAGCATGTCCAAGCCCTTTTTCTGCAAAAGTTCAACAAGGAATGTAGGAGTGCCCGAGGAGAACCAATAACTGTTCAATTTCTTATCATCCAAAGCGTTGATAACACTAAAAGGATTGTATATGCCAGGTGACTTCTCTGAGAAATGATATCCGTCATAATGGTAGCGCAAAGCAGCCACGGCTTCATCATAAGTCATCTCATTTTCCTCGGCAAAGGCTTCGATGTCTTCCGTATATTTTTTAAGAATTTCCTCTTCCGTAAATCCACAGACTGTGGTATATTCATTCTTCATGGTTAAGATTTTCAAGTTGTTAAGTTCGCTGAAAATACTTAACTGACTAAACTTTGAAATACCCGTAATGAATACGAAACGCAGGTTGGCATCTTGCTGCTTTAATGGACTGAAGAAATCACGCAGGACATTCCTGATTTGATTTTGTAATTTTTCATCATTCATAGAGTCATGCATCGGTGCGTCATACTCATCAATGAGAACAACGACCTGCTTGCCAGTCTGCTGACAAGCAGCCGCTATAATGTTAGCTAATCTTTCGCTATAGACATCAGAATTTTCTGAGAGAGTCCCCACATGATACAAATCCTCATAATTAGACAAGATTCCATTAAGGATAGCATGCAAATTCTTCAACTGATAATACTTACCTCTACTCATATCTATATGAATCACAGGATAGACCTCCCATTCCTGTTCCATTTTTTCGATAGCAAGTCCTTTGAACAAATCCTTGCGTCCCTCAAAATAAGCCTGAAGAGTAGATACAAGAAGCGATTTTCCAAATCGTCGAGGACGACTCAGAAACAAATTTTGCGCATAATGCGCCATTTTATACACAAGGGCAGTCTTATCAACATACGAGTAACCACCCTCTATTATTTTATCAAAGGTCTGAATTCCTATAGGATATTTCATATTGCTCACATTTTTTCGCAAAAATACACTTTTTCTTTGACACAACAAAATTTATCACAAGAAATATTCGTTATAGAATAAATACTTTTTGCGTTCACTCCATTGATTAATATGCAGAATCACGAGTTCAAATACTTCTTTAGGAATAAAATTACATAAGCCGTTCTGTCATAGACCATCAAGTGGTCTGTCTTGCCCATTAAGTGGGCACTAAGGGACCAAGCGTTGGGCATTAACAGACCAAGCGTTGGGCATTAACAGACCAAGCGTTGGGCACCTGTTGCCCGTGCGGTGAGCACAGAGTACCCAAACGTCGGGCGATTTTGGGGCACTTCTTGTAAGGTCGGCAGTTTTGCTATTAAGAATGCCTCATGACGTTTTTGCGATGCTTTGATGACGTTTTTTATGATACTTCTATCACATTTATGATACTTCTATGATACTTCTTATAACACAATTCAAAATGTATCATTCTTCTATCTTGTTACATATCAGTTATTTATTTCTGTACTCAGTCGAAAAAATGATACTTTAATACTTTTTTCATAAAAAAACATTTTCCTATACGATTAGCACGGGCTGAAAGCCCTTTTCCCTTATAGGGCGTTCCAACCGTACAGATCGAACAAACTTCTACTCCCACAAATGTTACGCCTTCTGGTTTAAAGAAAAACTATGCTGGGCTATTCCACTACCAGCCATTCTTTCAGTCCCCTACTCTCCTTAGAAAATTCAAGAGCGATACTAATGATTTTCTTTTCACTTGCAGCATAAATATCAGCATAATGACGCGACTTCATCTGATTAACAGCTGCATTAATACCGCCATTATCATCCATTTTTAATTCCATGACATAGACATAGAAATCATTCTCGGCTATCAAATCTATTCTGCCTGATGCCATTTCAATTTCCTCCTTAGCATCAAAGCCGCACAAGTAAAATATATTCTTTAAGATAAATCGGAAATGCTCCTCAAAAACAAATTGTTCTCTCTTTTGAATACTATAAGGAGTACCTGCAACCAAACCTTTAAGACAAAGCATGGCTTCATCTACATTTCCAATACACAAGTTCATTTTTAACTTTTGAATGAGAGTATTTACTTCTGAAGAAGATTTATTTGTCATCATGGGTAAAACCATTTCAAACATGGCTTTCTTTACTTCCTTATTAGGATAACCTAAGATATAATAATCTCCTCTTACAGCCTTGATGGTAAGATAGCCAGATTGATAGAGAAAGAGTTTCGGCTCTTCCATATTGACATCACTCATCTCCAGATAGTCAGCATCTATGAGACAACCATCGAGTGAGGGTATTTCATCCACATATTTCTTGGAAAGATTATTAAGAATTTCATTGGAGCCAGTTGCTATCCAGTAAGAATTTAGCTGTGAGCGACTAAGCGCATTCAACACGCTAAAGGGGTTATAGACATTTTGTATTTTTCGTGAAAAGTGATAGCCATCATAAGTGGCTTTAAGTTCTGAAAGTACTTGCGATACCTCCATGTCATAGCGTGAGGCCAACTTAGAAATTTCCTCAGAATAATACTGAACCAATTCATCATGTGTCAATCCACAAATCGCAGAATATTGTTCATCAAAGCTTACATTTGTCAGAGTATTGAGCATACTAAACAGGCTAATCTGAGTAAACTTTGTGATGCCTGTGATAAAAACGCATTTGATGCAATAACCATAATCTTTTAGCCCAGTAAAGAAATTGCGATAGATTTCCCTACATTCATCATGCTGATTAGTTTCATAAGTATGCTGCAAAGGCACATCATACTCATCAACAATAACGGCTATCTTTACCCCAAACTGCTCGTAAGCTCTCTGAATAATGCCATTAAGGCGATTTCCCAACGAACGCTCATCAGGATTCTTTCCATAAATCTTTTCGTAGGTAGACAATACATTATGCAAGTATTCCCTAAGTTCCTGTGCAGAAGAACCACCCAAACTCATACTTAAATAAATGACGGGACGTTTAACCCAATCATCCTCAACCTGCATAATTTTCAACCCTTCAAAGAGCTCTTTTCTTCCTTCAAAATAGCACTTTAGGGTAGAACATAACAGGGATTTACCAAAACGACGGGGACGGCTTAAAAAATTGTACTTGTCACCATTAGCCAGCTGCCATACAATATCTGTCTTATCTACATAGAGATAATCACCCCTACGCATCTCTTCAAAGTCCTGTATGCCCAAAGGCAATTTTCTATTTTGCTTCATCGTTTTGATTCTTTTGTTTTATCCCCGCGTGATCATTATTTATATATAGTCCACAAAAATACACATTTTTTCAATACCATCCAAATATTTTTAATGAAAACATCAGAAATTAATCGTTCGCTTAGGCGCATCTTTTCGCACCATGGCAGAACTAAAGTATGATGAACCATGCTCATTGGACCAACAAAGTGGAAACATTTTATACATACTTACAACAAAAAAAATCATTTTTTTGATTACTATGCAATAATTGTTAAAGTTAGGGGTTATATATATAAAGAAAAGTAAATACACACAATCCAAAACGGAATAACAAAGAAATAGAACAACAATGATACACTATATCCTCCCTGTCATAGGTGCCTTTGCGATGAGCACAATCTGTGGATTTATTTTTATCCCAGTACTGCTCAATTTCTGCAAAGAAAAGAAACTATACGATATACCCAACCAAAGAAAGGTACATAAATGTTTGATTCCACGTTTGGGTGGTATTGCCTTTACTCCCAGCATGTTACTGTCTTTCCTCATTGTCACTCTGATCATGAGTTCGGAAGCACAAGGACAAAAACTGCAGGTGAGCACATGGACTTTAGGCTTACTCATCAGCCTTCTGCTTATCTACTCGGTAGGTATTGTAGACGATCTCATAGGTCTGGATGCTAAAATCAAATTTGCTGTTCAAATCATTGCTGCAAGTATTCTGCCAGCATGTGGTCTATATATCAACAACTTATATGGATTATTCGGTATCTATGAGATACCTTTTTATATAGGCGCTGTACTCACAGTTTTGCTGTTGGTGTTTGTGGATAATGCCATGAACCTCATCGACGGAATAGACGGACTCTCTGCGGGACTATCTATCATCGGACTGACAGGATTCTTATACATATTTTTCTCAACCGACTTGACAGCCTACTGCATATTGATTGCAGGCCTCGTAGGTGTGCTTATCGCTTATCTGCGTTTCAATTTGTTTGGAAATCCCGAGAAGAACCGTAAGATTTTTATGGGTGATGCAGGAAGCCTGACTTTAGGATTTATCATGGGATTCCTTTTCGTTAAATCTATGATGCACAACCCATATATCATGCCATTATCTTCAGAAAGAATCGTACTGGCATACAGTCTGTTGATTGTTCCCACATTTGATGTGATAAGGGTTATCATTCATCGAATACACTATAAGAAGCCTATCTTCGATGCTGATAAAAGTCATATACATCATAAATTCATGTCATTAGGAATGAACCAGCATCAGGCTCTCATTGCCATTCTGATGCTCCAACTGGGATATATCATCTTCAACCTTTTACTGTTCCACATCGGATGCAACTTCACTTGGATTCTATGTATTGACATCATTACATACACCCTACTCCATATATTCACAACCCATCGAATACAAAAAGCAAAGAAATGAAAAGAACGACAGACTTTATCATAGCGGGTATTTGCCTCGTCGTGTTTTCTCCGCTCATGCTTATTTGTGCGCTTTGCATCAGATGGGAAGATGGTCTTCCTGTCATCTACAAACAGGAAAGGATAGGTCTGCATGGCAAGCCTTTCTACATCTATAAGTTCCGATCGATGAGGATTGATGCAGAGAAGGACGGGCCCGACTTATTGGAAATAAAGGGCGACCCGAGACTTACGAAAGTGGGACGTTTCCTAAGGGCTCATCACCTCGACGAGCTTCCTCAGTTGTGGAATGTGTTCAAAGGGGATATGTCGTTCATTGGTCCGAGACCGGAAAGGAAGTTCTATATCGACCAGATCATGGAGCACGATTCACGATACCAGTTCCTGTATCAGATTCGACCAGGCGTCACTTCGTATGCAACCCTATATAATGGTTATACTGACACCATGGAGAAAATGTTGAGAAGATTGGAACTCGATCTCTACTATCTGGAGCATCGTTCTTGGTGGTTTGACGCCAAGATATTGCTGAAAACTTTCTGCAATATCGCTTTCGGAAAGAAGTTCTAAGAAAAGATGCTTTAAAAAAAGCGATTCTAAGAAAGGAAAAGCTTTTAAAAAAGATATTAATCATGAAGGGCAAGCTACGGATTTGCAGCCTGCCCTTCATATTTTTTTGTATCTCTGTTTATTCGAAATATAAATTCAAATAAAAACAAAATTTCGCCTCAAGCAAATATCACAAGGCTACAACTATTTTTCTTACCTTTGCCAATCTTGCCATAAAAGAAGAATCCTTTTTGGTTGATTGCAGACTATATCTCATTTGCATTTTTAACAAAGGCTCAGCATTTACTCCAAGAGCTGCCTCAAAGAGCAAAGCCGTCTGTTCTGTTACAGGACGGCGAGCATTCAATATTTTATTCAAGGCAGAATATGCTATACCCATCTCATCCTCCAACTGACGTTGAGAAATACCACGATATTATATTTCATCCTTCAGAATTTCACCAGGATGTGTAGGGAAAGCTGAAATTATATCATTAGCCCGCATTTTCAAATCTGTTTTTTTGTCATTACTCATAGCTCTATTATTTATAATGATTTGACAACTCCGTTACATTACATATTGTTGCGATTGTTTGACCTTCTTCTATTACCTCTTGAAATTCTATTCGGTACTGATCATAGACTCTTACTGAGGATAATCCTGTTTTATCACCAGATAGCCTTTCATAATTAAGAGAGTTCACTACTGTCCCGTAAAAGTGGACTAATCGCTCTTTGAAATAATTGAAATACAGTCTTTTGCAAGAGTTTCCAAGGGTGCGACGATTTGAATTTGTAATTTTGCAGTTATCAATGATACTGCACAATGAACAAAGACAAATACGTTTTCGCCCTATTGATAGAATTTCTCGACAATAACAAGTTTCGCCATTTGGTTGACAAGTATGATGGAAACCGTTATGTGAAGCATTTCACTTGTTGGAATCAATTGCTTGCAATGATGTTTGGTCAACTGAGTAATCAAGAGAGTTTACGAGATCTGATTGTTGCTTTTGAAGCACATAGAGCAAAACAATACCATCTTGGATTGGGGCGTAAGCCTATTGCGAAAACGACATTTGCTTCTGCCTATCAGAATCGTGACTACCGTATCTTTGAAGACTTTGCTTTTTATATGATGGAGCAAGCCAGAATGAAATGGGTAACGGATATCTTCAAGTTGAAAGGCAATGTATATGCCTTCGACTCAACGACCATTCCTTTGTGTTTGTCGGTCTTCTGGTGGGCAAAGTTCCGTAAGAAGAAGGGAGGAGTGAAAGCACATGTGCTATATGACCTCAAATCTCAGGTTTCAGCTTTCTTTCAATCTCTACAGCATCCGTTTACGACTCAAAAGCAAGGAAGGAAATTCCTTATGAATCAGGTTCTTACTATGTGTTTGACCGTGGATACAATGCATTCTAGGAACTTTTCAAAATACATCTGCATGAATCGTTCTTTGTTGTGCGAGCCAAGAAAAATCTGCAATACAAATGTTGTAAATGAAAGCGCAGGTTGTCAAAAAATATATTGACAGATGCAGAGTTTGAATTCACTGAATACAATTCATAACGGAAGTATCCGGAGATACTCAGGCTCGTCAAATTCTATGATGAAGAACAAGGAAGGGAGTTTGCCTTCCTGACAAATGCTTTTCATCTAACAGCTCCTGAAATCGCCAACCTTTACAAGAATAGATGGCAGATAGAGCTGTTCTTCAAATGGCTAAAGCAGCACCTCAAGATCAAGAAGTTTTGGGGTACTACAGAGAATGCTGCGAGAATCCAAATCTCATCGGCAATCATAGCCTATTGCCCTGTTGCTATCGTACAACATGATTTGCAACTTAAGCGATCAACTTATGAAGCTCTTCAGATTCTAAGCATATCTCTTATGGATAAGACACCACTCGTTGATTTCTTCGAAAGGACTGATTTCAATAATGTCAAAGAACTCGATTGTCCCCTCTTTCCGGGGCTATTTGATTAATATTTAACTAGTCCCGATTTTAACGGGACACTAATGACACTATCTCGTTAACTTGTAATTTCAATTCCATAAAGGTACGATTAGAACGAACAATTGCATCATCAATACCCATAACATTGCAATTTCACCTCCAAAAACGGAAAAATGTTACGATTTATAACTTCTCTTTCTATAAATCGCCTTAATAAGGCTGATGATGGCTGTTTCGTTGGCATCGATATAGGATCAACCCGTTTTGCCCAAACTTTATCCAAGCCTTTGGGCACTTTTACCCGAAGCATTGGGCAAGTTTCCTCACAGGTATGAGCAACTTTGCTCACCGTTATGGGCAAAAATGCTCATCGTTATGGCTAAAAATGCTCAACGTTAAGTCTATTTGCCCGATAAGGTTTCGAGATTTCCATGAATGCTGAGGCATTTGCACGATGATGTGCATCCTGGTTTTCTTCAGAAATTAGTAATCGAGCTCCTCTGTATAACGGTCGAACATCATGTTCTCATATCCTTGATCTTTACACCACTGCAAGATGTATTGTTGCTGTTCAGGATTGATACGAGTCTGCCCCAGTTTGTAGCGATAATATGAAGTTCGGCTTCCGAAATAGGAAATCATACTGCTTTTGAACACTTTCACATCCTTCTTTCTCAGTTCGTCGAGCATTTTTTCCAGACCGTATGCCATCTTGACAAGATGTATTTGCATGAAGTGTTCGCACTTGCCATTTTTGTATGCGTCAGGAAAAACGGCATAACCATCCGTCTTGTCAGCATTCTTGTAGACGACAGATAATTGAGGGGCACATTCATTGGCAAGAGGACATTGTTCATTGAAACAATATTTCCAGGAGAATCCCTCATCGCCTTTTGCGAAAAGTAGTCTTACTAAATCAGCTTGTGTCATATTGTTGTTGATTATAAGTTAAAAGGTTTCGGTTTCAAATGGGGCTTTTTACTTCATTGTGGAATCGGCAAGACTTTATCTTGCTTCTGCAAAGTTAGCAAAAAAATAGGATAACATGCCACCTTTATCTCATTTTTTTGTTTTTTCTTCTTGTTTTTGGTATTTTTCTCCATTAAAAGCCACAGGGGGGGAACGTGGTAACAGTATGGCATTTTGTGGCAACAACACCAAGCGTATTGCCAAGCACAGGCCACTGTCATTCGAACTATTACACTCAATGTGGCAATTGTGGCTATAAGATGGTGCTTAAAACAAATCATCAAGCACCACTTCGTTCTGGGCAATGCCCGAATACATGTTGCGCTGAAGACCATAACTGCTGATAAACGTCAGCTGTATGGACTTCCGAGTTTTCGTTTCTTCCATAAAACGGGCAATTTTGTTTCTCAAAATCTTATCATAATCCTTATTGATGGCAAACTCTCCTTCCGAGAATTTCATTTCGCATAGATTGATGGTGTTGTCGCCACGCTCTATCACCATATCTATCTGAGCGGCCCGCTCATCAGCCTCCCCACTACTCTTGCTCCGCCATGAATATAAATTGGTGGATACACCTGCTATACCCAACCGCTGCTTGACCTGAGAGATATGATTCATCGCCAATATCTCGAATGAAACTCCTGCCCAGGCATAGAAACGGGGTGTGCGCTGCAACTTGCTCCAATACAGAAGATTCCGGAACGAACTGTCTCGCAGAAAACGAAAATAAAACAAGGTGAAGAAATCCACCAACTGATAAAGAGATTTTCGGGTAGAACATCCGAAGTTGACATATTTTCTGATAAATCCGCACGATTCCAGATTGTCAAGAATCGTGGTCAATGTCTTGCCTGATTTCATCTGGGCTGCATTAGCTATTTCTGTGCGAGTCATTCCATATCCACGCTCGTTCAGACACTCTACCACCTTGACATATGCCTCAGAATCCTTGAACAGGGAGCGATAGAGTATCGAAAACTCATTATACAACTGACCATTGGGATTGAACAGCATACGGTCTATATTCTGCGCTAAACTTAACCGCTCGTCCAAAAGATTAAGATAGTATGGGATGCCTCCCAATATCATGTAAAGCTCTGCCATCTCGTATCTTGACAGCATCATCCCCTTGGTCTTCAGAAACGCTTCCGATTCTCCAAGAGAAAAAGGTTGCAGGAATAAACGATGGGTAAGACGACCATAAAGTCCACCATGATTATTGATGAGTTTGTCCATCATCCAGGAAGTGGCAGAGCCACAGACTATCAGAACGATGTCGTGACGTGCCGAAGCCCATCCATTCCAGAAGTGCTCCAAGGCAGAGATAAAGTCAGAGCCCACAGTATCCATCCAAGGTAGTTCGTCGAGAAAAACCACCTTGCGTTCTACTTGGGACAGAGAATCGAGATAAGAAATCAGCATCTCAAAGGCATCGAGCCAATCATGGGGCACAGATGACACTTTCCGGTCATAACGACGAAGTGTATAAAAGAAGTTTTTCAACTGTTCCTGAGTGTTTCCTCCTGCCAGTCCGGATGCCTGAAAAACCATTTCCTGCTCAAAATATTCACGCACGAGAAACGTTTTCCCCACTCTGCGGCGTCCGCATATAGCCACAAATTCAGACTGCCTTGACTCATATATGCGAGCCAGTGTATCTTGTTCACTCTTTCTACCTATTATATTGTTCTTCATTTCCTTTTCTCCTGCTTTAATTTCTTATCGCTTACAAAGATAGCAAGAAAAAGCAATTATTGGCTATATTTCACACCTTTTTAAGCCAATAATACATATTTTTAAACATTATTGGCTAAATTCCACATTCCTTTCAGCCAATAATGCATATTTTTCTGAAAGAGCAAAAGCATTAAAAGAATACCTTTCCAAACAAAAATTGAGGGGTGAAGGGTTTTGTCAGATACCCCAGTTCGGGATAAGGTATCAACTTTCACACATCCCATCAGAACAGCTGTGTCTTGATGCCTAACGACAAGCCGAAGACATCCCAGAAACCGGCAGAACCATTGCGATAGAAACGCATGAAATAAATATCGTTGGTGCTCAGCTCGTAGAAGAAGGTGACACTCTTCACAAACTTGCGGCGGTTCTCGGGCACATCCACCGTGAAACGCTCTCCCACAAAGATGTTGGGGCGGATGCGTGTGGAGAAAGGATAATAGCCACTGCCATACTTTGACGGCTGCTTCGTCCAGAAATCTGAGCCTAAGACGGTGTTGAAATACAAGCCACACTCCAAAGGCTCGAAGGCCCAGCCATGCCCCATCGTCACCGACCAGGGTATATAATTCTGCTTCAGGGTTATCGTCATCTTGGCACTGTTGGAGTCATATTTCGGTATGTAGCCGAAGAGCAACTGCGTCTCCCACTGTTGATGCTTGCCATAATCCCAGCCCACTCCAAAGGAGAACAGTCCCATGTTGCCACAAGTCTGCAGGATGGTTTGCGTAGGGATGAGTGCTCCCCAGTAGCGGCGATAACGGTGAATGCGTTTGTCATAGCGACTATGTTTCACCACCGTGTCGCGAGCAGCCAACGTTGTATCTGCCACGGCGTTCTGTTGCGCCTGAACACATGCAGGCATCAGAAACAAAAGAAGAAATATCCTAAAAATCAATAATCTCATAACTGTAATCGTCGGGAGTAATGGTAAATATATAATACTTTCGCTCCTTGGCACTCGCTGTCATATAGAAGATAGTACCGTCATCATAGAGGTCCTGTATGCGAATGTGATGGCCATGACCGTCGAGACAGAACATCAGCTGGGGCAGCTTGTGGATGTAATCATTGAAGGGTTCTGCCACGTTATTGTTGAACTGCTCGGAGAAAGGAGGGGCATGCATACAAACGACTGAGCGGTCGAACTCATCAGCCCGATTGGTCCACTCGGCCTTGATAAAGTCGAAATTGGGAACTGGTTGCGAATAATCGTACTCGATGGCATTGGTATTGAGGCACACAAACTTCACTCTGCCTGCGATAAAAGCAAAGTCGGGATTGCCAAAAGTCACCTGGTAAGCCTTTGTCCCTGTACCGAGACAGTCGTGATTGCCCAAGAGTGCCACAAAGGGTTTGTTGAGTTTCTTGAGCCGGTCGCGAGTCCAGAGAAATTCCTTTGTGCCACCAAAGTCGGTCATGTCGCCACCATGAATCACAAAGTCGATATCTGGCCTGCGGTTGATGTCGCTCACCTCGTCGCTCAGGTCATTGAGCCACTGGTGTGAGTCGCTGATAAAGGCGAAACGAAAGGTGGTTTTGTCCTTCGTCGCCTCCTCTATCTTCACTATCTGCTTGGCGTTGACATTCTTCTCTCCCTTGATATTCACATCATAAGGATGCACGTCGAACACCTTGTCACAACTGACGAGCGACAGTCCCAACAGGCCAACCATCGCCCAGATAAATCTCATCTTTCTTTTTTTCATACGGCTGCAAAGGTAATCAAAAAACCTGAATTACGAAATAGTTTTGCATTCGAAAAGAAATCAAAGAGTACATATATTTCTTTTTTCGTGACATTTAGAACAGTCGTTCACCAGATTTAGGCCCCTAAAAAAATGATAAGCCCTGAGAGAGAAAAAACGGGACTCTTGGGGGACGCACAAACAACTGAAGGTTCGCAAGTTTTTGCCCCACACGCCCTGTTTTTGCCCCACACGCCCTGTTTTACTCTAATTGAGCAAGCTTTGAGCGCATTTTT